>JACLAA010006584.1_pt1 | contig 13271 bp, 8 predicted proteins | sample 8027891 | NCBI WGS metagenome assembly JACLAA01 (sample SAMN15724900, study PRJNA655200) | protist metagenome | isolation source: fluorescence activated cell sorting (FACS) single amplified genomes of... | place: Spain: Blaines Bay Microbial Observatory, Mediterranean Sea | collected 2016-01-19 | reverse complement strand
GGTAGAAGAAGGAAGTTTATATATAGTGTAAAATAATTGTCATCACCTACCTCGTAGTAGTTTAAAACCGCGTAGAAGAAGAGTACGAGTAAAGTTTGACGAGAGAGGAAAAAAGCATTCGAGAAATCACCTTCTTCGTTTACAATCCTAATATCTGAACATCCTAAACCTACACGCGTATACTATCTCTATCTCCTCTAAAAGTCCTCCTCGTCCTCCTCGTCCTCGTCCTGATGTACAAATCCTGGCATCACGCCGACTTGACATTCCCGCATCATAAACTCTCCGTTGACGTATTTGTGAAACTTATCGAACAACGCGGTGCAGTCGGTCCCAAACGCTTGCAATAAAATCTTCGCCCCGCCCGGGTGGAAGTGAATATACGGCGTTAAATTGTACACTTTCCCCCGAAATCCAATCCAAGCGTCTTCTTCGGTGTTGTGTTGTGCGATTTCTTCTAAAGTAATCACTTTTTTCGAGACATTTATTTTCTTCCCTCCTCCCAAACCGTTCAAGTTGTTGTTTTTGGTCTTTGTTAATCGCATCCAATCCATCTGAGAATATCCAGGCGCTAACTGCACTTTGCCCACTTTCTGTTGTTGCTTTGAAGAAGAGGACGCGTGGGTCCCCGCGCTGACGGGTGCGACGACGACAGGCATCGCCCGTTTGCGCCCGTCTTTGTCCACGTGAGAAACCGTGGCGTTTTTCAACAACCCCCCGTACGAAGAAGAAGAAGGAGATTTTGTCGTGTTGTTGTCGTCTCCACTCGTCGATGTCGTCGTCGTCGTCGGGTTGTTCGCATTACTATTATTATTATTCGGTCTCTGATAGTGGACGTTTGTATTCCTCAGAGGATTATTCGCGTCTCGCGGGGACGACATCACAACAACGTATTTTGGCTCCTCCTCGTGCGCTTCTCAATGGCGCCAGAAACGTCATTTTTTACCTACATACAATGACGACGACGACGACGATTAGTAGTAGTATTCATCATCGTCAGGCTGGTGCTTCTCGCGCCTCGTGTAGCGGACGACGACGACGAGCGCTGCTTTCGTCCTCTTTGTCCTCTTCGTCGCCTTCGCTTCATCTTCATCGTCTTCGTCGTCGTCGCGACAACAACGTTCAGATAACGACGAATGCGACGACATCATCAATCACTGCCGCGCAAAGAGAAAGAAGAAGAAGAAGAGGAAAAACGAAAATAAGAACGCGTTTATCAAAACTATTATCATCATCATCGTCATCATCATCAGAGGATACCGTGGTGAACGCTGTTACGGTGGACAGCGCGAGCAACGAAAGAGGTTGGGGCCCGACCCGAGAGGAAATCGAAACGATAGAAGAAGACTTGGAGTATGATTCTTTAGACCGAGTTGGATGGTTCGAACTCTTATCGTTCGTCAGCGAGTTTACTTCCACGGCTTTAGGGAAAGCGCGATTGTCGTCAAGTGAAGGCGAGAGTTTGATTTCGGAAGTGTATTCGCAGGAAATGTCGGAGTTGCTTCTGGATGAAACAGAATCAGCGATGTACATGGAATCCGTCGCGGGCGTTTCGTTGGATTTTGGCGGGATGCTCACAATCGAGACGAGGAGAAGCGTGCACAAAGCGTCGCAAGGAGCACCATTGGGTGGAGATGAATTGATGGCAGTGGCAAACTTTTTAGAAAACGCGCGGCGATTGAAACTTTCCATCGAAAATGTCTCCCACGAAGACGACGAGACGGGCGAGATTGAGGTACCGAGAGCAATGATGCCGCTGAGAAATATTGCGGTACAAATGGAAACATTTTCTGAGGTGGCGGATATCATTAAATCAAAAGTTGATGACACTGGATCGTTCAAAGATAACGCGAGTCCCGAATTACGCAGGGCGCGAGCGCATCTGTCCGGTAAAGAAACGCAGTTGAAAGAGTTGTTATCAAGGATGCCGGGGAGTGCGGTTTCGTTTCGAGGACGCATGTGTTTAGCGGTTTCGCCAGAGAGTGCTCCCAAGAATGCGCTCGTTTTAGGCACGCAAAGTGGATTAACTCTGATTGAACCTCCATCAGTGGTTAATTTGAACACAGAATTGGCAAAAGCAAAGGACGACGAGGAGTCAGCGATTGATGGTATTAAAAGAGAATTATCGAGAGTCATCATGGAAGTCGCCGAGGAGATTTTACGGTGTTTGGAATTGACGATTGATTTAGACGTTATTGCGGCGCGATGTCGTCATGGACAAGCGTTGAATTCGGTGCGTCCGACGTTTGCAAGAGAATCTGATTTAGAAGACGCCATCGAGGAAATATTGAGAGAGGAAACGGCGAGGAATGAAATGAACGACGGAGAAGGTGAGGAGGGTGAGGACGACGACGAAGAAGAAATTTTAAGCACGAAGAATGCATTCGTTCAAGCCGAACTCGAAATTGCGAAATCAAAAGTCTACCTTCCCGGACTCCGTCAGCCAGTGCTGGCGTCGCAAGCGGTGAAAGCTGCGAAAGATAAACGTCGCGAGGCAGCTGAAAGGGAAAGAAGGAAAGAAGAAGACGATGCGAGTTTGCAACCAAGATTTAAAATCGCCACGAGAGAATCGAAGAAAAAAAAGAGTAAGAAACTCCAGAACGAATTGAATTCTCAAGATGAATTCGATTTCGACGACAACTTTGATTGGCTTTACGACGGCAAAAACGAAAACTCAAGCGACTCGAATCCTTTCAGGGTGAAAGGACCGGTGCCGGTGGACGTTTTCGTGGAGGCGAGAACAAAATGCGTCGTCATTACTGGTCCGAATACGGGTGGTAAAACGGCGGCGATGAAAGCTCTCGGATTGAGTGCATTAATGGCAAGAGCTGGTATGTTTGTACCCGCAGAAAGAGCGCACTTGCCTTGGTTTGACTACGTTTTATGCGACATTGGAGACGACCAAGATTTACTCACGAATTTGAGTACATTCTCAGCGCGCTTGACGACGCAGAAAGCTATTTTGAAGCGTGCTACCCCTCAATCTTTAGTTTTGATCGACGAGGTCGGGACAGGCACATCGCCTTTAGAAGGTGCTGCGATAGCTCGCGCGTTCTTAAAAGCTTTGGCGGGATTACTTCCTCGTCGACTCGGCGTTTCATTGGCGTTTGCGACTACCCATCAAGGCAGTTTGAAAGCGTTGAAGTACGAACACAAAGATTCCGGTGCTTTTGAGAATGCCGCGGTAGAATTCGATGAAGCTGAATTACGTCCAACGTATAGGCTCTTATGGTCTGTTCCTGGTCGTTCAAGAGCTTTACAGATTGCGCAGAGAAACAAGTTAGACGAAGATGTCATCAACTCGGCGAAGGAGGTCATGGGACAAAGTTTCGCAACGCTGGACGATGTCATCGCAGAACTCGAAGGCGCGCGAAAAGATGCAGATAAAGCCGTTGCAAAAGCTATGCAAATGCTGAAAGATGTAGAAAAGCGCATCCCGCAAGCACGAAACGCTGAGCAAAAGGTCTTACGAGTGAAGGAGGACGTAGCGATGAAGCAGGCGACAACCATCGTAAGAATCTCGAGGGAGGCTAAAATTCGCATCCAAGGCGAAGAGCGATTGAAACGACAAGAACTTTCGGCGAATACGAAAAAGTCGATGATTGCGAAAAGTGCCGCCGGAGAATCAGATCGAGAGCGTGAAATTCGTTTAGCTAAAGAGCGCAAAGCAGCCGCCACGAATGGAGAAGCAGGCGCAGAAAAAACTCATCAAGAGTGTACTGAAATGCCCGCGGTTGGAGACCAAGTCATTTTGAAAGCGAGCGGTTTAGCCGGGAAGGTGACGAAAGTTTCTGGCGAAATCGTAACGGTCGCTGCAGGATTTATTGTCGCGGAAGCTAAATTGAACGAGCTGGAGAAGTCGTCATCTTCTACTTCGTCGGTGAAGACGAGCTCTACTCAAACTTTCGCTGGAGTGAAAAAGAAGCCCACTTCGCCTTCGAGAGCCGCTCGAGAATTCGACGCTCTCCTAGGAAACGGCAAAAGTAATGCTTCTTCGAGCGATGGCAGCAGAAGAGTTTCTGGTGAAGATTACGACGTCTGGGATAACGAGCCGAGTAAACTCGCTCAAATAGGAGACTCAGTCCAAATTTTGAAAAACAACTTTAAAGGCAAAGTGGTCGAAGACGAAGACGGCATGTTGACAATCCAAGCCGGTCCGACGCGCATGGTTGCCCCAAGTCATGGCGTTAAAGTTACGAAGAAAGCCAATGTCGGAAGTGAGATGAGCGCGGGAGCTGTTAACGTCCCGAGACCGACAATGAGTAACAAAAAAAAGAAGAAGAAGCAAAGCGCTTTTCCTTCCGGAACAAATATTACAACAAACGCGCCTCCCACGGTGCCACAGAAAGAGGAAGCCTCCATCCAAGATTTGATGAAAAAGTTTGGAAAATAGTAATAGTATGAGCGAAAATAGCAAGATGAATTACATGTAGCCGTGTGTAATAAAAGTAGTATTAATAGTAGATTTGTGTTGAATTTTCAAGTTGGATACCGAGTTCTCTCTTTTTTTTTACTGAGGAGCTCGTCGGTCTTCGTATCTGTTCCCGCCGTCTCCTCCCCTTCTATCTTCGGGGTAGGAACTTCTTCTATCGTCGTAGCCTCTTCTATCATCATAGCGTCTTTTATCATCGTAGCCTCTTTTATCGTCGTATCTTCTTCGATCGTCATGACCTGCTCCAGCTCGTCTATCGTCGTAACCCGCTCCAGCTCGTCGGTCTTCATACCGGCCCCCATACCCGCCTCGGCGGTCATCGTAATCTCTCCCTCCTCCGCGAGAATATCCTCCATCTCGTCTGTCATGGCCACTGTCGTTCCTTCGATCATGATACCGGTCTCCTCCTCCTCCTCCTCCTCGATTATAGTCGTCTCTCCTATACCCGCCTCCTCGATTATAGTCGTCTCTTCTATATCCACCTCCTCGGTCGCCGCCGCCGCGATGGTATCCTCCCCTATCTCTGGAGTGATACGGCCCTCTCGTATCTGGTTTCTTCTCTTCTGCCATCCCAACGCGAATAATTCTTCCTGCAATCTCTTTCTCGTGCATCGCGTCAATAGCCGCGTCCGCGGATTGTTTTTCCACATATCGAACAAAAGCAAACCCACGCATTCGTTGGGTGTGATGGTTTCTGGGCACATACACATCTCCAATCTCGCCGTACGACGCAAACATGTCCGTAATTTCCTCTTGGGTCAGATCAAACGATAAGTTATCGATTTTCACCGAGTGCAAATTGGAAATATCCGGCGGACCTTTCTTTTCTTCTTGTCTGCCGCCGTGGTCTTCGTTCGAATTTGGTTGTTGGGAATCGTCTTCTCGATTTTGTTGATTCGTCGGTGCGGCGGCTGCTGCAGCTTCAGCTAACCCGCCGTCGTCCACGTCTCCTTCGTTGGTGGTCATTATTCTTCTCACGTTTCTCGAAGATGCGAATGAATGAATTCTTTTACCGAAAAGAGCGCGAGAGATGTGTGTGTGTTTGTGTTTGTGTGTGTGTGTCCAATGCACGCGCACACGATTATTATAATTTTGAAGAAGAAATTGATCTGCTCTTTTTCGAGATCAAGAGAGACCACAAAATACGCGAAAGAAATCAAGAGAAAAAAAAACAGACCTTTTCTTCAAACAAAAACACGCGACCGATGACGTTGAGACGACGACAGTCGCATCGTCTTCTCTTCCTCTTCTACTTATTCCTCCTCCTCGTTTCTTTCCTTCTTCTTCCATCGTGTTTAAACGCGCAAGAAGAGGAGGGAAAATGTCCTCTGGACATTGCGAAAATCGATCTGAGCGGGTTAGGAAACGCTTGTAACGCCGACGATCCGGGTACTTTTTTTATATCTCTTTTCTTACATGTTTAAACTTCCATCGCAGAGTTGTGCGCGAAATGCATCGCGTTTCTCGGTCAAGCGATCGTAGACGCGGGGTACACGAGGGAAGAATTGAACGCGTTGCCATTAGATACGTGCGCGACGGAGAATCTGTCGACGTTGTTGGCAAACGGAGCGACGATCGATTCGTTTTTGAAAGTTTCAGCCTGCCCGCGAGACGCCTCCATGTACGAGAACGTTACTTTTCCCGAAGAAGGAGAGGGAGATATTGGAAGGGCGGTCCAAAGTGCCTTTGCGCCCGTCGTTGAGAAAGGAGACGCGGTAGATGCGGCAGAAAAGAAGAAGAAAAAGGGTGTTGATATCGTCGGCCTGTCTGTATCAATGGCCGTTATTGTCGTTTGCTTTGCTGGAATTATTCTGTTCGCGCTACATCGAGACAAGAAAAGACAGAAGCTCAACGCCCTGTATGTGCAAAGAAATCACGATGCAGAGAGAAACGTGCCAGTTGCTGCGCGACCAGTTCGCGAAATTCTATCGTTTCGAAACATTACTTGTCAATTGAAAACCAACGGAGGTGGTGGTGGAGGAGGAGGAGGAGCAAAAATATCTGCCGCCCGACGAACCATAATAAGTGGTATATCCGGGATAGTTTGTGAGGGATCTGTGTGTGCAGTTATGGGACCTTCTGGATCTGGAAAGACCACTTTGGTGAAATCTTTAATTTCTGCCTCGGGTTTCCACGTCGACATCGATTTGAACAAAATTAATCTCTCTGGAAACGCTCACTTTGCCGGTAAAAATAGAATTGGCTACGTGCCGCAACATTCCGATTACCTGCTCAAATTCTTGACGACGAGCGAATCAATTTTATACGCAGCTTCTTTGCGCCTTCCGTGGTATGTTTCAAAACAAACGAAGGAGAATAAAGTAAACGCACTTCTTGACGAACTCTGCCTTGTCGACGTGCGAAATACTCGTGTATCAGATTTAAGCGGCGGTCAGCGAAAAAGGCTATCCATCGCGATGGAGATGGTTATTGATAGCGACTTACTCATCCTAGATGAGCCGACGTCTGGCCTCGATTCGAAAACTGCAGATACGATATTGGAACTGCTAAAAAGTATCGCTTCTCGTGGACGTGCCGTATTATGTACTATCCACGCACCATCGGCGAGATCTCTTTGCGAACAAATTGATACTGTTTTGTTACTTTCTTCGACTGGTGATCGTTTACATTTTGGCTCTGTTTCTCTCGATTTATTAGAGTCCTTACAAATGCCGTGTCCAAAAACTTTTTCGTTACCGGAGTGGTTGTTGGAAATAGCGAGCGACGAAAGAATGTCCAAACAACTTCTTCTCAAAACAACAGAATTTCAAGAAAAAGGAGACACAGAACAAGACAGCAGCTCATCGGAAACCAACGAAACTCTTTTTGTCGTTGATAATCAATCCTCGCACGACTTTTACGAAAAAAGCGAGCGCTCGTTCGTGACGGAGCTATCCGTCCTCTGTTGGCGAGAGTTTTTAGAGGTGAAACGGAACATCTCTCGCTTCATTACGGACTCGGTCACCGCTATTTTGGTTGGAATTCTCATCGGCTTGCTCTATTTGGACGTGCAAAAGAATCTTCGCGGCTTCCAAAATCGGATGGGCAGCATATTTTTCGTCCTCTTTTTTTTCGCTCTTTCGAGCGTATCGTGTTGCGATGCCTTTCTCTCGTCGAGAAACGTCTTCCTGCGAGAGAAAAGAGCGGGGTACTACAGAGCCGAAACGTACTATCTTTCAAAGATGATCGTTGAGATAGTCGTTTTGCGTTGGACGTCGGTCGTTCTAACTTCAATAAGTTACTACTGGCTGATGGGCTTACGCGTGGATCCTGGCGCCTTCTTTGTCTTTTTGAGTTTCGCGTTGTTATTTTCAGCGACATCTACGGCATTAATGAGTTTTATCCAGACGCTCTGCGCATCCACGGCGATCGCAACGCTGGTTGGAATAGTTTGCATTCTACTTTCAAGTCTTTTCGGCGGGTTCCTCATAAATATTCCCACCTTGCCAGGATTTTGTAGATGGATTCGTTGGTTTTCAGCTTTTTTCTACGCGTGGGGCGGAATGCTAGCAAGCGAAATGAACGACGGGAAATACGTGTTCGATGCCGACTTCGATGGGACAGACGTCGCCGTGACTGTGAGCGGGGAAACATATCTAAACGTCGTAGGAGTAGATCCAGCAAATATTGGAAGAGATTTGGTCGCTTTGTGCATCGTAATTGGAGTCTACATGGCTTCTGCGATATTCATGTATCGCCGATTTCAATGAGCGTTTCGAGGCTGGATTTGGGTTCGAGAATACGAGAGATCAAAAAATAAAAAAGGGAAGGAGAGAGTAAAGAGTAAAGCGTACAGTACACACCATTTCGTTCACGCTAGAATACATACAATTACAATGCGACTATTATTGCAACTTGGCTTCTTCTTCTATTTCTCCATCGCATCTTTCACGAGAGGAGCGAAGGCGCAAACGTTGCTACAGGCGTGCCCGCTCGATATCGAGCGCCTCGATTTCACAGGCATCAACGAAACTTGCAGCGATCCGAACGACCGAAATCTCTGCACCAGTTGCCCGTTAACCATCGTACAGAAAATAGTCGACGGCGGCTACTCCGTCGAGGAAATCAACGCGCTGCCCATCGAGCGATGTTTATTGGAAAATCTTCCACAATTGTTAGAAAACGGAGCAACACTGCTCGCTTTCATTGCGCTTCAAAGCTGCGATTTTACCTCCGGCAACTTGGCCACAGACATTCTGAATAACGTCACGTTCCCGCCTCCATTTCCAGGATTACCCACGGAATGGTTACGAAACGAAACGATGCCTTCGTTATCGCCTTCATCTTCCTCCTCGCCCGACGACGGTGGTGGTGACGACCAACAAGACGACGCTTCAGTTGTTGCGAAAACAAACGGACCTCCTTCTTCAGAAGAAGGAGGAAAAGAAGAGGAGGAAAAACTCTCGTCGCCGTCGTCGTCTGCGAGTTCTTCTTCGACGCGCCGAGTGCTCGTCTCCTGCGTCGTTTCCGTCCTCGTCCTTCTCGCCACGACAACGATGACTTAAAACAATGATGCGAATAAAATATAATACTAATACTTTAATCACTCTTCGTCCGTGTATTTTTTTCTCCTCTTTTTCTCCTCTTTCTCTCCTCGGTCTCCTCCGTATCTTCTTCCCCTCATTTTTATTCATATCTCTCTTCTCTCTGCTGCTACGAAGAATATGTCAACTTCATCTGGTTTAGTATTACTCTCCTCGCACACCCAAACGACGACGACGAGCGCGCAAAAGCAGCGAAAGAAGATCATCAGTAGCATCTTTAAGGCGAAGAAGAATAAGAACAACAACCACGCGTGGAGACGACGAGTTGGCCCCGTCTTTGCATTCGCGAAAGAATCATCTGTAGAAGTTGAGTACGCACCAGCCTCATCATCAACGTCAACTTCCTCCTCGTTCTCCTCCTCGTCGTTGAAAAATGCCGGTGTGAAAATCGGTTCATTATCGGCGTCGTTCATCACGTGCTTGGACGCGCACGCGGCAACTGCGCAGAGTAGTAACCCAGAAATGATCGCTGAAGTTGCCGAAGCGGCGAGCGCGTTGGCGACGTATTCTGTTATTGGACTGACTGTGGCAGCTATCGGCGTCTCCCTCTTCAAATCTTTTGGCTCGTTCGTATTACCCGGACCCAGAGCCTCTGCCTCGCATATTTTAGTCGCGGATGAGTCCTTAGCGGTCTCGTTGAAAGAGCGTTTGTTGGAAGGGCCTCAAAGCACGTTACTGGACCGGTTCGCGAAAGAGGCGTCCGCGTACTCCACGTGCCCTTCAAAATCTAAAGGCGGGGATCTCGGGGAGTTTAAGCCCGGTCAAATGGTTAAAGAATTCGATACGGTGGTGTTTGAAGCGCCTTTGATGGAATTGCAAGGTCCGGTGAAGACGCAATTTGGCTATCACTTGATTTTAGTCACCGACCGAAACGAACCGTCGGCGTAAAAATGCCATCCTGACCGTGACAAAAGAGCTTTAAGTCGCACGCCAAGGACGAGAAGTTTTGGAGAGTGAAAACACGCTCCTCAAAACGTATCGACGAATATAGCAGCCGCATAAACATGTATTATTTAAATTATTATTATTATTATCATCTTCCTCCTCCCTTTGTTATTATTGTTGTTTATCCACACACATGACACACCAGTTTTTTGTTTTTTTTTCTCGAGGCGAAGCGAAGCGAGAAGCGATTTCTAACCGCTAACTGCTGAGCTTTATCTTCTTTTTCCGCCTCGAGACGGCCGCTTTTTACTCCACAAAAAATTTTTCCACGCGCTAACGGGAACGTGTGCACTACTTACTCGTCGCGATCTGATTCATCGATTGTCGAGCACACATTTGCATCGCAGAGAATATATTTGTCGCAAATACACGTCTTCGATATCGATTCGTACACACTTTTGATCGTTGTTGTTTAAGCGCGCGCTTCATCTTTCCGTTCGGATTGATTATACCACTTTTAAAGCAACGCTTTAACGAGTCACACTTAGGCGTACGCTTAGATAGAAAACAAAAATGCACGGCGTTTGTCTTCAACAAGGGATGACGCGAACGTCGTCGACGGTCAATTTTACTCAAGCGAGTACTTCTTCATCGTCGAGAAAGACAATCGCGATGCCATTTCCGAGATCGCGAGGCAGAGGAGGGAAGGCTTCAACGACGCGCGACGCCGTGGCTGAGCCATCGCAACAAGAACAAACGTTCCAAAGACGACCGGAAGATGTCGTTCGATCGAATGGGAAAGAGGTTGAACTATTCGCCTTAGAAGCGTGCGTGAAAAGACAGGAGAGCGGCCAGTTGGCTCCGAAAGTGAACGTCGTGCCGTCTATATTAGATCCAGCGTTTGAGCGTTGCCGAGAAGTCACCGCAGAGTACGCGAAGACGTTTTATCTAGGAACAAAATTGATGACGCCGGAGAAACAACGGGCAATTTGGGCGATTTACGTCTGGTGCAGACGTACGGACGAGTTAGTAGACGGGCCGAACGCGTCGCACATTACGCCAGAGGCTTTGGATAGATGGGAGGAGCGCTTGGAGAATATTTTTGCCGGGAAACCGATGGACGTTATCGATGCGACGTTGGCGGATACCGTGAGTAAGTTTCCGGTTGATATCCAACCGTTTCGAGATATGGTTGATGGTATGAGAATGGATTTGGTAAAACCACGGTACGAAACGTTCGATGAGTTGTACGAGTATTGCTATCGCGTGGCTGGTACTGTTGGCTTGATGTCCATGCCGATTATGGGCGTGGATGAAAACTATAAAGGCGACTTACAGTCGGTGTATAAAGCGGCGTTATCGTTGGGATTAGCGAACCAGTTGACGAACATTCTCAGAGATGTTGGAGAAGATGCGAGAGAGCGTAATCGCATTTACGTTCCCTTGGAAGATTTGGCTAAGTTTGGCATCACCGAAGGTGAAGTGTTGACGGGATTGGTACAAAACGGGAAAGTGGACGAACGCTGGGTGAAGTTTATGAAGTTTCAAATCGCGAGGGCGCGAGAGTGCTTTGCTTCCGCGGAAGCCGGCGTAAACTGTTTGAATAAAGACGCGAGATGGCCGGTATGGTCCGCGCTGGACGTATACAGAGATATTTTAGATGCCATCGAGGCGAACGGATACGACAACTTCACGCAAAGAGCGTACGTACCAAAGATGCAAAAGTTTGCGATGTTGCCGACAAGTTTCGCAAAGGCGCAACAAGGGCCGACGGAAGAGCAGCAAAAGGGTCGCTGGAACGAGTAATTAACATCTATAAAAGAGAAAGAATGAGAGTGAAATCAATTAGTAAAGCGAGCGTTTTAAGAAAGAATACAAATTACATTTTTTGTGTTTCGAAATTATACAACTATCCTCTAGCTTTTGGCGCCGGTCGTCCAGCTTTGACTTTTGGCTTCCTCGCTTCTAAAAAGTCTTCGATCGAAATCCCTTCGCATTCGTGACACGTGAATCGTTTCGGCGTCTTCGCTTCATCTTCAATGCCCACGCATCTCGTGTGCATCCAAATCTCGCACCGGTCGCACGCAATCATTCGCTCCCCATCGTCGTCGTTCGTTCCACAATGGCAGTTCACGACCCACTGATCGAGTCCGCCTTGGTAACGGTATTCGCTCTCTAAGTCCGCGCCTTCACCCATAACTTCGGCGTGCGCGTACTGCAACGAATTCTTGTTCAATCTCGTCGAGTCTGGAAGGTTTTCGTACCCTTTAATCGCGGTGACTTTGAATTTTGAGAGGATAACGTATAAATCCGCAAACGCTTTCGTCGCTTCTTTTTTCAACTCGCCCAACGTGCACGGAACCGGAAGCAGAACAATCTCTGGCGGTGGCTTAGACTCGACGCCAAGCTTCCGCCGATTCTTACCCATAATTGCACCACCTAAACCAGAGACTTTTGGTCCTGAATTTGATCTATCGATGATCGCAGTAACGAGTACGCGAGTCGGTTTAAGATTTTTGACATTCGCAGGCACGCTCAAGTGCAACAAGTCGTCGATATCTATGTATGTTTTGACAAATTGTTTCGTATCCAACAATACTCGAGCTGCATTTGTGAGATGTGCACCTTTACACGTAACTCTAATCTTATTCCCGATCTGAACTCGTGCTGGTTTGTAGCTTTCCAGACAGTCTCGATAAACCGCTCTCAAATCCTTATCGACGTCGTACGCAGTAAGCTCTGAGATGGCTTTCGCGTTTGGATTCGAACGAATTTGTGGCGTCACCGGAGCTATCGTCGGCAGTTTTTGTTGACTTTTTCGTTCCACTTTCATCGAAGACGGAGGCGCTAACACTGCCGTTGCAGAACGCGTTTCTCTTTGATTTCTTACTGGTTGTTGGCGAGTCGCTCCTCTTGACGTCGTTCCGTTGCGCAGTACGCGAATGTTATTCAATGGAGATTTCCCTACCACAACTGGTTCAACTGGCGCGTTCGCGTATGGGTTCATAAAGTCGAGCGGAGCCGTATAAGTAGGCGAATTTGGCGATATCGTCGAGTTCGGCATCTCCAACTGATACTCTAACTGAGAATTTATCGGGTTATTCCGTCTTCGCACTTTCGCTCTTGCATCCTTCGCTCCGTTTTTACCGTCCATAATGACAGGATGATCCGCAATCGTCTTTAAGACGTGATCCAAAAGTCCCGTATCTCCAACACCTTTCAGACGCGCAAGGTTTCGAACGTCTTGTCTACCTAACCAGAAGCCTTTATTATCCGCCAAAACCATCACGCATGCATTCGCCGCGACATTGACGCGAGCGAGCGTCCATCTCGTCTGCGCCGCCGGATTCGGATTACTCGAGCGACCTCGTTTCCACTCGACCATTGGTTCGGTTGGAAGAGGTGCTTGC
>JACLAA010006058.1_pt1 | contig 13288 bp, 7 predicted proteins | sample 8027891 | NCBI WGS metagenome assembly JACLAA01 (sample SAMN15724900, study PRJNA655200) | protist metagenome | isolation source: fluorescence activated cell sorting (FACS) single amplified genomes of... | place: Spain: Blaines Bay Microbial Observatory, Mediterranean Sea | collected 2016-01-19 | reverse complement strand
TTTTAGTTTTATGGTATATCTCCGTACGGTACAAGTCCACTTACGAACGCGTTAGTTTCGTCAAATGTAGCGCTGGTACCTATGCTTATCACACGACCATTACGAGTAGGGACGCGTTCTTCAACAATGACGACGCCGTGAAAAATATAAAGAAAGCGTCGAACCAACTACGTCCGGGTGGGATATTATGTATGATGCCCAAGTACGTGGACGCGATTGAAGGAAGATTAAAGTTCTGTTCGACGAGTTCAGTTATAGGATTGTGTAACAGAAAAGGGAACGACACGACGTCGTGTCGTGCTCTTTGGCAAAAACATGTCTCACCCGAGGAACAAGAGACGTTCCTAAGCAAACTACACACACTCACTGGCGCAGATTTCGAAGAGTTTCAACATAAATTTGGTGAAGCGATGATGTTGCGTATTCACGAAGTGTATGAGGAAGAAAAACACACGAACACTTTAGGCTATAACCAAGGCTTAAACGAACTTCGGGAAAGTGTTGAAAAGTTAAAAATCAATCGTGCCAACGAAATAGCAGAAAGTACACCCACAAAAGAAGATGAGACTTCGAGACCGCCACTCGATAGTAACACGCGGAAAGCATTTGCGCACTTAACGAAAGATGATTTGATTAGCATGTACATTGAGTCGAAACGTGAGTATGATAAGTTTGTTACAACTCGTTACAGACTTGATAAAAAAATTGGGACTCCATACACTCCAAGCAAATATCAACAAACAAAACAGGAAGGGGTATGTGAAGACTTCTCGAAAGGTGAATGTAAGAAAGGCGACACGTGTGCGTTTTCACACGAAGAGAATTTACACGAGGAAATGGAAGCTATAACAAGAGGTCGGCAAGAGAATGAGAAGAAGATCAATGTCAACATACTTAAAGAAGAAAATAAGAAGCTGAAGGCGTTTTATGAGAAAGCAAAATCCTATTTTGATGACGACGCAAACATACAGCAAATCATACATGTAGGCATTGGTTGCGATAAATGTGACGTATTGCCAATTCGTGGCGCGAGGTTTAAGTGTACGAATAAGGACGATTATGACTTGTGTGGAATATGCCATCTTGAATACACTAATAGCCTTGTCGGTGAAGACTTATTAAAATTTGAGAGGAAAATTTAAAGACGAAAATCTTTATGATGACTCTACTTTCTTACACGACTGCTCGTAATTTTCAACTATGAAATACGCGAAGTCATTTTCTACGATTTCATCGCTGTAATGTTTGCTATAGCACTTATACTCATCGGTTTTCGTAATTGGGTGTATATTCCAATGCATTAGAATTTGATGTGAACGGGTCACTTGTAGGATATGTTATAGTATTGTAACTTGGTCCTTTCCATAATAAGTATGCCATATTGCCAACGTAATCAGTTTGCAATAATCCACTCTGATATACAATTTCATTATTTTCATTTAGTAATTCTAAATAAGAGCCTGACCAACCAGATTGTATATATCTATCTATTGAATCCAAACCACGCATATGGATCACAATTGTCTGAATATTGTCAAGTGGTTGCACGGTAGGAAACTCAAATACGTATATTGAATTTACACTTAACGATGACATAGATTGAACGAAGTAACTATTATCGACATTTACACTACGTCCACTATCGTGAGTATGAAAATTGGCTATACCTTCAATTTTAGCATTTCCTCCAAATATATCTGAATTATTCACATAGACATAAGTTGTAGATGCTCCTAATTTTCCATTGCTATACACGGTGTGCGTAGTTCCATAATATTTCCAATTAGTAAGTCGATTTGTACCTGTAATTCTAATCTTATGTACAGGTGGTGACGGTGGCGGCGGACTCGGTGGTGGAGATGGACTCGGTGGTGGTGGAGGAGGAGGTGATGGCATGACTGTAGTTTCAACGTGAGATAGACGATTTCGAAGCTCTGTATTTTGCGATCGAACAATCGTAAGCTCGCTCTTCAACTCTACCATAGTCGCCAGCACGTCAATCTCTTCACCTTCTTCACTCAATACAATCAAACGTTCTCTACACGTGACGTTGCCATAAAAGTCCGTCTCTTTCGCACACATATTCGTTTTCCAGCTACCTTCTGCGGCACAAATTGAGGATGCTTCATCCTGACCGTGAACACGAACCAAAAGTACTGTGGCGAAGAAGATCAAAATCAGTCTGACACCCACTGAGTCAGTGTAGCGTTGATTCATTATAGTTGTAGATCGAAGGGGTTGCTGAACGAAAATTATCGGGTTGGGGAAAAGTAAAAGAGTGCGTCGAAGAGTCGTTGATATTTATTTTGTTTAGGATTTTATGAATTTTTGGGGTCACAGGAAATTCACAGGAAAATCACAGGAAAATCAATATACATATTTATGATAGGGGTGCTTTCGGCAAGCTAAAAAAAAAGAAATTTGTGAATCTGGAAAACTTTCTGGTTAATTCCAGGAAACCCTAAGAGAGCATTTTCGACTCCTTTTTCGGGCTTATTTCCAGGATTAGGGCTTAGGGTTTAATTCCAGGAATTAAGCCAAAAAAGGAGTCGAAAAATTCTCAACTTTCATTCTCCTGCATTTTCACGACTCTTTTTAATAAGTAAGATTATTTTTTTTGATCTGCCTTTCTTCTTACCCTACCCCACTTTAGGTGTCGATTGAAATACAACTCTCTTCAAACCTCAACGTATGAATGGTTCTGTCAAATCTAATGCTAAAAAGTCATGAATGAAAAAGATATGAAGGTCCAATCTGCCTTTTTACCAGTGCTTATATTCAGCTTTGCTGGGAGTGGTCTTACTGTACTTAATAAAATCCTAGTTTCAAAATATTTCCCCTTCCCAAGTTTCCTCACTTTCGTTCAATGCTTTTGTACTGCTGCATTTATTCGTGTAGGAAAATATGCCATGCCCAATTCTTTTGAGGTCGAAGACATAACTCCTTCAAAATGCAGAAGTTGGTCACCGCTTGTAGTGCTCTTTCTGATAATGTTGGTTTCAAGTATGTTTGCTCTTCAGAAAGTTACAGTTACAACTCTTATTGTTGTTAGGAACCTCACAACTCTAACCACTGCAGTGTGCGATTTTCAGTTTTTGAAGTCACACTTCAATAAGGAAGAAGCACTCCTACTATTTCTTATGTTCTTTGGTGCGTGCATGTACGGCTTAAATGACATTTCATTCGACTGGAGTGGTTACTTATATTTGCTCCTGAACTGCTTTGCGACTACTGCATACCAAATTCGAGTCAAGCAGCTTGTGACAGAGCTTAAAATGGAACCACTTACAATGTCACTCTACAATAATTTGTTATGTTTACCCCTACTTTTGACTTTAAGTGTACTGCAAGGTGAAATCTCACCAAATCTATTAATGATGGCCATAGCTAACAATTATACACTTTGTCTGATCTTGTTATCTGCTATATTTGGTTTTGTTTTGAGTGTGACTGCGTTTCGCTTGAATCAGCTGGTCTCAGCCACAGCCATCATGATTATTAACAATGCAAATAAATTTCTCCTGATACTTTTTTCAGAGGCTGTCCTTGGTAAAAGTTTAGATTTGATGTCAGGATTCGGCTGCTCTTTAGTGCTTGCATCTAGTTTTGCATATTCTAGGTTAAGTCGTACTCGAACAGAAAAGGTGGAATCAAAAAAGAGGCGAAGGCTGAAAAGATTGTGTATTCTTTCCGTGACGCTGTGCACACTCGCTAAGCTCCTTTACTACATCCAAAATTCTAATTCGATGGAAATAAGTATGAACATAAGTTTGCCAAAGCAGATCCATTCGCAAAGTATAAGTGATAAAAAGGCAATATCTAAACTAGCGCATCATGGTATTATGATTGTCAAGGATGAAGGAGAGCTTCTCACAAAATGGCTCAGCACTCACTCGCAAGATTTTGATTCTATTGTTTGTGTCGATGGATCAGAGTCGAATGAAACTCTTCAACTATTGCAAGGCTTTGCAAATATTAATTACATTCATGAACGCGAGTTGCGTCTTAAACAGTACACTGACACTGAAATTCGCCAATCAGCTTTGGATATTCTTACTGCAAAATATGGATATGGTTTCTGGGTGACAATGGCACACTGTGATGAATTTTATTATCATGATCCAAGAAAGATTGTGCAGCTTGCAGAAGATGAAGATGTTGACGGAATCTATTGGTTTGCCCTCCACGTGCTTCCTCATCCTTCAGAATACAATGCTTTCAAGGTTAACACTTCGTTACCTGCTACGACTTTATTTCATCACTATCATTATTATGGTGAAAAGGGAGGATTTCAGGATTTTCGTTCTTTCAAACACAATCCCAAGGTACATTTTCGGAATGAGTGGTCTGTTATGAAGCCGGAGGGTTTGAATATGATTTGGTCTGAGCATCCTGCCTACTTGCACTATAAAGTTAAACAAGTTAACGTAAAAAATTACGACAAGCAAGGGCACAATCTGCAAAGTTTTGCGCAAGCCAGAAAAAAATCTCACCGCAATAAAAAGGGTGAAATTGTTTCAACAGGTCTGAGTTGGGAAATTACGGCAGAGAAAGACTTTTTTGTCACAAATTATCCTGGTAAGCCTAAATACAAACGATGCAGTAAATACGATGGGACTCTTCCCCCTGAGCTTGATCACTTTCCAAGCTGGACTCGTCACGAAATAGTCATACCTGTGGGAAAATGAGGTATTAAATAGAATGAAAGATAATTCTCCTTTAAAAAATTGTTACGTTTTTTCAAAATGAAATAGTCCTCATTAGATTTTCAACTCTCATCCTGGGTGGTCAAACCGTATAAATTTTTGTAATGGGGTACCGGAGTGCGCGGACGAATAACTGGGAATAGAAACGAACGGTCCTATTCTATGGACAATACTTTAATGAGGTCGCAGATGTTCTTTTTTTTAATTTTCATGCACATTCATATGCTTTTCTTTTGTGCATTCAATTTGGACGGTCGTATTTGGCGCCTCTCAGAAAGGGTGCCTTGAAAATACGAAATTCATCATTCCCCTGAATGAATTAGAATGCGCGCTTAAGTGGTACGTAAACACAGTTCAAACCCTCTTTTGTAGAAAGAAATCAAGAAAAATCTGAAACATTCTCTATATTTATCACATGTACTTCTGGCAAGGGTATGATGAAACTTCCTCCACTCTGCAGGTAATTCATATTTTTCTGCACAATATCACTTACCCAAGGCCATGCGAACAACAACACAAAATCTGGTGGGTCCTTTTTAGAGAGTATCTTCGATGAAATAATCTTGAGATGTGTACCAGGCATGAAAGCGCCTTGCTTTGCAGGAGAATCATCGATTACTGCTCGGAGTTGCTGCTTCACAAATTGTAACCCGATATATGCACTTAAAGTTGTCGCTCGAGCAGGTGCACCATACCCAACGATGCTCTTATTCTTCTGGGTCAGGTCAAGAATGACTTTTTTCAACTGTACACGAGTTTTGTCCATGTCCCCCGCAAATCTGGAAAAAAATTCCAACTTATTTGCTCCTAGCTTAAATTCTTTTTCCTTGAGTCTCTTTAGACTTGCAGTCTCTAGTCTGTCCATAGTTGAGTGTTGTGCATAAACTCTGATACTCCCACCGTGCATACTCGTTTCTTTTGCATCAAATATCTTCAAATCAAAACTCGATAGGAACTTGGATAAGGAATATAATGTATAATATGATAAATGTTCGTGATAAATCCAGTCATATTGCATCTTTTCAACCATTGATACAGCATAATGAACCTGAATTGCTAAGATACCATCACTCTCAAGCAGTAATTTAATGCCCTTGACGACATCGATCATATCATCTATGTGAGCGAATGAATTTGAAGTCACAACCGCACGCATTTTGCCATGTTCCTTCAGAATAGTTTTAGCCAAATCTGAACCAAAAAATGTATCAAAAATAATGTATTCATCTTTTAAACTACTCACGACATTTGATGCTGGATCTACTCCGAATAACTTAAACCCATGTTTAGCAAGTGGTCTCAAAAACACACCATCATTACAACCAATTTCAAGAATTTTAGTTTGTTCTGGCTCCTCAAACAGCTTTGAAAATTCGTTCGCATACTCTTCAAATTCGAGTGAAAGGGACTTTATCACACTAGAAAAGTAATAATAATCCTTCCAAACACTCTCTTGAGCGATTGGCATTACGTTGACTTGGAAAGAACCACATCTGGGATCGAATCCGACAGTTAAAGGATACAGTAATTCGTTCTCAAATTCGAACTCAGTACTATTTGGGCTCAAAAAATTATTGGCTAGTGGAACATAACCAAAATCAATAACAGTTATCAAAGGAGATCCGTCAAACCGACAAAAAGTTCGCGTTAAGTGACTACCAATCCTTTTTACAGAAAGTTGATCAAAGTTTCTTGCATTTCTTTTCTCGTGACTCTTATGAGATATGTGCTTGCCCGAATCTGGACTGACCATACCGGAGTCAAATAGTTCCAGCCATGTGGTAGGCATACTTTCTTTCACTTCAGGAAGAGGATGCGGTGCAAAGCCATACAATCCCCACGGAAATGAAGTTGCCCATTCGATCGTCTGATGTAATCCAACAGTGAAGTTTGTAAATTTCCTCTTTCCAAAAATAGCCTGCTGCAAGCTATGATCAGGATCAACTTCAGATGTCTCTCGACGCACAGGCAAATGAGTAATATCTGGAGCTGATCCCAATAATTCAGACATCTTATTTAACATATCATTAAGCTTTGTAGAGAATTCATTACCGGCGTTTACTATTTGATTTTTCGCTTTCAAGTTGAAAGGGGCTTCAGCAATTAGTGTTGAAATGTCATCAATATATGTAAATGATCTCGTTTGGTCCCCACTTCCAAATATGGTAATTTTCTGACCCAGCAGAATTTGACGGAGCCAAATACTTACAACGTTTCGAAAAGGATCATTCAAAAATTGCCTGGGCCCGTACAGATTGTGTGCCCGGAAAATTGTATAGTTCAAGTTGAATTGTTTCTTAGCAGCCTGCAAGTCTAGCTCAGTACCATACTTACTGATCCCATAAGGATCATCAGGTAAAACTGGCTTATGCTCGAGTAGTGGCGCGACTGCACGCGACCCATATACTGCGCACGATGACATGAAAACAAAGTGCTTTGTTCTAGAATTGACTGCAGCATTCACTAAGTTAGCACTTACCATAGTATTTTTAGTGTACAACGTCTTTCGAATGAAGTTGCTCATACCTTGACCACCATACGCAGCTATGTGATATATGACTTCAATTGGACCGTAGTTCCGGAATATATCGAGGATAAAATCTTCCTCAGAAAGATCGCCCTCAACAAATTGGACGCCAAGGGGAATATTTATTCTTTGAGCTTCACCAAAAGCACTTAAGTCATCGGCACCAATCACCAAAATTTTCTTTGAAATTTTCAGGACTTTTTCTGCAACGTGTGAACCCACGAATCCTGCGACACCAGTAACGAGCACATTAATTTTAATATCGCAACTATTTTTCATCTCAGATAGATAGCAATCAGGAAATGAATGATGTGACTCTACATTCTTTATTAGTTCCAGATAAACTTCATCACTAGGACGCGGAGTTTCTCTTGCTCCATTTCTAGATTTTGATAAAACTAGAAAGAATGCAAAGCTACAAACACAGAGGAGTGACGTATACTTTGCAGGACGGACGCTTCTCATGCTTCAATATGTTCTCTCTTTACGAGATGGAGTATTATTTGAATCGAAGTTTCTGCTCTTTCAATTTCAATATTTCAAAAACTTTATTTTGTGGATTGTGGTTTGTGTGAAATGGTGTACTGGAGTATTTGGCTATTGCGTGTGTGTGTACTTCACCGTTTTCAGAGGGGATATGGAGCTTTTTCGAGGTCGAAAAATTTCCGATAAACATTAGGGTGCTTTCGCAAAAAAAGTATTTTGAGAAAACTTTTGACTTAATTCCATGAATAAGCGTCTTGCGCTAACTCTATAATTTAGGGGTTTGAGCACTACGCGCGGAACTCTCCTTCTTTAATTCTTCTTTCTTTTACGCTCAAAATTTGCCAATGCTTAGCTCATATCCCCTGGAGCTCCTTGGGGTCACAGGAAAATCACGGATTGACAAGAAAATCAATAATATATTTAATTAGGCCAAAGTACCTGTAATCTCAAGGTTACGGGAAGGATTTTGATTTCTTACAAACTCAAGATGGAGATGACGGAGAGAAGAGAAGTGACCAGCGAAGAGTACCGATGAGCGAAGAAGACAGCGAATGGCTGAAATCTCTGATAGATCCGGATTGGAATAAAATAGACGAGAACAAGAAGTACAAAGTTCAGGATTCCTGTTTCACGCGCATATTTTGGAACCTCCGAAATTGTCAAAACGTTAAAAAACGCCTTTGAGGCGATATTTCAACACGTTATACCTCGATATGACTGCAAATGCGTTCGTTTGATTCCAGCATATGAATTAGCGATTCAAGCCATTTTTGTAATGCCTTCTTAAAATTTATATAAATGAAAAATGTAATTTTGGAAATTTACTTGCGCGCTCCTCGACGCGCCATCACGAAGATTCTTCAAGCACGCGTCTGTCAGCGAGTAAAGTGATCACTAGTGGTACTTATTGCGTGGAGTATGGTCTCTGAAACTCAATATTGAAGCGTGTGGAATAATAATTACATTTTCGGCATTTATTTTCGACATTACAGGTACGCTTGTTCTGATACTATTCTTTGCAAAAATCAAGTTAAACCTCGATCAAAACAATCGAGAATCATTTATCACTTTGTTAGCGATCTTTTCGCGGTAAAATTTAACGATATGCGTTATTTTCGTAAACGGCGCGCGTCGTCAAAGTGGAAAAACTCCGAAAGTACAAAATGCCCAAATCAGTCCAAAATTAGCAAAATCGCGTGTTCTTCGCGCATATCTTTTATAGTACAGCTCTTAATCGTGCGAAACTCGCTGTAGATAATCAAATCACAATAAGAAATCGTATCACAGAATTCTAGAAGTTGAAACATTCAGGTACGATTTCAGTCAAACATGAAAGTAGAATGTGACTGAGTCTGGGCATTTTATAGGTTTGTTCTTAAACGTGAAACAGAGAAAAAAGCAAACCAGCACATTTTTCGCCAAAACGTTGTAAACCAGCACATTTTTGCTCTTATGGGAAAAACGAGTGATATGTACTCCTGAGCGCGAATCAGCGCGCGAGAACAATCGCAAAATTATCGTCGTTAGCTTGCATTCGGACGTGTATCTGAGGTATTAAACGCTTTCTCACAAAATGGGGGTAGCAAAAATGTGCTGGTTTTACAACGTTTTGGCGAAAAATGTGCTGGGTTTGCTTTTTTTCTCACGTGAAACATATATTTAGGGTTACGTTGCAGGGCCGGTGTTGATATTATTCAGTGCTTAAACCCAAACACCCTAGATATCAACAGCCGGGAGGAGGCGAGGAGCCAGAGGGATTTACATACAACGTGGACACGTTGAGAAGTGGAGAAAGGATATAGGAGATTACGAGATTTACATGGTGGATAATAAGAAGTTTCACAAGAGAGAAAATCAGTAAAGAAGCATTGAGCCAAGAGGCAATAGACCTATAGTAGTAAAGTGAGTGGGAAGAGTTGAGAGTTTTGTTGTGTTCTGTAGTAAGACTAAAGTTTCTCACGAAAGTTTCTCGCCAAGAAATATTGCTTCCAGACAGACCGATGAAGCCAGGTGCGAGAGTGATACAACGAGGCTTGTTGGCAATTCTCACCGTGGTCTTATTTTCTTCAAACATAGAATTTAAAAAATCCAACGATGATGAACTTGGGAAAGTAAGCAAAGAGATTCGTGATAAAGTCCCAAGGAAATTTTGTAAAGTGACGTCTTATTCAAAATCAAAGCTATATGGGGTTCCTAATGTTCAGAAGTCTATCTCACGTTGGAAGGCGAAGAGATCATACTCTGGACAAGAGTCAATAGTTCCTTACCGTAAGAGAAATTCGCTCAAAGTATGTAACGTAAATAGTACTGATTACAGTATGGCAAAACTTCGGAGATCAGTGTATGAAAGGTCAATTTTAACGTTGAATAACTTATTAAAAGGTCAGGACGTGCAGCTTTCTCAAATTTTGGCCCCTCGAGAGAGCCAGCGTGCACACACCTTAAAGTCATGCTCGAAACCAGTGAGTTTTGCGTTTGCTATATCTAGTCAAGAAGGTTCTGGTAAAATACGAGGCTTTATGATAGCAGATGCACTTAATGAGCTCGGACATACAGCAGTAACTGTTTTCGGAAAAGAAGGCCCCCTCTGGGCTGACCCACTCCGTGAACTGAGAACTTGTAGTAAGTTGCATGTTTGTATTTTTGTGAAGTGGGACTCGCGCTCGTTTCCTCGCATCCTAAGTGAATGTAAAAAGCGTGGTGCCCTTGCTTTCATAGACCTTCTTGACTATTGTGACGCCAATAAAAAAAACATTGTCGATCAGTGGCCCAAAGAAATTGATGGTTTCATACTCCAAAGTAACTTTCAATTTCAAGTGTTCAAATCTATGGGCTTTCCTAACTCTGTCATCTTACATCATCACCATACAAATACAAAATTGAAACGAAACTCCTTCAAGAATGAGTTTAACGCGGTACAATATATTGGTTTCACAGGTTCAAGAAAAAATTCAGGAGGAATCATTCAGAACTTCTTGGATGATATTGAGATGTGGGGTTCAGAACGAGATATAAAGCTAGTTCATATTGTTTCTAATAGGATAAGATCTGAGAAGAGGAATACTTCAGATATATATGACCAGAATAAATATCATACCGGTATAATTGAATCCGTAGATGTCGCTATAGTTTGGCCGAAAGATTATTCTAATAGCGAAATATACTTCAAACCAATAACCAGGTTTATCCATTGGTTATCGCATGGCATTCCCACAATCGTGTATTCAACTCAGTCCTATATAGAAATTGCTGAAGAGTTTGGATATCCCTTGGTAGCCGAAAATACTGAGGATGTACTGAAATGGCTAGAAGTTCTTGTGTCCAATAAGTCATTTAGGTCTCAGGTCAGTCGACTGGGTATAGAAATGGCACACAGATTTTCTCTCCAGACACAAGTACAACGGTATTCTGATATTTTTTGTCGGGTGGGGTATTTAGAAGCTGATTAGGTTTGTATCGTAATTTTCACTTCTTTGACGCGTAACGAATATATATATTGTATTTACACCACGTGTTCTCGACGGCTTTTTTTTAAGCCGTAACAAACACTCACTGGCTTGGGGAGGAGGGCCAGTGAACCGGGTAATCGTTTTCTGCGGCCCTGCCGCTCTCTTTTGAGTCTTTCCGCGTCGTTTTTGGCCCGTTTTTGCCTCGTCCGCGCGCTTTTCCCCAACCAGTCAGTTTGCCGACCGTTTGGGGATTTTTAAGCGCGCTCCTTTTCCCCCTTTCCTCCCGAGTCCACCACGCCGATCGTTAGCTGATCGCACGGCACCGCATCCTTCACCGACATCGTTTCTTCGTCGTCGTCCACCTTCTTCGCGAACTTCCGCTGTTCCCGCGCTCGCATCGTACCTTTTGTGCTCGCGGTCGGTTGTGGAAACTTCCCTAAAGTTTCCCCATTCGTATCGCTGACACCTCGCACAAAAGTTGCGCGCGAAACGCTTCCTCCGTTTGATTTGACCGCTTCTTGCGCTTAACTCTCTCCTCAGCGTCGTTCTTTTCTTCTTCGTTCTCTCTCTACTGACTTAACAACTTCAACCAACTCTTCTTCAAACTCCCCCAAAAACAGCTTCCGTTAAAGGAGGATAATAATCATGGAAATATTTACATTACAACATGTTCAAGCGGATAAAAGCTACTATACTATGTATAATATCACCACCTGTTTTTGGAAGCACTGTTCTTTTTTCTACTGTCTGATCTGATCTGATCTGATCTGATCTGATCTGATCTGCTCAATCTGTTCGTCTGATCTGATCTGAACCACCCCTAGCAGAAAAACAAAAATCCCCTAAAAATCCCCTAAAAAATTAGTAATCATCCATTCAGTCGCTACTCATATACAACCGCAGTGCCCTTGCACATTCGACTCGGTATCTGGTGAACAATTTGTAAATCTTCTCATCAGTATGAATAGATTTCACGAAGGGGCAGTACTTCTAATAGAAAAGATAAACGAGAGAAATCCAAATTTGACACCATTAAAGTTAACATGTAAAGACCGCAACGTCAAGCAAAAAGGAGGATCGAAAACTACAATTGATGACTATACGAACATTTGTGGATCGTATAGAATGGATTTGCCATACAACTTTGGTCAAGAATGGGGGTATTGAATCTGTACTTTTGCAATCAACTCGGGTGATAACTTTAGGCGGGTTTCGGTCTATTTTTTGGGCGGTGTAGGGTAATAAATGCCAACGCAACGGTGTGCGGTGATTTTTGCGACTGTCTGCGGTAATTTTTACAACTGTCTGCGGTATTACATGATATTAATTGATCTACTGTATCTCGTAGTAATGTGACATAAACAAATTTTCCAGGCACAGGAGCACACTTTCTAAAAGTGTTGTATTCTACCATTACGAAGTTCACATTTTTAGCAGTTGGATGTGCAATATCTGCGCGATCCTTCTTAGAATGAACTGGATTATTGATTTTAGAGTGATTAGTAAATAGTGCAGGGTCCAAATGTCTGTGGCATTTTTTATCCAAGTATTTATCAATGTTACCGTGTCCACATGGACAAGTGGGGCAACAAATTTTTGTCGCCAGGTCATAAACACCATTAGATCGAGCATAGCTGCACATTAAGTACCCACCCGACCTTTGAATATGCTGCCACCATATTGGAACCATATTAGACCGAAATCTCGTTTCAGCTCGTTGTTTCAGTAGCTCCTCGGCGCATGCACGCGACAAGTTACCGTTATTGTAAAAGACAAAGAAATTATCACCTGCTTCACCCCTGCCAGCAAAATTTGCAGCAAACGCAAAATTTGAGCAGTTGTACATAAACTAAAGATAAACTATAAAATAAACTCGCGCGTCGGGATAAACTTTCAATTGCCCGTCGGGCGGACGTTCCCGCGCAAAGTGAGTGCAAAGCTTCACCTTTTTCTTTCTCCACATCTCTCAAAACGAATGATGACGTCGCGGCATCCACTTTCGCGGCTTTTTTTTCGCGAAAATAACAGAGCTAATGGCAGCAAAACACGTGCCTTTTCAAATTACTAGATTGACGAAAACGCTTCTCACACACATCGCATTCATACGGTTTCTCGTTCGG
>JACLAA010000322.1_pt1 | contig 13293 bp, 12 predicted proteins | sample 8027891 | NCBI WGS metagenome assembly JACLAA01 (sample SAMN15724900, study PRJNA655200) | protist metagenome | isolation source: fluorescence activated cell sorting (FACS) single amplified genomes of... | place: Spain: Blaines Bay Microbial Observatory, Mediterranean Sea | collected 2016-01-19 | reverse complement strand
TGTTCGGGATGACTGTGATGGGATGTTTGAGGAATCCTGCGTTAGGTTTAGTTGGTCTAGATCCGGTTTCAGCGACTGGGATACAAGCGGCGCCATATATCGGGATTCGAGCGTTGACGTTTATTCCGGCGATTGTCAGTACGGTTGGATTCGCGGCGTTTCGAGGTACGTTGGACGTGACGACGCCAATGAAGATTACGTTGGCGTCACAGTTAATGAACGTCATTTTAGATCCGATATTTATTTTTGGTTTTGGGATGGTTAAAGCTTTAGGAGTGGCTGGTGCCGCGTTGGCGACGTCGATGAGTGAGTTAGTCGCCGCTGGGTTGTACATCGGGACTTTATTGAAACGAAATTTGGTTACGGTGAGGTCGATGTTGAAACCGCCAGATGCGAAAGCGATTGGTGCTTTACTCGTTGGTGGCGCCGGAGTGCAGTTGCGATCGCTTGCGCAAAATATTACGTTTTTAGCGGTGACGAGAACGATTTTGACGATGGATAGTACGGGCACCGCGGCGGCGGCACATACGGTTAGCTCGCAAGTTTTTCAGCTCGGCGCGATTGCTATCTTGGCGTTGTCGACGATTGCGACGATTTTGATCCCGCAGCGAATGCACTCGAAAGAGTTGGGCGGCCCGTTGGCGGCAAAAGCTGTCGCGGATAGATTGTTAGCTTGGGGCATTCTAATCGGAGTTTTCTTGTTCTTCATGCAATCGGCGGCAATTTTTGCCCTTCCGTTTTTCACGCCGATCAAAGACGTGCAGACATTTGCTGTTTTACCGACCTTGATTGGAGCGGCGTTGCAGCCATTAAACGGTATCGTATTTGTTGCGGAAGGGTTGATGCAAGGTCACCAAGCCTTTTTGCGACTTGCGGGCGGTATGTTTGTGAGCACCGGGGTGATGTTGACTGCGTTGAGATTTGAAGGGTCGACGTTACCAGGCGTGTGGATGTGCTTCGCAGCGTTCAACACGTGTCGACTTTTGTTTGCGTTGAGACATCACTTCGTAGATGGGCCGTTAGGGTGGAAGCACTTGAACGCGAATCAGATGAAATGGGAAGAGACGAATAAATCGGCGTAAAAGGAGATGAGAGCATCGAAACGAAAAGAACCACAAACAACAACAACTAATATACTAATATTGTCATCATTCCTTTAATATTATATCAACACGTGTTGCTTTTATTTATTATTCTGCTATACAACTCTAAACGCCGCTATTCGCTTATTCTTTTCAGCTCGAAGACGTTAAAAATTACCACTTTCCTCCTCGTTCCCAATCGTAGCAGTCGCCGGTTGCTTTGGTCGTGGAGGACAAAACTTCGTCGATTTTACTTTTATCTTCCGCGTCGAGCGTAAATTGGAACAACTTTTGATGATCTTCGACGTGAAAATCGTTTCGCGCGCCTAAAATAACCGCCAAAACGCTTTCTTTCTCCAAAACCCATCGAGTGGCGACATTTGCGATGCTCTGGTCGTGTTTTTTCCCAATCGAGTCGAGAACTTTCAACAATTTTTGCAAATTACCCCAACCGCCGAAGTTTCTTATCACCGACGAATACTTCCTCTTCGAGCCGGTATCTAAAACGACGTCTTTTACGTCAGTCTCTAAGAACTTGCTCGATAAAAAACCGCCGGCTAAAACGCCGTACGGTAACAATTTCACTCCGCTCGCCTTGCAAAACTCGTTCATCTTCAAATCCGGTCGTCGATCTAACAACGAATACTGAATTTGGTTCGAAGAAATCTCCGCGCCTTTGTTAATCATCTCTTCCATTTTTTTCGTGTTGAAATTCGTCAACGCGACGGAGCCAATCAAACCTTTCGCTTTTAAATCAGTCAAATGCAACGCGCAATCAATATATTGCGAACTCCCGTAATCGTTCCAATACATTTGTACCATATCGATCTTCTTCAACCCACCTAAGCGTTTGCTCGGAACATCAAACGCGTTCTCTTTCACCCATTTTTCAGTCATCGCAACTTGTTCTCTCCCAACGCAACACAGCTTCGTGTGCACTCGACACTGTTCACTGTTTCGACTGCGCTTTAAAAAATCTCCAATCACTAATTCGCTGTCGCCGTATCCGCACGCCGTCGGCCCGGTGTCGAACGTCGTAATTCCCGCATTTACAAACGTCTCAAAATCTTCCACCGCGCCTTTATCTTTCGACGTTCTGTCATCCGCCGGGTCGCCTTTGTGTCCACCCGATAACTGCCAGCATCCTTTAATCACCGCGGAAGGGTACTCTTGGGTAAACTTCAACGGAACCTCAGTTCTCGGTATTTTAGGGAGAGCAACAGAAGCAGAAGAAGCTTCTTCTCCGGCAGCGGCAAACGCGCTGCTTGGCACCAGCCCGGGTAAAATCAAACCAGACGACGACGACAACATCACGGACGCTCCTCCGGCGACTCGTTTCATCAAATCTCTTTTCGAGAGCATTCCCAACAACGTTTTGTCGCGCAAAAGCGCATCGTCATCACCATTACTACCACCATCATCAGAAGAGCAAAAGAATACTTTTCCCCGACGACCACGAGAGGAGGAAGGTTTGGAAGGTGTTGAAATCATCGAAATCGAGGAGGAGGAGAGCGAAAACATGTCGATGTTCTTGTTTTTCTTCTTCTTTTTCTCCTTCTTCTGTTTCTTCTTCTCTCAACCGGTTATATATATGAGCGTTTGTTTTGTGTGTATTCGTAGGTCAAATGTGCCAAAAACCTGAGCAGAGGAGGAATTTTTGGCGAAAAAAAAACTCTAACTGCCACGCGTAAAAAAAGTCATTCATCAGCAAAAACATCATCACATATAAAAAGACACATCATTATATCATGGGACTCTCGACGATAATAAAGAAGGTATAGTACTCAATAGTATTGTTTTATAAAGTATGATGCCGTCGAAATCTCAAGGCGTCGTCTCGAACAAGCGCGTCATTTGATTTCTGATTTTTTGAAAATTTCCCAAGCTCGAAACAACTCTTTCGCCTCTCGTTGGCGTTGACTTTCTCGAGATGAAGAAACTTCCCCCCAGCTAATATCTTCTCTGTTTCTTCTCTCTCTCAAACGACATCTATCAACAGGTGAAGCGCAAAGAGCGAGAAATCCGAGTCTTGGTCGTGGGCTTGGATAACGCCGGGAAGACGACGATCGTGAAAAAAATAAACGGCGAAGACATTTCGAAAATTTCACCAACCCTCGGGTTCAACATTTCCAGCTTGCACTTGAACGACTATCGATTGAACGTTTGGGACGTCGGAGGTCAGAAAACGTTGAGGACGTTTTGGAGGAACTATTTCGAAAAAACAGACGCGTTGGTGTGGGTGGTAGATTCCACCGATGTCGCTCGATTACAGGACTGTAAGAACGAACTGGATGTGATATTGAAGGAGGAGAAACTCGTCGACGCGAGTTTGTTGGTGTTGGCGAATAAGCAAGACGTGGAAGGGGCGATGAGTGGAAGGGATATTGCGGAGGCTTTAGGATTGGTTAGTATTGGTAGTAGTAATAGTGTTAGTGTTAGCAGTAGCGAAGTGTTGAGTGGAATGACGTCGAATAGTAGCAAACGACGATGGCGAGTGCAAAAATGTTCGGCGACAACCGGGGATGGGATTTTAGACGGGTTCGAGTTCATCACCGAGGACGTCGGGAGTCGCATGTTCACCTTAGATTAACGATAATAAATAGTATTGGTACAATGCCATTTATTTAGACCTTCATCCCTAACTTCTCTCGTATGCTAATAAACGCCTTCTTCAACACCTGCGCCGGCACCGGGTTCACGTTTCGAAACAACGGCACCACCTTCTCTCCTCCTCCTCCTCCTCCTCCTCCTTCTTTCACTATCAACGCTACGTAATAAAACACATCCGTCGTCGTCACCGTTTCGTTTATAATCACGTTCTCTATCTTTTCTATATCGTAAAAGCGGTCTCCGCTTATATCGACCCCGAGATTAGATATCACCCGCACTATTTCGCTCTGTCGCTTTCGCAGAAGATACGAGGACAGAAGCCACATGAAGCTTAAATACAAAACAGTTACCGGTTTAAAGAACACCTCTTTTTGCCTCTCTATCGAGGCGGACGTGTTCACTAAACCAACCGCAACGGCCATTACGATCAACGCGCAGGATACGAAGACTTCTATTTTGCTCTTTTTGAGAAAGACTCGTACCGATATCGACTCGTCCGTGAATTGTTTTTCCTGCAAGACGTGTTCCCGAACTCGAAAATTGGTCGAGGAGACCGTCGCTTGAATGGATTTTGGGTTTTGCTCCCGTTTAACCGAACGCCACGCTCCTTTCTTGTGATGATGAGGATGATGACGATTGGACATTTTCTGTAATCTAAGTGCTGTTACTATCGACGCTTATGTATAAATTATGTATATATTAAAGGTTTAGTATTAAGTTTGGGGAAGGAATTTTTGTGGTGTTCCCTGTAGGTGTTTTTTCTTTGTTGTTCTTTTTTCGCGTACAGCGCTACTATTATTAAATCTCTACTCTCTCTCTCACTCACACACACACACTCTCTCTCTCTCTCTATATATATATGTATATATCCTACTACACATCATCTCTCGGAATGAAAAACGCTCTCGCCGCGTTCGAGCCACTCATCTCGAGTGACGACGATACCCGCTGATGACGCTGATGACGACAAAGACGATAAACCTTTCCAAGCGTCAAAAATGCCGTCTTTGCTACCGTTTTTACTCAACGTCACCGTCGGCGCCATGCCTGGGTATGAGTTTGAAATCACGTAGTCCTGCAAACGGGTCTGCAAACCAGGGAGGCGCGAGAGTCCGCCGGTTAAAACGATCGAAGCGTCTTTGCCTTTCTCTCGCAAGATTTCGTGCTCGACGTCTTTGCCGCATCTTTTGAAAGCTTCTTTTAAAGCGTCTTGTACGCCGCCTTGCGGGATGATGAACTCGTCAACAATGGCGGCTAAACCTCCACGAGTGTCTTTCACTTGTCGAACGATACCTTTGGACGCTAAAATCTCAGGATGAAACAAAGATTCTGGCGCGCGAATGCGTTCGGCTCTCACTTTCAATTGTCGAGCTTCCATACCGGACAATTTTCGGATTTCGTATTGCGGGTCCACCGCTAAGACCTCTGCTCTCGCTTTTTCCCACAACGATTCGCACGCGGATACTTTTTGCGCGCCCGGGTCTTTTATTTCGCCGTCGATGGCTTTATCCGCACCTCGCGCCATTTGTGAATACATGGACCAATCGTCTTCGCCGTCGCCGAACCCTTTGTCGGTCGCGTTTTGTTTTTCTTCCGCTTCTACTTCGTCTAACGTTTCTTTATTGCCAGCATGCATCGCCATTAACTTCGCGCGTTTTCTCGCCGCGGTAGTTTGCCGCCTGACGCCTTTTCTACCACCGCCTCCTCGCTCGCGTTCCTCGTTCGCTTCTTCCTCCGTGACGCCTCGAACTTCTAAACTTCGAGCGTATCGCGCGTCCTTCAAATTCTTCTCCGCAGTCTCCAACGCGTTCAACAAACCTTCGTAAAATGCTCTCGGATCTTTCTCTATGGCTGCAAATTCTCTCGCATACTTCTCCGTGTTGTTTCGAACAGTGTCTCCTTGTGCAAACCGTTTCACCATGGCTATTTTTTTATCGAAGTTGTGTTTCGCTTTCGCGACGACGTCGTTCAAATCCAACTCTTTGATGCCGTATTGAGGTGTAAATTGTAAGATTTTCGTTTTTTCGTACTCTTTACCGTTCAAACAGTCTCTCCATGCCTTTGTTTCTTCGTCGTAATTTGTCGATACGAAAGCCATCTCTCGAAACAACTGTCCTTGCAACGCCATCGCCGCGCGACCGCTCCCGATTTTCCCAGTCTCCACGAACATTTGGTTCAAAAAATTCGCCTTGTGCACGCTCTCTGCGCGTTGCGAATCCAACGCCATCTTTCCAAAGCAGTCGATTAACTTTTCTCCGCCAACGTCTACCCTCGTCGCGCCTTGCATTTGCGCTTTGCCGTTCAAAAAAGGCACGATTGAACAGTTCGAGTGACCTAAATTAATAACCGCGCCGGAACCAATCTTCTCTAAAGCGCCAACCGATTCGCACTCGCTGACTAATTGTAACTCCTTAAACCCAATTTTCTCCAAAACAATCTCACACGCGTCCGATTTCAACCGCACGGGATTCCCGAGCGGTTCCGTCGCGATCATTTTCCGTTCTCGCACAGATTCTCCGTCTTCTCCGTTCGCCGACGTCGCCAAACGCGAGTCTCGACAACATCTCGCCACCACGGCCTCGAACAACTCCTGATCGCAAAACAACCCGTTATCTTTCGCACTCACCGTCGCGCTCGTTCTCCCGCATTCAAATCGACCTAATCGGGATTTCTTGTTGCACTCCTCGGACGTTTGAAAGATTGGATTATACTCGCCGACGAAGACGCCTTTCGTCTTCTCTCCTTTCTTGGCGAGCAAATCTTTAGGTAAAAAGTACCCGCGAGTGGTCACCGACCGAAAGAACAGAGACGGTTCGTTCGTCGTCGACGATGAAGATGCAAACCCAGACCGAGCGTGGTACCCGCCCGCGTCCACTAAGAACGAATCCCTCGTCGACGCTGACTCGAAACTCTTCTTTTTCTTTCCATCGTTTTCTTCGTCGTCTCTGAATGCGTTCCAATCCAAAAACGGTTCCAAGTACACGAACGGAAGTTGTTTCTGTCCTTTTTCATGCCCAAAAGTCGGCTTTAAAGCCCCGTCCTCGTTCGCTCCTTTTTTGCCTTGGTCTGAAATCGAACGAGGAGGAGGAATCGTCGTCGACATGGTGTTGTTGTGTTGACAAGACAGAGGGAAAGAAGGGGAAAATTCTGGGGAACATTAGAAGGAATAACTCTTCATTAATCACCACGCTTTTGCGCACAACGAAGGAAGAGACAGAGACAGACACCCACACACACAACAGAGAGAGAGAGAGAGAGAGAGGAACGTGACAGTTTCATCTCGTCGTCGTTACAATAAATGTCCAATAACAACAACACCAACACCAACGAAGACAAGAACAAAGCAGCGCTGAATGCGAAACAGCGAGGCATCGACCATTACGTCGCGGCGCGATACCAGGAAGCCGAGCAAGCGTTTACGGAAGCCATATCCATAGCGAATAAAGATGATCCGAGTTTGCACTTGTATTACAGCAATCGATGCGCTTCGAGGATGAATTTGGAGAAAATAGAAGAGGCGTTGGTGGATGCGAAGAAAACGACGGAACTGAAACGAGATTTCGCGAAAGGATGGTCGCGGTTGGGACAATGTTTGCACAGACTCGCGGCATCGAGCGGCGGGGATGTGAAAAAGCTGGAGGAGGCGAAAAAGGCTTTGGAGAAGTGTTTGAGTTTGGCGAGCGAGAACGAGGAGGCAAGAAGGACTTTGCGCGCGGTCGAGGAGAAGCTGACGCGAGAGAAGGAGAGGAGAAGAGCGGAGAGAGGAGGGAATACTAGAAGTAATAGCGACACTGCGAGTGGGAATGGGGGTATCCTCTCTCGCCTGGGAGATTTCTTAGGCGCGGTCAGGTATCAATATTCGTACGGATTGTCGGATAACGGAAGAATTGCGGCGAACTGCGTCATCGCGGCGTTTTTGTTCTTCATCCTGAGACGATGGATTGGTTTAGGCGCCCGGAGCATGGGGCGGAGCACGTACGGTGATCGATTCGATCACGATTACGGTGATTACATCGACGATAACGCGTTTACGTTTGGAACGTTTCTCTCTTGGATGGTTTTGTACGTCGCCTATAAGAACGGCGCGTCTCCGTTTACTTTGTACATGTTGGCGAACAATCTCGGTTTAATTGGAAACGGGAGAGGGAGACGCGGCTACGGAGGTGGATACGGCGGATACGGAGGTGGTTACGGTGGTTACGGTCGGCGCAGAGGCATGTTCTTCTAAATCCACTACTTTTGTTGTTGTTGTCGCAACAACGTTTCTCTTTCTAATAATTTATCTATGACTAATTCTATTTCTTCTTCCTCCGGCGGCTTCGGTTCATCTTCTCTTCGCACGCGGGACAGACGACCACCTTCACCAGCGCGTTCTTCACTTCCCCTCTCCCCCCTTCTTTATACCGAAAATTCAACTCAAACGTTCCTAGATTCTTCCTCTCCGAACATCTCTTCTCGCCGCAAATATCCACGCCTTTGCCTCTCGCGACTTCTTTCTCCGTTCTCCATCGCAAACCGACGCCTTGGGTGTCCCATCGGGACAAATCCGGAATCGCGTACTCTTTGAACAGTTTTCCCTCGTATTTTTTCGCCACGCGTTCGCCTTCGTTTAATAATGATAACATCGCTTCTTCCTCTTCGCCTCTTCCTCTGCGAGTCCCTGTTTCCTCCTCCTTTTTGTCATCATCATCATCATCCTCTCGTAAAAATCTGTGATGTTTCTTCAACTCGTCCAAATCCGTCGTCGCATGCGTCTCTCCGCCACCACGTGGTACACCGCTTCTCTCCGCCAAGACCTGACCTTTTTTCCTCGCATGAGTAGTAGGGTCTCGCATGTGTTACTCTCACTCTTACTCTTACACTATTTTAGTATTCTTAGTAGTAGTAGTAGTAGTATTCGTCTGCTTTTTTTTGTCGTCTCTTCTGTGTTTTTTAATAGAAAAAATTTGACGTTTTTGGCTTCTGTTTTTACATGATTTTCAGATGAAAAAATTGACGTCATCTCGGTTTTATTCTCTCGTACATTTTGAACTCTTTAAAACCCGACGAAGGAGTGACACGCACGCTTTCGCGCGGATAATAATAAGAATACTAAGAATAACAACATTATAAAATAATGTTAGAAGTACCGACAATCATCGGCCTGGGTTTAGGATTCGACGGCTCCGCGAACTGGGTGAACAAATTTATCGTTGACCCGTATCTCTTGGGAATCAAATCGGAAGATTTCAACCCGGAAACGCATAGTTTACTTCGGAAGTTTCTCGTCATCTGGGGGTTTCTTTTGGTGATGACGTACGCGTTTTATTTCACGTTTTGCCCTTTGACGTATTATTTCCTGTTCAAACGGAAAGATAAAAAGACGGGAGAGAATAAAGCCAATTGGTTCCAACGGGAAGGGAAGGACCAGGTGAAGAACGAGATCAAGACGAGTTTGTGGTCCATAGCGGTGATGACGGCGATGACGGCGCCGTTCGAGCTGTTGGTGGAGAGCGGGAAGACGAAGATATATTGGGATTTGAACGAACACGGCGGGAAGTTGTACGCGTTTGTGATCGCGCCGATTATGTTCGTAGCGTTTTCGGATACTTGTATTTATTGGATACATCGAGGATTGCACCATAAGAAGTTGTATAAACCGTTGCATAAGTTGCATCACAGGTATAAAGAGACGACTCCGTTCAGCGCGTACGCGTTTCACCCGATCGATGGATGGTTGCAAGGGTGCCCGTACCACATTTTTGTATTTTTATTCCCGATGCACCACGTGGCGTATTTCATATCTTTAGCGTGCGTCGGTATGTGGACGATAAACATTCACGATCGCGTGACGTGGAATTTACCGTTCGTGAACGGGGCAGCGCATCATACCGTCCACCACACGGGATTTAATTATAACTACGGACAATATTTGGTGTTTTGGGACAAGTTAGGTGGGAGTTATAGGGATCCGTTTGTCACGGCGCCGTATAACGGGACGCCGCTCGATAAAGAGAAGAGGTTCAAGACGAGTTGAATAGTCAAACTACGTATTAGAGAAATTTTTGGACAATAACATGACGCACGTTGTTACTATATTTATTATTCATTGTTATCTTCTTCACTCTCTTACTCTCTCTCTTTATATTTATTATTACAAAACGGAAAATTATTTGCGAATTATTGTAAACTCTTCTCGTTCTCATTCTTCGCGTCTACAACAACGACAACAATGTCTCGTCCATATCCAGTCTTCCATTCTCGCCTGCCAAACACTTACTCTCTCTCTCTCTCTCTCACTTACTCTCTAATATATTTAATTGTACTCTCTTATTATATAATTTGACTCGCGCTTCTTCTCTCTCTCACTTTTTCTCTCCTTCCCTTTTCAAAGCGCTTCCGTCCTCCTCTCTTTTATATACGCTTCACAACACATTATAAATACTTCTCGATAGTCCCAGTCAACGTACTCTTCGGCACCGCTCCAATCACCGTATCCATCTTCTTCCCGTCCTTAAAAATCATAACCGTCGGGATCGATCGGATCCCGTATTCCGTCGCGATCGAAGGCGACTCGTCCGTGTTCAACTTCACCGCTTTCAACTTCCCGGCGTATTCCTCCGCCAACTGATCGATCAGAGGGGCTATCATTCGGCACGGGCCACACCACGGCGCCCAGAAATCAACGAGAACGGGGACGTCCGATTTTAACACGTCTTGTTCGAACGTTTGGTCGTTCACGACTGAAGTCACGCCTTTAATGAGAGAAGAGAAGAGAAGATTAAGGCGGTGAGTATTTAGTACGAGATTAGTCATTTTTCCCAAGAAAACCGTATCCAGAATCCACGTCTCTCTGACGAAGCAAATTCTTTCTAACGAAATTTATCTTTTCACGTCGTAAACGGAGACGAACGAGGTCGGATCTGGATGTAAACGAGGGAAAGGAATCGAAATATACATTCAAACGTACCGGAAGTGCTCGTTTCTTCAGCTTTCACGCATAACTGGTTCCCGCGGTGACCTTTTGAGGAAGATCTTCGGGTGTTGATTTTCGCGGCATTTTTAACCGAGAATGTGCTCGATGATGATGATGATGATGATGATTGGAGCGCGAAGGATTGGCTCATTTTTTTATTGATTGATTGTGCGTCGCGTTTAGCGGTTATGTGTGTAAACTCGCGAAATAAAATTTAAATCCTAAAGGTTAAATTCGTACAGTTCGTATCTTCAAATGAAACGGCGATGTGTCGTTGAGACGATTAAAGCGTTGTTGTTTTTGACGCATTACGTAAAACAGATATGCGCGTAAACTATATCCTCCTCCTCGTTGAAAACAACAAGAAAAAAAGCAGACAAAAAACAGACAAAAAAACGGCAAAACTTTGGGAGTTTTACTCAAGAATAGAGCATTATGGCAACAGAAGAAGGAGGCATTAAAGAAGACAACAAAGAGGTAGATTTACTGGGCGAAATCGCAGTTTCGGCGAACAACCAAGGCAAATCTATCCCGAGGAAACGAGACTACCGACAGAGAGCGCACTGTAACCCTTTATCGAACGGAAAGTGGGAGGATTTACCGACGGCGCCGGATTCGTTTCGAGAGGATGTGCACTTTGAGAGTGCGTTTTTAGACAAGTTAAGAATGGAAAAGAAAGGAGAAAAGGAGGCAAAAATAACGTTCGCGGATATCGGGTGCGGGTTTGGCGGTTTGCTCGTTCGGTTGAGCCCGTTGTTTCCGAAAGAGTTGATTATTGGGATGGAAATTCGGGCGCAAGTGTCCGAGTACGTTCGCGAACGCGCTTTGGCGCTGAGGAAAGAACATCCGGGAGAGTATCAAAACATTTCAGGTTTGAGGACAAACTCGATGAAGTTTTTACCGAACTATTTCCAGAGAGGTCAGCTGAAGAAGTTGTTCTTTCTGTTCCCGGATCCGCACTTTAAACGGTCGAAACGACGTCGACGGATAATACAAACGGCGTTGATTGCGGAGTACGCGTTTTGTTTGCGCGAGGGCGGGATTTTATACACGCAAACGGACGTGGAAGACGTCGGGGATTGGATGAAAGAGAAGTTAGACATGCATCCGTTGTTCCGACCGATGACGGAAGAGGAGTTAAACTCGGACGTGTGCGTGGAGTTGTTGAGACGAGGGACGCCGACGGAAGAGGGACAAAAAGTAAAACGCAATAGCGGATCGACGTGGTTACATTGTTACGTCAGAGTACACGGAAATCCGAGATATTAGAAACAACACAACTCGTATTTTTGGTTAGTTCTTGGCCATTATTGGTCACGCTCAGTCAGTTTATAATCGTAGTTTTAGTTTGTAGTAGTGTGATTATACTGATATGTAAAGCAGCTTTTGAACGAATGCGAGTACTTAGTCTCGTTATCTGACGCATCACTCACATTTTTCGCGGTACAAGATGTTATCGTTATGTGTAATGTTACAAGTTCTTCTTCTAAATCTATCTACGTCTCTTTTTATCGAGTTATGTCTGCTCTCCGCCGCCGCCGCCGCCGCTCTGTTCCATTATCTTTTTCATCTCTCTATCGTACTCATACCGTCTGTATAACTGATACAATCCCGTCACTGCCATCGCCGCGTTCACCGCCATCAAGTTATAGTTTTTCGGCGTAATATCCAAGGAATATTTCATCCAGATCAACCCGGTCAAGGCGACCGCGCTTTGTTGCGGCACCGAAAGTAACTCCGGCGGTCTTTGGAAATCTTTCACGTTGGCGATGGTTATCGCCCACTTCATGGTTGGCGCCCAGAAGAAGATGGTTTTCGGCCCGGCCGGGTGGTTCAAAAACGCTCGGAACGATGATGTCGCGGCCATTCTTTCTTTCGGTGGTGCGTCTGATTCTTACGTGTTTGTTCTTTCTTTCTTTCTTTCTTCAGCTCGTAGTTGCGCGTCTAAAAAGTGAAGATAAAGCAGCTTCGTTTGTTCCTCTTTCATAGTGGGACTTTCGCAGGCCGACAGGCGCGAGAGCAAAAGAGAGAGAGAGAGAGAGACAGACGTTATCGAAGGTAAGGGTTTTTGCGTTGTTATCATAATTTATATACATGCATACAGGTTTACAACGAGGATCTATGAGAGTTACTTTTATATATTCGCGGCCTCGCAACCCGTTGCTTGCGCTTTCTCTTTCTCGCTCGCCCTTCTATTAAGACTGCAAATCGCACTCCTCGCACTCCTCGTCTTCTCCGGCCTCTCCTTCATCCTTGGCATCGTCCATGCCCCTCCCGTCTAAATCAATACCGCCTTCCCCTTCCTCGGCAAACGAGACTGAATTCATCATGTGTTCTCGCAACAAACTCAAGTTCTCTCGGTTCATTTTTACGCCGCAGTCTAATCCGCCGGTATCCGCGAAGCGTTTTATCCATCTTTGAAGCAAATCCTCCCTCTGCTTAATCAATCGTTCCGCGTGATCTCTTCTTCCTTCCGCGAATAACGCTCGTATGAATTTCTGTCCGTCGTTTTTATAGTTCTCGCTGGCAAAATTATACAGCCATTTATACTCGCCTTTTCCCGGGCTCAAATCCGTCTCTTGCATCTGCGCTAAGGAGGACTTCAACGCTTTGAAGGTGAAATAATTGACCAGTAAGTTGTCCACG
>JACLAA010003712.1_pt1 | contig 13296 bp, 13 predicted proteins | sample 8027891 | NCBI WGS metagenome assembly JACLAA01 (sample SAMN15724900, study PRJNA655200) | protist metagenome | isolation source: fluorescence activated cell sorting (FACS) single amplified genomes of... | place: Spain: Blaines Bay Microbial Observatory, Mediterranean Sea | collected 2016-01-19 | reverse complement strand
GCGGAGTTGGAGATGCATTAATTAAGCCCATACCCTTGCGAAGGACAAGAAGAGATGCACGTTGTGCTATGGCCGCACGAAGGCGCAGCGTTGGGCAAAGGTCACGTTCTCGACGTGTGGCGTTTTCCTCTGCCTCGAGCAAGACCGGAATTGCTTTATGAAGTGGCATACACAAGATGACGAGGAGGTGCAGCAGCAGGACGAAGCTCGAATCGACCTCAATTAATCCGGTCGACACAAAAGCGGTGATGTAGGCACTGCGACATGAAATCATTCAAAGATTATCATGTCGTCGCCTTTTGTCGGCATGATGACAGTACACGCGTTGCTGCGTGCGCAGTCCACATGTTGGGCGCTGTAGCCCTTGCGGATCGCACCGCGCAAATTATGCACGTTTCGGCGATTCATATGTGACCGTAAACATGTAAAATGTGGTTGTAAAAAAAAAAAATCTATTCCTGTGCTGAAGAAATCGCGATGGGTCGACGAGCATCGAGTTAAAGGAGCTTCACATCCTCAGCCGATCAAAGATGTCAACAGAGAAGTGAATAAGACTCCACTTTTGTACACCGAAGTCGAAATTAAGAACATATTGTACCACATCGATGTATATTATTGCGATGGATATGAATCGTGGTTCAGAATTGGCTGCGCATTGTACAATTCTGGTTACGCTCAAGAAGTATTCGACGAATTCAGCAAAAGATCGACCAAATATGACTCGGATGAGATAACCAAGCTTTGGAATTCATTTGAAAAGAAACCTTACAAACAAATACAGTTCGGGACCATCATGCATTATCTCGATCAGAGCAATTCTGAATTCGCAGAAAATTGCAGAGAACAATTAAAAACTCCAAAGCAACTCAACGAGTTAAACTCTTTCTTTCAAACTGGAAGCATGACTCATCACAAAGCTGCATTGATATTTCATGAGCTGTTCAAACATAAATTCAGCTATTCGAAAGGCGAGTGGTTCATGTTGAACGAAGGCGGAATATACGAACGACTCGAAAAAGATGCTCTTCCAATATTGGCAAGGCAATTGAAATCATGTTTGCAGAGGTTTCTTAATGATGTGATTAAAATCACAGATGATGAAGACAAAAGAAAAAAGCTATTTCGAGCGATGGCTTTAGTCGAGGATTTCTCTTTCAAACAGAAGTGCATTGAAGAAGCAAAATTGGTTTTTATCAACGAAAATCTGCAACGGGAATTGGATTCTAACACGAACTTGATCGGATTCACCAATGGTGTGTACGATCTAAATGAGTTGAAATTCAGGAAAGCAACAATCAACGACAACGTGAGCTTAACAACTAGATATCCTCACACCGAGGATGTTGATATGGCAAAGGTCCAATACATCGACGATTTGATTACAAATTACTTCGAATCCGAAGACGTAGGGGACTGGTTCAAGAAACATCTCGGTTCACTGCTTCAGGGGGGGAATAAAGAGGAAAAGGCGTACTTTTGGACAGGAAAAGGTCGAAATGGGAAGGGCACAATCGATCACCTATTAATCAATTCTCTCGGTGACTATTACGTCACGATTAACAAGGAGCTTTACACCTGTCAGCAAAAAAACAGTGAAGCCCCGGCGCCAGAAATATGCGGATTAAAACACAAACGGTGTGGCATGACCAGAGAATTGGAAGAGGGAGTTCCAATCCTCGAAGGGGTATTCAAAGACAAGACAGGCAACGATGAAATGAAAGCAAGAAACCTGCATGAGAAGAAACACGAGATGTTCAAACCTACTCACACGACCATCATTCAGACGAACGATATGCCGGTTTTCACGAATGTAACCATAGCTCTTTGTGCGCGATTGATCGTTATTGAATTCGTGTTCCAATACAAAGATCCTCTGGAGCTAAACATCATGAATAAATATCATCGGCCAGTTGATACAAATTTGAAGAGTAAATTAAAGAATTGCGGGGCTGAATTCATGCACTTGTTGATCAAATGGTTCAAGAAGTACAATGAAGAGGGATTAATATACGACATCCCAGAACAAATTGCCAGCGCAACTAATGCTTACAAAAGAACGATCGACACTGTAAAGACATTCATGGAAGAATGTGTTGAACAGGGCGCAGATGACGATGTCATCAAGATGTCACGCCTCTTAGATTTGCACGACAAGTATTCCAGCACTAAAATGACTGCAAAAAATTTACACAGAGGCTGATGAATTATGGCTACGTCATGGCAAGAAAACGAATTGAAGGGTCTCGAATAAATTGCATTTCAGGATACAAGCTTATTCCTGAAAGGGTTTTTCAGCTGGAAGAAGACGTGGTTGATGGTGAGATGTGAGATAGCAAGACAGCGCGAGCCTGGGTGGACCACGTGGACGAGTACATTTCCTTTTTCCCCTTATAGAGAGTAATATAGCACTAGTTTGGTATTTTCCCCGTCCACGTCGTCCACTGGTCCAATCGTCAAATCGTCTGAGTTCTTCTATCAGCGTGTATGAAATGTAAAAAAAATATTTCTTTTTGTTTTTTTATATTGGATCATAAAGCTGAAAAAAACGTTCGATGCATGTTTGAGCTATCCGAAAATGTTTTTTGTGCTTGGTAAATTATCGTTGAGGTCGAAATGCTTCCAATGTGAAAAGTATTTCAATGTTTGGACAATAAATTGGATGACTTTCTGAAAATTCTTGAAAAAAATGAGAGAAGAAATCAAAAATTGTAAGAGAAAGTACATCATAATGTGATGAACATGTTCTCAAGCAGAATGCAAACATTGTATGATCCGTTGATGACGACGACGAAATTTTGTTGTGCAAAAGGTATGATTTCGTAAGTGTTCGAAAAATGAAAAACCATTTAAAGAAACAACACATACACGTTACAAACACGATGCCACGCGTCATAACTCCGATTCACAAATTATTGAAGAAGAAGAAAAAGAACAAAAAAATAACATCTATCTTAAATAAAGCAGGTTCGATGGTAACCACCAGATTGCAAGCAAGCAGAAAAAATACAACAGCAACAACATCATCAAGCCCCTCAAACAAAATCTGCTGCTAGCCCAAAACGGAAAGAAAAAACGCCGTACGATTCGACAGCAAAAATGCAAGAAAATAGAAAGAACCCGGCATTCAGATTCACCGAGGATTTTCTCCGCATCATGTGGAAAATACAAACTGATGAAAGGTATCGACCGCATCACAAATCTTTGACAAAATGACATCCCTGTACATAAAGGTAAAATTCACAAAGCCTGGATTTACATTAAGATGTATGATGAACAGCCCGTGCGCGACGACTGGGGCTCGCTGAAGATCATGTTCGAGGATGTGCCTCGAATGTTCTTGAACAGGGTCGAGAAGAATTTTAAGGACCCAGTGGTCAAGAAAAAACTGTTAGACATCAACGCTGGCAACATTTTGTATGTACCAGATGATGCCAGGAAGCCAGTCACGTTAGCGTTCCATGTCTACAAGACGAGCAACACATACGGGATCACTTTTGTCCCATTCTCGATCCCGCTGTCGACCGACATTCGAAACTATATCTCGCAATTAAGAAACAAGACATACTTATTTGGCAAGGGCAAGATGTCGAGCTACGTCGGAAAGATGCTATTTGATGCGGGCGTTAAGAAAAAAACTAACGACCCAGAATACAAACCTGGCTTGAACACCGGCTCAATCAATCTTTTGCGCAAATCCTACGTTTCGACAGCCTTTGCTGCTGAAAGCCTGAGCGCAATTGACAGGGAGACTCTGGCTTTTGCCATGAAACACTCGCCGATGACTTCGCCGAGCTACTTGCGGGAACATGGATTAAAGGTCGCACAAGAACAAAAAAATGAATTAGAGAAAATCGCTGACGATAATTAACATTGCGCAGAGCGCGCTGGTCGTGAAGGGCGTGTGCGGGACATTCGGGCAGAAAACGCCCGCGTGCGTTTGCGAGTGCGCGGAGAAGATGGCGAGCTTCGGTTTCAACGTCGCGCCGTGAACGTGGGGGACGCAAAACGCGCTTATATTTTTTAATATTTGGCTTGTCGTCGTTTGCCGCGCTCGTTCGCTCCAACGTCGCCGGGGACAGAGACTCTGTCTCCCGCGCCCGAGGCCTCTGCGATGCGCGTGTTCCGCGTCTCGCACAGCTTCGTCGCCGCCGCCTCTCGCCGTCACGCGCGCCGCCGCCCCCGCCGTGCTCCCGCGCGCGTCTCCGCTGCGATGGACCCCGATCCCGTGACCAACCTCAGGGTTGGCTACCGCCGAAACGAGATGTGGTCCGAGTCGCTCGTCGGGACGGTGAAGCGACACGACTGCCACGCGTTTCTCGTGCACGGCGACGCCGTGGAGTGGCCGGGCAAGGAGTTCGAGCCGACGCCTGTTCACGGCGACCAGAATTGAATTGAAGAAAGAAGTTATCATTGCAAAAATAGATACGTGATACGTAGCTTGAACACTCTGTGCAGTCGTGCCTTTCGCCAATTCCGCAGGAAATGCGCAGGGCATGAGATTAAGGTTCATGGCTTCGTGGCCAAATCAGTCAGCCCACCACGTGGATTCGCCACTCTCTCCGAAAGGGTTTAGGGTTTAGGGTTGAGCACTGCTGAGGAGCGGGATGAAAGATACACACAAAATCCCCAAGAAAAACCAAGACCAAAGCCCAAGCCTGAAACACCTGAAACAGCTTGCGAAGATGTGGATGTTAAAAGAGAAGAAGCTGAAGAAATTGTGGATTTAACTTCAAACGATTAGTTGTAATAGTAACTGACCATTAAAATCACCTCTTTTTCGTCACAGAAAACTAAGGTAAGATCAAAATCGTTGAACTAACACATGTTAATCATGAGGACGACGACGCCGTGCTTTTAAATGAGCAAGCAGAGAACAGAATGGTCTCACGGCTTAAATCGCTTTGTTTGAGACTGCACGCGTACCCCCGCAAATTTTAGGTTACGGGTATGACTAAATAATCGTAGCAAACAAATGTCTTCATTCTTATTTTTTCCAGACTAACATCCCTAACATGTTTACAAAAAGAAAATTGGGTTGTGACGAAAAAAGACTCCCGCAGACAATTTTTCCCGTTCCCCCAAAAAAGGAAGTTCCCAAAAACGTGACGTCACGATCACTCTCGACCGCACCAGGCACCAGGCACGACCCTGCCTTCTGGTAGTCACAAGGCTCGTCATCGACGCTGGTGGTAGTGCCACTCAGATCACTGAGTCTTGTCACCCTCGAGACCCACGTATCGTCGTGGGCTCAGCTGGGGTTTCGAGATCGAACGAACGGAACGAAACTTTCCCTTTACAGACACTTGAGTCTCCTCTACCCGGGACTCTGGGCGCGATATATTTTTGACGCAACAGAAGATAAAAAGGTAAGTGACATCAAATGACAACAGAAGACACTCGAGTGTAGGGAATAACAAATAATGGAGAAGATGCACAAGTATAGACTAAACGAAATGGCGTCCCAACAGGACGACGAGCAAAGACACACTAGGCCACTTTATGACGAAGCAAGCAGCTCGGTCAGTTTGCCCCCCTTTTTGCCTCCCTTCGATGCTGCACACGACCCGATAATACGTTCCCAACGTTTGCGTGCGAGTCAGTTGGGTTTGATAGATCAGAGTGCAACCTTGCCACGGGACGAAGAACAAGATAGATTCCCAAATGCACAAGCAGACGTTGAGGCAACAACGATAGCTTCGCCCTCAGTTGATCGCACGGAAAATGTTCATGATGCTGGTAGCCGTGCGTATTCAGGGACGTCGTCAACAACGGAGCGTCGCCGTTACTGGCAGAGGCGACTGAAGGAAAATATGAGACAGCTTAAGAAGAAAATGAATGTTCGTGACTTCCTTACTTGGTTACAGGTATTCGCTCTCATTGCACTGATCGTCCTTTTACTTACAACCTCCAACACTGTCGGAAGCATGAACATGAAGCTTTTGTCAGAAAGAAATGAAGACCAGCTTCACAAGGCACTGGCATCTATCACAAATATGGCACAAGGTATTTCCAATTTCACTGGAGATAACGCAACACAAGCTGATATTAAACAAGGACTTCATTCAGCTGCAAACATTGTGGAAAGCATTGGCTCAGTAGCAGAAGACATCACTGATTTCGCCAGTGATGATGCAACACAAGCTGATATTAAACAAGGACTTCATTCAGCTGCAATCTTTGTGGAAAGCATTGGCTCAGTAGCAGAAGATGTAAATCATTTCACAAGAAAGCAGACGACTCAGGAGGACTTTGATGATGTCTTACAGAAACTTGGAAAGCTTATACACAAAGGCCTAGACCAGTTTGATTAAAATAAACCGTCGGCGTGTCGCTTGAGGTCGTTGAGGCAGAAGCGGTGTCGTGCCTTTTGGAAAAGCTCGTCAACCGGATAGCGGAAGACGGCTGGGAGTTTACAGACGGTGGCATTGACTATCAAAACTTCCGCAGACCAAGAACACGGTAGACAAGTGACTTGTAACTGACCGAAGCGTTTCCATCCCACCCCGTTCGCAGAAAACTAAAAACGAGGTAAGATGGACGGACAACAACAGGTCAAGGAGCATCCTTGTTGTCCTCGTTGGTGTAAGCTTTTGTGTTTAACATTGGGGTTTGGCGGGGTGGTGTTTATTGGGTTTATTCTCTACATGTTCCGAACCGCGTGACCAAAGCGTTTCCATCTCTCACCCTGTCCGCAGAAGTGTTGTATGCCAACCGTAACTTTTGATACGGATTCAGAGGTCGCAGAACTTGAGCAAAACCTTTTGGAGTTACAGCACCACCTCTTGGAACTTAAGCAATTTCTTTTGGAGTGGACGAAGCAGGATATACAGAAAGCTCAGCAAGACAGTGACGACGAACGCACTATCCTGTACAACTCTGCGAAGTCTGTCATCGACGCAAAACGAAAGCGAGTGAATCTTCTCCTGGCACTTGTGTATGCCAATTAATGTGGCACTGGGAACATAACCTTCTCTTTGACGATCAACAACTACTTGAACACGAACGACGCATCTTGGCTGAGTTAGAAGAACTTCTCAATGGCACGCACTAAGACAACCGTGCGACCGGAACCAAAAACGGTTGCCGACAGAATTGAAATGCTATGCCAACATGCGTATGGTATGCGAGAGAAACCATCGAGGCAGTACATCAAGAAGGCTATGGCTGAGAAGTATGACTACACTAACGAGGCAAACATAAAGAAGACACTCGGACAGATGGTAAAGTCTGGTAAACTTATACAAAAAGGACAAACTTTTTACGCCCGTGACTTTGTACCGGAAGCCGAACCCGAGGAGTGGAAGCCGTTACCTCCTGACAAGAAGCATTGCCCAAAATATGAAGGTTTATATTCGGGTGGCTTCCCGAAAGATTTCGAAAGTGGGATACAAGACTCAGACGAGCGTTCGTTTTGGAAGCTCATCTTTAACATGTATCAGCTTGGGGTTTTGTATACGGCGACCGGTGACGAAAGCAGAGCTGAGTCTTTTACTACTGCGTGGCAAAACATGCTCGACTGCTCCAATCACTGCTATGAAGAGTATGACAAGTATGGCTACAAAATAGGTATCGGTCATGACGACATGGGAAGAGACATGGTTGCCAACGATGTGAAGTGTCTTCGAGACATACACGGCGTCGGTGAGTCTACGGTGAAACTCATCGAAGAATGGATCGAGACCGGAAAGCTGAAACGCTTGGAAGACTTGAAGGAGAAGTGTACGCCTTTGGTGTTGAAGGACTTAGAGTCATTTGGAGACGATAAAGAGAAGCAAGAAGAAGAAGACTTCATAGAATTCTTATTACCAATAGAACTCGAAGAGCTACGCATTCTTAAAAAAGAAATGGTAAACGGAGTTCGAGTTAAAGTTAACGATATCGTCGTAATGGTCAACAAGAAGTATGTTAGGTATACATATGACTTTGTTGAGCGTTACCGAGACTTCAAGACGATAGCGTCAGTCAAAGAAGATATGAAGGACAACGATGCTCACAAAACCGAAGTTGTGTGGCAGTGTTCATGCCCCGAGCTACCTATTGCCGTTGGCTCAACCGATTTGTCAAAGTTTAACTTTGTTTTTCACCAAGACCATGACAATGATGTTGAGTTTGAAGGTCTGCCTAACCGTCACATCGACATCGACCAGCGGGAACTCGAGGAGGTGCTGACTGAGAAGCTTGTCCACCCAATCGTATATGAAGAAGACAAGCAAGAAGAAGAGTTCGAAGCAAAACACGACTACATTCCTGGTTTCTTGGAAGCTTTGGGTGAACTGGCTTATCTTTCTGATGACTTCCATGCCACTTTTTTACGCCGAGCAATCATAGCTTTGGAAGGACAGATCATAACAGCTGTGGAGGAAATCAAACTCTTCAAGCTCATCGAACTGAAAGGCGTGGGGAAGTCAACTCTCGCAATGCTTGAAGAGTTTATCGAGACTGGGAAGATAAAACGCTTGGTTGATTTAAAAGCTACTCCAGATCAGGTGGAGTGGTTTTCCAACTTGACCAAAGACCAAGCTGGTTTCATCCAAGACTGGTGGGACGAGGAAGGTGAACGAAAATGGGCGACTACATAACAACGAAGTCGGTGTAGTTTTTACGGAACATACTCGGGTGGTTGTCTTTTTTGTGGAGGTCGATGAACATGAAAACATGTCTATCCTCCTCGTCACTCATTATGTAATTATAGACTTCGATGAACTCTTCTGGACTCACTTCACCCGCCATCTCCTTAGCTATGAGATTCAATTCATCTTTGTTCTTGGTTCTCCACAACGCCATATGCGTAGCGTTCCTCGAAACTGAAACAAATATTCGCCGAGTTGAAAGCGATCGGTAAACCCTTTGTCCTCTTGTGTCCCTGTACGACCCTGACCACCAAGTATTTCTCCACACACTTCGCAGATGAGATTCAAATCATCGTGCCTCCACGAAGGATTAATTTTGAGAAGCACGTGGACGGGAAGCCTGTCGAGAACTGGAAGAGCCGGTGTAACTTTGACTGTTTGTATTATTGTTGGAAAATGAATCTGCCAAAGGATTTAGTGTGGCTGACAGCGTACTCAGCGTCCATGGTGGATCGATAGAAGATGACTGCACCGACTTGGTCGCCAAAGAAGAGAACAGCATCTTCAAAGCATTGTACGCGCGTTCGTTGAAAGTTCGCAGGTGTGCCGACCTTATATTTCTAAACATGCGAACCCAAGAATGTGACTTGCATCACCTCGGGACGGTACCGAGTCTGCGGGACGCTTCCGGTGTCACAGTCTGCGATGAGTCCGAGGTCTGCGTAACTTGACGAGGACATACCCAAAACTTATACAGGATACTCTCCCAACACGTCTTAGCATGTTAAGCTAATGAAACTTTATGTGCGTAGTCTTTCACTATATATTCGCAGTATCCGTCGCTGTGCGACGTCAGCGTCCCGAGGTTGCGGGGTTCACGGAATCTGCGGTGGAGTTAGGGGCAGTGGGGATAAGGTGTTGGAACATGCGTATGAAGGTTAGATAAGCTCGTGAAAGCTATAGAATAGTACCCCCACTACCCCCAAGCTCCAAAAATATAACCGCCGAGTATGACGGGCACCTGATACCCGAAAAACACACGTCAGTTTTCCAACTTTTGTTACGTATCTTTCACAAGCTTGAGACGTCTCTGTACTTTCACGTGCACGTGAGCAGCAAAAGAACATCTCACCCAAACTCACGTTCACGACGGGCACGTGTCGACTAGGCTGCGTAGAAACACGAAATCATGAAGGTGGCGAGTCTTTTCTCCGGAATCGGCGGGCTTGATCTAGGGTTGGAAGAGGCTGGACATGAGGTGATCCTACAGGTCGAACGAGATCCACACTGCGTGCAGGTTCTCCAGCACCGCTTCCCTGGGCGCGAACTACACACAGACGTCGCTGGCATCCACGCATTGCCCCCAGAGACAGAGCTTCTCGCAGCTGGCTTCCCGTGTCAGGTATGAACCTCCCATCTTCCCGAGCCACGTCAAACACTCTGACACCTCAAAAAACCTTCTCACAGGACGTGAGTATGGTTAACCCAACTCGCCCTGGCCTCCAACGAGGCTGGAAGACCGGGCTGTGCTCGCATGTATTTCGTTTGCTACGAAATCGCAAGGTGCCCTGGGTATTATTGGAGAACGTTCCCGGTCTGTTGCTGTGGCATCTCTCTGGCGATCAACCCCAGGAGCCCGCTATCTCTCACGTCGTTGAAGAACTCGAGAACTTAGGGTACAGCTGGGCTCACCGTGTGATCAGTTTGACTGGCTTTGGTCTTCCCCAATGTCGTCGTCGCGTTTTTATAGTCGCGAGCCTCCATGGAGACCCAAGAGACGTGCTTCTATCTGCTGAAAGTGCATGCAAAGGTCAATGCATCGATTTGAACCTTGAGGGAAACGATATTGGTGCACCTCAAGAGTGCTACACATGTTTTCAGACTCCTCCGCATCGTCAACCGAAAAAAACCATCGCTTGTGTGGATCTTGCGGAGAAGCGCTTTGCTCCAAGTGTTCACGAGATACATACACTGACCACGTCCAACGGAAGGCGAACCTGTCTTGTGGAAGACCTTGGAAACGGTAAGGGTCGCGCCTTTGGTCTCCACATAGAGGATGCGGAGCGAATGAATGGATTCCCAGTCGGTTGGACAGAACCCTGTGCACCCCTCGAAATTCCTGGCTTCACTGGATCTCGCTCCTTGACTACTGAGGCACACTTAAACAAGCGTTTTGAACTTCTCGGTCTTGCCGTATCTATTCCTCAGGCACGTTGGATAGGTGAACGACTCAAACGGCCTTATGAGTTAAAGTTTTCTCGCTCGATGCACGGCAAATGTTTTAGAACACCTGTCCCTGGCGCTGATATTGACAATCGCAGTGATCGTGACAGCTTGAACGCTTGGCCTAAAGTTGCGTGGAACATGACCGATTTCGATGCCCCTCAAAATGAGCGCTGGCAGTCAAGGCACGCTCTTGATGGTTGCAAAGAGTGCCCGGTGATCTCTTCATTCATTCCACTTGGGGATTTCGATATATATCGTCATGTTCGTGTCAATGCCGAAACAGCAAAAGGATGCCTGCAACGCTTGGAAGAAAACAATGTCATGATTCCTGAGTTTGTCCGTGATGGTCTACGACGATCCGTCGGGGAACGGCTGAGGGTGAAACCATTTGATAAAGTTGAGAAGCGGATGACACCAAAAGAAGTGCAACTTGCCGGTCAACTGGTGTGGATCCCGACTAAGGCAGGTAAAGTGTCGTGTTACTGGCCAGGGATCGCTTTGCATTTAGACACGGATCGTGACCTCATACCGGATATTGGTATGAAGGAACTTAAATCTGGCCAAACTGCTGAGACCCACAGGTTTGCGATATACTTTGGTGAAAAGACATTCGAATGGGTCAAGGTCCATACTCTTCTCGACTTTGCCTCAAACGCCGACCGTTTGAAAAGAGAACAGAAATTTATGTTGTCCCGGTCAAAGTACAAAAGCGCTCTCGACATAGCCTTCGAAAGACTCGGTAAGCACAATACAAAAGTAGATGGCGCTATGCAGAAAAAGTATGAAATCGATATTGCGGAGAACAAGCTAAAGGAACGGCTCGGAAATTTGCGCGACACTCCTCCTACAACTTGTGGAAAGTGCAACGTCTGTTTGGCACCATCTCGTGAACGAGTCGAGTTCACTTCCAGTAAGCGCCCTCTTCGTCGACGGAGTGCGAAGCTGCCGTCAAAGGTGGGAATGCACGACGACGTGTGTCCTCAGCTCCAGGTATGTCAATTATCCCCACTTCACGTCCTGAACGTGTCAGGATCCCTAACCCACTTCTCCCACATAACAACAGGTCATCACAAGAGCGAAAAAAGGTTCGATAGGTGCTCAACTCGCTCTCATGCGAGAGCGCGCTGTTGGACAACGCATCATGATGTATTGGCATATAGATGATTCGTTTTATCCCGCGACCATCACCGCATTCGACGAGTTACACTATCGTCACAGGGTAGAACATGACGATGGCGACATCGAGCCCGCTGTAAAGCTGTGGGAGGCACAAGTTAACCTCGAGGTATGCACTCTGATACAAAGCTATTTACAACAAGACGGCTTTCTCATCCTATATTATTTCACAGGTGGAACCCAATATCGTCCAGACACCTTCACCTATCGCCCGACCACGCACTGATGTATTAAGCCCTGAGGAGAGGGACTCAACGAGAAGAAGTGTGCGTAAACGATTCCCCCGTCTTCCATACGATCAGACTCACCAACACAAAAGCGCGCGTGCTCTGTGAGCGAGGGGGGATGTTCATAAGTCAACCGCCATAGATTCCGTGGCGCGCAACGACGTTGATCACAGGTCTGCGTCATGCTCTTGGTGTCTCTCGGGCGTGTGTTGCCTTGTTGTTAAGGCACTTTAATCCGTGCTAGATTTATCTCAGTTGCCAAAGTCGATATTCAAATGGCAAATGATGCAGTCAATTCTTGTTATCTATCTCCTGAAGCATTATCACGTTGTGCTCCAACTGTCTGATCTGTCCCGTATCCCCGCGTAACCTCTGGCGCGCTTTCAATCTTCCCACGACCTCGGCGACGACTGCTTGCTCATGACCCCAACCAAGAAATATGATGCGGCCAGGATACAGCCCAACCCAACCACAACAGCACCTGGTCTCCTCTACACTGCCAAGCTCACCATAAGTTCTCATAGTCAATGCCACCGTCTGTAAACTTCCAGCCGTCTTCCGCTATCTGGTTGACGAGCTTTTCCAACACGCGAGAGATGCTGAAGGTGACCTCTATTGGGGTCAAACACACTTGTTAAAGCTCTGGATCACAGTGTTTCTTAAACCCACGGGACTTCATACTGCTTTCCAGCCTCCACCACACGAAGGGGCTTTGCCCTTGTCTCCAAAACCGAGAGAGAACACGTTGAGATCCATAGTACCAGACATGAAAGCCTTGTCTTTAAGTGAGAATTCTTTTACAATATGACTTTTACAGTCTTTGGGTACGCACATTTAGAAATATAAGGTCGGCACACCTGCGAAGTTTCAATGAACACGTGTACAGCACTTTGAAGATGGTGTTCTCGCCTTTGGCGTCCAAGGCGGGAGAAAATTATCATAGGATATTTCGAAAACCTTGCCGTGATGCGCGTGTGGCGAAAAGATCACAACACCGCGCCTTTTTTATAAACACCGCTCTTAGCAACTCGTGCCGCATGGAAATGTAGTATGCGAATCTCTCTTTGTACGGCGCCAGCACCGATTCATCGGCAGGC
>JACLAA010001525.1_pt1 | contig 13301 bp, 9 predicted proteins | sample 8027891 | NCBI WGS metagenome assembly JACLAA01 (sample SAMN15724900, study PRJNA655200) | protist metagenome | isolation source: fluorescence activated cell sorting (FACS) single amplified genomes of... | place: Spain: Blaines Bay Microbial Observatory, Mediterranean Sea | collected 2016-01-19 | reverse complement strand
CGATTCCCCGCGGTCGGCGTCGCCGGTTTCAAGTCTGTTCTACTTGCGCGGCGCGTCATTCGAACGTCCGCTGCAATGCACGCGTACGTCCTGACGGTCGATTTTTTGTCGAGCGGTGTCCAAGTGGCCCGCCATGGACATCACCGCCGATTCACCGGATATGCTCTCCCGACCGCCCGTGGGTTGACATGTGGCGACGGACAACTGGTGGACTGCTTGAGGTGCGTCGCCGTGCGCGTGGGTCAGGCGCTTCTCTACCAGCAATTTGGAGATCTATTCGCGGTCGCGCGCCGATTTAGGGCCTCGCGCAGAGCAGCAGCTTGTGGGCGCTTGCAGACCGCCGAGACGGGTACCTTTCGACACGTGCGCTCTAAGCATGGCGCGTATGAGTTCCTAGGACCTCCACACACGCCCGGTGGCTGCCCCGTGCCGCGGGCACGGAGAGCGAATTAAAAGCTGGGAGCTCAAGTAGGCCTAGAGCACCCCCCCCCCTAGAGATGGCCTAGTACTAGTAGTAGGCCTAGTAATAAGTCCTAGTATAGATACGGAGCTAGAAGGCTCGGATATATTCTGTAATTGCGGTTAATTTATATGTCTGCCGGGGCGATTTTTGGTTTGAGCGGGTTTATCTCGGACTGTCGAATCGCGTCGCAGCTGTTTCTCAGTGCGAGGCTGCCCACACCTGCGCCTCAGCTATCTGTACAAAGCACTATCCTTTAGAATTGGCTGTGGATATCATCTGGAGCAGCTGGCTCATGCGATCTTCTTGGTTTAGGATCCTGGCCTTGACACATCGGACGCACTTTTCTTCATTGGAAACATGTTCGTTAAGCTCTTTCAATTTACGGTCAAGTGGCCGCGTTGCACCTCTAGTAAACTCAACCTCTTGCTCGAGCTGGCTTACTTGCAGTTTAAGTTCTTGTTCCCATTTTTTTAGTTCTGCGTGCATGGTTGCCACGTCCTCGTGGACGTAATCCATACATTTGGCAATTGGGTTTGTGGATTGACATAATACCTGCACTGTCCGCTGGACTTCATTAAGATCTGTTTCGCGGACTTTGTCTTTGGAACCAGTTGTGGCATGATCGATGCGGCCAAAACGTATGCCACCTGAGCTTTGTCCTTTTTCTTCACCCCCTCCCCTCGCTGCAGCGCGTTCCTCTTCTTGGATCTCACGGACAAGCTTAGATTTGCCATCTGCGGCAACAACCACATCATTTGTGGCAACCTGTAGTTTCGTATTGGATGCATCGCAAATCGTATTTCCATCATCATCATCATCGTTGCCATCATCTGTAATAATATCCACCATGATTACAGTATTCCTTTCGAGTTTGGGGCGATGATTATCTTCAACGAGGTGGTCTTTATATATAGGAGGTCGGCGCCGTGCCGTGGTTGGTCGAGTGGAGAGTTTGGATTGGGCAGGGTCCTCATCCCTAAATGCCAGCGAAGTTGCACCCCCAGATTTTGCAGCATCATCATAGCTTTCAGAGCCAACGTTGCCGTTCGTTTCCCCTGCTAGGCCCTGCTTCTCCTCAGCCGGCATGACATCACACTTTATCTCCACGCTTGAAGGCACGGCAGGCTTGCAGCTCTGAAACTCCCCCGATGCAAGTACAGCCCGCACAGAGTGATCACTGTTAGGTGCGAAGCTCGCGGCCACCGCGAAAAGCTGTAGGAGCCTATTGGTATTGTTTGGCTCAAGACCGCTCACTATTTTTGTGGGCCTGGCTTCGACAATGGTATTAAGCTGCATTCCTACTAGCTTGACTAACTTTGCTAGGTAAGTTATCTTTGAATTCTTGTCGGTCACCTTCGAGCTATCGGACTCAGCTGTGTCGTAGAGTCCCGAGCCAAATGATGTCTGTCTAATGACTTCAGAGATGATGTCATGTAGGAATCGGAACGGAGGCTTTCCAAGGAGTTTATCCGTCAGCTTTGGCCGGGTTATGATCGGCTCCAGCAACCTCCGCGTTGTATCTGGGCTCCCATCACAGGCCTCAATCTGCTCATCAAGCTCAGAAATGCCAATGCCCATGCCACCCAAACGCGGAGGTGGTTCCAGACCTTTGGACTCACTATTTGCACTTCGTGCACCTGCACGCGACGGAGGCATCTCCCCACTGGGCCGCTCCTTTTCAAACTCTAAGCCAATATCTACCTCGTTCTCTAGCTCCGATCTTGTTTTGATGCGTGGGATTCCTTCCGAGCTGGGTGCCACACCTTGCAATGACATCCGCACAGCCTCGCGGAAATCAAGCGAACGATCAGAGGCACAATGCGCTAATTGCTGCAAAAATTGATTTGTTTTTTCTGGCTCCAATCCTGCCACCACCTGTGGTCTCTAATTGTGATATACAACAGGTACTCACACCACCTTGGGGCCACGCATGTCAACATTCTTGCCAATGCATATGCTCACACAGGCCGCTATTTTTCCAAGATAATTGAGCTTTGACTCTTTGTCTCGTATGGCTCCCGAGTCAAGTTCCTCGCCTTTGTAAAGACCCTCTGCAAACCCAGTTGACCTCGTCGTGGCCGATACCTGTTAACGCCGTCGCGGCTAATACCTCATAATGTAAGACGCTGACGAGAATTACTATGTCATGAAGGAAGCGGAACGGCGGTTTAGACAGGAGCTGCACACAATAAGCCGTTCGTGACGTTTCCAATTTCCAATGCATACCTTTGCCTTCAGCTGGGGTCGATCGACGAGGGGCTGAAGGATATTTTGAGTCTTGATAATTTCCTCCTCCAGGCTCATGATCCAAGTGCTACTTTCAAAAATTTGCGCCCCGCCCAAAAAAGATACTGTGCCTAACGGTAGCACACGGACGGGGGAAACTAGGGCGTGCCAGGGTACGCACTTTTGATACTTTGAGACTGCAACAAAAGGCGGTAAAATCCTTAAAAGAGCCAGCGATGTGTTCGCGTGGCAAGGTAATCGACGAAATTCCTAATCTGTGTGACCCCGGCGGCCCCGGGCCGGGGCCCGCACACCGTGACGGGAGATACACTCAGGCTGGCATTGAGACCTCCTGATGACTTAAGTTAGTCACGGTGTGGCTGCGGGGCGTTTTCTTGTTTTGCCCCTTTTAAGACCCCTAAGAATATAATTCAATTAACATATAGTATGCCAGTGTACCACGACCCTCAGGCTGGGGTCCGAGTCCGAGGCTCTACATAGTGTAATCATGATATGCCCGGGCCCGGGCCGGTGGGTTCGGGCCCTATGTAGGGTAGCATTTGGGCGGGGGTTGGCCTGGCGGTGTTGCTGCCAATGATGACCGTTTCGACCCCGGAGCCGCCCTCTAGCACTTAGGCCTTTGATCTACGTTACTTTTTTTAAATGGCCCGCTCAGGGGCATCTACCAGAGACACCCACTACTAGTATCCTCTCCTCTGTCTTATCCCGGACTCGGAGTCCACTGCCGTAAGGGGGGACGAGAAGGCAAATTCTTAATTAACCATAGGGCCCGGGTAAAGCCGGGTAATTCTTTCTTGTAAGATTTTGAGGCATACTCCATGAGTCCTAATTAAGCTAAATTACCCTGCGAATCCTAATACTGCGTGGAGACTTCGGTTTTTATAGGGGGGTAAGCGCAATTAGTCGACGTTTATTTTATTTTGCGCGCAATGTGCGTACAGCCACGCGCCGGCCGAATGGCGGGAAATTTTTGCTGAGGCGCAGGTTCCGTATGCTAAAATAATGGGCTGTGCGCAATTTGGTACCATGCGGGCAGCCTCGCGCAGAGCAAGCAGCTGCGACGCGGTGCGACCACTGCGATAAAACCCGAACCCTAACCAAAAATCGCCCCTGGGACGTATAAATTGAACCATAATTACGGAAAAAATATTTCCTAACGTTCCATAGGTATATAGGGCTCTACGGGATTTTCCGGCTTTTTGCTAGGCCGAAATTAACCAATTACTAATCCACCGCTTTTAATTTTTTTACTAGTACTACAAGTTGCTCTCGGACAGTGGGCGCAGGGCCGAATTTTGTTGAGCTGGACTCTTCGGGGGGGGCTGATCAATGAGTCAAAGAAGGCCGGCCTGCGCTTTTATCACAGCAAACATTAGTAAGAGGCACCATCATTAATAAAGAGTCGTCAGCTTTTATTTGACTCAGGTCGCATGAGACGTCAAAACTGTACCGTCACCCCCTACTGACAGTTTGGACGAGACCATTATCCTAAATACTTGAGTAGCCTTTTCTCACCAGAACATGTTTAAACGGCTCTAATTCATATCTCCCTCCTCCAAGAAGTTAAAAGGCATTCTGCTACACATTAGCCTCAGCGTTCGTGGACTACTGCCCGAAGCAATGAGGCAATCTCACCTGAACGAGCTTGGTTTGAAATGTTCTCAAATGAGGTTAGTGTTCGATGCGCTTGCCTAGACATGCTTGCCTCACCAGTTCCAGCAAGTGCAACAAGCGCATCAATTCCACCCGCCGCTCGCCTAAAGTTAGGGAAATAACAAAGCTAGTCGGCACTATGGGCTACACAGGTTCGTGCAGGTATCTGCGAGCAGAGGCTATAGAATTCATGCTTGCAAGAGCAGCAGCACCAAGCCGTCGTACGCTAGCATGCTCGCTGCCCACATTTGCGTCACCCGCTGCATTGACCATGACTTTGAAAGCGTCGTCTCTGCTCTCAGCAAGTGCAACTCGTTTTGCTCCCCTGTCAGATACTGTGAGGCATGCCAAACATCTAAGTGCTGGTTCACGTATGGCTAAAGGCTGATCCGCCTTGGAGAGCCTTATGATAGCCTCGACACCACCAGGAATAACTTCCATATGATTACAATTTGAATCATGAAAGTAAATGGCATTTGCGACAAGACTCATGGCATAAGCACACTCAAGGCTCGCTGGTGCTGATTGATTCCACGCATCTTTGTGTCTCGTTTGAAACACACAACTGGGTTCTAGGTGCGGGTACTTAAAAGGAAGTTCAATACGACAATTGGCGATCATTTCAAAAATTTCTTCAAATAATGGCCCACAACGTGACTGATTTGCTCGGTTAGACCACACGAGATTTGAGAGGGCCCAAAGCGCCGTAGCGCAATCTGCACTACTCTTACGCTCACGTGTGATCCTCCAGAGAGCCTCGACAGCTCCCAGGCGACCAAGCTCAATCCGCAATCGTGAGCTGCAAGCTAAATTTCCAAGTAGCAAAGCAGCAGCTTGCCTTGCTGGTGAATTATTTGCGGTACACAACATCAAAATGCTGTAGGCAAATGATCTCTCATCGGAAACGGAGGTGCCTGCAAAACTTCTCATGCCTCGAGAAGCAGATACAAAAAGTGAGCTCGTATTATGAAGGAATGAGTCTTCGAGATAAAGATTTTTCCCTCCTGCCGCAGCAAGTGTGTTTGCTAGTACATTGATTACATTTGTTTGCATTTGAGTTGCTTTATCAGCATCAAGCAAGTTGCTGGAGTTGATATTGAGGAACTTCAGGAGAAGTTCTACGCCACCAGTAGCTACAAATTTGCGAGAGTTTGGTGCATGCAGCGATAGTAGATTGGTCAGTGCGCATGTTGCTGCCTCGATGATGTCAATTAGTTCTTCATGTGTTGCGGACTCCCAGGATACCCGCAGTATGGTCGCAAGGCACTCAATTGTTCCAGCAGCTCCTAGTCTCTCTTGGTTGCATTGTTGCTGGAACGCCATATTTGCTGCGGCCTACACAGGAGCTGGATCTCAAACACAAAATTTGAGGTGCATAAAACTTTCGCTGATCTGCGCGTGACACGCCAGGATAACCACCTCAGGATTGACATGATACATCAGGCTACTGACCATTGCAACAAGACCCTGCACTTTTCCAAGCAAAGTAGCATTCTCCGCAACAAATGATAGTGCGACAATGCATGAAATGGCGGCAATCACGCACTCATGGTCACGGTCACGACAAAATACCATTAGTATTTTTATCAAGGGCGACAAAGAAGTCATATCACCGCAGCTAGCCGCTCGTCGATAGTTGACAAGTTTACTTATATTCGCAAGATTTGGTCCTGCTAGTGTCCTCTGTCTGCGCAGTGCCCATTGTCGACGAGCAACGGCGATATCATAGGGAGTGGTGACATCATGTGGAGTCTGAACAAAAAATTCTGTGACATTATGTTGAGGATGCGTGCCCGTTGTTTTTAGTTTCACATTTGTTCTTTGATTCCTTGCGCGATTTACTGCCACATCTACCCAACGCTGCCACTGCTCTAGTACTTGGAAGCCTAGCAACCGACTATTTACATGACTATTCCAGGTCAATGCGGAAAGGGCTTTGGCGCCAAGGCAGCGAAGCTCTCGCCGGGGGGATCTACACATTGCTGCCAACACGAGTGTGGCTCCATTAGCACCTATACGTCCAACGCTCAAAGAGGGCTTACGTTTTGCAAACGCTGTGTTGTGTGTGTACGCAAGGCATCATTATAGCTTTTGTGTGCACCTGACATCACTGCGACTCGTTGAGCAAAGAAAAGGAATAGTGCTGAAGTGTCAAGGCCAAGAGCCTGTGTAGCATTTTGTTGTCGCCAAATCTCATGGCGGAGGGATCTCCTGGCCTCCAAATCGAGCGCCTTTTGACGATGAAGTAAAGTCTCACGATGCCTGAGCATGCTTTTAATTCGCACAAACCCAGCCACCATTGTGTGCACCCATAGCTTGAGACGGGCTGAATGGGCCCGTTCGTAATAGATCTCATCGCGGGAGCATGCACGTAGTAGTGCAATTGTCTTTGTCAGCTTCAATATTTTGAGTTCCTGCACTTTCTGCTGTGCATGTGCCAAGCCAAGTCTATGTCGAAGTGCTTCACAGAGCGCAACGTGTAGCGCAATCTTCTTCATGTGGGCGCTTAACTCGAATTTGAATTTCATTTCCGCCACGTCGCGCCTAAATACAAAGGTTCGGCAAACAGCCCCTCGTAGGAAGGAAGCGCAGGTGAGAACTTTTGTGCTTCTTGGAGTGCATCACGTTGAGCAAATCGCCGGTCGCTTGATGCTTTACTCTGTGCCACTGTTGCTAATGTCTTAGCGACATTCGCAGCGCGCACACCAGCACTGAGTGCCGCGGCGCTAATCTGTCGGCGAGATGATCGTTCGCTCAGTAGCTGCTGGTGTAGCTCTGCAGCTATACGACAAGCGCGGTTGTGTCCACGCAAACACACGGGTGCTGTGGAAGAATGAGGATTAATTTCTAACTTTTCATGTGGTCTTGTCTGCGTGCTCTTCATTAACCATTGAGACCCCAGGCGGGATTTTCCAATGCGCAGTGGTACATACCGCAGTCCAAGGGGCATGTCTGAGTAGTGATCAAGGGGGGTGGTACTAGCCGTTATACAGTCTGGGTGTAAAACGTCCACTCTGGGAACATGTGTTGTAGATAAAAGTTCTCGGCGTTGCCTCTGCTCATGGTTAAGCGCAATACGCTGAAAGTTCTCTAGTGATGCCAGTTTAGCATAGGTAGCTGCCAGGCGTGCCTCTGTCCTCTTTGAATCTTTAACAAATTTGTCTAGGACTCCGTGGCCATCGTCAAGTCCAGTCAAAACAATCGCTACTGCAGCATGGTGGCCAAGGATAGCCTAAGCTCAATCGTGACAAAGTTTCAAAGGAAAAAAGCACGGGTCAAGAACATTATCACGGTCCACTCGTGCTTCGTCGATTGCAATACGCGCTGCATGTCTCTGATTAGTTGCGTCTTGATCCCACAAGAGCCGCTTTATCTCTGCACGGAAAAACGAAACTTCTTGCTCTTGCCAAATTCTTCTTCGCCGACCTTGTTCTCTTAGATTTTCACAAACACGAGTGACCGCAAGTTTTGAAAAGAGCAGACTCTCAGTATTAGACTTACTTTGATGAGACTGGTGCACGATTGCGGCTTTATGTTTTTCGGCGCAGCAAACTCTCAAAGCATGTTGCAATTGAACCAGCTTGCGGGCTTGATAAGCACGCTCAACTACCTGCCGGGCTCGGACTGACACCGCATGCTGCGCTCCGTTGGATATCCAGTCACCCCGTTGGCGTTCAGCCACTAATTCTAGCTCAACTTGTCGCAAAGCCTCTATTTTAATATCGCGCTTGATAGAGTCACTAAATAGGTTGCCGATGTGTATATGCACATCCTTACGCTCCATCTCTGCTACCTTTGAATTAAGCACGAAAGAGAAATTTTTGTCTGAATCATCATGGCTGTTGTGTTTTGAATGCTTACTCAGTTTATAGCTCCAAAGCTCGACGTTAATGCGCTGTGCCTCGTGGTCAATCCAAGCGTCGGCGCCGAGTTGGGATGCTCGCGTGAGCAAAGAATCAAGAATAAACTCATGAGCTGACATTGACTTGTTGATAATTTCCAAGGGACTTTTTGCAACTTCTTTTGTTTGGAATGCTGGCTTGCGTATCGAGTTATTCTGGTGATGGTGTAGCTGTTTGCTTTTTGTAAGGTCAAGGAGCTTTGCAACCTATTTTTTTCCAATATTTTTTTGGTCCAACCTTGGGAGGCTGAAGAGGAACGAACCTCCAGATAGTGTTGTGTCGCAAGTCCTGCTGAGAGTAAAATTTTTTCTGTTATCCCAACCTCGCGAAGTTTTAAGTCCATCTACACATGATGAGGATGCGACAAAAAAAAATGATATTAAATTATTATACAGAGGGTACGCCGAAAGTCACCACAACAAGATGAGATGCCTTAGCAACAGTTAAATGCTTCTGCCGAGACCTTGTTTTTTGAGACGATGCATGAAGATCCAACCTCACGCAAGCCTCTCTTTGGAGTTTTTCATTTATGCATGTACCATCGAGTCCGTGCAAAACTGCACTCGCTGCCATTTTGTGAATGAAGTTTGATTCTGCACTAAACCGGACAGTGGGTCTCTCCGAAACTTTGTCTCGGTTCGAAGATGCCAGCGTTGCCTTTCGTAACGAAAATAACTGCTTTTGGGCGTGTATCTCTGGCTTCACTGTTAGTTCGGGGAGATTCTCGAGATTGCCTTCATATAAATGCACTGAGTCTATTTGTACACAACATTGGTTTTTGACTTTTGAAGTGCTCAGGGTTTTCAGTAATATGTATGATATTTGCCCTAGACGACGACGTGACATCGAAAGCCGCCTTAGCAACTCATCCTCGCAGCAAGCCTGTGTATACATCTTGGAGCAAATACCAGATTTAAAAAAAGAAAAGACGCCCAACCGCACAATTGCTTCCAACTGCCCCCTAAGCTGTTCTGGCGATATACCATCACCATCACTCTCATCAGTGCCAAGGGTAGTGGTCGCACGAAGTAGAGTATTCGCATCTACTATGATAGGCTTTTGTTTTCCGACGAAATTCCCCGATGAATTTAGTATTGCAGTAGACTCTCTTGCAGCAGGCGCTAGCGCATTTTGAACCTATAATAAGATGTAATACGACTCTCTCTCAAACCCACACGGAGCTTTTACTTCTCGTGCCAACCCTGGATCTCTAGTTTTTGCAATGTCAATTACGTCAACACGAGTTTTTGCTGCTTTGCGGGATTTTTTGGGAACGTACTTCCAGCCCGTTTTACCTGCTGCAAGGTTACGAAGCGACTGCAGATCAATAAATGCGGGGGTATCGTCTTCATCAGACAAGGAAGGGAGTTGCCTGTGTTCATGATACATCGACACAGTCTCCTCTAAGAAAGTTAGCACCCTCCTTGCAGCTATAGTTGCTGCATTTTTTTTGCGCTCGAGGCGAATAATCCTGCGCTCTTGGCGCTTAGAAAAAAATGCCGCATCGTGAAATGAAGTCGGTACTTCTTCATCACTGGATGAGGAATACTCGTCCGGAGCTGTTTTCGTTCTACTGCCCTTGATTCGCGTGTCTGATTTACTGCTAAATTTCCATGCCGTCTCGCCTTTATCCTGTTGGTTGCCTGTGTCGCCAGCCTCCAAGATGTCATTCGATTCTTCAGCTTGCGAATCATTATGTCCAGGTGGCTTCTGCCAGCTGACTTCGTTAGTTCTTTTATTTTTCCAAGAAACTTGGCCCCATTCGTCGACAGTTTCCTGCCACGAATCAGAAGATGGTTCCCGGACAGCACTTGACCTATGGGGCAAGAGGGATCTCATTCTTTCTATGCATGCCAATTTATATCTCAGTTTTAAACGCATGGGATGGATTTGCAGTTGTTGGCTCTTTGGGGCCTTGCTCATGTCCGTAACTCAGACTCCTTGGAATTTTGTTCTTGGTAACACTTTCTTCAGAGAGGCCTACTATCATCCCCAAATCATTACGTCCAGGTGGTGGCTCGTACCTGTGGCAAAATGGCTTACCCTTCTGTTGGCCACGGAAAGACAGACTCTGCCCTATGCAGCATTGCAACAGGCGGTTCCCACGCAGCGTCGCCAGTGTCCGAATGCACGTAGTACTTGCGGCCGTAATCATCTGTTTTTTCAGACCACTTTAATGCATCCGCAACACGGCGGCGCACTTCAATCTTAATTTCTGTTTCGGCAGCTGCACCGCAAGCACGCTCGAATAGCATTCTACGTTCATCTTTAGCAACTTGGACATGTCGCCGGAGTGCCACAGGCAGAGGCTGATCAATAGGCCAAAGAGAGGCTAGTTGCCCCCGCTCGATGATTCGCGCTACACGTTCACGAGAAATAGTATCTCGCGCTCTAGAAATCTCTGCACGCATAGGCTCGACCTCGGCCTCGACTGCCCGGTCAAGTGAATTGCGCAAAGATGACAATTCTAGTTGAGTCTGTTGCAAAGAGGAATCGAGGCGCGTGGTATCTTCCTCCAGCTTAATGTTATTGATTTTCGCGGCAGCAAGTGCACTTTGAATTTCCTTGAAGGTGGCAGCTGTCTGGCAAATTTTTGACACAATTTGCTTTAATCTATCACTCTGCTTTGATATCTTTTTGGTTTGCACAATACAAATATCACAGACTAAATCAGAACTCGCTTTGAAGGTGGAGAACGCCAAGAGAATGGACCTGGCAGTACTACCCCAGGAGTCTAAAAGGTCACGTTGAGACCGTGCATCTGCTCTTGCTTCATTGAGCTTAACATCGAGTTCCCGCCGCTTCATTTCAGCATCTTGAGCTCGCTTTTGCGCTACTTTTGTAATTTCATCATTTGACCCCATGTCGACGACGCGTTGTACTGCGCGTGCGAAGGCTAATGCCTCTGGCATTGTTTTGATTCCAGATTCACCAGTTTCAGCGTTAGAAAATGTCCCATCCGCACGTTCTTGCCAACCACAAGCATCACCATTTGCGGCACGCCGCAGTTGCTCTAGCTCCACGCGGAGCACTTCCATTTGACTATGTGCTTCTGTGCGCACCTGCGTCATACTCGCCTCAAAACTCTCCTCGAGTTGCATGATTCTTGTATCCGCGGCCAATTTAATTCGATTCTCCATCGAATCCCGTTCATCAATTAGTCGCTCATTCTCTAGAGTTATACGATTAGATTCCTCGCGGGCCTGTTGCCAGCCAATGATTCGATTCACAACTGGACGTACCCGTTCAAGCTCAGCACGAAGTGCGGTCAACTCCCCCATTACCGCGTTGTGGATTTTTAAGTTAACTCTCGTCTACCACGGCACCTACTGCGGTACGGTACAAGCTGGTACCTACGGTACCTACGGTACTGACCTACCTACGGTACCACGGTATGGTACCGTAGGTATTCTGCTCTCCCATACAGCCCCCATACTGAACATTACTGAACACCGGGAGGCCCCAAACAAACCAAGGTTGCCCCACAGCAAACGCAAGCGCAGCCCGGCGGCCTAGAATAAACTTCAAGTTCAAGCCTGAGCCTGCCAAGGGAAGATAAGGCAGAAAGTCACGTGACCCAAAGATTTTAACGGCGACCGGCTCCATCCGAGTCTTTGCTTAGGGGCCTGGTAGGGTCAAGTTTCTTGGTCGGCATCATGATTTTGAATGAGGCTGATGATGCTTGGGGTAAAGCAATACCCTGGCCAAGCCGCCAGAGGAGTCGAACGATCTTAAATGATCACGTGCACAATTCTACCATGCAAGCTATCTTACGAGAGCCCAGAGCTAGCCTACAGCCACAAACTCTATACGCTCAGGTCTGGCAGTCTTTTTTTTTTTGCTCTTCTCGTCGCCGCACGTAGCGCCCGCTCATTCGCGGACCGTCGAGGATGTGTGCGATCGGCACTCTGTTGTGCGTACTCCATCCTCGTCTTGCGTTTTTGGTAATCTCCCCATGCACTGGTCTCTGGATTTTTTGCGTTGAGTTCCCGAAGCCGCCTTTCAACCTCCCGTTGTTTGGCTTTTTGGACTTGGAGCTCTGCTTCACTTAAAGTTTTTTCAGCCTGTGCATCATCTACGGGGAATAGCTTGCGGAATGCGGCTCTTTGCGCAGGGCAAAACATGTATCTAAGAAGGCCCATTTTTTTTCGGATGCGCTTCTCGCGTAGTTTCAATAAACGAGCGTGTTCTTTTCGTGCCGCAAGCTGTTCAATCATATCACGCCGAACCTTCTCCTCGTGGAGATATCTTTTTTTCTTGTCCCACCATCGCTGACCCATGGTCTGAGTAATCATGGTCTGCTGGATCCTGAATGCTGGGTAAAAGAGCGCCGGAAACAGAACATGGAAACGATTAAACTCTTGCCAGTCTACCTTCTCATCATCGTTGAAGTCTAGCAATTCCAGCGCGTTTCGCGTGTTGCCTGAGAAGTCATTTGGAGGTACGATATGATACAGTACCCTCAACATGAGCTCAAGCTCCTCCTTCATGATGTATCCATTTTTATCCCGATCAAATATGTAGAAACAAAAGCGAAGGATCTCCTGTGGTTCGAAGAGGCAATACCTATATAGTTGCGAAATACTCAACACACGAGATCTCGCTTGCAATCAATTTCTCACGTAATCACTGCGACAAGATACTCGCCAAAGTCGAGTTCCTCGGTATGGTGTATGTCGCACAGGTCGAAAATTCCATCACCAAAAATTGACCGCTTTTCGTGAAACAGCAAGTAAAACTGGTCAATTGCAATAACACCCAGCATTTCCTTGTCGCCTTCCCGGAAGTGGCGCCAGAAAACAGCCAATTCCTTGACACCAACTGCCAAACGCGCATTAACTAGTTCAAAGTTACGGCACGCACTGTTTATGAATTCCATTACCTTCAGCGTTCGATGGTCGGGGTTTGGCACAGTCATCGATGCACCCATGGGTTGACACAATTATTGTACGGTTATTAGAATTAGAATCATCTGCGTTCGGAGGTACCTACGGTATAGCAAGAGTATGTCGCAGCGTTACGTAAAGTAGTAGGGT
>JACLAA010003408.1_pt1 | contig 13303 bp, 7 predicted proteins | sample 8027891 | NCBI WGS metagenome assembly JACLAA01 (sample SAMN15724900, study PRJNA655200) | protist metagenome | isolation source: fluorescence activated cell sorting (FACS) single amplified genomes of... | place: Spain: Blaines Bay Microbial Observatory, Mediterranean Sea | collected 2016-01-19 | reverse complement strand
CTCGTCCATCTCTAATTCGCGTTTTCGAGACTAACTTTTCGTCTTTATACGCCACCTGTCCAACCTCGAAGCTTTTCTTTTTGAGCAAGTTTTCGCACGGCGTGTACACCACGTCCACTTTCTCTCTCTTGTTCCCCTCTATCGAGTTGTACTTCACGAGTTGCGCGCAATCGAGTAAAACCTTCTCAGGGATGGAGCCGATGTTTTCTCCTTCGTTTAAGCGCAAATACACGTGCGCGCTGGATAAGTCGTCCACGTGGAACCAAATATCTTGCTCCGGCCAGGACCATCTGATTAAATCTTCGTTTTCGAACTTATCTTTCCCGACGTAAATGAGGTGTGGCTTTGGGAGGTCCGCGTGTTTGGATTCGTAGTAAAGCACCATGGTCCAAAAAATGAGGAAAAACTACCACGTATTATTTTACTATTCCTATTCCTATTCCTATTCCTATTACTCCTATTACGATGACGATGACGAACTCGCATCGCAATCTTTAGTGTTCGGATACGTTCACCCTGGCACCAAACTGCGGGGCGATGGTAAAACCAACGCTCGGGACCATCTCGTCTTGAATGGGACACTCGCGTTTGTTTTCAGAAAACGTAAACGTCTCCAAGAGTTGGCCAAAGACGACTCGAAGAGTAGCCATGGCGACATGTTGGCCGACGCATGAACGCTGACCCGAAGCGAAGGGTTGGTAGTTTTTGCCTGTTTTTTTCAGTTTGATTGGCATCGTCGTCGACGTCGTCGTCATAGAATCGGTGGCATGGATTTCGTACCAACGCGAAGGTTTAAATGTGTTTGGACTTTCCCACGCGGCTGGGTCGCGATGTGCTGCATGAAGCCAGACGCACGCCGCTACACCTTTTGGGATGGTCACGCCGTTTTCCAAATGTACCGAGTGATGTTTCATTTGACGCACGATGAGTGGCGCGACTGGGTGTAAACGAAGCGTCTCGCGGATGACGGCTTCAAGTTCTGGTTTTCTCGCGGACGTCGCGATGTCCTTCTCGTCTTCGTCGCCGTGTTCATCGTTATCTTCCTCCTCATTACTCATACTGTTCCTAAGATGCCGTTCATTATTTTCTTCCATTTCCGTTCGTCGCTTCTTGCGCAACGAACACCTCAACTCCTCTTGTATCTTTTCGTGCTTGATGAGCTCTAATATTCCCCAGCACATCGTAGCGCTTTGCGTATCGTGACCAGCGAACAACAGCGTCGTCGCTTCCTCCACCGCATCCGTCGCGCGTTTCCCGTGCGCTTTGCCGTTAATAATCTCTCGTAACGCCGACTTCTCCGTGCACGTTTCCACCGCAATCTCCGCCAATAATTTCGCTTTTTCAATAGCGCATTTCTCTTCTCGCCCGACACTCGAAAACGTGTAATACAAAAAGTCAGATAGAATCCATATCGAACGCGCGCGCGCCGGGATGATGCGTCGCAAAATCGTCGAGCACTCTAAATATTCCGTCTCAATCGCTTTCCAATCATCGCAGTTGTTTCCACTACTAAACTCGGTGTTCTTTTCTTTCGAATTCGTGCTCCTCCTCATGCACGCCTCTTCCATCGAAATCCCGCACAAATACTCGAACGTAATCCTCAGCGCGACTCTTTGTAACAAAGGCAATAACGTCACCATCACCGCAGAATCATCGTCTCCTCCCTTTTTGTTAATCTTCTCTCTAATCTCCCTCACTAACTCTTTCACCCACTTCTCCGCGACTCTCCTTAACTTCCCGACGCCAACCCTCCCGAACGCTTTCAACACCTCCGCGCGTTTCTCGTGCCATTCCTCTTCATTCGCACACGTGAACAACCCGTTCCCGGCGAATCGTTTAAACGCTGAATACGCCGGCATCTTTTCCGTGCCACCTTCTTTCAATATTTTTCGAGCGCTTTCGCTCGAACCGACGTGCGCAAACGGACACGAGCCGGTGAAGAGAGAAGACGTGGCGCCGAATATCCTCTTGTTTTTGACGCGCGAGCGAGCGTCGTCGCCGCCGTCGTCATCCCTCGATGTCGATCCCGATCCCGATGCTAACGACCACGCTTCTTCGTTGCCGCTCATCCATCCTTCGATCCTGTCTACTAAGTGCATTTTGCCTTCTCTCTCCTCCTTCGTCTCGAAGTCTTCTCTTCCGCTTCTCCTCCTCCTCCTCGGCGTCCTCCTCGTCGACACCACATCGCTTTTCAAATTCCATCCAATTCGTTTCCGTCTCTTCGCCATGGTCGCGATGCCGTGCCTTCGCAGCGACCGCATCGTCAGCGCGCGTTTCCCGCGCAAGACAGCGAAGAGGAGGGCGACCGCGGAGCCAACGACGACCATCAGACAGAAGAAGAACGGCACCGAATTTTGCGCCGCCGTCAAAAAAGTCTTCGTTGGGGAAACTTTTGCGTCGGGAGCATCATCATCATCATCATCGTCGTCGTCGGCGCCACGAAACAACAACGCGGTGGACGCTTCGACGACGGTCGCGCAAAAGCGCGTCGCGAGCGTCGACGCGACGTCGTCGTCGAAGGCCACCACCATACAATTGGTTGTGTCGCCCAGAAGCCGTTTTGAGGAGGGAAGACGACTTTCGTAGAGGAAAAGACCAAAAGGTCGTCGCTCTGTCGAAAGAGAGGCGTTTAGGGTTTGGGAATTGGTGCCTTTGACTCCACACGACGTGTAAGAAGAAGAGTACGGACGAACGACTTTGACGCTCCGACTTTGACGACGCGTATTATTGCGGTAGTACACAAAAAGGGCATGACAATATATCTCTTTTCAAAATTTTGTTCTCAGCTATTATTCACTAAACATTCCTTGATAACCTTCTCGCTTTTCTCGCACAAGTCGTCCGCGTTTTCGCTCGGGGCGATCCTCGGGTGCACGACGACTTTAACGTCTCCGCCGCGCATCATCCACTCTTTGCCGTTTCGCATGACGCCGCCGGTGTTGACCAACGTGATGGGAACGACGGGCACCTTCTCCTTCGCGGCGACGGAAAACGCGCCTTTTTTGAAGTCTGCCATGGTTCCGTCCACGGATCGAGTGCCTTCCGGGAAGAACAAGACGGAACCGTTCTTTCGCAACGTCTCGCGGCAAATCTTCAACGTTTCCATTTGCGACCTTCGGTCGGTGCGTTTCAGCGGCACGTGCCCGGTTAAAAACATCGACCATCCAATGATCGGGATGATAAAATTGCTCGTCTTGGAGATGAACTTAAACGGCCGTCTCAAATGGAACAAACTGAAAATGTCCATGAACGACTGGTGGTTCGCGACGTACACCGCCGCTTCGTCTCGGCGCGGCAGATGTTCTCTGCCCTCGACGGTAATGTTCACGAATGGCGTCGTCGAGCATATCGCCCACAGATCGTTGACAAACGACAGCGCGTACCGCCGCGTTCGGTCAAACGCGTAGCACAACGGGAACATGAGACACATGGTCGCGAACAGAGGCACGGCTAACGCGAACGTCCAACACGTAAACGCCACACACCGGAGAATGGCCAAGAGAGAGACGTCCTCTGGATTGGACGACCACAATCGCGTCGCGCCTTGCCCGGCGGCATCTGCCGCGAACGCGTGGAATCCACCGCCGCCAAAACTACTTCCTGTCGCTGTTGACCTCGTTCGCACGCCGCTCGAGCGTTGTTGTTGTTGCGGTCTTCTCGCTTTGATGAACAGGTATTCGTCGTAAACCTGAGTCGTCGTCGTCCTCTCAAAGTCGCCGTGTTTGTGTCGTCCTCCTCCTCCTCCGAACAACAACAACGACGCTGTTCTCTGAGTATAGGAGACGATGGGCCCTCCTCCGCATCGAGGCGACCGATTCCTCCTCCTTCTCCTCTGCGCCGCGAAAGCCGCGCGTGGCGTCGTCGTGCTCGTCGTCGCGAACATATGTGATGCGATATGCGATGCGCGATATTTTCTCTGTGGGATGAAATTTCGGTCCAATTTTTTCCAATGGAAAATCGCGCGTTATACATTACTTTCTCTCTCTCTCTCTCTCTCTCTTGTCGCGCGCCGTTGTCGCTCTAAAACGCCTCCCTTTTCTTCGCGACTTTGTCGTCCTCTTCTGTAGAGTAGGCGGAGAGGAGGAGGAGGTTTTTTTTGCTTTCTTTCTGTCGACAAAGAAAGCGGCTTTGGCGGCCTCTTCTAAAGGTCCACATCATCGGAGAGTCATTCGTGTTTGGTCTCGAGGGAGAGAGAGGAAGACGCCTTTTCGATATGGACTTTGGGGCCGCCGCCCATCGTCGAGGAGGAGGAGGAGGAAAAGGAGAAGGAGAAGGAGACGAGGGTCCGCCGTCTCGTCCCGGAGGAGGAGATGCCGTCGGACACGAAAGAGGACATCATCATCATCATCATCATCATCAACATCATCATCATCAACGAGAGAACGAGGAGCAGAGCGCTTGGCTCGCCGATGCGCTCGCGATCGTCAAGAAGCACGCGCATCAGATGAAACGCGCGATGAGCGAGCGGAATCTTCGCGACGCGCTGAAAAACGCGAGCGCAATGCTCGGGGAGTTGAGAGCGCAGCAACTCTCGCCGAAGAATTATTACGCGCTGTTCACGCACGCGACGTTCGAGCTGGAATTCGTTCGAGAGTTTTTCGCGAACAAAGAGACGCACGGAAGGTCGGCGATGGAACTGTACGAACTGGTACAACACGCGGGAAACGTACTCCCGAGACTGTACTTGTTGGTGTGCGTCGGGAGCGTGTACGTAGAATCGGGAGAAGGGAAAGCGAAAGACGTGTTGAGAGACGTCGCGGAGATGGCGAAGGGGTGCCAACATCCGGTGCACGGATTGTTTCTGAGAGCGTATTTGGCGCAGACGGTGAAAGCGAGAGGACTGTTGCCAGATACCGGGAACGAATTGGAAAGGAACGGAGGAGGGACCGTGGAGGATTCCATCGAGTTTACTTTGAGTAATTTTACGGAGATGAACAAGTTGTGGGTGAGGATGCAGAGGTTTAACAAACAATACGCGCAGAGTAATTATCAAGGAGGAAGCCCCGGCGAGCGGAACAGGGCGACGTTGCCTGGAACACGAGAAGGAGAAGGTGGTCATCACAGAAGCGGTGAAACGTACGGAAACACCGCGAATGATCACGACAGAAGCGTGTACGAACGACACCAGCAATTCGCGACGTCTCGCGGCATCATCGATAGCACGCAAATGGAAAGAGAGAGAAGAGAAAAAGAACGGTTAGAACTGCGAGATATTGTTGGGAAAAACTTGACCGTGTTGTCTCAGTTGGAAGGAGTTAATATTGAAACGTATTCTGAAATCGTGTTACCGAGAGTGTTGGAACAAATCGTAAACTGTCGAGACGACGTGGCGCAGCCGTATTTGATGATTGCTTTGGCGCAAGCGTTTCCGTCGGAGTATCACTTGGCAACGTGCGCTGATTTCTTAACCGCGGTATGTTCGTTGAAACCAACCGTACAAATGTCTGCGATATTTACCAGTTTGATCGAGCGCTTGTCTTCGTATTTGGACGAATTGGATTTGAGCGAGGAAGAGAAGACGACGAGAAGAGCGGAGTTTGACGAGAGAGATTGCGTGAAAATATTCTTAAGTAGCGCCCAAATGATTGCAAACGAAAACAGAGAGATATCCGCGTTAGAGATTGTGCAAATATACAGATCCATCGCAGATTTTGTGTTGAAACAATATCCGAACGACGTGAATAAAATGAACGAAGTTTTGTTGGGCGTGGCGAAAGCCTTCGATGCGCACAACGTGACGAGCGAAGACGAAACGCGCTTATCGATGTCGCCGCAAAGGTACATTCGCGATCAAAGGGCAGTATCTGCGCTCGTAAAATTACTCGCGATCCCGTTGGAAACGTTCACGGTAGACGTCGCGTTGTCTTTTCACGCATTTCCAAAAGCGCTGAAGTTGTTGAATCCAGAAACGGCGGGTAGAGATTGCGCGTTGGCAATAGTTCGAGGCGTCTTGAAATCGGAAAAACCATTGAGCGACGTGAAGACGGTGGAAACTCTGTTCAAATTTATTGCGCCCCTTTTAAGGGACAACGATAATAAATCGTACGAGATGACAGATTTGAACACGGAATCGCCGTTGAAAGGAAGTAGTGACGTGTTGGACGCCTTATCGTTGAGAGAGGAGAGAAGAGGAGGAGGCGCAGACGCTTCTTCACGCGGTAAAACTCGTGGCGCAGATAGAAAGAACAGCAACGGTGAGGAAGGGTACGAAGAGGACGCGCAATTTGCTGAGGAACAAATGGAGGTGGCAAAATTACTGCACAAAATTCACTGCCCAAAAGATTGGAACTCTCAATTACATTTGTTAAAACTCGCGAAAGTGACTTTGTTTGCGGGTGGAGAAAAGCGCATGCGTTTTACGTTGCCGGCGTTGTGTTACTCGTCCATGCGATTTGCGAAAGAGTTATTGAGCGAGCGAGAAATGGAGGAGAGAAAACAACATCCAACTGCAAAAGACGACCAAGAATCAACTAATGGCAAACCAAAACGGACTCTCGAAGAACTGGAAGTTTTCGAAAAGCACCTCCAAACAACTTTGAAGAAGACGTTACAAATCACGCACCAATCCGCGGAACGCTTTTCTGAAATTCCAGGGTGTGCCGAACGCGGTTTAGTCGCCTGGGCCGAAGCCGGCATGTTTGCGGACAGCGCAAAACTCTCGGACATTTCCTACGAGTTTTTCGAGAGGGCGTTTGAATCGTTCGATGAAAAGTTATCCTCCGATTCGCGCGCGCAGAACCGCGGCTTGACCTACCTCATTGGCGCTTTACAAACGTGCGTCCACATGGAGGAAGAAAATCGCGACGCGCTCGTCCACCATTGCGCGACGTTCGCGAACCGACTTCTCCGCCGAGCCGATCAGTGCGCCGCGGCGGCAAACTGCGCGCACCTCTTCTGGTCGCTCAAATCCACCGCCATCCGCGATAGCGAAGGCGTCAAAAAATGTCTCAACAAAGCTTTAAAAATCGCCAACCAAGCCGCTCGCGCTTTAGGCGTCTCCCCGGGCGAATCTTTGGGTCTCTACGCGCACGTCCTCAACAAACACCTGTACTTTTTCGAAATCGAAACGTGCGAAGCCGTGGACGTGGACACGGTCCAGCACTTATTAGACGCCATCCAAGAGATGATTGAATCCGGTGCGAGCGAACACGGCGGCACCGCCGCCTGGCGCGACGCCGAGGCGTACTTCGCCAAAATTAAACTGGACATAAAACGCAAGCGGCACGCGAAAGAAGACACTAAAACACAAACCCCCGTACCGCCGCCCGTACTACCAAGCGAGAAGAAAGCAGCAGGTCACTCTCCTCCTCAAGGTGCAGCAGGTGCAGAGACGACGTCGCAGTTTGCCGCGCAGCGGTACAGGCGTTTGCGTTTGTAATATATAGTAGTATTCCTCCTTTTTTTTGTGTCACATTTTCATTCCTTTTTTTCGTCGAAATTCTCCCACAGATGCCAGAGACATTTCTATCATTAATCCATCGCGCTTTGAAACGCCAGAAACAACACGTTCGTTTTGTTTTTGAAGAAGAAGAAGAAGAGGACCATTGCCACCCTTTTTTGTCTTTTCGGAAGAACGGATTTCTTCTCTTTTTTCGGGTTTCGTGAGATTGATTTCGTCGTCTCTTTCGAGAGCGGCAAAAGGAGCGGCGTCAAAGAGGCGAACACAACACAAAGATGACCGAAAGAAAAGGAGGCGGATTTTCGGTCGCGCCGAAGATGAACGCGCGGTGGCACGTCGGTCCGGCGTTCGACCCTCGCGAAAAGGAAGAGGAAGAAGCGAAGAGGAAGAAGAGGACGACGAGCGGAGAAGACGAAAAGGGGATAAAGTCGGACGGTTTGGAGCTGGAAGAGATGCACGCCTGGTCTGATCTGTCCAAAATCTTCAAAACGTTCGCGGCGATATGTTTCGCGCTCTTGGTGGTGCCAACATTGTTCGGGTCGAAACCACATAAAAAGGCGGCGCGGAAGGTTGGGAGAGCAGGCGTACGCGCGAGCAGGTACGTGGCGAAACCGTTTAGTAAGAAGAGGTCGTACTCGTTTCCCGCGCACGAAGGCTACGACGAAACGTTGGACGACGCGTACTCGAATCCGAGAGAGTACGATAACGCGATTAAAGAGTACGAGGACGCGAAGATCGCGTTCGATAAGTTGGATGAACAGTTAGGAGAAGGGTCCATCGATGAGTTGATGTCCGAAGATGTGAGACAAAAATACGAGGACGCTTTGTTTAAGAAGCAAGCGGCGGAGCAAAAAAGAGATTTCGAGGATTCCATGGAGAAGAAGAAGAAAGAATGGACCGGGGTGATGAAAGGTGCGAGTTGTGCGGATAAGACGAGGCACTTGTTGGAATCGTACGTCGAGCATTACTCGTGCAGATTCGACGCAAAGTACGGGTCTCTATCGCCATTGATGAATTTTCCCGTCGTGAGAGAGGATTACGAAAACGCCGGCGAGAGAGAGATGAGAGCATTGGCGACGTCGACGAGCGTCGCGGATGCTATTAAATGGTCGGCCGAGTTATCCAGCGACGAGAAAGACGCGGACATGAAGAAAACAATGAGCACGGCTGGACTCGCCGTGAGCACATGGTTGAAATTTTATAGCGAGAAGAAGAAAGAGGTGCTCGGATTGAGAGACGATGGAACGTTGACGTGGGACGCGTTGACGAAAGAAACGAGACGATACCAACCGAAGGAGACATACAACAAACCAGTATCGCCACCTCCGGCTCCAAGAAAAGCCGGTGCACCGCCGCTACCCAACGCGCCGGAAGCCATGTACGGGGTGGACGTTGCCGTGGCGAATGAAGCGGCTTTTGATAAGATGGATACTGACGGTGATGGAAGCATTTCCGTAGATGAAGTCACGAACGCCGCGTTGAAAGGTGAAGTCGATCTGAAAGATGGCGTCGTTCAAGACATCGTTCAATCGAAAAGTTTTAAAAACGCGGCTTTATCCGCGGAAGAACTCGCCATGTTAGACGCGGAGATGAAAGCCGACGTCGCGCCGAAGAAGAGCATGTTTAGCAAATTTTCAAACATTAAGTTTGGGAGAAGAAAGTTGCTGAGGAAAAAGAACAAAGACGACGGTAACGGTGGTAATGGTGGAAATTGGGGCGCGGACCCGAAAGATTATAAATCGCCGTTCGATGCTGAAGCGCCGTTAGCGTCGACTGCAGCTGAATACGACGAGGCTGGACAATTGGTACAACAAACTCCCATGGAACCTCTGTATTTCACGGTGAACGTGTTTGCAAACAACTTCCCGGAAAACGTCGCCACGGTCGCCAAAGAGTCTGCCACGCTCATGCGAGCGCTTCGCTTACCTGGCATAACTAGAGTCTTTTCTGGGAATCCGTTCAAAATGCGCGACGCGAGCTCAATCGCAATGGACTACTCTGAGCGAGGTTCGGGCTACGTCTCGTCGCCTGGAGGCATGGTCTCGTTCGCCACGGCAAAACTCTCCAAGAACGGTGGTAACGGCTTCGTTGACGCCGACTTGCGAAGCGAGTGTGAACTCGGCAATCGATGCGGCTCGCGTTGGGCATCCGCCCCAATTTCCACCGACGAAGGTAAAACGGAATACCTAACCGTCCCGGATTACGCCGCCGGCGGCAAGTTGCCGGACAGAGTTTCCGTCCCTTCTATTTCCTATAAGAAAGCTTTAGAAGGTGGATACCCGTTGTTATCGATCGTCGAAGATTCAGACAAAGATACCTTCATTCAAGCAGCAGACGAAGCCTTGAAAGATCGCGCGGTTCCTGCAGTGCTCTTTTCCAACGTCAAAACTAATCTGTGGCAGTTCATCGAAGACTTGAAGAAACGATACAAGGGTGGATACAACATTTTTGCCGTCGCTCCAGGCCACGAACACAACCCGAGACGACCAGTTTTTCTTCCTTTGGACGATCACGCGTTGGCTTGGTCGTTTTTCAAAGAATACTATCCAACAGAACAGTCTGTTGGCGGCATTGCAATCGCGTTAATCGTTCGGGACGATGTTTCGAATTTAGGATTCAACGACTGGCTCGCGGAGAACAAAATCGTCGCCTGCGATTGCAACTTGGGTACTTGCTCCGCCGCGACTGGCGTAAAATACGAAGAGGTGAAATATACCATCGAAAATTACAAACCGCGGAAATCTTCGTGGGAGGAAGCGACAAAAACGCACAAAGAGAAAACCGAAGAATGGAACAACTACGACCGCCTCGCACAGAGCTTGAAAGAGTCGCAAACTGTCGATATCCAACAGCAATTAGAAGCAGACCAAAAAGCATTGGCGGCAAAAAAAGAGCTCGAACAAGCTGAGCGCGAGTTGAAAGCAGCAAACGCGGCCATGAACGCGGCGAAGAAATCTGCCGCAGAGAAGAAACGCTCAATTTGGAACGACGGGTGGGGCGACTTTGATGGCTTTAGACGCCGAAACTTGTTAAAGAAGAAAAATAAAAAGAATAAAGGCGGCGGCGGCAGAGGAGGAGGAGGAGGAGGAGGAAGCGCAGTAACGTTTGAAACGCCGCCGGCGTATTGCGATATAGACGATTACATCGACAACGAGGACGACGTTTGGACCTAAGGAAGACGCCTATGCATATCAATTTTGTAGCAATTTTTAATTAACGAAGAGTAAAAAAAAACAAATCTTCATATATTTAAAACAATAGCCGAACTCGCATCGCGCAAACTCTCACATGAACACATCACTCATTAATTAAATGTCAACTTCGCCAGAAATGCTCAAAAAGTTTGCGGCTTGCGTGACGTCCTTATCGCCTCTCCCGGAAAAGTTCAATACAACCTTGCACTTGTCCGGCAATGTCGGGCACAATTTTTCCAAGTATGCCAAAGCGTGCGACGTTTCCAACGCTGGGATGATACCTTCCAACCTCGACGTGAACACGAATGCGTCCAGTGCCTCTTGATCCGTGGCCGGATAATACTCCGCTCTCCCGAAATCTTTCAAAAACGAGTGTTCCGGACCAATCCCAGGGTAATCCAAACCCGCCGAAATCGAGTGCGGCTCGACGATTTGACCTTCCTCATCTTGGATCAAATACGAAAACGAACCGTGTAAAACCCCGGGTTTCCCTAACGTCAACGTCGCCGCGTGTTTTTGACCGGCGTTAATACCTTCGCCACCAGCTTCCACACCAATTAAACGCACATCCTCGTCGTCCACAAACTCGTGGAATAAACCCATCGCGTTCGACCCTCCGCCGACGCACGCAATCAAAATGTCCGGTTTCCCGCCCCATTTTTCCATGGCTTGTTGTCTCACTTCCTTACCAATCATCGCGTGAAAATCTCTGACCATCATCGGGTACGGGTGTGGTCCAGCCACGGAACCCAAAATGTAATGCGTCGTCTCCACGTTCGTCACCCAATCTCGAATCGCTTGACTTGTCGCGTCCTTCAACGTACTCGTCCCGGTTCTCACTGGCGTCACTGTCGCACCCAACAATCGCATGCGAAACACGTTCAACTTTTGTCTCTCCATATCCGCTGCGCCCATATAAATGACGCACTCCAATCCATACCTCGCGCACACCGTTGCCGTCGCCACCCCGTGTTGTCCGGCGCCCGTTTCGGCAATGATGCGCTTCTTCCCCATCCGCTTGGCCAATATCGCTTGGCCAATAGCGTTGTTGATCTTATGTGCCCCGGTGTGGTTCAAATCTTCTCTTTTGAAATATATGTGTGGCATAGATCCGTCTGATTTTTTATATCTTTCGGACAATCGTTCCGCGAAGTACAACGGATTCGCTCTTCCAACGTAATCTTTCAAGACTTGGTCGAATTCTTCGATAAACGCAGGGTCTGATTTCAACGCTTCGTACTCCTTTTCCAAATCCATGAGCGCCGGTATCAGCGTTTCCGGAACGTATTTCCCTCCGTACACCCCGCCGTACCGACCGTTCTCGTCCGGTCGTTTCAGCTCCTTCGTGAAGAGACGTTGTTGTTCATCCGGTGGCGTCGTCGCGACTGCTCTCGTCGTCGTCGTCGTGGACGTCATCCTCCTTGTGCGATGGTGGTCCCGTCGTCCCGTCTTCGTCGTCGTCGTCGTCGTCGTTCCTACGACTCCAACGCTCCCACGCGCAGAGAGCGATGGCGCCGCGCCGCGCATTCTTTACTATTGGTCTTCTTCGCTCTCTCTCTCTCTCTCTCTCGGAGGTCTCAAAGGAGTAATACTAAGTGCAATCGAATCGAGAGCATCCAATCCTCTTTATCCTCTTTCGGCCCAACTCAAACCCTAAACACTAAACCCCAATCAAAAGGAAGAACAAAAAATAATCCAATTCCCCATCATTGTCATTGCACGAAAGAGCAACGCGCTTTCCGAACCCAAGACGACGACGACGAAGATGTCGTCGACCACAAACGCCCAACCACCCTCGGGAGAAGGAGACGCGAAAACGAAAGAAGTCGCCCCCCCGCCACCACCGGGGTTCGAGGACGTCAAAGCCGGGGCGCACCTCGACGAAGTCGCGGAAGTGGCGGAGAAATTAGCCAAAGGGGAAAATTTGGGAACGAAAAAAGAAGGCACCGTCGACGCGCCGGACGCGAGCTTGAAAACGGGAAAACTGAACTGGGCGGAAGAGGTACGTCGTCGGTCGCCGCCATCGTCGGTTGAGACGCTTTGTGTCGTCGTTTTTTTTTCCACGCGCGCAAGGCGCGTTTTGGTCTGCAATGGACGACGAAAAATTGGAGGTCCGATCGGATGGTGTTTAAGAATACTAAAGACCAGGGAGGCGGCCTTGTGTCGCGCGTCGATCGAGGAGCGAATAATACCGCGAGTTTTCGTAGGAGTACTGATTTTTTCTCTCTCTGTTTGCGCACGCGCTGTCTCTTTTTTCTCACGACGCAGGCTGAAACTGAAGCGATCATTAAAGTAGCAGACCCGAACTCGAAGTACACCTCCGCGCAAACCTTCGACGAGCTCGGCTTGTCGGCGGAGCTTTTACAAGGTCTCTACACGGAGATGAAGTTCGAAAAGCCCTCGAAGATCCAAGCGGAAACGTTACCGATGATTTTAACGCCGCCGCATAGAAACTTAATCGCGCAAGCGCACAACGGAAGTGGGAAGACGACGTGTTTTACCCTCGGGATTTTGAGCCGAGTGAATGTGAACGAACCCGAGATGCAGGGATTGATGATTTGCCCGACGAGAGAGTTAGTGATTCAAAACGTCGGCGTGATGCAAAAAATGGGGAAGTACACGAATATTTCGATCGCGAGTACCGCGGATCCGAAATACGACGGATATAATAAGGAAAAGGTTATCGGCCAGGTTGTGATTGGAACGCCAG
>JACLAA010006680.1_pt1 | contig 13305 bp, 10 predicted proteins | sample 8027891 | NCBI WGS metagenome assembly JACLAA01 (sample SAMN15724900, study PRJNA655200) | protist metagenome | isolation source: fluorescence activated cell sorting (FACS) single amplified genomes of... | place: Spain: Blaines Bay Microbial Observatory, Mediterranean Sea | collected 2016-01-19 | reverse complement strand
TGCCGTTAGGCGCCGCCGCCGGTTCGAAACGGGCCTCCGCGGCTCCTGCTGAATTCATGTCCATAGCAGCTCCGCTGGGCGTTTTCGACCACCGCGCCGCTGGAGAATTGTTGTCGCCGATATAAGGATCGCTCAGAGCTGGCTAGCAAGTCGCGCAGCGTTCAGCGCGCTCGAACTCAGGCCGCGTGCAAAATGCGCTCGCGGTGTCTACCCCGAACTTTGTGATCTGCGCGCGCGCGCGGCTACGGGCTGTCTGTGCCGTTGCAGTCGTTGCGTAGTCTCATTTCCTCGCGCTGATGCAAATTTTTTGAGCCGGCGCACGCCGCGTCGCAGCGCTCAGCCTCCTGCCACAATGATGCTCTCTCGGCCTTGTCGCGGCGCGAGCGGCGCTAGGCGGCGGCAAAGAGCTCGCCCCGGTTGCGCACTGCATCGCTGCACTGTGCTGGCCGCAATTTTGCTCTCCGGCTGCGGCAGCGCGCTCGATGTGGCGCCGCGCCGCACCGCCGTGGCGCGGCTCGCAGCCGCAGCGGTCGCGGCCAGCACTGCGCCGGCGCTCGCAGATCCGCGCTGGCCGGCGGACGACGCGTTTGGCCAAAAGCGCGGCTTCACGGCCTCGGTCTCCGACGCCGCGGTCGACGCGGCCCGGAAGCAGAGGGAGAGGCAGCGCGAAAGTGCACTAAAAGAGCTCGCCGTCCAGGAGCGGTTCCAGGACGACCGCATGCGGCGCTGCCGCGAGGAAGTGAACGACGCGTGGCAGGACTGCTTCTTCCTAGGAACGACGCCGTCGAACCGGGGGCAGCAGCGGCGCGGGCCGGCGACGTGGTGAGGGATTTTGTCTTGTGTGTGTTCTGTGAGAATTTGCTTCGTGCCAGTGACTAAGTAGTAATAGAGGGAAGATGGATGCACAACAAACTTACTCCGAGTCAGGCTCATACCATAGTCGCTGGGTAAAGCCTCTCCAGGGTTGCGTAGCTCGAATGCGGCCCAGGCACACCGAGCTGGCCAGCTCTGCGGACCTCAAAATCCGCCAAAGGAGCTAAAAAGCCGACAAAGGGAATTAGGGTTCTGCCGGGCGTCACCGCATGCAGAGGGAGGCGCATCTCCCCAACTTCTTCTATCTCGTGAGTTTCACGGTTTATAATCGCGAGATCCAGCATACCCGAAATTCTATTAACCGACAATCGCATTCGCGTCGGAAACTTTCTCGGGAACAGGTAGTACTCGCCCAAAAGGAGGTTGTCGGTTGCGACGGTCTCGTAATTCGTATGATCAAACCCGCATACGGACAGGAAAGAGGACAAGTAAGTGTTGTCCGACCCGACGTCAAAGAACCACATCTCTCCTCTATCCTCGACGCCGATGAGCACATCAGCAATCCTCGGCGAGAATACCGTCAGCTCTGCCGCCCAGCCGTCCACGCCTTCTGCCTGAATAAAGCCCGGTCGCGCAAAGGCGAGCGTGTACCCTGGCCGCTCGCCGTCCTGCCCGAGGTACGATGGACGGCAGGTCACCGGCCACCGCGCCCTTACGAGCGGCTCCTCCGCGAGTTCGCATTCCTCGACGTGCGCCAGCGCTCGCGGCGGCGGCGGACCGAGGTGCGGCCAGGTTGTGCGCAAAGGAGGCGGCGGCTTCGAGACCCGCAGCGCCGGTGTTGTGTCGGCGGTAAAACACATATACTCGTACGGCATGCCGAGAAAGTAGGTCCCATCTTCTTTGCTCGCACACGACTCGGTCGTGACGAAGCGGACGTCGCGCAGATAGGCGTACGCGCGGCGCCAGGTTCGAAACGTACGCAGCCACGCGCTGTCGTCGACGCGGGCCCACGGCCATCGAGCCCGGACGGCGCAGCGCCAAATTTCCTCCTGGACTTTGGCCGGCCGGTCGCGGGCGGCGCGGCTCAGCCGCTGCAGAGCTATCACGGCGCGTCCGTCGGCGTATTGCGCAATGTTCAGTGCGAGCTCAGGTACGTCCAAAATCATGCTTGGCTGGTTAGCGGTGCAGCAGCGCTGCACAACGCGTCGCGGCGTCGTCGAGAGCGACTCGTCAGCCACGTGTCAGCTATTTTGAGCAGCTGTGTGGCAAGCCTTGAGGCTACCAAGCAGCTTGGGCTGCTTGCTAGGTGTCTTACGCCGCTAGCTCGCGCACACTTCTCTGGACTTCCTCCGGAGCCGCAAGAAAGGAGAACGACCATTAAAAATCACATTTTACTCCTCCTCCTCCTCCTCGTCCTCATCATCCTCAACCTCCAGCACCGCCGGCCGCTCGAGCACCGCCCTTAACAAAAACCCGCGGTTCGCGGAACTAAAAAGGCAGCACTCCCGCACGAAGGCCGCCGCCGCCGCCCACCGCTGGGCGCCCTTCAACGCCGGGTGCGGCACGCGTTGCACGACGGTATCGGCGAAGGGTCCAAAGAACAACACCGCTAAATCGGACCGGAACCAGGAAAACGCATTTGCAGTAGCGTTCGCATACCTCAAAGCGATGCGAATGTCGCGATCCGGCGGCACGGGGCACTTCGCCAGAGGCGGGACTTCTTTTGCGACGCGATCGTACGAATCCGCGTAATTTGACAAAACTGATTGTGCAATGTCCTCCCCGAGCCAGAACTTCGCCACCGCCGGTAAATAAACGCGAATAATCCCAATGGCTCGAACTTGAGACCAGCCCCGGTCCACGAACATCGCGCCGACCTGTTCTCTCACCAAACCTTCGAAGGCCTGGAACTCGGGCGGCAATGCGGTAAACGACGCCGCCGCCGCGACCCTTTCCGCGACGACCTTGTGGACCCATCCGGAAGGGACATAAACAGCGTCGCCCTCCTTGAGGGTGATGGCCGGGGTGTCAAACGACGCTTCTACTCTAGCTTGCCTTGCGTGCGGGTGCGGCGCCGGCCAGAACTTGAACTTGAAATGATCAATAGGAGGTGCCAACGACACGCGCTTCCGCCCACTCAACAACACGTGAAAGTTCGCGAAGAGGTCGAAGTGCGACGCGGAGGACGTGTTCTTGCCGCCTATCCAAACTCCGGTAGGCCGCGGCGAGTCGCGGACGTCCCACGTCGTCCGCGCTTCCTCCGCCCACCGCGTGTTGATCATCTCGCTCTCCAAGTAGGGCGAGATCTGCCGCAGCGGCCCGCCGAACCGCGCGGCCCTGCTCTTCTTGATGTTGCTCAGCAATTGTCTAGGTGATGACGCTATTTTTTTAGAGTAAGTAGACGACGCGGGCAACGTACTATGCCGCTGCTTGTCGTAGTACGTGAACATGTTTCCTCGTGTTAACTCGTCGTACTCTATAGAAGGCGGCCCCTGCGCATTCGATAATCTATTCAAAAACTTGGCGCCGAGCCACTCGCCATCACTCAACAACAAGGGAGGATCGAATCTCCCGCAGCCGCCGCCGCGCCCCGCTCGGAAACCCCGAAGGAGGCAGCGCCGCGACGGCGCGCGCGCCTGCAGCGCCCCCGGCCTCGGCGCACTTCCGCCGCCACGCCTCGTAGGGGAGCCGCTCGAGCCCCGCAACCCGATCGGAAACAGAGACCGACGCGACGCCGCACGCCGTCGCGTCGACGTCGGCAAAGACCAGGTCCGTCGCGGACGCCTCGTCCATCAATTGGATCAGACGAGAGGCGGCGATTTGAGGCGAAAGCACACCAACAAACTGAGGCAACCCCTCCGGCGCCGCGCCAATAGCCACACAAGCGGCCAACGTGAGTTCGAGCCAATTTTGGGGCCCGTCCAACAACCCCAGCCGCGTGACGACACCACCGACACGTAAAGCACTCAGGCGGTGCTCCGCCACCAGCTTCGACCGCGCGTAGCCCGTTTCTAGAGTTTCAGCACAGGCCGGCGGCACGAGCCCGACCCCGTCCCAGCCTTCTGCCCGCTTGGGAACGACCGAGAGCGTTGAGACCAGCACCACGCTCGGCGCGGACGCACACGCATGGACGAGTCGCTCGAGGGACTCCACATTCACGTCTCTCAACTCGTCGTAGGTCTTTTGAGCATCGACGCACGCGGCGCTGTGGACAATCACGGAGATGCTCGCCGCCCGCAACCTTTTCAAATCATCGTCCGACAGGCCCAGGTCGTCGCGCGCGAGGTCCGCCTCTAGCACCGTCGCGGTCGTGCTTAGGCGCGCCGCCGGCGGCCGGCACAACACCCAGAGGTCCCTACCTTCGAGCTCCTTCAACAGGTGCGGCCCGAGCAGGCCCGTGGCGCCCGTCAGGAGAACAGCTGAAGACTTCGGCACCGGCGCGAGGGTGCGTGGTGTCGTGGCGCACTCGCGGGCCCAATCGACCGGGCCGTCCTCCCGAAAACCGTGCGCCTTGCGGTGGAGGTCGCGCGGCGCCAATCGTAGCACGTCGCCGGCGGCGATTGGCGCGCCCGTCCACGTCCCGGCCAGCCGCGCGGCGGCGACCGAGTCGCCGCCCGCGGCCGCCCACCAGCCCTCACCTTCGCCGAAGGCCGGCGCGTAGGGCGCGGCCAGGAATTTCAAAGTGCGCTCGACGAGCGATGGCTCCACACGTATGAGATTGTGGGTCGCGGCGACGACGTGCCTCCTTATTTTCCCGTGCGCGCTGCACTCCTTCTCATCGAAAGGGTCGCGCCTCAAAATAAAACGGGGCACCTCCCAGGGCGCCAACATACAATCTCGCGCCTCCTCCGCAATTTTTTCGAGAGACGCCTCCGTGACGACGACGGCCACGGGCGCCGCCCAGCCCGCCCGCGCGATCACCACACAAGCTCTGACGGACCCACACGCCTCCAGCGCGTGCTCCACGCGCTGCGGCGCGAGCCACTCGCCGTTTTCGAGCTTCACACAATCAGATTTGCGGTCGAGGACCTCCAACCTCCCATCAACAAAGCGGCCCAAATCCCCCGTATGGAACCAGTCGCCCGCTTCCACATTGCGGATGCGCCCCCGCGCCGTCTTCACCAAGATCTCGCCGTCGGCCGCAATCCTCACCGTCACGCCTGATAAAACCTTGCCGTCCCGGGCGATGCCGCCGGGGACCTCGGACATGCCGTAGCCGTCGCTCACGGCCGCCTCGGGGAACAGCTTCTTTAAGGATGCGATGAGTGATCGTGGGACCGCGGCGCCGCCCACCGCCACGAAGCGGAGTCGAGGACCGGCTAATAGAGCGCCCCGTTTCCCGCTGTATAATGAATAGAAGCGCGGCGCCCCGCTTAGGTGGGTCGGGGCGAACTTTCTGATCTGGGAGACGACGTCGCCGCGCGTGTCACAGATCCCTAAGCGGCCGCCGTGCAGTATCTCCGACCAGGCCATGCGCCTACTCAAACCGTGTGCTAACGGCGCGACGAGGGCCTGGCACGACACGCGCACCGAGCGCCGTTCCAGGGCGTTGCGCTCGCGCTTACTTTTGTTAGAACTACCACACCAGTCGGCCCAGTCGTCGGCCGAGAACTTTAGTGGTTTGGGAGCCCCGGTCGAGCCGAGCGTGAGCAAGCAGGTGACCGGCTCCGACGCCGGTCGTTTGGTGAAGGGTTTTTCGATGGAGGAGTCATCAGCGAGGCGCATCACGCTCAGGTTCCCGTCGAGCGCACGCCACGCGCGATCATCGTCGACGAGCGCGCACATCAATTTTTCAGAACGCGACGCGAGGGCGTGGGCCTCCTCCACGGATACGGACGCGTCGACGGCGAGGGACGGCGCCCTTTTCAGGGCGCAGGCCCAGTCGGCAATTAGCCAGGCCCGCGCGTTCCGGCCGTGGATACAGACAATCCCATCATCCGGCAGCTTTGACGCCAGCGCTTTTGCAGCATTGCCACACTGCGCGTAGGTCCACCACGCTATGGATGAACCGTGGACCTCGCCTACCAATGGTCTTTCAGCATAAACGCCGAACGCGCGCTCGAGTAATGACCGGGGGTCTTCGTTGTTTCCACGCAACACCTCCCTGAATAATTCTCTTCGTAATACTAATGGAGCCGCCCGGTCCTCATGTAAATTACCGTCGCAGCGCGCGCATTTCGTCGAGCACTCGGCGCACTGAATCACATCGTCGCACTGCTCGTGCACGCAGCGGTAGCGACAGGACTCGTCGTCGATGGACGCGCCGCAGGCCGCGCAGCCCCCTTTAGTCTTCATGCAGTCTCCAATGAACGCGCGGACGGCCTCGAGTTCAGCGTTCGTGGGACCGTGCTTCGCTCGTTGGACATGTTTCACGGTGGCACCGTGGAGGCGCAGGCCCGACGCCTTGCCGACCGCAAACAAGACGGTCGGGTCCGCCGTACCGCAGGAGAATAACGTAGGAGCCACGACCGTTCCCTGCGAAGAAGCCCAGGCCGACACGGCCACGACGCCACTTACCCGCGCCGACGCCACGGCTAACGCTAAAGCGCCGCCCTGGGAGAAGCCGCCCACCACGACCTTCCGCCCCCGGAACACGTCTACAGTTTGTCGGGCGGCGGCAATGACTTCCGGAGGCACGGCGACGGCCGTCGTCACAGGTAAAGAGAGGGGGAACCAGCCTTGTTCTGACGGAGTTTCCGGCAGGACGACGTCCCAGGCGCCCCGTAACCGCGCCGCCCACGCATCTGATAAATCGCCGACGCCCCGGAAGAAGACGACGACGGGCCGTTGTTGCGACCGTTTCCGCAGGACCTGGGCCACGCGCTTCGCGAGGTCCGTGGGCGCGACGAGCAGCACGCGCAGGTCGTCGCCGTCCGGCACGATCGTCGCGTTGGGCTGGCCGCCCCTCGATGCACAATAGGCCGCCGCGGCTTTTAGAGTCGCGGGGCCGACCTGTTTGTCTTCCCTTATGCCAATTGCAGCGACGCGCGCAGCGACGCGTCGATGGCGTCGAGGCGCTTCCACTCCATCGCCGCGATGCGCGACAAACACGGACGCCGCTCTCGCACGGCCATCGCCGCGCGGCCGCGGAAGTAGGTGCCGTCGGCGACGCGCGCCCACGACGTGACGTGGACCGACGCGAGGCAGTTGACGACGCCCGGCGCATTCACATAATCGATTAAGGGCGCGTCCGCGGGCATCTCGACGAGCACGGACGCGTTCCCGAAGTGGTCGCTCGGTAGCTGGCGCCCTCTACAATCGCGCGCGAAGGAGAGCGTGTCGATGGATGCGCCGGCCTCCCTTAGAACCTGTGTGGAAATCAACCGGTGAGTTCAGTTATTGTGGACCTCCACGCCATCGAGCAGACGCAGCTACGGAGACAGTGGGGTGCCCTTCTGTTTGATTTCCACACAGTTTAGAACAGCAACGAGCTCCGCGAACAGGACCGCGTGGCGCGTCCGGCCGGGCGCCGCCTCAGCGCGCGACGCAAAGTCGACGACCAAACATCCGCCCTTCTGCGACTTGACCCGTTCTAGCGTGGTGTCGGCGCGTAACGCAGCCACGTCGCTCTGGCAGCTCCGGTCGAGGCTCAGCGCCAGCGGCGGATCACTAGTGTAGGCCCGCGACGCCCGTTTCAGCAGTAGGACGGCGCCGCCGACGTCCGTCAGCGCGTGGTCGAAGCTGAGGCCGATGGCGGACTTCGTGGGACCGATGGAGAGCCTCCACGCCAACGGTGCGGCGCAGGGCTCCCGCGTGAACAGGAGGGGCGACGGCGGTCGTTGCGAGAAGAGAACCTCGTCTTGGTTCTCAACAACACTAAACGCGCAGCCGCTGCCGCCATTCATCCGCACGGGGCCCAGCGCGATGCCAGCGATCGCCGCGTCGACGGCGTCGCGGAACCGCCTCTCGTCGATCTTCGCGTCGACGACGAGCAGCAGTTGCACACGGGCCGGGTAGCGCGCGAACGCCGCGTCTAATGCACCTAAAGCGATCACGCTTTCATTTGTATTGAGCAGCGTCGTGGGCGTGGCGTCGGCTTGTTTTCCGCTGGGCGGCGTGTAGACCCGGACGTCGTCGTCCTGCATCCTGAATCGCTGCTGGCACTGTTCGCAGCGATGCTAGCGGTGCATTATTTGACGATACGGCTACAAATGCGTCCGCGGACGGCTTTGCGCGGCCAGAGCAGCAGCAAACGCAGCGAGCAGCGAACCTTAGTCACTCGCGGCCGCAGCAGTGATGCGATGCGATATATAGGCGCAATTATGCAGGCCGCGTACGAGCACTAATGCTTGCCCACAGGCTGTACGCGTGCAAAAATAGCGACCTCGTGCCGTGTTGCCGAGGATCCCTTGCTTGACAATGTCAAAAATAGCACAGCCGCTGCCTTGCTAGTGTGTTACATGCCGCTAGCTCGCTTTGTGCCTCCGATTGAAGAGTGGCGCAGCGCAAGAAATTGCCACGTCGTCGAAGCGTCGAGGCCTCCAAAGCGCACCGATGGCGAAACGCCGAGCGACGGTACTCGCAACTGCCCTCCTGCAGCTCTGCCTAGCCTGGGTGCCACCGCTCGCGCCGCAGCGCTCTCATCGACTCGCCGCGCAAGAAAGCGATGACGTGGTCTATGCGACGCCGGCGGACCCGCTCTACGTCACGCCCGAAGCCTTGTTCCCCACGTCTTATGTATTACCGATCAGTAGACGAGTGAAGAACTCGATCAAGGCCCAATGGTTTGCCGATTGGCGCGCCATCGCCGACTGCTTCTTGAGGTTTCCTGACCCACGTAGAAGATTAGATGGACCCGAGGGCCTGGCTTCGCGATTATCAACAGCGTGTTCCAACGAGCTCCAGTTCGTCCCCAGCGGGCCTCGGAGACTGCCGTCGCCCTTTGCTCTCTCACTCATCGACCGCGCCTTCCACTCCGCGTATTTGGATCCGGCGAGGCATGCTCGTTTACGGGACTATGTCCTCGATCAGTACGTCCCCGGGCAATTTGGTGATGTGTGCGAACGATTAGGATCATGGAGAGTAGCGGAAGCAGTACGTATGACGACGGGCTCGCCTTTAGACGCAAGGCCGCGGCGCCTCCAGACGTTCTTCGACCCTTTGACCCCGGAGTACGACGCGATGGTGCGATGCCACAACGTCGAGTATCCGATCAAGCACCCGGACTGGCGGCGCGCGGGCCTGCCGGGCGGTTTGGGGTTGGACGGGCCGTGCGACTAGCGTCCGTCGTGGATTTCCCGCGGGGCGGCGGCGGCATCGGCTCGACGAGCCTCGCGGAGCAGCCTCGCGACTAATCCTAGTTTGTGTGTATAGCGATGAATGCCCGGACCGGCTACAGCACGGAAAACTCTTTTAGTACGGGCTACAGCACGGCGCGGGATTCCCACTTGCTCTAGAGTGTCTTACCTGTACAGGCCGCTAGCCCCATAGGCATAATTGCAATCTTTGCTGCAGCGGTCGCATAGATCACCGCGGCGGCCTGAGTCCCAAAAGCAGCGTTTCAAGCTTGTCCTTGCAGCTCCCTGTTGCTTCAGTGCACCAATAACGACTGCGTCTGCACCATGCAACCACAAAGACTGCTACTTGCACTCGTGCTCGCGACGACGGCGTCGGCGCTGCACGAGACTCGTCGTGGGAGCACTGCACTGCGCTGCCAAAGCACAGCGCTGCAGCGCAGCGACAGCAACGCACTGCGGGTGCGCGGCGGCAGCGACGACGACGGTGAGGGCCTCTTCGGCGGCGAAGCAGTCGACGACGGCGACGACGACGAGGAGACCAAGGCCACGAAGCGCTACGCGGCCGCCGTCGCACAACTGAAGAAGGAGGGCGGCGCATGTGCGGCGCTCGACGAGTTCGAGTCAGAGTCGCTCAAGCCGGACCGCGACGAGTCGAAACTCGCGGTGCTCTGGATGGATGTGAAGCTCCAGAACCTCCAAAAGAAGCGGCCCGAGGACTACAAGCCCGGCGACGCCAGCCACGCCTACGCGCGAGGCGTCGCGTTCCTGGCCACGGAGTGCGGCGCCTACGTCGAGGCCGAGAAGATTTCGGTCGAAACGCACGACGCGTTTTGTCAGAGGTGCGCGCAGGCGCTGGATGTTGATGTGAAGATTTTTCGGGAGACGCTGGCCGAGTTCGAAGTGAGTCTCGGAAAACAATTGCATGAGGGCGTCGCGCAACGCGTCAAGGCGTTGCGCGAGGCGCTGGACGACGAAGGCTTCGCGGAGAGAGCTTTCGCTTCATTGCAAAAACGCGAGTCGAAGATCCTCGAGATGGTATCTGACGTGTCGAAGGTGGAGGAGCTGCGCAAGGACATGCTCGCGAACCTCGATCAAGCGGCCGGCGACGCCGTCGCCGAGGCGGCGATGTGCCAGCAGCTGATCCCGGCAGTGGAGGCGATGCTCGGGGAGCGGCTGCTCGCCGCCGGCGAGGGGACGGACGCGAGCGGGGAGGATGGATAATTTGTGCGGTTTTTACATGTACCGTCCCCGGGGCGCGGCTTCCAGAGGGCTCCGCGCTGGCTAGCGGCCGGTAAGACACTAACCAATTCCAGGGAAAAAAGCCGAGACCTCCTCAGCACGCGCGTCGCCGCCGGCGTGAGTTTTGTTCACCCGCTCACGCTCGGCTATCAAGCGCGCCGCCGCGCGCCCACAGTCTTGACGGAGCCGCTCCCTGAAACCTCCTGAGGGGAATTACGGCGACAACGTCGCGTCGATGGCGTGGGGCGGCCGAAATTTGATTTCCACATAGGTTGCCAGTGCGCCCAGGCCTAGATCGGCGGAACCCACAGCAGCGCCGGCACCCCGCGCTCAAGAGCGGGTCCCTCTGCCAAGATCGACGTGTCCGATCGCTTCCCCGCCGCGCTGCCCTGTTTGTGTACATAATACTTCTACGTCTCTTTCGCGTCGATGGGGCATCTAGCGCGAGTCCTAGTACGACTAAAATTCTCTTAAGCACGAGCCGCGCCGCCGCGCGCGCGGCCCCCGTTTTGGGGCTATACCTCCCCGTCCAGCTCCTGCATGATTCGGATCGCCTCCGCGCTCTTTGGTCTCACGTCATTCACGCTCTCGCCCGCGGGGAATGGCGGCGGCGGCTTGTTCAATACGTTCACGCCCTCGTCCGCCGCCAAATTACAGAGTAGCGCGCCCAAGGCCGCCTTCTCATCCCATTCTAAATCGTCGACGGGCCCGTAGCCCGTCTTCTCGTAGGTCTCCGTCGCCACGTCCGTCGTGATCTTGCCCAGGACCACTCTCACGTCGCCCGTGGCCTCGCCCTTTTCTCGCAGCTCGTAGGCCGACGCCTTCTCGCCGACGAAGAGCTCGCAGCCCTCCTTGCCGTCGGAGAAGCCGATGACCTTCTCTTGCACATCCGGATCCTTCTCCTTCTTCTTCTTTTTCTTTTTCTTCTTCTTTTTCTTCCTCTTCTTCGTCGTCTTCTTCTTCTTCGTCGTCGTGTCGATCGTCTCCGGCTCCGGGATGTCTGCCGTTGTTAATAAATGTCGGACCACAAATTCCGGTCTGAGCAGCATGGCCTCGTCGACCTCGAAGGGCCCGTCGTAGACCGTCACGCCGGACTTCATCAATTCGTTCCGCTCCTTTTGCTTCGCGGCTCTTAGATGTTCCAGATTTGACGTGTCCGAATCTAATCGTAGACGGGCATCTTCCAGCGCCTCGAAGATCTTGCGCATGCAGATGGCCGTCTCCGGGTCCATGTCCGCCGGCGGGCCGTAGGCGTGGCCCCTGACCTTCATCCTTGATGGTGTCTCTCGGGGCCGCGCGCGGAGCGCTGCTGGCTATGTCCGAGCGACCGCCGGTCAGGATGCCACCTTCTGCGTCACTAGCGAGTGCCGCAGCGCGCGCGGGCCGTGCGTCGCCCTCGCCCGCGCCGCTCCCGGCCGCGCGTGCGCCCCTGGCTGTTTTGGAGAATGCGGCGCCGGTGCGTCGCCGCGCGCCGCGCTCTTCGGCCCTGCGGCAGCCGCCCCACTTCCGGTGAGTGTGGTGGGGTCAGCCCGGCAGCCGCGTCCGAACCCCAAGCAATAAGGGCTGCTTTTCCCCCCGTCCGAGAGTGCCGGGCGTTACATCTAGATACATTTGAGAGCGCATTTGAACGAGCGCGGCGCTCCTTCACAATGCCACGCGGCGGGAGGGCTAGGAGACGTCCCGAGAGGCCTGCGGGACGCCTCTCGGGGGGTCGAAACACCCCCTCACCTCGAAGCAGCGCCAGGCTCTCCCAACATAACTCCGCGCCCGGGCCGACGAGCGACGACCGCGCGCCGCGACAAGGCAGCCAGGAGCCTCCCGGGGCAGCCTCGGCGTCGTACGAGCCGCCGCGCAAGGTCGAAGCGCGCGCAACGGGGTGAAACAGCGCTCTCCTGTTGAGCCGCCTGCGCAGCCCCGACCGAGGCGCCGCGCGCAGCGACAAACAGCGCATACGCGACGAAAAGCGGCTGCCCGACCACGTAACGATGGCCGAGGTCGCCAACTCCGCCGCGTTAGTACTAGCCGCCGACGCGCTCATGGAGCAAGGTCGATATATGGAGGCCGAGCCGGAGCTGAGACAAGCCATCGAGGCCGACCCGAGCGACGCCTCTGCTTTCCTCGCATTGGGCAAGTGTTTAGGAGCCACGCACGACGTGCGCGGGTCGGAGGACTGCTACCGCCAAGCGTTGCAATTAAATCCGGACGACCCCGACGCGGGCAATGCCTTAGGATTACTCCTGTGGAGGGCTCGGGGCGACCTGAAGGGCGCCGAGAGCGCGTTTCGGGCGGTGGTTGCCGCGAATCCGAAGGTCTCAGCCGCCAAAATTAACTTGGATCGCTTGATGCGCATGAAGCTGCCTTCGAAGGGGAGCTACAGACAGCGGCCTCGACGGTCGCGGAAGAACGCCCCAAGGCCTTCGACTGCGTCCGATAGGAACCAGAAGAACCGGTCCATCTCGTCGCGACGAGCTCTGTTGCGGGGCGCCACCGAGCAAGCACCCTTGGAACCGCTCCGACCGGGCAAGCGACCCACAACAAGCACGAAACAGCCGGGCCACTGGTCCGGGTTTAGAACGGACAACTTTCTGCCGGGCGAAAGTGTGGAACTCAACATGATGGCCTCGATCGGGGGACTCGACGAAGCGATCCCGAACCCGGCGAAAGTCTTAGCTATGCTGCACCCGGCCTTGAGACCTACGACGGCGTCGTCCTACGACTTCCGGAGGGACCGGTCCGCCTATTTACAGTCGCGCCAACTCCCAAAAAGATTACAAAACGACTTCGTGCACCTCTCGCAAAAGACGGCTCCGCGAGATGTGAGGACGCGGCAGATGGCGAGAAGAGCGAAGACGCCGTCGTCGATGCTCGGTTCATTACCTCAATATGACAAGTGGAAGCCTTCAGGGTATGTCGACCCCTTCCGGAACTCCTTCGCCCAACCGTACAGAAGGTCCCACGCCTTCGCCATGTGGACGGCGCCGCCGGGCGCTACAAGAAGAAGAAGGCCCGGTGCCGA
>JACLAA010008011.1_pt1 | contig 13326 bp, 9 predicted proteins | sample 8027891 | NCBI WGS metagenome assembly JACLAA01 (sample SAMN15724900, study PRJNA655200) | protist metagenome | isolation source: fluorescence activated cell sorting (FACS) single amplified genomes of... | place: Spain: Blaines Bay Microbial Observatory, Mediterranean Sea | collected 2016-01-19 | reverse complement strand
GCGTCGTTCGCATCCACCCTTCACGCGCCGTTTTTCGAAAGGATGAGAAATTTTCAGAGTCCCTCTACATTTTAGGCGGAAACCCAAAAAAATCATCATCCAACGCGCGCAAGCAAAAAACGAAAGAGCGCGGTATTTCTCGCTCCATTCACACGCGCGATACTAACTATGCTTTATCATCTCTCTCTCGAGAAGCTGATAATCATCGCAGACGACAAAAGAGAATGCTCTATGCTTACCTTCGCCATTTTATTTTTATGTCTGTAGTATGTTTTAATGAAGTTGAATTTTGTAAGGGGCAGCTCCTCAACAAATCAGACAGAAGACTCTGAGAAGAGACTTCAGAAAAAAAAGAGAAAAAAATCGAAGAAATAAAAATGTCGATTGGAATTTAACAACTAGTGCAGTGAAATGCGGCGAGCGGCGAGACTACAGCGAAGGCTCTCGAGCGTAACCGCGACGACGACGTCGTCGTCTCTCGGTGGTGATGTGCATCAGTCTTCGCTCTTCCTCAAAAGATATCTGTCTGCGGCGGCGGCGGTGCCCGAACAGAAACTTTCCATGGACGATAAAAATTTCCTCGACGGATCCTATGTGCGTCGTTCTTCTCTTCTTTTTCTCGTCGTTGTTTACTCACCACTTCTTCTTTGTCTTCTTTTTTAATTCTGACATAAACAGGACGTGGAGCTTCTGCCAACAGGACAGATCCGATATCGGTCTCCGCACAATCGAGTCATCGGTCCGGCGTTGGTGCCACCGCAATCGTTCGATTCTCCGTTGCCGGCGATTGACGATTTCGACGACTGGGACGTTGGCGCTCTCGTGGAACGAAAGAAGAAGAAACAGAAAGAGAAACAAAAGGAATTATTAGAAAATCAAATAGAGTTACCAATGAGAGGTTTGTTTAGCGTTTTAGTGGAGCGCAAATCGCAACTGAGGATTAAAGAAGAGTCGCCGGAAAATCTCGAGTTCGTCGCCAGACGGGAAAGGCAAAGACGGGTGGAAAACGAAAGCGTGAACGATGAGATTAAACGATACAGAGAGATGAGCGAACAGATGGCACAAGTTGGCGCGGGCGCGAATTTACCAGCAGTGCGACAGTTGTTGACGTCGTTTTACGAGCCGTTAATGGTTGGTGTAGAACGAGAACAAAACATGATTAGTGAAGGCGTGCCCGGCTTCGATCGAAGAGTGTACGGACCGTATTTACAATTATTAGGAGCGGATAAAATAGCCGTGATTTCGTTACACACGATAATTTCCATGCTCATGCGTGGGGTAGAAAAGACGAGAGGCGATGTGTTTCGCGACCATTCACGTGAACACGGCGAAGCCGGGAGCGTGAAGTTTGTTCGTCTGGCGAGCTCGCTAGGCCGAGTGATTGAAGCCGAAGTGAATTTATCGCGATTGCAAACGAGGGAAAAGTTATTGTCGGCGCGATACCGCGCCGGATTGATCAACATGGAAGATATCGTGGAAACGTTTAACCAAGAGAGACACGCCGGTGAAAACGAAATGATTGCAGAAAGAGAACGGGAAGAGAAAATCGCAAACATCGATCGAGAGATTCGCGAAAAGAATTTGATAAAGGAAAGCGATATTACGAGCACGATGCTCCAAAGAGATTCGACAAAGAAATTGAAATCAGTTCGCGCGGTTTCGGAACAAGCGAAGAAAGCGCTAGATAACGCCGACTGGGGTTCAGTTCTTCACTTGAAAGTCGGCGCGGCAATCATCGCCATCGTTTTGGATGTGTGTAAAATTAAAGTGCCAGGACCGGAAACCGCGGAGACAGGCGAGAAAATTGAGGTGCCGGCTTTTTATCACGACTATTCGTTGGAACCAAATGCGTACCAGGGATGGAAACAGAAGGCCAGTCCGAACAACCGATCGGGGACAGTGCATTGGCACGATTCTTTTTTCCGATTCGTGCATTCGGCGACGTTGGCGAGAGCGAGGAGCGCGATTACGAGACACAAACCGATGATTGTTCCTCCTAGACCGTGGGAATCGTACAACAAAGGTGGTTATTTAAATTCGAATTCAGTCGTCATGCGAGGGAATTACTCGAGAGATGGTCCTTCGGATGGGCAAATGAAACTTCTAGCAGAACGCGTCGGCGAATACGACAACGTTTTTGGCGCCTTGAATGTGCTCGGCTCGACCGCGTGGGTGATCAACACGGACATTTTAGAAGTCATCGAACAAGTTTGGCGAGAGAAGAAGTACGCGGGTGGTTTTGGTGGTGGTATCGCAAACATACCGCCTCGAGCAGAGTTAAATTTACCAAACTGGCCTTCGAGCGAGTTTCGATTACGGCGTGAACGCAATGGACCTCTCTACGCGACGGCGCTACCGTCCTCGAGAGAAGTTGGCGAGTTCATGAGAGCTTTAAACCGAGCGAAACAAACCAATCGCGAGTTGCATTCACAAAGGTGTGATTTTGCCATCAAGCTTCAAGTCGCCAGAGAAATGAAGAACGAAGAGCGCATATACTTTCCGCACAACGTTGATTTCCGCGGTCGCGCGTATACTATGCACGCGCACTTGAACCACATAGGGTCTGATTTTTGTCGAGGTACTTTGAAGTTTGCCGATGCAAAACCGTTAGGTGAGAACGGTTTAGATTGGTTATTTATTCAGTGCGCGAACTTATACGGCGGTGGAGCGGATAAACTCCCTTTACATCAGCGCGTCGAGTTTAGCAAGCTAAACTTAGAGAAGATCAAGAAATCTGCGGAGGATCCGCTCGGCCCTGAAGGGTCTTGGTGGCAAGACGCCGATGACCCGTGGCAATGCTTGGCCACGTGCATGGAAATCATTAAAGCGATCAACTCGAAAGACCCGGCGAAGTACATGTGTAATTTGCCCGTTCACCAAGACGGGTCGTGCAACGGTTTACAACACTACGCGGCCTTGGGCAGAGATTTCGCCGGTGGACGAGCAGTAAATTTGGTCCCCGCCGATCGTGGTGCGGACGTTTACACCGGTATTGCGAATGTTTTGAGAGACATCGTTCAAAAAGACATCGAAAATTGTGATTACAAAGACGAAGAATCCGTGGAACGAATGAAGTTGGCAAAACTTCTCATCGACCAAGTCGATCGAAAACTCGTCAAACAAACGGTCATGACATCCGTCTATGGAGTCACTTTTGTCGGCGCTCGAATGCAGATTTCAGCGCGCTTGAAAGAACGCGTCGGTTTCGAAAGCGAAAGCGTCCGGTACCGAGTCGCGGCATACGCCGCAAAACGAACTTTGGACGCTTTGAACGACATGTTTCAAAACGCTCGCGAAGTCATGGGATGGCTCACGCATTGCGCCTCGGTCGTGACGAAAGTCAACGCCCCTGTCCAATGGACAACTCCGCTCGGTCTTCCTGTCCTTCAACCGTATCGAAATCAAACGCAAAAGTCCGTCCGCACGTTGCTCCAAACCTTTGTCCTCCGCTCGGAAGACGAGAAGCAAAAAGTGAACAAATCGAAACAGCGATCGGCGTTCCCGCCAAACTACATCCACTCCATCGATTCCACGCACATGATGATGACCGCTTTAGAGTGTTCTCGAGCAAACATCACGTTCGCCGGCGTCCACGATTCTTTCTGGACCCACGCCGGAGACGTCCCGGTCATGTCTCGAATCCTCCGCGAAAAATTCATCGAGTTGCACGAAACGCCTCTATTGGACAACTTATACGAAGAGTTGAAATCAACCTATCCGGAAGTTGCCGGTGAGTTTTTGCCTCCTCCAGAGTACGGGGACTTGGACATCGAAACCGTCAGGGATTCCGCGTATTTCTTTAGTTAATTTTTAGTAGTTAGAGTGTATTAGCGAAGCGTATAGCAGTAGTAGAGTAGTAAGAGAGTAGGAGCAGATGTTTTCGTGTTGTCTTTTCATTTTCGTGTGCAACCTGTCTTTTCTCGCCTAAAAAAACTTCATTAATTAATTAAAAAATGAACCGAGAAGTGGCCTCTTCGGAAAAGCTTTCCTCCGGCGAAACCGCCTACGGGGAAACGAAGTATCTCTGGATGAACGTCAAAGTCTTGTCGATTATCGTTGGATGTATGTTTTAAATTGTTGTTCGTATTCCTCTCTTCTTCTTTGTCTTCTTCTTTTCCCGAATGTGATGATGAAAAGACGAAAGCGCGTCTCGTATTTCTCGTAATCTGTTTTGTTCTTCTCGCTTGCGGGCCTTTGCGTGCACTGCTTCAACTGACATCATCCTTCACAATATCATCAATATCGAACAAACAGACTGCATCATCGGCTCGCAACTCTCCGTGGTCAACAAACTCGCCGTGTCGGATTTGAAGCTCCCGAATACAATTTTAATACTTCAGTTCGTCTCCTGCGTGTGTTTATTAGGCGGAGGGCACGCGATGAACGTCATACAAATATCCAACATCAATCGCGAAACGTTTATTGGTTTTATACCTTTATCCATCGCGTTTTTTGGTTTACTGAGCGCCGGGATGTGGGTGATGAAAGAAGCGCCGTTGGAGACGTTCATCGCGTTCAAGTCGACGACGCCTATTTGCTTTTCGATGATCGATTATATATTTTTAGGAAGAGCGTTACCGAGAGCGAAATCAATCATGAGTATGGTTGGTATTACTTTAGGTGCTATTTATTACGTCCACGGAGACGTTTTGTCCAACGCCGCATCGTACGGATTGTGCGTCGTTTTTATCGTCTTCGCGTGTTTGGAAGGTTCCATCGCCAAGGACACCATCAACCGCTACAAGATGAACAGTTGGTCGAGAACATTTTTGATGAATTTGATAAGTATTCCGATATCATTCATGTTGACATTGTTTACGGGGGAGTTATCACACGCTGGTAATTTGGAAGATGTGCACGGAGACGCTTTAGAGTTTACCAAAAGAGCGGTGTTGGCTTTGGGTTGCTCGTGCGTGTTCGGCGTCGGGATGGGCGTCTTTACCATGCTCATCAGAGACGCCTTGAGCGCGACATCGGTGTCCGTCGTGGCTACTTGTAACAAATTTTTGAGCGAAATCGTAAACTACTTCATATGGAACAACCACGCGTCTTTAGACGGTGCTGGAGCGGTGTTTTTTATCATTTTCTGCGGCGCGTTTTACGAACAGTCGCCGTTGCGGAAAGGGGAGATTGGTTTTTCCAAAAAGAGCGCGTGTCCGTGTTTGCCGAGGCACGTGGTCAACGCGATGTTCAATCTCGTTGGTATGGGGACCGTTAGTACCGGAGACGTTGCAGTTGACGACAGAGACGCAGAGTTAGCGAATAAAAACGCGAATTGATTTAATCTACTTAGAAAATTTTACCACTTAGAAGCAGGAGAGAGAGCTATTAGAAGCGATAGGTCGTGTTGTGTCGAAACTACATGTATACTACTTTAAATTATTCATCATCTACAGTTTTACAGCAATCTATTTTGCACTCCGTTCAAGTGCGCGGCACCTAATATCGCAATGACCGTTTTCTCAGTTCCTTTTTGTTCCTCGCATTTCTGGCGAATACTCTCCGAGAGCACGTCGTTGCGTTCTCCCAACAACGCGACTAACATCAATCGAGACAAAACGACGATTTGGAACACGTCTAAAAAGAGGAAAAGTACGGACAACGTCTCGTCCAAGATATCTGCGCTTTGCACGAGACCGACTCCTCCAGATGCCGCCGTCGCTAGAACGTCCCCGCCGCCGCTCGTTTCCATCGCCTCGACCAACCCCGGCAAATTCGCCAACCCAAAATAAAACGAAAGCAAAGGCACTACTAATTTCGGCGACTTCAATAACCACGCCAACGGGTACCGAAACAAAGAAATTGGCAACGCCACGAGTAACCTCCCGTCTAACAAGAAATCTTGCAACGATAAAGTCTGCACGTCCTTCCCGAACTCTTTCGTCGGGTACAATTCCGTCGCCGAGTACCGCACCAAATCCTCTCTCACCCTTTTCCAACCGTCGATGCTCTTCACATCTTCCAGCGTTTCCTTGAATATCCGTTTCATGTTCTGCCCGAGATCATCTATGGACTGATCCCCGAGCGAGACTTGCGATTGATCCTCCACCAATTCCTGCGCCGCTTGAAACTCGTTATCCAACAGTTGACGCCTAATAGTTCCTGGACGTTGAAACTCCAACGTTTTCTCCCATCGTTTTTCGCACGACTCCAGAACTAAACATCCAAACGTGCCGTCCTCGATGGCTTTTGAGGTCATCTCGTGTACGAGCTCGATCGAGCGTGGGTTATAATGCATGGTGCCGATTAAACACACTTTCGTGTTTGAGTGTTTTTCTCGAAACGTCAGAGATTGGAACGACTTCACGCTCGACTTTTGATTCTTCTTTCTAGTATTAATATCATCTTTAGACGCGGACGAGGACGACGTTACGTGTGAGCAAAACACATTATTATTCAGGAGTGCGGCGGCGTTTCGCATGACGTGATGATGATGCTCCTTTTCTCTGTCTCTGTCTGTCTCTGTGTTTAATGAATACTAATAGAAGTGACGTGTGTTGTTCTCAATAAGGAAGTTGAATGAAAAGGAGAAAAAAAAACAGGAAGAAGGAAAATGTCAGAGTTCTTCTGTTGTTGTTGTTGTGTACATCTTTCTTTCTTTCTTTCTTTCTCGATTTCAAAACGAGTTACAATTATATTTTCACTCACGTGTCGTGAAGAGGACGACGGGACGGATTGCTCGTTTCCCCCTGCATCGGCTTTTTCTTTTTCTTTTTCTTCGTCTTTGCGTTGGCGCCGAATTCGCGAGCGGTAAGAGCGGCGGTATTCGCGTCGCCGTCGTTTTCAGGCGGCGTTGGACCTCCTTCTTCTCCCTCTTCCTCTGCGTTCTCCCTTGTAGATGTTGTGTTGCTTCGGGTTTTCTTCTTCGTTTTCTTCGTTTTCATTTTCTTCGCAGTAGTTACGCCACCGTCATTCGTCGCTTCTGATTTTCCGCCACCGTTTCGTTGTTTCCGTAACAACGTACACGCGACTTCGAAGAACAACTCTTCCACGCCTTCCCCGGTTTTTGCCGAAGATGTGACGCACATGTGACACCCGAGTTCGTTCGCCATGCGATTGGCGCGGTCCATGGACACGAATACCGCATTGCCGTCGTCGTCTTCGACAATCTCGTCACCGCCGTTCCCTCCTCTGCTAGAAGAAGAAGGCTCCTCGATTCTATCCTCGTGTTCGTCCGTAATCTTGTCCATTTTATTCCCGCACAAAATAATCAAAGCGTCTCTCTTCTCGCACTTCTCCTTTAATTCGTTGATCCAAAATCTCGCCTTCTCGAACGACTTCTCGTCGTCCAGCGCGAACACGACTATCGCCACGTGCGCTCGGCGGTAGTAGAGATTTGCTAAACTCTCGTACCTTTCCTGACCGGCGGTATCCCAGATTTCAAACTTGACTCTTCGCGCTTTTTGTGGTGGCTTTTTCATTTTTATTACACTCTCATCGTCGTTACTTTTGTTGACTTCAATCGTCCTCGCCACGAACGCGGCGCCAACCGTCACTCGAGAATCAACGTCAAACGTATTCGTGGCGAACCGATTGACGATGCAGGACTTCCCAACCCCGCTGTCGCCGAGTAAAACGACTTTCGTTTTCAAAATTTCATCTTGTTCTTCTCTTCTTTGTTGTCGAGAGGAAGAAGAGGAGGAGGAAGCGCCTCTCGTCCGTCTTCTCTCATCGTTGTCTTCTTCTTCTTGTGAAGAAGTATTACCGAATAACTGACGAAACAATCTCGAATGTTGAGAAGAACTGTTCCTCGGAGTCGATTGCGCGCAGCCCATTATTTTCTCTTTTTCTAAACAGAAAAGAAAGAGTGAATTCTAGACTTCTTAAAGACTTCTTCTTCTTCTCTCTAAAGGTTTGTTCTTGTGGTAATCGTGTACACTTACACGTTATTTAGTAGACGTTTTCTTCTCTGGAATGGAGAATAAATCTGAAAACGAGATCTCTTCTCTCTCGTCTCTTGGAAAAAACTCATCAAATTTTCTTCCTCTCTTTTCAGCTTTTTGATTTTTGTGTGAAAAGTGTTTTTTTTTTCGTTTGGAAGAAGTCATCACACAAAAAAGACAGATACAAAATTCTCTCCCCATTCTCTCTCTGCTTCCACAACAGAACAACTTCATATACACTTTGACGAACTTTAGTACTTTAGTAGCTCTACGCACACGAGTCGTAATAAACGCAGTAGTACTTTTTTTGTCGTCGCACTTTGAGAAAGAAAGAGTAGAAGAGAGAGAGAGTAGAGAGAAGAGAGAGGGAATAATACTATTACGAGTTTTAATGAGCGAGGACGGGAAAAGAGCGAAAGAACTCCAACTCGATGCGAAGTGGGAAGCCGCCATCGACGTCTCGTTGAGACGAATCGTCTACGGCGCGATTGGTGGGACCACTTTGGCGATGTTGATGTGTCGCGGGACGACGGCGAGGACGGCAGTGGCAGCGTTTGGAATCGGTATCGGCGTTGGGAGCGCGTACGAAGATGCCAGCAAGCTTTTTAAGTAGGGTAGCCTTTTATGAAATACGCAATACTATAGTTTGCGATTGAAAATAATACTGATAATGTTCTTCGCGTCTCTCTCTCTCTTGTACTAATGTTCGTGTCTCTCTCTCTTGTACTAATGTTCGTGTCTCTCTCTCTCTGTATCAGTCTTCCGCCATTATGCTGCCGCGACTCTTCTAAGAACCTTCATGCGCTTCTATGTCCTCGACAATTCTAGCGTATTGTTCGTCCGTTGGTTCCGGGCACCCTTTTTCTTGTAAGTAGTTTACGCACTCCGGTTGCTCGTAGTAACGAGCGTAAGCGATATAGACAAAACAGTCGAGAGGCGCTCTCGCCTTCTCGAGTAAGTATTTGAGGCAACCGAGTTGGCCATGCCTTGCAGCACTTACCACGCAGTTGAGCTTATCCTCACAGGAGGATATCTTTCTTTTTTCAACGAGATATTTCAAGATGTCCACGCGACCACCGCTAGATGCCTGTAGTATCACATGCCTGTGTGTTCTCACATCACACGGGCAATGGTTAGAGAAGCAATACTTCAACATCTCGAGATTACCTTTATCTGATGCCGCTTTAATCGTCCATTCATCCCACTCGCACTGTTTCACTTCTCTCGCCCACTTGAGCAACTCGAGTTTGTTCGTTCCAGCAACTTCCTCGCAAAACCAGGCTTGATCTATCACGTTTCCTTCGGTATCTTTCTTTCCCCAGGGCATGTTATTCCACGACAATTCCAACGTCGAAATGGATAAACATTCGTAAACTTTGCAACCTAATTCCGATACGTCTACCCCTGCGCACTCAAGCACACCCCGACTCTCTTTATTCACCTCTGAAAAGAACCACCGATCCGTCTCGTTCAATTTCGGAAGCACATGCAATGTGAAAACATCCTTATGATGCACCACCAATCCCGTCCATAACTTCGTCGGTCCTCCAAGCTTCACCTCCGCTCTCGCCCGTTCAACAGCCTCTTCTTTCTCCTTTTTCTTCTTCCTCTTCTGCGCGCCGGATATCAGCTTCCCCATCATCTTACGCGTCTTCGTCGTCTTCTTTTTCCTCTCGAATTCTCAAAGCCGTTTTCCTTCTTTTTTTTTAAAGCATGCAGATTATTTGAGAAAGAGGAATGTAACATGTCTCTTCATTATTAAAACCGCCAGTCGTGTGAACACACGACAGAATAATCAGAGGATTCTCTTTTAGCAGAGCGTTGATACACACAACACACACAGTTAAGAGAGTGTAAAGAGAAAGAGACGCCATCAATCATGTTTTTCGGTGGTGGTGGAACGCACAACCGCAACAGCAGCAACACGAACACGACGACGAGCGCCACGACGACGACGCAAAAAGGAGGAGGAGGAGAAAAAGTCGTCGTCCCGAGAACGTTTAAGCTTTTGGAAGAACTGGAAGCCGGGGAGAAAGGGACCGGGGTGAACTCGCACCATTGCTCGCTCGGGTTAGCGGACGACGGTAATACCTTCTTGTCTTTGTCTTCTTCGTCCAACCGGCGCGCGAGAGAGTATATATAGTCTTTTCTTCTTGTGCGCGATTTCTTTTTTTCTCTCGTGTCATCGATCGTCGTTGTGCTTTTGTGTGCTTTACGCGCAAAACGCGGTATTCGATGTAGAACGAAACCCACTCATCATGTCGACAAATTCTCTTTCTTCCTAACATTTAACAACTCTACAACAATACTAATACTATTGATAACAACAGATGACAACGACGACTTGCGATATTGGAACGGTACCATCTTAGGCCCGATGCAATCGTCTTACGAAAATCGCATCTACTCTTTACGCATAGAAGCCGGGGAAGGGTACCCGATGCAACCGCCGACGGTGACATTCATAACGAAAATTAACTTACCGTCATGCGTGGATGGGCGAACAGGGAAAGTTGATTTAGGAAAGATTGGGGTGACGAGAGGGTGGACGCCGCAGAATTCGATTAGCGACGTGTTGGGGGCGATATTCCACGCCATGGCGAGGTCGGAGAACAGAAAGTTACCGCAACCAGAGGAAGGAACGGAGTTTTGATATACATATATATTATAATATATATAATCACACTAGCAGCGAGCAAGAAGAAATTTGTAGTTAATAACAACACAATATCAACTTTTATAATACTAAAGCGTTTCTTTTGCTTCGTCGTCTTTCTTTCAAGCGTTGTGTTTTTTATTCTATTACATCTAAAACCTCCTAGTACAAAATGAAATCAAAATAACTCGCTATTTTCGGCCAACGCGCACGCGCCAAAGTGAATGCTCCCATCCGCTCTCTCCATGAATCCTTTAATCACCCTCTCCACGCTTTGTTTCAACAAATCTCCTCTCTCGATTTCCCCGTGGTCGATGGCGCTTTGCTTCCTCCCGTCCAGCTCGTACAATCTCCCGTCTCGCTCGACCAACGCGATGAAATGTAAATCAATCTTCGCATCCAGAGAAGGCACTTCCGTATCTCCCGCGTTCACCGCTGTCGCGTGATACGACTCTAAATCCGTGTCTAATTCTACGAATTTCGCGCGTTCGTCCGGGGTCATGTCCTTGGTCTTTTCGAAAAATCTTCGAAAGTAATTTTTGTTTTCTTCGTCTTCTTCGTTTTGGTCTGTCAAAACGTCCTCTCGATTGTTCATGATCGCGTGGAACACTCCGATCGTCCCGCACGCGTTTCCAACCGTTTGTTTCATGTAATACACGTTCCAAGAGACTTCGTTTGCCCTTTTCCCGTTCTCAATATCTTCTCGCTCTTCTTTTTGAAATCGTTCGGACTTGTCCGTGATTGGAAACAACAACACGACCGCTCGACAGTTTGGCGGCACCATCGCCAATAACTCGTCGTCGAAACCGAAAATGTCCGACCACGCGTACGCGGTGGAAAGACCCAACGCGTAGCTGAAATCGTTCAGCACAGATGGGTTGGATTCCAACGGGAGCCATTTCGGAGGTTTATGTGAGGAGGACATTTTTTGTTTTGCTTTTGTGTGAAGTTTTGTGGCGACGGTTCGTTTTCCGTTTTGGAGTCAAATACGAGAGCACGTAGTAGTTTAATAAAACAATAATACTTAAATGTATAACATACGTAGTACAAAACGTGTTTCTTTATTATGTTTAATGCTGATTAGATTGCGACTTTGGAAGCGGTGTTGCGAACTTCTTCTTCTTGGCAGTCTTTGGCGTCGCCGCCGATGGATTTGGAATTTTCATTCAACGGCAACGACGCGTCGTTGTCGTCGCTGTCGTTTCTCTCCGTTCGGTCGTCGCTGGACGTGTGCTTCAATTCATTTTCTTCCTCATCTCGGGTCGGGTAGTGAGGCGTTTTCGGCTGCTCTCCTCTTGCATCATCCTCTTCTTCTTTTTCTTCTTCTTCTTCTTGAAAGAGAAGCGCGTCGAGAGGCGTCGGGTCAAGCGCGTCTGCAATGTTCGGCGCCTCTTCTGGCTTAACCGTCTTCTCGTCGTCGCCATTATCATCCTTATCTACGATATCATCGCCACTTAACCCCAAATCAGTAATCATATCGTCGTCGACGATGACGTCGTCGTCGTCGTCGACGCCGTCTTCAACCTCGTCGGGATCGTCCAAATTTTCCTCTTCTCCGGTTTTACCGACGACGTCGTCGCCACCAAACGTCATGAACGTCGCGTTTGCGATCTGGTTGTCAAAGTCGTCGTCGTAGCCAAACATGGCAACATCTTCCGGGTTCTCTGCGTTAATTACTTCCAAATGTCTTCCAGTAGTAACCAAGAAAGACTTCAACGATTCGAGCTCTTCCAAGAGAATGACCCGTTCGCGTTCAGTCATTTGAGCCATTCTGTTCTCGCCTCCAGTGTGTTCTTGAAGTTGCAGCTGCACGCGCAAGTGCTGCGAAGCGGCTATCGCCAATGGCGCGACGCGATCTTTGAGCGCGTCGAAATGCTTACCCAAACGAGCGAGTCTCGCGGCGGAGGAGTTTCCATTCAGATCAACGTTTGCCAATAAATCCGCGTCGTTCTTGATAACTTTGTTGTTCGCGTTAATGTTGTGCTTCGTTTTTCCTTTTTTGCTCTTGGTGTTGTGCGTTGATTTATTCTTTACTGCTGTTGGTTTTGTTGTTGTTGTTGTCTGCTGTTCTTGTCGCTTCTTTGTCAAAGCGGCGTATTTCTTTCGAATCTCCGCAAACTCTTCTTGCTTTCTCGCCACGCGTTTCTTCAACCTTTCCGTGAAGTTCTTTTCCGCAGATTCCATCGATCGTTTCACCGCGTTTTCGTATGATTTAGACGCCTTCGATTTCTTCAACACATCAAAAAAGGTGTTGTACGGTACGAGATCAGCGCGCAAACATTTAGCCGTGGAATCGTCGAAGAACGCGATCGTTCTTGTCGCGGATGATTCTTTGCCTTTACAGACGCCTGGCCACCATCCGTGACCTTTCACGCGTCCCCAAACGTGCGCACCAACTTTCGGCCAGCTCTCGGACATCTGCGCGACAATCTCAGACATTTTACCTTGCGCCGGTAACGTGACTTTACTCTTTGATTTCTTTGTTTTCGTCGTGTTATTTTTGTTTTCATCTTTTTCGTCGTCGGCGTCGCACCATTCGAGCGTATCCGCCTCGATGTCGATATAATCCAACACCCCTTCATTCTCTCTTTTCACCATGTCGTACTTCACGCAGTGTCTTTTCACCACTTGGTCGTAGTTTACGATCGTTCCTCGATGATACACTTGTTCGCCGATCCAAAAAACTTCAACTTTCTTGCCGATATACGCTCTCTTCGCCCTCAACTCTTCAAAGTCTATTTTGACCACGGCGGCGGCAGCGCCTGCGTTCGATTTATCCGCCGCAGC
>JACLAA010000036.1_pt1 | contig 13333 bp, 11 predicted proteins | sample 8027891 | NCBI WGS metagenome assembly JACLAA01 (sample SAMN15724900, study PRJNA655200) | protist metagenome | isolation source: fluorescence activated cell sorting (FACS) single amplified genomes of... | place: Spain: Blaines Bay Microbial Observatory, Mediterranean Sea | collected 2016-01-19 | reverse complement strand
GTTCGCAGACTTTGACGAAGGAGGAGATCGAGCCCGTCATGAGTGATCTGCGGAAGACGTTGCTCGAGAAGAACGTCGCGGTCGAAGTGGCGGACGCTGTTACGAAATCTGTAGCTGATAGTCTAGTAGGTCAAAAAGTGGAACGGTTCGGGCGAGCCTCGACGATGATCAAGCAGGCCCTAGCGGCTGCTGTTGAAAGAGTTTTAACGCCTAAGCGAAGTACGGATGTCCTGCGGGAGGTCTTAGACGCCAAGAGGAAGGGCAAGACCTACTCCATTGTTTTCGTCGGTATCAACGGCGTCGGTAAATCCACATCATTGTCAAAAGTAGCCTACTACTTGAAAGAACACAACATCGACGTCATGATTACGGCCTGCGATACCTTTAGATCGGGAGCCGTGGAGCAACTGCGGTCCCACGCGAAATGCTTAGATGTGGAGTTGTTCGAGAAAGGTTATTTAAAGGATCCCGCTGACGTTGCCAGAGCATCGCTCGTACATGCCAAACAAGCGAAGAAGGACTGTGTGTTGATCGATACCGCGGGACGGATGCAGAACAATGATAAGCTCATGAGGGAGCTCGCTAAATTAGTGAGTGTGAACACGCCGGACTTGGTGCTCTTCGTCGGCGAAGCTCTCGTAGGAAACGACGGGATCGATCAGTTAAATATGTTCAACAAGTCACTCTCGCAGTATTGTACTGATGGGCGGACGATCGATGGTTTAGTCTTGACGAAGTTCGACACGATCGACGACAAGGTCGGCGCCACTCTTTCAATGACGTACAAGACGGGCCAGCCCATCATGTTCATCGGCGTGGGCCAGAAGTACACGCACCTCAAGAAGCTGTCCGTGAACGCGGTCGTGAACGCGCTGTTCAAGTAGCGACGCGGCGACGGCGGTTGGCGGTGCGTAAGAGTAACTTAGGCTGGGGGCTAGTTTACCACGGGCCGGCGTGCCAGTGAATCTCGCCACCTACGCTGACCCTGTAGTAGCACTGCCAGAACGAGAGGACTTTCCAGGCAACACTAATGTACCGCATGCGGTACATTAGTGAAACTTCAACTTGAGTTCAAGATCCCCGCTTTTGCATTTTAAGTTGAATTTTTGGATTTGATGGATGAAAAACGTTAGGAATTATGTTGAGGAAACTGAAACATACATTTTAAATGACGAACATACTCCTCCGGAGATAGTTGATGAGGGATGGGCGTTCTTTGTTGAAAGAGATCTTTGCCAAGATCCTCTAATATATATATATATATATTACTCCGCGTTACGCTACCACGGCGATACACACAGATACGCCGAGGGCGTGTATCGCGGCAATAACGGCTGGTCCAGATTTATTCGTCGAATGATTCTTTCTGATGTTAACATTATTCATCGTGTGCACGACGCGCCCAAAAGCATTGGCAAAGGGGGAGTCGTGGGCTCAGGGATCTGGTCACCGTCATCGACCGGCAAGGCCATGAGTGCAGCAGAGAGATATAATTATGATCGATCTTGCTCGTGTACCCTCGCGCGGCACCGTGCCGCTTGTCTTCTTCGATAGTGAGCTAGCGGCCAGTAACACACTAGGAAGGCCCAGCCATGCCGATCACGTCACGGCTGGATATAACAGCGAGGAACATCGTTGCGAGCTAAATCACATCGCTGTGAGTCGCATCGCTGCGAGCCGAGACAGTTGCGGCAATCCGTGCGACAATTGGAGAGATAGCAGCACAGCAAAGCAGGCTGCAGCCATGCCTAAGCAAAAGTCCTTAACAAAAGTAGGACTAGCGGGAGGCATCGCGGGCAGCATGGAGATCGCCGTCACCTACCCGCTCGAATACGTGAAGACGAATGTCCAATTGCAGCACGGCGCCGCGGGTACTGGCAGTGGATACAACGGCGCTATTCATTGTTTCCGGCAAACGATAAAAACAAATGGCTTGAGGGGCCTCTACAGCGGCTGCGCGCCGTGGTTCGCGTTCGCCGGGCCCCGGTCGGCCGTGCGCTTCGCAGCCTTCGAGTTTTTATCCAAAGACGCGCCCAAGACTTCCGGCTTTGATTTTTTGTGCGGCCTGGGCGCGGGTGCCTGCGAGGCCGCGCTCTGCCAGACGCCGAATCAAAGTATTCAAATAAAACTGCTACACGACGCCTCTCCAGCAGTAGTAGAGAAGCGCTACTCTCATTTGCCGTTCTTCCGGGCCTGTGCGGCGATAGGAAGGCACCACGGGATCTTATCATTCTACGACGGCCTGGCGCCGGCCGTGGCGAAGGGCGCGCTCACGAACTGTGTGCGTTTTGTCGGCTACAAAGGGATACTGCGGGCTTCCGGGCGGGAGGAGAACGCCACAGCCATGGAGTCGTTCGGGGCCGGCGCCGTCGCCGGGGCTATTTCGGCGGTCATCTCGCAGCCCGTCGACACCGTCAAGGCGAACATGATGGGCCTCGATCGCGGCGCCTATAAAAGTTCGTTGGATTGCGCGCGCGCCATCGTCCGGGCGGACGGCGTGCGGGCCTTATGGAACGGCGGCGGGCCGCGCGTCGTGCGCGTCTTCTTCGAGGTGGGCCTGCAGTTCGCGCTCTTCGGGGAGGTGTCGAAGCTCGTCGATAAACTGTGGTAACATGTATTTCTTACAAACAAAACGTGGCGAGCTCCTTCTTTGCGAGCCCCGACTGCGCGATGGCGTCGCCGGTGGTCGCCGGGGCGGCGGCCTTCTGCTTCGCGGCAGCGGCGGCCGCGTCGAAGGGCGCGAGGACCTCGTCGACCCACGTCGGCACCAAATCCTTCTGGTGCTTGAAGTACTTGTGCACGAGGTGGCGCATCGACAGGGCGTTCTGGGGCGCCCGCGGGTCGTAGGCGACGCCCTCCCGCGTCCGGAGGAAGATCGGGTCCCTCGTCATGCGGTCTATCCAGCGAATAACTTTCGGGCACTGCTCCTCTATCTTGTTAGCACCGGGCGGGTCGAAGTTGCGGGTCATCATCACCGTGATACCAGCGAGGAAAATAAACCTCCAATCGCTCCACCCGGGAGCAGAACCGCCCGAGAGGTAGTCGTGGTCCTGGAGGTAGGCGTCCAGGAGCTTCAGCCTTTCAAGAAACGCATTCAATTTATCCTCTTTAGCAGAAGCCTTGGTCGCGTCGCGCACGTCCCGCACCAACACCGGCAGCGACGCCTGGTACGCGAACCAAGGCATCATGAGCCCCGGCATCACGTCGGCGTCCGCCACAGGGAACCCTTCGCCCGTCGACGGCGCTAGCCTTTCCAATAGTTTCGTCGTATCAATCACAAACTCCGCCGAGCCGTCCGCCTTCTTGACCAACGCGCAGGGCGTCTCGGCCTTGGCTTCATTCTTCGCCACGAGATCGAGGAACCACTGGGGCTTGTCCTCGAGGTCGATCCAGTGCCGTTTGAGCTTCCAACCAGCTTGAACACAGGCCGCATACACGTTATCCGAGAAGATGCACGACTCGACGAGCTCGTCGCCGAGCCTCAACCCGCCGGCGAACAAGTGGACATCCACGTCCTCAAAACACAATAGAGGCGCACTCCCGGCCGCGAACGCGTCGTACGGTGCCAAGACCTCATCCACGTAAGCTGGTAGCAGGTCCGCCTGGTGCCTAAAGTACTTGCCGACCATCTTCTGCATGGCCGCGCAGTTCGCGGGCCGCCGCGGGTCGAAGTCGAGGCCGCACCGCGCCTCGAGGACGACGGGGTCCTTGGCGCAGCGCTCGACCCACGCCTTCACGCGCGGGCACTGGCTCTGGACGTAGGCCGCGCCCTCCGGGTCGCACACGCGCGAGAACATGTCTGCAAAGCCCACGAGGAAGATGTACCGCAGGTCCGACCAGCCGATCGTGGCGCCGTCCGACAGGTAGTCCCTTCCATCCAAGTAGGCCTCGAGGGGTCGTAGTTTGTCGACGAACTTGTCGAGCTTCAAGCGGCTCTCGGCCCACTTCTCGGCGTTCTGGAGGTCGCGCACCGTGACCTGCGTGGAAATGAATCGTCGAGCACGCGCCTCATGTGTGATTCCGCGCCGACCGCGACGGGCACGGAAGCCTGATACCCGAACCAAGCCATGAGCATGCCAGGAGACACGTCCGCCGGCTCGACGGCCATGCCGACGCCGTCGTACGGCGCGAGCCGCGCCAGAACTTTTGCCGTATCCGTGACAAATTCATTACCAGGCAGTAAGACGCAGGGCGTCTCGGCCTTGGCGCCGTAGTCGTTAACTAAATCGAGGAACCACTGAGGTTTGGCTGCCAGATCGATGAAGTGCCGCTTCACCCTTAGTCCTTTCGCCTCGCAGGCGGCGTAGGCGTTCTCCGAGAACACGCAGTTCGGCCGCAGCCGGTCCCCCAATTTCAAGCCGCCGCAGAACACGTGAACATCAATATCGTCGAAGTGGAGCGACGGGGGCGGGACACTCGGCGCCGCCGTAGGTGCGGCTACGGATGCGGCGGCCTCCGTGTCGTCCAAGCGGTGGAAGTCGAGCACGACCTTGCCGTTTTCATCGCGCCGCGTCATCCAGCTGAAGTGCTGATCAAAAATCGCGTCCTTCGCGCAGAGGTACGTGTGCTTGCACATCAAATCATCATGATAGACCGTGTCTCTCCCCAGCACCGTGACGCTCAAGGCGTTCGACTCATCACAAAAAGCCTCTCGATCGAACGCGTCGGCCTTGACGTATTGGCCGAGCGGTGACTTGTCATCGATGACGTGCGAGACCGTCAGAACACCAGTCATAGCTGAGGATACCGTTTCTAGTTGTAGCTCGTTCTGTCCAATGTAGGACTCTCCTTCTCGGGTCGCATGGGGCGTGAGAAACAACACACGGATCTCGGGGTGCAATATCAGATTACACCGTCGGTTCGCGAGGCGTATCAACAACACACGTTTCCCGTCGCGCTTCGTGACGCAGAAGTGGCTCGCGAAGACTAATCGACTTCGCGGTTGCTGGAACTTCGAGACGACGACCGCGAAGCACACGACGTTGAGCATGAGACCGAGCGCCATCTGCACGATGCCCGCGAAGTAGGCGCCCTTTGTGGATACGTTCACTTCGCCGTAGCCCATCGTCACGACGTTCGCCTGTGCGGAAATGAACCAGTGAGTCCCACGCCAATAATGGGGCCAACATCACGTCGATGGCGTCTAGCGCGTTGCAAATGATTTCTACGCAGCGCGCGACAGAGGCGTACATGACGGCCGTCCACCAGGTGCCCGTCCCATCAAACTCGAGGCCGTTCGCACAGATTAAGTTGATGAGCATCGCCACGAAGACGATCGCCGCGTACGCCGCGAGCACGTGCAGCAATAAAGCAGGCCAGTGCAGCTTGAGCGTCGAGAAGTAGAGGTCGTCGGCGTCGGCCAAGGAACCACTACTTTTGTCGATAGCCGCCTTGCTCTTCGCGGCGCGCTCCTTCGCCTTGAGAACCTTCGTGCGCTCGCTCGCCTCGCGCCGCGCGACGATGCGCTGGCTCAGCTGGCGGCGCAGCTGGCCCGGTCCTGATGCGCTCCTCTTGGCGCGCTGCGCGAATGACTTCATCCGTGCTATCGTTGCGAGGCTCGGCGTGGGTTCTTTGGTCTCTTCGACGGCGGCGACCTTGGCCGTCATGGTGCTTGGTACTGTGACCAGGGCGCTCTGTGGAGTCGCGTGCGAACGTACGCGTGCGCTGCTTGATGTATGGTTTCGAGGGGTCGACGACGCTGCCCCGCCCACGTATCACGAGCGCTTTCCTGCTTACCGAGGCGCTGCATGACCCGCTGCAGCTAGAGTGTATAGAGCTAGCTCGTCAGTCGAAAGCTTGTTGCAGGTTCGTAGGATTCGCTATGATTGCCGAATGAGGCCGTGGACGAGACTCCGACGACAGGTGCGGACAGGTTTTGCCGGAGAGTGCCGGGCTGGTTTGTCTCCTGTAACCACATCGATGGGTTTCAGACGCGTTTAGAATGACGTCGTGAGCCACCACGCCGTGCCCGAGGCAGAGCAAAAGGCGTGGCTCGACGGCGTCTCGTTCCCGCGCGCGGCCGGCTGCGTCGGCTACGACATCGTGCGAGCGACCGACGCCGCGGACCACTTCGTCGTCATCGAGTCCTGGCCGTCGAAGGGCGCGCGCCTGGCCCACACGCTCGAGACGGACAGCTACGAGGAGTCCGTGTACTCCGACGCGACCGTGGAGGAGGTCTTTCGGGGGCCTAGTAGACTTGCATAACTGTTACACGCTCCGGTCTTCCCCCGGTTGCAACGTCCGGTGGAACTCGGAAAAGTCCACCAAGCACGACCCGCCCGGCTGCCGAAACACGCACGGCGCGAAGTTGTGCCACCACGCGAAGTTCTCGATCGCGTAGGAGTGCCGCGCTTGCACCAACCGCGACGTGATCTCGTCGCAGCCCTCGACGATGGCCACGATCTCGACGTCCCGATCAAAAAAGAAGGCGTCGAGCGCGGCCCGGAATTCCGCGTCCTCGGAGGCCGTCGGGTTGCGGCTAAAGTGCGCCTGGCGCCCCGGCGGTGGCGGCGTCGAGGGCTCCTCCTCTTCCGTGTCGAACGAGCCCGAGACGTCGTCGCTCACGTGCGACGCCGAGTGCGTGAAGGGCGCGAACATGCGCGACTCGACGCTCGGCCGTCGTCGGTGGATGCGCTGCCTTGGAGGGGGCTTGTCGACCTTGTGCGGCGACGGAATCGCGGCCGCGTTCGTGCGGAAGGAGTCGCCCCTTTCAAATCTAGGTTTGGCGCCTTCGCCGAAGGTCGGCGAAGCTATCACAGAAGGCGACAGCCCGCGCCAGGATCGCGGCCCCCGCGCGGAGATCCACGTCTCCGCGGGCACTAACGGAGAGGCCGCGTCCAGTTTGTGCACCACCAATTGCGGCAGCGCCATCAGCAACAGCCCGCCCGTGTCATCTCGAGGCCTTCGTAACTGCATCCTGTGCGCTTGATAGTAGGCCGCGCCGTGCTCGTCGCGCTCGTGCCGCACCGCGAAAACTCGAATCTTAGCATCGAGGAGGTGGTGCCGTCGCAATTCACAGACCTGAAACACGAGGTAGTAGGAGCCGTCGACCCGTCTCACCACGGCTTTGTCTGAGAACAGCACCGTCGACTGCCGGTGTCTTCCTCTCGTAAGTCTGTGGAATATGATACCAAAGTACAACGACTCAATGACGAGACCACAAACAACTTGGACGTTGATGATGGCCAGCGGCTCCCAGCAGTGCCCGAAAAAATAGTCCTGCGTCCCGTACCCAATCGTCGCCATCGTCTCCAGGGAGAAATAATAGGCTTCTAATCTATCCCCAAAATCCATGCCGCACTCATCAGAAAAAGACAGGTAGCCGACACCAAACACAAAGACGCAGGCCACATAGATGATGACCATCAGGAAGAGTAGTCGTAGGATAGGCAAATGAACTATCGTGTTGAACCAGTCATCAAGATACATGTGCACCCAGTCGCCGCCCACCCTCTTAATGTTCCATCTTCCAACAGACTGGTGGTCGTACGAGTCCCTCAGCAGAATTCGCGAGCGCCGTTGCGACACCTCGGCGCCTTCCGCGAAAGACCTTCGCCGCGCCTCCTCTCTCTCCCGGATCTCCTCGTACATCTCCCTTCTCCCTCGCGCCCGCTGCGGCGTCACGGTGCGCCGCATCGAGGCCCAGAGTCGTCTCGCCGCGCCGGCCATGCGCTCATTCCACGGTGGTGACTCGATTCTCATCGCCGTGCCGTGCAGCGACGGCGAGCCGTAAGTGGTTGGCGTCTCCAGAGCTGCCTGCCTTAGTGTTTGGGCGCGCGGCGACGACGCCATTTTCCGAGTGAGTGGGTGGCAGGGTGCTTTGAGTGGCTTCCAAGCCGCGGCGCGCGCTCACTTTCGACGCACGGCTGGCGACGGTATTTTGCAGTGCCGTGAGCACTGTAACTCCAGCAAAAACCAATTAATGTGAGCTTTGAGGGCCGATGGCTGAAATTCGAGTTGCCAAATGCGCGGGTTTTACGGCGTGCGCCGGCGAGCGCTCGAGGGGTACATCTACCGGCCTAAACAGCATAATAAGAGTCGTCGGAAATTCAAATCGCTCCCCCGTTCTCGCAGCGGAGCAACAGACTGTTCAGTCTGCAATTACAATCACCCAAAGCTGCCAGCGAACCACCATTCACGCCGCGGCGGTAGTTTGTTATAGCCGCTCATAATCACCCATAAGCACCGTGCGCATACGGAGCCGCTTCGCACCGCGCACAGGCTGCCCCCAGTACACAGCTCAGAACGCAAACGCCCGCGCGTACGCCATCGACGCGACGTGTCCATCGCGTCGGCAGCATCAGCGCACGCCTTCGACGAAGCACAGTCGGTGAGCTACAAAAAAACAATGGAGCACGCCGCCCACGTCTGGTACCACGAGCGCGTCGACGGACTAGAGGCGAAAGGGTGGACGCGCACGTCGGTCTTCATGCGCCGTTTAGTGATAGACGCCCAGGCCGTCGTGATTTATATGGCCGTCTGCGTGCTCATCTTCGTCATCGACCTGTTCACGCAAGGCACGGCGGAACGCCTCGCGAGCCCCCCTTATAGATATTTCTACGCGAAGAGCCCGCGGTCCTGGCTCTGTCTCGTCGCGCACGTCGTCGCGCATAAGGACTGGGCGCACCTCAAGACGAACATGATCAACCTGCTGCTCGTCGGGCCGGCCGCGGAGCGCGAGTTCGGCACGCAGCAGGTGGCGGTCGTCGGCGTCGTCGTGGCCGTGGCGTCGGCGCTGGCGCACATGGCGTTCGGGCATTCACACTCGGGCCAGCTGGGCGGTTCGGGGGTGGTGTCGGCGCTGATCCTGCTCAACTCGCTGGGCGCAGCGTCGTCGGGCCGCGTCCCGCTCACGTTCCTGCTGACGGCGGTCTTCTGGCTCTCGGACGAGGTCCAGTCAATTCTTACAAGAGACGGCGTGTCGCATGCGGCGCACCTCGCCGGCGCCTTGGTCGGCACCGCAGCCGGCTACGCGATCCACGCGGGCCGGGGCCGCGCGAAACGCGACCCGAACCGCCGCGTGAGCGACCCCTTCGGCCGGACGCGGTCGGCGAAGAAGCTGCGCTAGAGACCCCTCCCCACTACGAGCTTTTTAACACGGAAATTAAAGCGCGTTCGACACCTGGAGCCCCGGGAGGTCCTTGAAGTCCAGCGCGTCGAGCATGTCCTTCGTGTCCGGGTCGACCTCCACAAAGTCCTGGTCGATGGCCGAGACCTCGGGGACGAAGTCCATGCGTCGCTCGCGCTCCTCCTCCTGGAGCTTGAGCGAGATGCCGCGGACCGGGCCGCGCGCGATGCGCTTCATGAGGTGCGTCACGAAGCCCGCGATTTTGTTGCGCATGCGCTTCGACGGGACGACGGCGACCTCGTCGCAGATGCGCTTGTTCGTGTGGAAGTCGACGCCGAGGCGCGAGTAGTACTTCTCGACGATGACGCGCGCCGACTTCTTGACGGTCTTCGTGCGGACGCCCATCTTTTCGTCTGGGTCGTCGCTTTACTCTCGATGTATGTAGACCTGCGTGTGAATTTGTTCTGCTCTGCGCGTCGACGGCGTTCTTTTGCTTTCTCTCGTTCTCTCCGATACTGCCAGATGCACCAGCCGCCGGCGCGGCTCCGGCCAGCGGGCCGCCGAGCACCCCGCGGTGCCGTCTCGGGCGTGCGGCGGCCAGAGGCTCCCGCTAGCGAACCGTGAGTCTTCCAGCCGTCGGTGAGTGCCGTCGGTGCACGCTGACGCCGCGACGGCGTGGCAGGACCGGCAGATGTCGCCGCGGCCGCTAGTTTGGGCTGTGGCGAGCAAGCCGTCCAAGCTCAGCGATGACAGCTCCACCGGCAAAATCCTCGCAGCAGCGGCCACCCAGCGTCTCGGTAGGCTTCATACTCAGCGTAAATTCGTCTCAGGACGCCGGGCGGTGCAGTAATAGGCCTACTTTGGACGAGCTTGAGTGAAAATGGCGACGCTCGGGTTTTAAAACCTACTAGAACCTACTAGGGTTTGCGAGCAAGTCTCAAAAAATCTTAAGCATCCGGCTTCGCGTGCAGCACGGACTTGAACGCGGAAAACGCCGTCGACCCTGCAATGGCCCCGAGCACGGGCCCGAGCGTGTACGTCCACGCGGGCGACGGCCCCAGCGCCGAAGACGGCCCGGACGCGAGCAGCGTCACGAGCCGCGGCCCGACGTCTCTGGCCGGATTCATGCCGCAGCCCGAGACGGGTCCCGTCACGAAAATCAACAAACCGACGATCGACCCGATGAGGAACGGCGCCGCCGGTGCCGGCGCGCCCAGTTCGGGATCCACAATTGCATTGACGCCGAACAACAGCGCCGCCGTCGAGCCGATCTCCGTCAAGAATAGAGCTCGCGTGCCCAGGAATTTCGGGTTGTGGGCCACGCCGAAGGCGTTGCCCCAGGCCGCGCTGCCCTCGGTCTTCTCTAGAGCCCGGATCCCGTGCTTATACATCCCAAAATTGCAGCAGGCCGCCAGGAAGGCGCCGACGGTCTGCGACGCCGCGTAGCACAGGCCCTCTTCACCGGTACAAGGACCTGGCTTGCCCGTCGCGACGCATGCCGCCGTGACCGCCGGGTTCAGGTGGGCACCTGACACACTACCCGTGGCATACACCCCGATCATGACGCTCCCAGCGAACGCGGACGCCGCAATGGGCGGCCCTCCCGCATACCGTGCCGCAGAAACGGCGCCGCAGCCGCCCGCAACAATCGTGAACGTGCCGACGGCCTCGGCGGCGCACCTCGCGGCCAGCGAGTACGTCGGCTTCTCTTCAGCCATTGTTTATCGCGTCGATGGCGTCGACGCGGACGGAATCTCGCCTCCGCAGCTCCAGGTTGTGTTGTGGCTTGACTGTGGCTGCCGCTTTGCAAGCTATCAACAGAGATGGATGCAGGCCTTCTCTAAAAATTGTCCAACCTTCCGAAAGGCCCCAGAAGCCCTTAAAACGACTGATTCTGCCCGGCCGCGCTGCTTTCTAGTGTGTTACATGCCGCTAGCACCTAGTTTTAGCCGGCGTCTGCTTTAGCAGCGGTCAGCGGCTCACAGCTACCGCATGACAACGCATGAGACCAGCTGAGTGACGCCTCTTGCCGTCCGGACAATCTAAACGCGAGAGGCCAGCTGCAGCCTGAGCCACAGCCTGAGCCACAGCAGCCTGGATTTGAGAGCTCAAACCGGCTAGCGTGGACCATTCATGGCCCAGGACGACGCCGAGGCGATCACGGAACGCGCACTGACGCGCGTCCTAGGCTACGTGGACCCGGTAGCGCACGCGCTGGCGACGAAAGCCGCCGCGCGCGACGAAACGACCATCGCCGCCGCCCTGAAAAACGTGCTCGACGCGGACAGCGCAAGGGCCGTGCAGGAGGCGGTGCAAAATCGCCAGGGGCCCTCCGATGACGACGAGTCCTCGTCGGACGACGAGCAAACAGACGCGCCGGCCTGGGCGTCCCAGCGGGATTTGGATGAGGCCGTCGCGGCCTTCGACGCCTGGGTTCAGCCTGATGAAACCGAGCGACGCCGGGCGGACGACTTGTTCGACCGCATCACGCAAGTCGTACATGACGTGGACCCCTTCGCGCGCGTCGAGTTGCGAGGTAGCCGCGCGAGCGGCTGCGCTCTATTTGATGCTGATGTGGACGTCGTTGTGGATGATCTAAATCTGGAAGCAGTCGCCGAGGCTTTGAGTGAGGCGGACTGGAGCCGGGGCGCCGAATTGATCCGGGCGCGGGTGCCCATCGTCACCGGCAAGGACGCTTCTACAAACCTCGCGTTCGACGTCGCGACGACCCGCGACGCGGCGCGCCAGGCCGCGCACGCCTACGGCAGTGATTTGGATGATGCGTCGTTCGCGCAGCACCGGCCGCCGTACTTCGCCTCGACGGTGCGGCTCTGCAAGGTCGTGCTGCGGCAGACGGGCCTCGGCGGCGCGTACGGCGGCGGGCTCGGGTCCTTCGCGCTGTGTGCGCTCGTTTTTGACATCCTGCGACGCGCGTCGCACGGGACGCCGGGCAGGGCTGCGCTCGGTGCGTTGCGGGGCCTCGCGTCCGTGCACACGTACGGGCGGCCCGTCCATCTCGGCGCCGCAGTTGTCGACGTGAATCTGGACGACCCAGCCGCCATAGCGGCGGCATTTATGAGAGCGGCCGATGCGCCGACGCTCGGCGCCATGCTCGACGTACCCGGGCTCGCGCGCACGCGCCGGCGCTTCCGAAAACGTAGCGACGACCGTGCGGCGGCCGCGCCTAGTCCCGAGAGTCGCGGGGTGAAACGACCGCGCGCCTCGTAGGTGTGGCGGCGGCGAGGACGTGCTTCGCGTGCGCGACATGCGAGAAGTGCGGCCAGCGCTACTGCTCGCCGCTGTGCCGGGACCGCGCGTTCCTCGCGCACGCGGCCATTTGCGGCGACGAGGCGGCGTCGACGGCGTGCCCGGTCTGCGACCAGGAGCTGCGGCCGTGCTCGATGTGCGCGCTCCGCGCCTCTGTGTGATTTTTTGTAACGACTGTTTGTAAAGATCCGCTAGCGGCCAGTAAGACACTAGCACGCGATCACTACTCGACGGCGCCGCTTCAGGACCTCCACGCGTGCGCTGCGGCTGCCGGCGCACCGTCTCCCATCTGTTCGTACCGTCTGCGTACCCGTGCGGTACGACTGGCGATCTCTGAGGCGCCTGCGTCAATCTTGTGGCAGCCCACACCAATGAGGTGATATTCAATGGATTACGACTGCGGATTCTGCGTTCGCAAGGAAGATAACACCGAAGATGTTTAGGCGAGCGTCACTCCTGCTCGCTAGCGCAGCTGCAGTGCCGCCGTGGTCCGCATGGGATGCATGCGCGAAAACGTACGCCCGCAGCGTCGCGGCCATCTTCCCGCAACATACCGCGAACGAAGTGCTGGCGCAGCTCCCTTCACCGATGGCCAACCACCCGCACGCTTCCGACCGATCGCCGCTCGTGCTCCTCGCGCCCGGCTCGTCCGGCACGGCGTCGCTGTGGTGGGCAAGTGCAATGCTGAATATGACCGCGAAGCACTCCAAGGACGTCTGGCTGCGCGGAGGGCGATGCGGACCTCGCGTGCGGACCGCGACATGGAACCGCGACAAAAGGTACAAGCCCGAGAAGCTTTTTACGAAAGGCTGCGGCGGCCGCGGTTGCGATTTTGTAGGTGATTGGCCCGCACCCGTCTCCTTATCAAGCTATTGGTCGCTTGCACCGGGTGCGCGCTTCATCATGCTCGAGTTCGACGCCGCCGCATGGCGCGCCACGCGGCTCACGTTCCGAGGCGGCTGGTGCGCCACGCACCCGGACTTGCCGGAATGCCGCGTA
>JACLAA010007126.1_pt1 | contig 13339 bp, 8 predicted proteins | sample 8027891 | NCBI WGS metagenome assembly JACLAA01 (sample SAMN15724900, study PRJNA655200) | protist metagenome | isolation source: fluorescence activated cell sorting (FACS) single amplified genomes of... | place: Spain: Blaines Bay Microbial Observatory, Mediterranean Sea | collected 2016-01-19 | reverse complement strand
CCAAGAAGACCTACCCCAAAACCCCGAAGACGTGGAGGAATTTATAGAAGTGGCCGACGGCGAGGCGGCAATGACCATCCGGGAAAGATGCTACCATGGGAACTGTGAATTGCTTGCACAGTTGTTAGACATTCCAAATGGGCAGGAAATCTTCGACGAGACGTTCGAGAGCGGTGATTCAGACAACCAGAAAAAGAAAAAGAAAGAAAACGTTTTCATGTCAAACGTTCTTTATGCGGTGCGTGCTTTGAAGAACGAGTGTGTCTTAGACGTTCCATACTATTACTCGAAACGGACTCCAGGGAAAGGTAGGTTATATGCGGGTAACAAGAACGAGCGCGGAACCGCGGGACAACAGATGCTGCGTCGCACCGTGCGCGTGTTTCTTCAGCATACGTTGTATCACGATTACGACATGGTCGCGGCTTGGCCTTCTATTCTTTGGATGCTCTGTGATAAGCACAATCTAATCTGCACGCTATTGAAAGAGTTTGTCAAACTATGTCACGCTGGTAGGCGAAACGAATTCTTTCGCGAAACTGGGATGACGAAATCCCTTTTCAACGCAGCTTTGAACGTTGACAATTGGAAGGCGCGTTTTAATCGCAATCAAAAGAGGTGCAAAAGGCTAACGGACCTGTTTGAAGAAATCATGACAGCTAAAAGGGCTCTTGCTAAGATATATGGGCCCGACGGCTCTGTCGGTGGTTTCTGTTCAAATCCTGCTAAACCCACGAATCCTGTCTCAAGCCTTGTCTCGTTGGTCTTACAAGATTACGAAAATGAAGCACTACAGACTGCTATGCGGACGGTTAAGAGGATATTTACGACGGGTTCCAACAACTTAACAGATGTATTAGGACCGTCGGGTTACGATGGGTTCCAACTACGGCAAGAGCTCACTGATCGTGAGATTAAACAACTGGATACAACTGGATACATAAAATGGCTAGAGAAGCCAAATATCTCGAACGTAGATGTCCGGTTGCTAAAAAGGAAAATCATGGACGCGCAATCCTCAATGAGTAACTGGGAGGTCCCCGCGGAAATGTATGCGCACGAAGTCGACGGCAAACCGCGTGTCCGCCCGCTATGCCCAGCTTCATGTCACAAGAACGACGAACACATGTTGCGCTATGAGATGAACGTAGGGCCGATCTACCCCATAAAACTCATGCTGCGCGACGAAATGTCGTTGGGCAAGACGTATCAGCTGTTTATCCTGATTCTACGTCAGTTCACTATTCGTGATGCTCGTTGGTTGGAAATGATGAAAGAGTATCATTTGACTTCCAAGGACCGTGTTAACGACGCTGCGGACGAGTGCACCGAATCCGGATTTCCGTTCATGGGCGAAGACGTCCTCATTGTTTATCATCGTATCCTTTTGATTAACTCTACTTGCGCAAAGTATTGGCAACAGTTAGGTTTTAAGCTCTACTCTGATCAAGAGAGTGGGCCCATTTACGACACAAACGGGAGGTGGATCGTATGCATCGATTCGTTGCATCGTTTCATGGATGTTACGAACTATCATCTTGCCGCGGTCGACGAATTTACCGAGACTATTCAAAGCATGACACGGCTCGAAACTAAAGGTTTGACCTCAGGCAAATGGGAAGTATCTAAAAAGCTCCAAACGCTCTTAAACAAGTCCGAGAACGTTGTCTTAATGTCTGCGCAGGCGGATAAGGTCGAAAAGGATTATCTGGATGGGATAGGCGTTGACTTACATTGGCAGATGAACGAAGCGAAACCTTTAGACCAGTTACAGTACGAATTCTCCCATTTTGAGAACGAATCACACGAATTTAAACCGATATACGAAGCGTTAGACGAAGGGAAGAAGGTCGTGATTCCGTGTTCGGAGAAGGACGATTTACTAAAGGTTCTAAAAGTACTAGAGGAAAGATACCCGGGAAAGAGGTTCTTGGCTATCTACGGCCAAGGTCTGAGCGACGATGAGCGAAAAAGGCGCGTACAACTAGCCGAACAGGAAGGCTTTGACGCGATTCTGTTCACGTCGTCCATGGACTGTGGCGTGTCGATAGAATTGCAACGACGCGTTGTGAACACTATCGGTCTGAAAGAACACGCTTACGATCTCGTCATATTTAGACTCAACGTTCGGTCAATTAATGCCAACCAGGTTATGCAAATGATCTTGAGGGTGCGGAACCTGAACGACAAGAAGATAATCTTCATTTGCGACCGTCTTGTAAAGGATTGGGATCATCTACCAGGCTACGATTACGAACTTCTCAAGGAAGACGATTCTCCAGTAAAGACATTGCCCCCTGGATGTTCGCCGATCATCGAAGGTTACAACAACTTAACAGAGGTTAGACGCGCTACCTATCTACCAAACCGCATTACGGCCGATGTGTTTTACTGGAAAAGTCCGAGCAAGAAAACCTGGTACAGATGGTCGAAGAGGGTGCCCAAACCAGAAATTACGAAGAAAGAAATGACGCGGTATATCATAAGACCCGCGGCTATCGAAGAAGTTCTTAGCGTGGATGGATACGTACCTCAATCGCTCAGAGCTCTAGTTAAGGATGCTGATAGGCCCGTCCTTCAAATGGCAATTCAAAGCACTTATGCCGAATACATGCCCCTTGTGAACCTCATAATCGACATCGAACTGGAAAAGGCAAATCTTCAGAGAAACATGGTCGCACAAATTACGCGCATCATCAAATTGCAGGGCGCAAGCGTCACCCACGAGATTCACGAAGAGATTATTGAAGATGAAAATACAAAATCATCCTTGGCACAGGCTGATGAAGATACAAAACGCCGAGCCCAACAAGAGTCAAGCGATATCATTCTGGCTCATAAGCTGGATGTTGACGAGTTACGCGAGATCAAGAAGAAGAAATTTAATCGCGAGTCCTGGGAGGACAACAGTCTCAAACTGTTCTACGTCCGCGCTACTTATGGGGACGATATCGTGGACAATAAACGCTGGATGTTGACGACGCTGCGCCCGGTGATGCGGGAGTTGCTACTGTTTAATGAAAGCAAGGGAAGGCCAAACCCCGATTCAACGCAATATGGCACGTACGAGCCGCCCGTTAAGGGGAATGAACGAAACGAGATCGTTGACAAGATTATGTCGTACATCCCCGAGGAGATGGAAACGCAAGCTTTGACGAAACTTGAGAACCAAAAAAGGATGCGCACGCTGTGTTCGCTGATGGACCCCCATGCTGGATTTGCTTGCCCAGAAAAGCTTTTCGGCGAAACAACTGAGCAATTTACTTCAAGTGTTCAGCAATTTCGCGATAGCATTGATGCCAAAGGAAGGCACACGAGAGCAGAAGTATTTGGTTTATGTAGTCTGATGTTGAAAGGATTCCAATTTAAACATCCTGACGATAAATCTGAAAGGATGTGCGGCGAAGACTTCAACAAAGATGAAGTTAGGACGCATTTTGGTGCGTATAAGCAACTTCAAAAGGTTAAAAAGGACACACATTTACCGAAGAACATTCTCGGTGCAGCTGTCCAGATAATAAAGAGTAATTGGGGGATTGGCCCAACAAGAATTAATAAGAGAGAGGAAAAATATCGCCTCGGGCGGTCACGTGCCGCAATGCACTGGGGCGATATCACCCACGCCAAATACCTACATTACAAGCAGCAGATTGACTTGCTCAATGGCGATGGAAATGCTTCCACATATGAAAGTGTCCTGCACGACGACGACGATAAATTCGACGAAAACGCTCTTATATTTGCCAGCGAAGACTCACTATCAAAACGTCAACGTACCTCATAAAAATCATTCCTCTTTATAAAATGGCAACGGAAAAACAGATCCCGTTCTTGCCGCTAACGAAGTTTCAAGAAGCTTTGCTAACGGAATATCTCCTGGAAAGAGCCACTGGTGAAGGCTATCAACGCACGTATCAGCGTTTAAAGGACGATCTCGGCAACAAGGTGCACTACGCGCTTGATTCAGACGGAAAAATCGCCATGACACCAGCCGGAGATATCTACGAAGAGACAGCCAGTCCTAGCGTTACGGGGCAGACCTATAACTATAATAATAAAACTTACACGTATCCAACCCGCCTAGTCACTCGGAAAGGTGTCCAGCGCGTAGAGCGGCGTACGCTGCTCCCGTCAAAGCGTGGAATCATGGATTGGTACAGAAAACAGCCGGAACTGCAGATAGATCGACAAGCGAGGCATGCGCCGGGTGGCGGGAAGCGTTCACCACCCAAGAACACGCTAGCGCCGCACATTCCGACAACAACGGTCTGCGGGACCGTTTTCATGGATAGTTTTAGACTTCCTAACACAAAGGTTAGTAAAGATCAGTACAGTTGGGCGTTTATATGTGTAGACAGCTTGACTCGCATGTGCTATATTGCTCCCACGCATCTTCAGACTGCTTTGTCGCTAAGCACGAAGCAGAGCGCTCAGCAAGAGGTGGAAGGAGACTACGAGCCTGGGAAACGCCCCTCATCGGAACAAACGTTTAGGCACTTTAAAGAATTTATGCGTCGCATCGACATGGTGCGCAAAGAACACGCTAAACGCACAGGAACGACCCCTCCAGACAATGTTAGACCGAACGTTGTGCAATGTGACTATGGTTCGGAATTTAAAGGAACTTTCCAGAAGGGTCTTGCAAAGCTTAGGGATGAACACAGCAAGCTTGTTAAGGGCGAACGCGTCTACCCGTACTTCAATATAAGCCGAAAAGCAGGGAGAAGTAATGCGAATGCACACGCGGAATTAATGGTGCGCCATGCAAGAAAATATTTCTTTAGTATTAATAGAAGCTACCAAGATGCCGTTTTTGGCTATCAGAAGGAACATAAAAAGAATCCGCCAAAGAAATGGTCTCCACCCGAGTGGCATACTTCGGAACATCAGAGATCTGATCTTTATAACTGGCTGTTGGATATTGAAGAGGTGCTTCGGAGAATCAATTCACGATTCGAGACGACGATCAAGTGTACACCGATCGAAAGTCTATTAGAGCTGAATGGAAACACACACAAGGTCGTTTTGGCTCGCATAAAAGCCGCCGCGGCCAAACGGATGCGTGGGGCTCGCTTTGATCTCAACCTACCAGGTTTTTCGCCTCATAAAGAATTGGAAGTGGGCGATTATGTCAGGGCTCGAATCCATAAAATCGGATCAAAGGACATTAGCTTTCCACGAAAAGACTCGACAAGCCGGCAATCGACCAAGGGAGCCAGCAATAACTTCTCCCAGGATATCTACAGGATCGTTGAGATGAAGACGTTGTCGACTGGCGCCAACATGTACAGGGTTGAGAACATAGATCCAAAATCAAAACGTATGGTCAACGGTTTTGTTGACCGAACTGCTATTCTGTTAATCAGCCCGGAGACGGAGATTAATGGACGTAAATTGCCCGCACACGAACAGTTCCTTAACGAGGACACTGATTCTGAAGAGGAGGACGACGACGAGCCCGTTACTAAGAAACCCACGCGCAGTGCCTACGAAAAGGAGCTAAACAAGCTGCTGAAGTGGTCGGGCAAAGATTGGACGAGATTGCTTAGGGGATTGACGTTTAAAATGGACGACGGAAAGACGGCGACGATTATGGAAGTAGAATACAGATCGAGCTCTAAATACGAAATAAGCGGGTGGGTGGCTTCCTATAGAGATGAAACGGGCGCATACGACGAATCTTTTCAGCAAGTTTTCGAGTGGAGCCGGGATGCGGATTGGTACAAGCCAATCTACGACGACTTCATCAAGAAGAAATTCAACTAAAAATCTTGCGTGATAACAAATGGCACCACGAAAGGGCCAAGGGTTTAAGCGAAGAGTGATCGACAAGAAAGCAAGTTTGCGGGCATACGAGGCACGCATGCATACACTTAGTGATGAGACCATGCAAAGGCTGGCAAACAAGTGGATTGCTTCATTCGAGATGTATGACACCTATCCCATTGACGACGAAGAGATAGACCGCCGTTATGATAGCTTTCTGGACAATTCAACGTTTCGATTGGCTTGGGTGTGTAAAGCACGTAACATCCCCATACGGGGGTGCACGTCCTCGAAGATGTTGCGGGGTCAACGAATAGCTGCAATTAAGGAAGAGGAATTGGATTCCATCGTTTACGTCGGGCCTCATTGTGCATTCTTTCCAAACTTCAGATCAAGCGTCTTTTCTTTACGAGCTGAAGACAAGCGTTACGTGTCGCGGCAAAATCGCCCGCCCCCCGAAAAAAATGTTTTGTAAAAGATAAATGACGACCCAGCCCGAACGCGAGCATTGCTCGTACGAGGGATCGCGCGAGCGTTGCTCGTACGACGACGAAACCAAAAAAATCTGCGTAGATACCCTGGCCTGCGACCAGGGAGAGCTCTACGCGCTCAAAAAACGCATCAAGTACGTTGTGCACGTCCCGGACAAAGAAACCCCCATTTACTGTCCCTCCGCCGAAGCCGTAGAGTCGTGCCTCGACCGTCACGGCATAGAATTCTCAATGTGGCAGTTGTATCGCCACCTTAAACGCCCTCCCGGTCACGTAGAACCAAAGCTACGAGGCGCGCGGGTGTGTAGAGCTTAATTGGAAGATTTTCATTTTCGTGCGGGTTTTCGTGCAAAGGTCCCCAAGAGTTTACTATAATAACCTTTGGGGACCTTTGCTAGTAGGTTTTTGTGGGGTCGGAATTTCATTGGTCGCCGCATTGATCCTGGGGTCCACATTTCATTGGTCACCTGGTGGAATCTAAAATCTATTTTTGGCCCCAAAAAAATGGCGTCGCAAAAGAACAAGATTTACAGCGTCAAATCCTTTTGGAAGTACCACAAACTTGGCACAGCGATCACACTGAACCCTCCGAAGCATATCGACTGGGAGGGCATCGTCCGCGACAAAATTATGCCGTGTCTTAAGAATCCGCTGACTGGTCAGACGGGCACCGAAGCAGAAAAGAAATCTTTAATGAAGTTTATTGAGGAATATAAGAATAGCCAAGGCCACAAGTCGGGCAAGTGCTATCTAGCTGAAAGAGAGGATTCCCTCGGCAGAAGATATACCTTTATGATAGTGTTTCCATCAAAGCGGTGCATAGCCTATAACTCAATTAGTTTTGTTATCGAATACTTTGACCATTGCTATAAAGAAAGTGGAAATGGTAATGTTGGTTCTATGCACCGAATGTTTGAGAAGCATGTTGGCCTCCATGGAGACGCCCCGAATAAAGTCTGGGACGCCCATTTCGAAGCTTCCTGCCGATTCAATGATCTCATCAATAATTGCACGTGCGAATGTCGTTGGTATCCGTTTTCGATCAAGCAGCGCACCGAAAATGATGCTAAAAATTATTGGTACTATAATTGCTCTCATTCTAAGTGCCCAAATTCAAAGTTCTGTTTCGCACACCTGCACGCACATGCTAGCTCCGACTGGCGTAGCTGGTAAGCCACCCCAAACCCCACTAGCGTAGCTCGTAAGCCAGTTTTCATTTTTTTGTCGTGCGGGTTTTCGTGCAAAGGTCCCCAAGAGTTTACTATAATAACCTTTGGGGACCTTTGCTAGTAGGTTTCTGGTGGGGTCGAAATTTCATTGGTCGCCACAAATGGGTCCCCGGATTCACCCTACAAAGGTCCCCAAGAGTATGCTATAATAACCTTTGGGGACCTTTGTAGGGTGAATCCGAAAATCTACGCCGGGGTCCAAATTTGGGAGGTGGCCTCCCAAATTTAAATTCTTTTTTATAGTAAAAAAAAACATCCAACAATGCCGAGCCTAAACAAACGTTCCATCGAAGCAATTGGCGAATGTGTCCAGGCATTCAAGAAATTACGCGAAACTAGTGACGATGCGCCGGCTTTGAGCGTCGTTGGTGAAATCTTCCACCAAAAGCTATTTCCAACTCCGGATTCGGCGTCTCTTCACACCATCAACAATCACTACTCTAACCTGCGCAAGGAGCTCGGGAATGAGTTCCCGACTCTTCGCGGAAGCACTATCCTTCCAAAGATGCCCAAAGAGCTGTCCGACCAACGTAAAAAGAACGAAATAGAAGCCGTTAACAAGCACATTCTCTCGCCGATGACAATCGACGCAGATCTGATGATCAACAAGGTTTTATCTGGTCTGCGCGAAGGCTTGCGCGACCGAATTTACCCCGAAGTGAAACTCTGTCTGTCTTTCTTATGCTGCCTCAGATCGAACGATCTTAACGCGTTAGTCGTTCGGAGCAATGGACAGGCTCCAAAGCTGGGAGAAACGCACCACTGGCTCGACACCCTCCCCGGGACGTTTTCCATGCTGCCGTCCAAGCAAAAGGAAGGAACCGATTACCAAGCTTTTGCGAACATAACCATTGTCAAGCCCGAATTCTACAGTCTGATTCGCAAGGCATTTGAGTTCCTTCTTGACCATCAGAACGCGAAAAAAACTTGTTACTGCACGCTGGAAGCCTACAACGCCCGGAAGGCGTGCGGAGCTCAGACGAAGAATTGTGAGTGGGGGCGCATCAAAGAGGTTATGATCGATAGAATCGGCTTCAAGCAAGCGGTCACGAACTGGAACGGTTGGGAAGACAAAGAATTCATCAACGAAACCTTTGGGCGTCGCTTTGTCGCCTGTTGCGTGCACCGTGAGATTATCAAGTTCGCGGACGATTTAAACGTGGGAACGCTAGCTGCGGACTACTGTCTTGGACACGTCCTGGGCAGCTCGGCAACGAGAACGTATCTTCGTTACAGCGTCAGGCCGACGCAGATCCCGGGTGTCATCCTAAAGAAGGTTCAAGAAGACAATCCGATTGCGATCTCCGAAGACACGAAAATTACTCAGGGACTTTACCTTGAGCAAACGCCGTAGAGTAGTCGTCTATGACGTTTTCTTTATTTGCAGAAATCTGTTCTCGAAGCCCTTCCCCCGATTGCTCCTCGGGCTGCGCGCTCGTAGGCGTCGCTTCCTTCCCCCCCGGTTTAAGTTGATTACCATTTAGTTCCTTTAAAAGCCTTAGAAATTCGTGATTGTTGTCTCTCGTCCACGGCATATTATTATCTTATTGTTATATAAGAAAGATTAAAATGCCACACGTCACGCTCCTAGTCAGCTCGGCAAACGCAAGCTCTGTCTCAACGGACAAATCTGAAATCACATATCGTCTAAAACCCGCTTTAAACATACCCAAGGACGCCAAAAACGCATCCATCCAAGTAAACAATAGTCGGATTTGGTTCAATACGCCAAACGTTAACTCAACAAACAACGTTCTCCAATTCGTCATGGGAGGATCAACCAGGACCTGGACCGCCGATCATGGCCTGTATTCGTTAGGCGACATCAACACGAGTCTTGCCTACTTCCTCCACAGTATCAACATGCCAGAAGATGCTATCCAGTTTGTTGGCCTCGGATACACAGGAAAACTGCTTGTTCATGTGAAGGCGACGGTTGCCACGGGCGATATAACGATGCTGTGGAGCTCATCAACCATGGACACGTTTTTGGGTTTTAACACAAACTCTAACTTCACCATTATCGTCGCCGACGATGAGGAGTCACAAGTAGCGAATCTGAAAGCCGTGTTTAACACAATGTCATTCTGGTGCATTGAGTGTCATGGTTTGGGGTGTGGAGAACACATGTTCGCAGAAAACGGGGAGCAGGCAGAAATCATTCACACTGCTGCACCTGTTGTTTCTCCTGGTCAACAGAATATTTACGAACCCGTGCACCCCTTAAAATGCCCCATAACGACAGTAGGTCACCAGATCCCCCAGATTAGCTTCGTTTTGACAGATCAAAACCATGAACGCGTGAGCACGCAGGGCGAAGACTGGTCTTTCACAGCCGTCATCTCGTGGGATGAATAAAATATTTCGTCTATTAAACTACAACAAACATGCCTAAAGCAAAACAGGCCAAACTACTATGTACACCCCTTGTATTTGAACGATGCTTCCTCGGTCAGCCGCATCTTCCTCAAGTTCCTGTCCGACTCTATATTCGCATGGTGGACGGGAAAGGCGGTGGGGAAATAGCCTGCAGCATCACGAATCCCGCCTACGACCCGAACGCTCCGGTTCCACAGACGGGGATGGGCAAAAAGCGTCGTAAAGAAAACAAATTCAGGAAGGCTGTTAAAGGCCATCTCAGAGATGCTGCTAAAGTGGGCCACGTCGCCGCATTAGGAGCCACCGTGGCGGGCCAGCCAGAGCTCGCGATTCCGATTGAGGCCTCAGCGGCAACACTAGATATTTTAGGCAGTGGCGTCGTCTCGGATACTCGCGCAAAAGAAGACAAGAAATCTAAACGAATCAGACAGATATCAGAATTCGGCGACACCCTTCGTGGTTTAGGCGCGATTAATAAACAACGTCGCAAGAAGGTCCCCCGTTATACGATCAAAGCGGCAAAAAAAAACTCGACCAGTTGAACAAATTCGTAACTAACGAAGTTATAGGTCATGGACACACAACGGGATCGTTAGAACTCAATCAAGTCGGTGAAAAGATGTTTGGAAGTTCCTGGGACGGAGCTCTTGGCCGGAACGAGGTCCAAAAAAAGTACAAGGGTGGAGTTGCCTTGGTGAACATGGACCGACGTCAGTACGGCCTGCCGAGTGGGACCCACTGGATTTGTCTCGTCGATAACCATTTCTACGACCCGCTAATGCCAAATGGTAAACATTGGGATATAGAACAAGAAGACGATGAACAAAACTGTGGACAACGATGCCTCGCATTCGCCATGTTTTACGTCATGGATGCTGACTCGGCTAAACTCGTGTAATTGATGAGCTGGAATAGTCTCGAGCCCCAGCATTTATAGTGGGTAGTTATTTTTTTTGCATTTAAAATACTACAAAGTCGATTCCCCATTTTAAATTACCTGAGGAACTCGTTTCGTATACCATGACGTTTACAATGAAATCTGTAGTGGTTTTATTCCTTACACAAGTGTTCATCACGACGTTTAAATTTCCGAGTGTTGTACTCTCTGATACAAGAACTTGATAGTTGGTACTAGTTCTTGCCGTAGCAAACGAAAATGTAACAGGATATATAGAATAATGAGCACCTGATATATTCCAAGGACTTGGTATGTTTGCAATAATAGTTCCGATACTTGGGCTCGCTGCAATATTAACATCGTTTGACAAAGTTGCCGTTCCAGACGATCCACCTGTGTGAACATAAGATGCTCTTGCTTTACAGATCAAAGGGTCTACTTCTGTTGATTTTAGTTTCATCTCGCCGAGTGAAACGTTATGATAACCAGTATTTTTAGTCACAACCAGTCCATAATACTGATAGCTTCCAGGGTTGGTGATGGTGAAATCAACGCCTGACGATGTAATATTCGCTGACGTAGACTGATCATGTATTTCAGTCCAGGTCGAGTTGTTTACTGAGCCATAAAGTTTAAAGTTCTCAATTTCACTCGGTTGGCAGAATAATTGGAATTCAGCTAATTGTACATTATAGCTTCCGCCGCTGGTAAAGATCTTTTCGACAACCAATGCATATGTTTGATACGCGGTAGTAGGTGTTAAATCTCCTGTGCTGGGGAATCTTGTGCCGCCAGTGTTCACATCACCGGATACGTATTCGCCCATCCCAGTTGTCAGCGTTTCCGAATTCAAAAGAACCCATGCACCGGTGCTATTTTCTCTTGCGTATAACTTAAATTCTTTGGGCGAATTATTATAGGATGTCATGCCGTCTTTTGCTGTTAATTTATAACCAACAAGCTTCCTTTTGTCTGGAAGAGTTATCGCAACGTATTCTCCGTCAACTGTTGTCCCACCGCTAGGAAAATCAGTTCCAAGGTTTGCTGACGCACTATGGTTACCATTGCTCACATTATATGTACCAATAGCACTTGACCAAGAATCAGTAGACGGAGTTGTCAAGCTATTAAAGAGCATATGAGCGTGAGGATAATTTGGATTATAAGAAGATTCAGAAACTACATACCCGCATTGACTAATAGCCGTCATGTTAATAATTGGTTCTTTGTATTCAGCAATTGACTTCAGATTAAGAGTTGTTGCTGTAATCGCCAGCCCAAGGTCAAGTTTTAAATACTCACCCGCATCTGTCGTTGACGCAAGTTTACTTGGAACAACAGCAAGTTCACTTGGAACTGTCATTGTTGCAACCACTGCATTACTCGAATTATATAGGGTTATGGTATCGCCAGGAGTGACAGCACCACTTGTCATCGTTGAACCTCCACCTCCGTTAATGTCAAATTCAGCAGGCGATGAACTTCCTGTTGTTGGAGGATCTACGTCGAGTATCAGTTGATTACTACCATTTATTTCAAAAGTTAGTGCATATATGTCTGGACTGAGTATTGCTCCACCATTTGCAGTATCATCATGTAACTTATATTCAACGAAAGTAGATGTCACATTGTAGCTTCTGTACTCTAATCCAGTCCAGACAGGAGTGGTTGCAAAAGTAATAGTTGAGGGTGGCGTTCCAGAAAAGCCTGTTTGAACAGCGTCACCAGTTGTAACGTCATATCTATTTGAGTGACTCGTCCATTGTGTGGTCGCATCTTCGTCGAAAGCGTGAAACGCTGGGGAATCATTCACAGCTAAATCAAATAATGCATGCGGAGTAAATGAAAACACGTGTACACTACCAGGTCCAAACGTAGTACCAGATGCGTATTCTGCTAATAGGTCTGCTTGACTTGTAGGCTGAATATTTGCTGAATATTTTGTTGAATCTGGTGTGACAACTGTTCCGTCTAAATTTATCTTACACATCTTCAGAACAGTACCAGCATCAACAAATGAGACAACAACCGTGTTATCACTTGGGTCATATGCCCAATAGTCCATACCACTTGATGATGACGCGGCGTGTGTCACTTCTCCAATGTTCCCCAAATTATCGCTCCCAAAGAGTTTGTCAGTAAAGAGATTGTATTCAAGTGATCCAACAGCCCTAGGAATTTGTGAATCAATTTCGTAATATGCTAATTCTGATATAATAACGCCTCCACTGCTGGCGGTTGATACAACCCACAGCCGATAATACCGATAAGCACCTGGGTTCTGTATTTGATATTCCTTATGGGGGTAGTTTGTGAGAGTACCACTGGCACTACTTTGATGAGCAATATCAGCATTGTTTACACCACTTCTTGTATCCAAAGTGATCCAATTTACATCATCATTTGACCCCTCTATTCTCCAATCAGTTGGTAATGATTCAGCACGGGAGAGGGCGTCAGCTTCATTTGGACCGCCTCGTGCCCAAATATGATAATAGCCAATAAATTTTGTATTACCACTTCCTACATCGAACTTAAGCCATTCATTTACACCATAACTTGTTGACATTTGCCAT
>JACLAA010006992.1_pt1 | contig 13348 bp, 12 predicted proteins | sample 8027891 | NCBI WGS metagenome assembly JACLAA01 (sample SAMN15724900, study PRJNA655200) | protist metagenome | isolation source: fluorescence activated cell sorting (FACS) single amplified genomes of... | place: Spain: Blaines Bay Microbial Observatory, Mediterranean Sea | collected 2016-01-19 | reverse complement strand
AGAAAGGTGCCACGAAGAAAACACCGGGGGCGTCGGCGGAGAAGCAGAAGAAGCCGGCGGCAACATCGGCGAAGAAGAAAGAAGTAGAAGTCAAAAAAGTAGTAGAAGAAAAAGTAGCGCGGAAACAGTCGACGCCGGAACCTCCGAGAGAAGATGAGAAAGATGCTGTCGATAAGAATAAGAATAAGATTGCAGAAAAGTCGCCGTCGGCTGTGGGAATTATAACTCCTACCACCGCCACCAACGGCGTCCCGCCGGAGAAAAAGGAAGGCATAGAAGTGATTGAGTTCATCGTCCCAGAAGAGCAGAAGAAGAAGCAAGAACAGACGGCAAAGAAAAGAGTCCGAGAAAAACAAGAGGAGGAAGAGGAGGAACAACGAAAGCAAAAGCGAGAGAGGAATGAAAAGTCTGCTCTCGCTGCGGAGGCATCCGCCGCCTCAGTAGTTGCTTCCGAGACGAAAACGCCGCAATACAAACGACCTCTCATTGGACAAAAATCAACACCAATGCCTTTCTCGGCCGGAGGAGGTGCGGGCTTTTCAATACCGAAGCAAAATGCGGTAGCACCGACGCCACCAGTTGTTTCTAGCTTTCAATCCGCGACGGCGCCGCCTCCCTTACCGCCGAATCCAGCCACGGAAAAACTGCGAGAGGCGATGAATCAACTCAAAGCGGAGTACGCGAACTGGCCTAACTTTTCATTCAAGAACGGGAGAAAATCAATGTTTCTTTTCGGCCCGAGCATTTTGTCGCACCCGTTTAATCCCCAAGCTAAAGCTTGTAAACAATGCGGGAAAGTTGGTCACTTCCAGAGAGATTGTCCTTCTTCGATGAAATACAACCGCTCCGGCGGCGGCGGCGGTAGAGGAATGAAATGTTACAACTGCAACGGTTTCGGCCACAAATCTGCAGACTGTCCTGCGAGAGGAATTCGGCAGCAGCAGCAGCATCAACAGCATCGGCAACGAGAGAGATGGTAGGAAACACAGCCAGCGCGTCTTCAAGTTAGACTTGAAAAGTAGTTTAAATTGTTGAAGTGACAAAAACGATGAATAGGTAAATAAATTAAAAACGCTTCGTTTTCGATTGCGATACAAAAATAATGTTTCCATCCAGAAAATTAATCCTTCTCGCATCCGTCTTTGCGTTCCTCTTCTCGTTCAACGCAGGCGCCGCTACTACGTCGGATCCAACTGTCGCTGAGTTAGTTCGTCTGCTTCAAGACGGGAGCGATTATCTCATGAAAATGGTCGCGCAATCCGATCCGCGCGTTGCTGAGATCTTATTGACCAAACAGACAGATGGCGAAACGACGTCTTCGACGACGACGATGACACGGCAAACGAACGGCACGGCAAACTCTACGTTTTTAGAATCTCTGGAGAATGACTTGGATGACTTGTTTACGACCTTTTTATCCTCCATCGATCCCAATGATGTCAACGCCGCTCAAGTTCGCATCGCGAGCAGAAGTGAAGAAAATTCTTCGAGCAGAAACGAGTTTTCCTCGACGTCTGATCCGTCGTGTTTCCCTGGCTGGTACAGGCCGAAGTCGGTAAAGAGCGCGAGAATTTTCGGGCCGCAACTAGGAATTACGCTCAGAGCTGGCGAATGTCGCGTTGTTAAAAACATCACCAGCGCTTTGCGGAAAGTCGAGTGCGACTCGCCTTCAATCGCGTACTCGGTATTACCGGGAGGCGTGACTGCAAAGGGTGAAACGGCAGAACTTTTCGCCGGCGAAACGTGCGGAGTATCGGAAGCCGATCGAGATTTGGTTGAGATTTCTAAAGCGGATAGATTAATATCGTTCGACGATCCGTTAATAGTAGGGTTGAGTGATTTCGCGTGAGGTACAATACAGCTGTTATATTAATATTTTCCTAATCATCTTCGAAGACGTGCGCGGTGCGTTCGTAAAAGAAAATCATCGATCTTCTTCGACTTTCGTCGCGGTGACGGTATACGCGTCTTCAATCTCCTCCAACGTTTTACCTTTCGTTTCCACGACACTGAAATATATCGAAGCGACGCTCAAAACGCCAATCGACCCGAACCCGAAATACGTAGACTTGATGCCAATTTGTTCAATCGCGTACGGCAAGTTTAAACTGACGATGAAGTTAGACCCGAAGTTTAAAAGCGTCGCGATGCCAACCGCTTGCGAACGGACTTTCGTCGGGAACACCTCCCCGACTAACAACCACGCAATTGGACCAAAACTCACTTGATACGCGCCTACGTATAAGAAAATAGCAGCCACGGAAATGCGCGCTTGCGTTTCTGAAAGTGCCGCTGCCTCGACGCCGGATCCCGCAAAATCCGGCGAGGCCAACGCTAGAACCATCAGCGACAACGTAATCAAGCTCACCCCGCCGAGTAACAACGGACGCCGGCCTAAACTGTCTACTTTCCACACGGCTATACCGGTCATGAATAGTTTGAACACGCCAACCACGACGGCAATGTTCGAGGCGCCTTGCGCCGACCACCCAGCCGCCTCGAACGTTTGCGTCGCGTAATACAACACCGACGGTTGCCCAGTTAATTGCTGAAACAAAACCACCGATAAGCCGACGTACAAAGCTTTCGCGTATTTCTTATCTAAAATCGCAAACGGCGATTTCGTTCTTCCCATCTCTTCTTTCCTCCTCACGTTCGCAAACATGTTGATCTCGTCTAATTCGTTCATCAATTCCATCTCGCTCACGTTCGGCCCTCGCAATTTTTTCAGCGCCGGAAACGAGTCCATATTTTTCGACGCCAACCATCTCGGAGAATCCGGTAAGATGAACCCAGCACCGACTAACGTCAACACCGCGAATGGCACAGAGGTTAAAAACATGGATCTCCATCCCCCATCTTCCCCGACGTACTGACTCGCGCAAAAATACCCGCACAAAATCCCAAACACAATCGCCGCTTCTTTCAAAGAAATCAAAGTTCCTCTCAGAGAACTCGGCGCGGTCTCCGCGATGTACACCGGCGCGCCGTGCATGGCAAATCCAATCCCTAACCCATAAATAGCTTTCGCAAAGATTATAAAATCAACAGACTGCGCGTTCGCTTCCATAGTCCCGCCGATTAAATACAACACTCCCGCCAAGGCGATTTCTTTCCTCGATCCCAACTTCTCGCCGGCGGCGGCGGCGGCGACCGCGGATGCCGTCAACGCGCCAAAAAGAGACGCGGAGACAATTTGACCCGATTGCGACGCAGTCAAGGCGAAGAAATCCGTCGAGGATGTTTTTATGCTGTCCAACGCGCCCGAAGATACGCCAATATCGAGACCAAAAAGGAACCCGGCCAACGCCGGAAAGGCGAACGCGACACCGACTCGACCGTAATCAATCAATTTTTTCGTATCTTTCTTCATCACCTCGTCGTCGTTGTTCGAATATGTAGCTTTCGTTCGAACCAAAAATCCTTTCGATGATGACGACAACAACAACACTCTGTCGTCGGTATATGATTCACTTTTCGCAATACTACCACGCGCGTCGGAACAGACACCAGAAGAAGAAGATGATGTGTTTCGGTTTCCCCCAAATGCGGCAAAAGCAAAGGCACCAAAACGACTTTTAGTACGAAAACTCCGACGAGAAGAAGACGCCTTGTTGGTCGAAGAAGAAGAAGAAAAACTCGTGAACAGGGTCGTCTTCACTTCTGCGAAGGTGGTGGTGGGTGTCGCTCCGCGCATATGAATGATAATACTGAGAGTAGTATTACGTGATATCCGCACTCCTTTTCGCCACCACCGAGAGAATGAGAAAAAAAGAGAAGTTTGCGAGTGAAAAACCCCTAAAAATCAAGCTTCATCAAAGAACCAAAAAATATCCGAATAAACCCCATCATAAAAAATGGGACCGAACGAGAAACGCGCGCTTCAAGAAGAAGCAGAAGCGTTGATGAGCGAATACGCGAACCTAAAGAGTGAGATTGAACGTTTGAAAAAAGAGATTGATGAATTGCGAGAGGAGAAGAATCGATTAAGTCGCGCGGTTGCTCAATACCAAAGAGAAGATCTTGAGTCGAAAAATGAAATCACGCGTCACTTGAATCGGCTGAAAAGAGAGATCGATGAATTGCGAGAGCAGAAGGTCGTGTGAACTCGCCGAGAGAGACTCTGCGCGCGGAAGTTCTCAGGGAAGCGTTCGGGTTAGATCCCCTCGAAAATGGGGAGAGAGAGAATGCCGCCCAAGTTCACGAAATCGAAGCGTTAGAGGGAGAACTTGAAAGAGAGAATCGAGAGCAGTGGTGAGAGAAAAAAAAAGTGAAATCTGAGCACTTTTAGAGATACAAAATTTAGAGGAAAAAGTAGTTAAAACAAACACACATTGGAATGTTCTTCATTATAAGATACACAATACAATACACACACACACACACACACACACACACACACACACATCACACGCATTGTTCACATCAAATATAAACATGATGTTAACGACTTCGTTGCGACCGTTCCACGTTTTGGACGCCTCTTTAGCGGCTGAATTGGAGGACATGTTCTTCGACGCGGTGGATTCCGTTTTGCCTCCTTCTAATTCTTTTTCTTCCATGCGGGGGCAACAATCATCATCGCAAGAACAAAAGCGCGCGCTCTCCACGACGACATCGTCGTGGAGAGGAAGGCAAGTGCAAACGAGAGAAACGAACCGAGGAACAATGGTGAAAATGAACGTTCCCGGCGTGTCCGCGAGAGACGTGAAGGTCACGTTAACAGGCGGTTGTCTTCGAGATTCTTCGAAAAAAGAAGACGAATCGAAACTTCTTTCTTCGATTGGGGTGCCCACGTCTTTGAGAATTGACTTTCTCGGCGACGAACAACAACAAGCGGAAAGAGGAGGAGGAAACAACATAACGATTAAGCTGAAAAGAAAGGCGACGTACGACATCGAAAACGCCAAAGGTTTGGTGTGCGATGGCGTTTTGCGGGTGGTCGTGCCGAAAATAACTTTGCCGAAGGTCGACGTCAAGGTTGCCTCCGGCGAAGCGGAGCGCCCTCCGGCGGAGGAAAGCGAAGTAACGCTAAAATTTGCCGTGGCGGGGTATTCGAGTTCTGATATTTCTGTCGAGTTGGATGCCGAGAGAGAAAGGTTGAAGATTTTTGGGGAGCTCAAAGATAAGTCGAGCGAGTTTGAACGCGTGGTGCCAGTACCGAGAGGGTTGCGCGCCGAGCACGTGACTTTGTGCGCGGTGGAGAACGGCGTCCTCGAACTCCGTTTGCGAGACCCGCTGGCGATTGAGAAGCGGATCGTGCCGGTATTGAGCACGTCGCCTCCGCCTCTGCCATCTCCACCGTCTCAAGAAGTGGCGGCACAAGTGCAACGGATGAGTACTACCACCACCATCACGGGCAGCGAAGAAGAGAAGAAACCGACGGAACAACAAGACAACCGCGTGGTGTTAATGAAGACGGAAGTTCCCGGGTATTCCGCCAAAGACATCGAGTGCTGCATAAACGTCGATCGCACGATCGAAGCAAAAAGAAGCAACGGAAGAGGCGTCAAAATCGGCATCCCGAACTCAATCAACGTTGACTCCATCAAAGCGTACTGCGAACACGGCATCTTCCAAGTCCTCGGTGAAACCGAACCGCCCTTCACGCCGCGCGCGGTTGCGGTCGATATCGCCGGTCCGAGCGAAGACGCCGAGAAGCAAAAAATGCTCAAACAGTTGGAAGACATGGTGGTCGAAGAAGACCAGGAAGAAGAAGAAAACGACGCCGTGCTCGTGAACAAGAAAGAAGGCGTTGAGGAAGAGAAGAAAACGAGCGCTTAAGCGCTCGTCGAGAGAGATACAAAAGAGAGACACGTACTCATCTCGTCGCGCGATGAAAATCGCAAACACGAGAACACAGAGAGAAAGGAAAATTAATGGACAGACCTTATAAATAAAAGAACAACATTATCAACAATTTCACACATACTAGAGTACTACTAAAAGAATGTTTCGTCGCGCGTCCTCGTCTTCGCTCTCGATCTTTTCCAGGCGAGCGGTGTCTTCGATGGAGACTTGTTGTTCTTCTTCATCTTCTGTATCGTCTTTATCTTCTTCTTCTGTAAACGTCGGCGTTTTTAAGAATGTGTTTTTACCATCATCGACGTGTCTTTCGTTGCGGCAACCGCAATCGAAATCATCGTCTTCTTTCGCGGAAGGAGGACGATTTGGTCGTTCTTTGAACACGACGGCAGCGACGAAAGAAGAAACCAGTAACAAAAGTCAAAACGAAATTGAAATGAAAGGCATCACTCTGAGAGGCCGCCCGATGTATTTGGACATGCAAGCGACCGCCCCAGTGGATCCGAGAGTTTTAGACGCCATGTTGCCATATTTCGTGAGCTCGTACGGGAACCCGCACTCGCGAACGCATTATTTCGGGTGGGAGGCGGAAAATGCGAACGAAGAGGCGAGGAAGAACGTGGCAGATGTGATTGGGGCGACGGAGAAAGAGATTATTTTTACCAGTGGAGCGACGGAGTCGAATAACATGGCGATTAAAGGCATCGCGAACTTTTATAAGTCGGGAGGGAAGACGCACGTCATTACGACGCAAACGGAACACAAGTGCGTTTTGGATTCGTGCAGGCAGTTGCAACAAAACGGATTCGACGTGACGTATTTGCCGGTGAAAACGAACGGTTTGATCGATTTAGAGGAGTTGAAGAAAGCTATTCGCCCTGGGGAGACGTGTTTGGTATCGGTGATGGCGGTAAATAACGAAATCGGAGTCGTGCAGCCATTGAAGGAAATCGGGGAGATTTGTCGCGCGAATAAGGTGTTTTTTCACACGGATGCCGCGCAGGCGGTTGGTAAGATTCCCTTGGACGTGGACGAGATGAAAATTGATTGCATGTCAATCTCGGGGCACAAAATTTACGGCCCGAAAGGTGTCGGCGCCATTTACGTTCGAAGACGACCGAGGGTTAGAATGGAACCAATCATCAACGGTGGTGGTCAAGAGAGAGGTTTACGAAGCGGGACGTTACCGACGCCGTTACTGGTCGGGTTAGGCGAAGCCTGCAAAGTCGCTAAAGAGGAAATGGAATACGATCACAAACACGTCGAAAGGCTTTCCAAACGATTGTTGGACGGGTTGAAAGAACGCATTCCGTATTTAGTCGTAAACGGTGACGAGGAGCAAAGATACCCGGGTAACTTGAACGTATCGTTTGCGTACGTCGAGGGTGAATCGTTATTGATGGGTTTAAAAGATTGCGCGGTTTCCTCTGGGTCGGCGTGTACGAGCGCGAGTTTGGAACCGAGTTACGTGTTGAGAGCGCTGGGCGTGGAAGAGGACATGGCGCACACGAGCATTAGATACGGAATCGGGAGATTCACCACGGAGGAAGAGGTGGACCGCGCGGTAGAGTTGACAGCAGAAGTCGTGGAAAAGTTGAGAGAGATGAGTCCGTTGTACGAGATGGTGCAAGAAGGGATTGACATTTCAAAGATCCAGTGGAGCTCCCACTAGCAAAACATTTCAACGCTCTATTATTAAAATACATATATCTAATATACAAACAACATAATCATCGATTCATCGATCTTGCGCATCGTTACTACTCAACACTTCAATCTCATACACCGATAACGTGTACGCGTCGAGCGAGAATGGTAAGCCTCGTTGCCTTATAATTTCGCGAGCGAGTTCTTCCACGTTGAAGTGACCGAGATATTGTTTTTTCATCGTCAGGAACGCTTCCTCACCAAACGCGTCTTTTAAGGATTGAATGCTCGTTTCCGGGGCGACGACGTAATAGTAATCGTATTCCTTTTTTGATTTGTTGTTTTTATCGATGACTTTCATTGAATGAGTAAAACGTTCGGCGCTTTCTTGCGAGTGTTCTTTGATGGCGATTGATTTCATCGCGTCTTTTCCCAGGAAAGCGTTTGGCGGAGGATACGTGCGCCAAAACGCAACCAACGCTTTAGCACCGCGATTTCCGGATCCCACACCATCGGGATCGGTGGCAAATGAGGGAAGATCTAAAACAACCGACGATATTCGAGCTTGGTGCGCAAACCCGTAAAAAATGGTCACCGACGCGTTGAACGTCACCCAAACGAGCCAGAAGAGAGAGAATTTCACGCGCACTCCACCGCTCGTTTTATTCGTGTCCTTATCCTTAACCGCAACAGGAGTTTCGTTCTCGTATAATCGAGCAAGCTCATAGCTCGCAACTGTAAGCACGGGAAGCATCGCTGGAAGTAAAAATCTAGCCTCTTGGTGCGAAGAAATCGACAAAACGGCGATGGAAGCGAAAGCCGAATACAAGATTGGTCGCAAACTTTGACTCGTCTCCGAACCGTTCTCCTTCGTGTTCTTTTTCTTCAACACCGTTTCTTTAACCACTTTCCACACGCACAGCGCATACGCCGGTCCAAAGAGAACGAAACCATTCAACATCAAATGCGTCAATCTAAAGTGCTCGCCGTGATGTTTGCCCGCGAATTTCACGTTGTACACCAACGCGTGCCACGGCGCGAAATAAAACTCCTCTTCTGTTCTCTCGTAATATTTCGCGTCCAATTTAGCTACTGCAGATGCAACCACCGCAAACGAAACCGCCACAATCGAACTTCGTCTCAGAAACGCCATCATCAGCTTTGGCGTTTGCAAAAATCGAAAGGACTCGAATACCATCAAAGGCGCGACAAAAATCGCAAACGTAAACCGTACGAAGATTCCCACGGCGATTAATGCGCCTCTAAGAACCAACACAATATCTTCTTTCAATCCCTCCTTCGCCGTTTTCTTCTCGTTACTTCTATGTGTCGTCGTTGAATCCATCATCCCGATCAAAACCATCGCGAATATGGTCGCTTCCAACCCGTTTGAAAACGGTCTCGCGTGTATCACAAACATCGGCCAAGACGTCGCCAGTAAGAGTGGCAAGTATCGCACGGGCGACGATTTGTTCTGCGCCTTATCAGAGATTCGCTTTACAATTCTTATCGCGACAAAATCGACGATTAAAGAATATACCGTCATCATCGCTCTCGGCGCGGCGAACAGCCACCAAGTGCTCCTACTCGTAGGGGAAATCTTGAGCCAAATCCGATACGGCACCGACCCCATCAGAGCGTGCGCGATGGAACTTCTCACCGGCATTTTCGCCGTAAACTCCCACGGAATGTGCGTCAACTCTTTCACCATCGTCGTCGATTGCGTTTCGTCTGTTTCTCCGCCTGAGGAAAACACGTCTCTAAACGCCGGTTGAATGGATTGAAAGTGTTCGTCTGGGTGGACGTATCCCGTGCCGAACATTGCAGAAACGAATCGAAGCAAGACGAGGACGCAATGGAGAATAAGAAGCCTCGCGTTCGTCGGTTTGGTGATGGTGGTGGTGGTGGTCATTTTTATACAGTGCGGCGTGATAGTATTGCACGTATGAGTGAAGAAAAGAGTTGCTCTAAATGGAGTCTAAAAAGCAGTTAACAACAGCTTCTCTAAGATATCAACTCTTCAAACCGTCCAAGCGCTCGTCGCCCATCATCTTCCGATCGAACCCGTCGTCACCGTATCGACTCCCGAGCAAAACCCCGACTTTAATCTTTTTATCGTTCGATTGATGCACTTTTTCCAAGAACTCCGAGTATCCGTTCATGGTTTCTATGGATTTACTCTCCATCGCCGGACAGCGGTGTACCGAGACGCGTTGGAGGAGAGGACAGTTTTGGAAGAGGTCGCGAGGCAGTCCGAGGAGTCGAGGGTTATCGTCTAAGAGGATCGTTTTTATTTTCGGTGGCAGGAAACTGTCCGGGATGGAGAGAAGGTTACACTTGGTCGCCGCGAACGAGGTTAAGCTTCGCCATTTTTCTTCGTTCTCACGGTCTTTCTCCTCGGAAGGTGTCGCCGCGGGAGTATCATTAGGTGTTGAAGACGACGACGACTCCGCGCTCCTTCCTAATCGATCCAACCTCCCGTTCTCGCTCACGTCCACGTCTTCTAACATCTCCATCTTCCCGAGTTCCTCCAAGTTTACCTCTTTCAACATATTCCCTCTCAAATTTAAACTTTTCAGCTTTGTGCAGTGTTTCGTTAATAAGCGCCAATCGACCGTTTCGATCGCGTTCGCGTGTGCGTCCAACACTTTCAACTGTTTCAAATGTACGAAAAACGTGTCCAATGATTTCAACGTATTCTTCCCGAGGATTAATCGTTGCACGCTTTTGCCGATATCCACGAACACGCTGATAGGAATTTCCGCTACGCGGTTGTTCGTCACGTCTATCGTCTTTATTTTATTGTCCTTCGTCTGTATCATCTCAACTAACGAAGCGATGGGTTCCAGGGGAATCCGCGTTAGGGAACAATCGCGGAGGGAAACGATGCCGGTGGAGTGCCAGTTTTGCACGCGCGTTTGAACGTTTTTTTTGGTGATTTTATTAGTAGTATTAGTACTCCTCGAGGACGGTTGATCCTGCGGTGTAGAAGCGCAGCAACCCATCTCGGTGACGTGATGATGAAGATGAAGATGCTGATGTGTTTGTTGTGAGGAAATTTTATTACTACAAGACTACGCGTTCATGAAGAAGTTCATTTATACTTCAGTCTTCACATCTTCATTTAGACGAGCGTCTGTTCCTTTTCTTGTTCCGAGCAGCGTTGTCGTCGTCGTTATCTCGCGGGAAGTAGTCGTCTTCCTTGTCGTCTTCGTTGGATGTCATGTTCTTCTTGACGGCGGTCGCGGCAGCGGCTTTTTTCATCTCTTTGAACATCGCTTTCCTCTGTTTCTTGTGTTCCAACTTTTTCTTCCCGGCGCGAATGTCTCTCGAAACGTAGCCTTCTTTGTTGTCGACTCGGTCTCTTCTCGGGTTGTTCTCGCGTCCGTCCTTTCGCAACGGCTTGTACTTCTTTTCGTTTTTATCCGCCTCGAGATTTAACAACCACTTCGGGACGTCGCAGCCGCTGCGTTGCATCACTCGCGCGATGGAACGCACCGTGCCTCTTTTCGCGTCTTCTTCGGTGAAGAAAGTGACCGCGTTTCCAACTCGACCGGCTCTTCCCGACCGTCCGATGCGATGGATGTACGCCGTGCTCGTTAACGGGAAATCAAAGTTGACGACGGTGCCTACGGCGGCGAAATCCATCCCTCTGGCCATCAAATCCGTGGCGCACAAGCAGTTCAGTTTGCCTATTCGGAACAGATCGACGATGGATTTGCGTTTCTTATCGGACATGTCCGAGTGAATTAACCCAACTTCGCCTAACGCACCTCCGGTTAACTCTTTCGCGACTTGGATGCATCGATCTTTACTCTGCGCAAAGATGATCAATGGCGTTTGAACGCCCTTTTGGACCATTTGCTTGACGGCTAAAATTTTCCCGCTCTCTTTGCCACAAAAGATGAGTTTTTGCGAAATGGATTCGTTGGCGGAGTTTCTTTCGCCGACGGTGAGACGAACGCAGTGATGCATGACGCTTCGCGCTAATCGCTCGGCGGTTTCCGGAAGCGTCGCGGAGAATAAAGCTTTGAGACATTTTTTCTTTTTGGTCGTCTTCGATGAGGGACTCTTTTTCTTCTTCTTTTTCTTTTTATCGTCGTCGTCGTTTGTATCGTCTGGATTATCGCACGCGTGCACGACGGCATCTATTTGCTCAACGAAACCCATCTCGAAGAGTTTATCGGCTTCGTCCAGGACTAAGAATTCAACTGCGTGCGTCGAAATTTTCTTTTGTGTTAAAAGCGACGCCAATCGTAACGGGGTAGAGATGAGAATGTCAACTTTATCGAAATCGTTCGCCGCGTTCGCTTTGGTGAGTTGCGTGACCCTGTGTTATATGAAGGAAAAGGGAAGAAGAGATTGTTAGTATACACGCACAAGAGAAAGAAACGAAAGAGAAAAAGAACAGAACGATACTATTTGTTGATCAGAGCTGCTATTCACTGTCGACTCTTTAGCGCCAACCGTTTCTTCAACTCGTAAAAATCACAAGCGTCCTCTCGTCGGATATCAAACACCAACTTCGGCTTCACATTTCTACACTCAGAAGAACACAGAGAGACACCTCACGAAATGCCTTTTAAATGGTCGTAAAAAAGACGTCACAGGTTTCAGTTCTTCTTCACTTCAACAACAACGAAAAATGCATGCGATTAAAGAAAGATGCGTGAAAGAGGAAAGAAAGAAATTTCGCGCACCTCAATCCGTCGCTCAACAGAGTACAAATCCTGGTCGATTGCGTCGCCAACTCTTTCGTCGGCGCTAACAAAATCGCTCTCACCCCCCCATCTTTCCTCTTCCCGAGTCGCATAAATATAGGTAACAAAAAAGCGAGCGTCTTCCCGCTCCCAGTCGGCGCCACCGCCAACGTCTCCACGTCTCTCAGCATCATCGGTATCGCTTGTCGTTGAATCGGCGTCGGCTCGAGCCATTTGCACTCCTCTAATCGTGTAATCAAAGACTTCGAACATCCGTACGTGGTTTCTAAATCCTTAAAACTTTCCAAAGGTGCCGGTATCACGTTTCGCGAGTCGTCTCCTTTCACTTTAATCTTGTATTCTTTTCTGCGGATATTCGCCAGTTCCTCCTCCGTTTGGTGGTGACCATTCGAATGCAAATTTGCCTTCTTCTTCTTCGTCTTTGCATTTTTCGCAAACATGGATATCTTTTGTTCGTCCTCGTTTACGTCGTCATCGCTACTTTCATCGTCATCATCATCATCATCAGAAGAGGACAAAGAGGAGGAGGATGAAGACGCCTCCGACGATGAATTCTCTCTCGTATCCGTCGTCGCTTTTTTCCCGCCGTCAAAACGCTTCCTCGATTTTGTTGCGAATTTCTCCAAGTCGTTCCCGAACCTCTTGTTGTTGAACTGCGCTAAATTCCCGCACAGATTGGCGAACGCTTTCGAGGCTTTCGAATGCACGAGATTGAGCGAGTTTGAGGACGTCGTCGTTTTGTGTGTTGTTGTTCCCATAGTGTTGTTGTGCAAAGCAGAAATGTGGCAAAAAGAATACGAGACAGACTCTCTCGTTTTCCCAAAAAAAAACTGAGTTTTAAAACTCTCTTTGTTGTGTTTTTGTTCTTGTTGCGATGATGTGTATGTCAGTGTATGATGTGATGATTTAGAACTACAAATGATGAGCTAATGTTGAGTACGCATGTGTTTTTTCAAACCACTAGATTGACGATACCTCTTCTCGCAAACATCACATTCGTACGGTTTCTCGTTCGCGTGAATACGCATGTGGACTTTCAAATTACCAGATTCACGAAAGCGCTTCTCGCACACATCGCATGCATACGGTTTCTCGTTCGTGTGATTACGCATGTGGGCTTTCAAATTACCATTTTGACGATACCTCTTCTCGCAAACATCTCATTCGTACGGCTT
>JACLAA010002510.1_pt1 | contig 13367 bp, 7 predicted proteins | sample 8027891 | NCBI WGS metagenome assembly JACLAA01 (sample SAMN15724900, study PRJNA655200) | protist metagenome | isolation source: fluorescence activated cell sorting (FACS) single amplified genomes of... | place: Spain: Blaines Bay Microbial Observatory, Mediterranean Sea | collected 2016-01-19 | reverse complement strand
GACGTTTTCTAACAAATTCATTCCGCACGCGTTCATTCTGTTCGATGTTGTTGTTGTTTCTTCTTCTCCTCTCACTTCTTTCACATTATCACAGACGAAGAAGAACACGAAGAAAAACAACAAAAATATCAAAGAAGAAGAAGAAGAAGAAGAAGAAGAAGAAGAGGAGGAAAGAAAACCATAGATTCCTCCCCCCCTTTTCTTGCCATCAAAATTTCCTCGTTGCTTTCTTTTCAGACGAGAACGACTCCCACTCTCACCACTACCACCACTACCACCACCACCACCACCGCAAGATCTGCTCGTCGTCTTTAAAAAACTTCTTTCGTCCTCGTCTTTATTAAAGCGGCAGCACGAGCAGCGCAATTCTTCTTTGCAATTTCGGCGCATTATTATTTTCGTTTCGTTTGGTTCTGTTCGAAAGGTGTGTGTTTTTGTGGGACACTTTTTTCATTTTTTCGCACAAAACAACAAAAGGAAAAAGTCGAACCGACGACACAAAAAAGCAAGAAAAAGACAGTTTGGATAAAAAAGAATGAAGCTTTTGTTGTCCCCGTCTTCCTCTTTGAAGAGCGGCCCCGGCGCGGCAATGATGACCGCGAAACTCCTCCTTCGAGGAAGACGTTCTCAGCATCAGCATCATCGCGTCGTTCGGAGGATACCGGTGTTGGTTTCAACGTCTTCTTCAGGCAGTAATACTTTTTCTGACAACGAGTGCGATTGCGGTTTTTGTCCTTCGTGGGGAATGCGGATGATAAAACCTCCTCTTTCTTTTAACAGAATTCAACAGCAACAGCAAAGCAGATACTCATCATCATCATCATCATCATCTACCAAATCCTCGTCCAACGATGATTCTCTTTACGAAAGGAAAAAGTTATCCTCGATTGAACCACCAACCGTGGCGAAAGAGTTGGTGGAGTATTTGAACAAGTCTTGGACGGCATTTCACGCGACGAAAAACGCGGAAGAGTTGCTCAAAAAAGCAGGTTTCGTAAAACTGGACGAGGACAAGAGTTGGTCGTCGTCGAGTTCGAATTCGAATTCGAATCCACCGTTGAAACCGAACGGGAAATATTATGTGGTGAGGAATCAAAGTTGCATCGTGGCGTTTTGTTTGGGTGGAGAGTACGTCCCGGGCGATGGGTTTCACATCATCGCCGCGCATACCGATTCGCCGTGTCCCAAACTGAAACCAGTCTCCAAGCGGAAAGAACGCGCCGGGTGCATAGGCGTCGGCGTGCAACCGTACGGGGGAGGATTGTGGCACACGTGGTTCGATAGAGATTTAAGTGTTGCCGGGAGAGTTTTGCTGAAGAAGAACGACGGTCGAGTCCAAAGCGAGTTGGTGAAGATTGAGCGCCCGATCGTGAGAATACCGTCGCTGGCTATACACTTGGATCGAGAAATCAACCAGTCTGGTTTTAAACCAAACTTGGAGACGAACTTTGCGCCCATCTTGGCCACGGCAATTAAAGCCGAACTCGAAGGTTTCAATAATAACAGAGAGAATAAAAACAAGGACGCCAACAACGATAACAGCAGCAGTTCTAGCGGAGGTGAAACGATGCATCATCCTATCATTCTCGCCATACTCGCCGAGGAGTTGAAGTGCGAACCGGAAGACATCATCGATTTTGAACTCAACGTGTGCGACACGCAAAAGTCTCAAATAGGAGGAGCGACGAACGAATTCATATTTAGTGGAAGACTCGATAACTTGTGCTCTTCTTTTTGCGCTTTGAAAGCGCTCATAGACGCCTCGAAGGATTCGTCTTTGAAGAAACACAAAGGGGCGCGCGCCATCGCTTTATTTGATAACGAGGAAGTTGGATCCGTATCGACAAGCGGCGGCGGCGGTACGGTTATGATTGAAGCCATTAAACGTGCGACTCTGAGTAGTAACAGTAGTAACAGTAGTAACAGCAGTGGAGGAGAGAGTGATGTCATCGAACAATGCCTCGCGAAATCGTTCCTCGTCAGCGCGGACATGGCGCACGCCATCCATCCAAACTACACGGAAAAGCATGAAGAACAACATCAACCGTTATTTCACAAAGGCGTTGTCGTCAAGCACAACGCCAACCAACGGTACGCGACGACCGCACTCACCGCGTACATGTTTCGAGAATGCGCTAAACTCAGTGGTATCCCTACCCAAGAGTTTGTCGTGAAAAACGACATGGGCTGCGGATCCACCATCGGTCCAATCGTCAGCGCGCAAACCGGCATCCGAACCGTCGACGTCGGCGTGCCGCAGTTATCCATGCACTCTGTTCGAGAAATGATGGGCACCGAAGACGTGGACATATGCCATAAACACTTCTTGGCGTTTTACGAGAACATTGCCAAAGTGGATGCCAACGTTCAGATGTCCAGTTAGTCAAGAACTGATGCGAGAGACTTTGTATAATAAAATATGAACAAAACTCGTTACAAAAAACGCACTCGTGCTTTGTACTCTTTGAACGGACCTTCGCGTAATGTTGAAGACGTTTTCTTCATCATCATCATCTCTGAACCACCGTTACTCGTCGAGAAGCATCGTCCTCGTCGGCGAAAACAAAAGGCACTCGCGTCCTCGTTCTCGTCCTCGTCGTCGTTCAATTCTTCTCGTACACGCGAAGAAAAAAAGCGGATTCGCCGCCGAGTTGATGAAAAAAAAAGAGGAGGACGACGACGACGATGACGGCCCAAGCACGAGTACTAGTAAAACGAACGAAAACGAACGGTGTCCGTGCGGCTCTTCTAGCTCTTACAAGTCCTGTTGCCGCCCGTATCACGATTTGGAACGATATCCACCCGACCCGGTGACTCTGATGAAATCTCGATTTTCAGCCTACGCTAAAGGCAAAGCGAAATACGTCGTTATGACCACGCACTCGGAAAATGAAATCAAAAAAGACGGGAGCAAAACAAAGAGCGGAGTGAAAGTGAGCACGTTAGAAGCGGACGTGATCGCGACGTGCGAAAAAGTTGAATTTTATGGATTGAAAATCGCCAACGAGAAGAAGAAGAACGAGACGGAACATCTGGTTTCTTTCAGTTATAACTGCCGTGTGCGAGGTCAAAAAGGTTTCGATCGAGGCAGAGAGGAGACGCAGTCGGAGCTGTCCACGTTTAGGAAAGAGGAAGACGGGAAATGGTATTTTCTTGATGGGATTCAAGGCGCTTGATTGTCGCGTTTTGCTTCTGTGTATTATGATAAACTATTTCTAACATTTACTATCGCTACTACTACTACTATTACTACTACTATTACTATCACCATCATCGTCATCATCAAGCGACTGCTTCCCAGCCTCCGGAAAACATGCACGCGTCCGCCCCACCTTTACACTTCAAGCGTTGACTCGTATCGGTTTCGCACGAAAGCAAAGCTGTGTTCTCGCCTTGCGAATGTGACAACGAAGGATAGCAACACGTGGCCGGCCACGGGAATGCTCGAAAATTCTTACCGATGCCTACATTTTTCAAGCCCGAGTTTCGTTGCCAACGCAACATTGCTCTTTCAAATCCAAACTCTTTTAAACCTTTCGCTCTTTCGAGAACGAACTTTGCATCTTTCTCGTCGAAAAACTCAAACTTATTCATCGCTTCTTCAATGCGCATATTCGCGAGTTCACTTAAACACGTGTCTAATTTGTCCCCGAAGGAGTTTTTGCCCAAGAATCCATCTCTCGCGTGACACCTGTAATCCAACATCACGCTCAAGCTTACCGAGGTTTTTACTCTCCTCGCATCTGCGTCGCCGTTTACGTGTGAGTTAGAAAATCTCGCAATGCTGAACTTTTCGCTCCCTGGTATGAATACCGACTCCGTCACGCACGCTCTCCAACCGCGTCCAAACATTTGATCGTTATCTATGAATGTCATTTTCGAATACGTTTCGTTCACCACGTCGATGAATATATTTTCACCGTGTCGATCGCATTGACCTAACAAAGCATCCATCACCGCCGCTTTCACGACAGACTCGTGATCGACGTTCGCCAACGCGTCGCGAGCGCCAATCGGGTCACTTTTCACCAGCCGTCCATCTAATTGCGTGATTGAAATTCCCGGCGCGATAGACATGAACAGCGCGTCCGTTTCTATCTTTCGAGTATTGCTGGGATGCACGCTCTTCACGCGCTCTGTCCAGTGTCGCACGGAAATTTCCGACGCGTCGCAATAATCGAGAATCTTTTGCATCGTCACTGAATTCCGCATCGTTCTCACGGCTTTCGTGCGCTGCGGCGACGTCGCGTCTACGATTACGTTTCCTTCTTTTCGATAGCACACGCCGGCGCCGCCTTGATCCACCGTCGCGCCGTCCGGTTTCTTTTTTTCTCCCACGCACCACATCTTTGCAATCGCCCACTCCTCGTCTTCTTCGTCGCTCTTCGTCGTCGTCGTCTTCTTCTCTCTCCTTTTCACTTTCACCAGCGTCGCCGGCGATGCGCCTATTTCCGGTTCGTACGTCTTATTTTTCATCGTCACCGTTCTCACCATCTCTTTCAAAACGTGCGTGCACCCGAAGCACACGTCGCACTTCTTGCCGTTTTCCGCGAGCTCTTTCGCTTTGGCGTTGTCGTGCCCTTCGTCAGAGGACGAAGAAGAAGAAGACAAAGAAGAGGAACGGCGAAAACGCTCGTTTTTGTCCGCTCCTCTTTCTTCAATACTTTCTTCAAAACCTTTGTCTTCTTCTTCTTCTTCTTCCGATGCAGTCGCGCATCTTTGGCACGTCCCGCACGACGCGGCGAACGACGATTCAGACGACGAACCCGAAGGCGCTTTCGCCACCACGAAAACGACCAAATCCTCCTCCTGAAGAAGAAGAAGAAGAAGAAAAACAGCACACAACAACAAAAGAAGAAACATCTTTTGCGATCGTTTTTGTCGTCGTCGTCCCATCATTTTTATCATCATTTTTATCATCATCAGTGGTGGTGGTATACTCGTCGCGCGCGCATCGTGAAAGACATCCTCTTCGTCTCAGCTCTCAACAAAGAAAGACGCAACAACAACAGTTATTACTCGCAATGATGAGAAAAAGAGCAAAAATTCGCAAAAATTTCATCTTTTCTCTGCGTGCTTTGAAAAAAGTGTCTCCTCTCTCTTCTGCGCAAAATCATTTTTTGGCCAGAGCACAGCTGTGAATGCGAAAAAGAGGAGGAGGAGGATGATAAAAATCTCTCTTTTTTTCTCCTCTGTCTGTGTTTTCTTCCGCTCTCTTCTAAAAAAGAGGGCGTGTGCCACTTTTGTAGAAAAGGATACGTTTTACGGGGAAGAAAACCACAGATAAACACACTCACTCACGTAAGAGCGTTTCAGAACAGACGCGACGCACTTTCAGCACTACTTTCAGTACTTTTGTTGGCGCTGTTTTTAGAAGATATACGGTGTTTCTTCAACCTCCTCGCGCGATGAAGACGACGACGACCTGCTTTTGCATCGTCCTCGTGATGATGTCAGGGGGCGTGTGGCGGCCGACGACGAGTTCGCGAGGTGGATTTTTTTTACTCGGTGCGGAAGCGGCGGAGTTAGAGATTGGTTGGGATGGGTTGGTGTATACCGTCGACGACGATTCGACTATTCAAGAAACGAGAGATTTTGACGGCGTGACGAAAACGATCGGACCGTATTATCTCTCCGAGCGCGCGCAGCACATCAAAGACGAGTTCATCGTACCGGTGACCGATGAACTCTGGGATGATTATTTGCAAGATTTTAAATCGTACATGGATGAATTTTGCGAAGTTTCTGGTGGCGACGATTGGACTAAGTTTACTGGCTACGCGTTCACGCCATCTAATGGTGGCACGAGAGTTACTTCGGATGCGTTCATGACCGATTACTTGACGGACACCATCACTGCCGCCAAGGCGGGGACTGCGCCAGCCGACGGAGCCCTCGAAAAGGTTGAAAAGACCGTCAAGGACATGTGCGGAATTCACGCCGTTTTGCGCTATTTGCACTTGGGCCACATTAATGGTAACAATAATACCAACTGGGATAGAGCTGCGGCGGTGTATTACGGCCAAAATAAACTTGGATCTCTTTATCATCGCTCGGAGTATTTGGGTGGACAATTTGGTACGACGTCGGGCGGCAACTCTGCTACGAATGTAAAGATCAACGCAGCTTTTAGACAAGGCAAACAATCTACGTCGACTGCGACGAAAGCTGAAAAGTACGAGATTATTGAGCACCAAATGCGCATCGTGTACGCGCAAGGTATCATTAAGTACGCGCTTCAAATGGACCACGCAATTGCCGAAAACGAGGCGACGAAGTACATGGAAGCGCAAGCGGAAGGTCAAGCATTCGCTCGTATTCTCGCACCATGGGTAAACGGATACTCGCAGAAAAACGCGACGGCGTTAGAAGCAATGTTTGACACGTCTAAAGTTCCGCGAGGGTACGCGCATTACAACTACTGCGCGGCAAAAGCGATTTTGCAATCGGACATCAACGGCGGGATTTCTGACGAAGAGATTGGAACTTACGACCACATGGATGAGATTGTCTGTCCGACAATCGACGCGCATATGAGCAATTTGCAAAGAAGTGGTACGGATACGTACACGCCGCAATCCATTGTCGGTCCAGACTTGTCCGTTTCGCAGGCGGTTTCGCAAGTGAAAACGTTGCTCGGGGACTCGTCCGACTACGCGACCATTAAGGAAACGTACACTGAGTTGGGATTACGCGCGTTGGCTGATACCGATCACACGGGTGAGCCTGTTTGGAACGATTTCAAGGCGCACTTTGGTTCTGCCACGTGGATTTCTGACTTTGTCGATGAAATCTGCGATGGCACGACTTTATCTTCGCACCCGGGCGCGAGAGCGGAACTGCTCGAAAAGACCGTCATGGACGCGTTGCAAGTGCAAGCGATCATCAGCGATCTCTATCAAGGCTACTCGAACGACGACCAGGATAAATGGGACCAAGGTGCGGCGAAGTTTCACGGCGCCGGCGACAGTTACGACTCCACCGTCTTTGCGCGCGGCGACAAGAGAGCGGCCAACTACGGCACCCCGCAATCGGGTACTACTGTCGCAAAAGCGAACAGTGCCATCGCGACTGCCTTGGTCTCGGGTAAAACTGAGGCCAACTACAACACGGTGTTGAAAAACATCAAAATTATCTACGCGCAAGCTACTATTCGATACGCGTGGCTTATCGATCGCGACGTTGTTGAAGGCACCGATTATCGCGAACACCAGGCGGAAGGGTTGGCGTTTTTCAGAGTCATTGCGCCGTGGGTCAAATCTAGCTCCGGTTACGATACCGTATCTCAAATCTTCGACACGACGAAGAGGCCGTTTTCAGTCATTGGTCACTCGTATTGTCTCGTTGAACAAATCATTACGGATGCTTTATCCATCTCCAATTCGGACTTGGGCTCCTTGGAAGACGCTAGTTCTTTGGCTTCGTGTTCAAACGTGGCAACTTCGAAGGTCATCTCCGAAGGTGACACTACGCTTTTCACGGCAACGACTGATATTGGCGCTTCTTTAGAGACGTCCAATCTCGTTTCTGACGTCAAAGCTATCCTCGATGTTACCTCGCCAAACTTTGCCGCGATCAAGGCAAAATACAGATCGGACGGTTTGCGCGGCATGGCGGACGCGGACAGATCTGGCGAGCCCGCGTATAATCTCTTTTACGCTTATTACGCCTCGAAGACGTGGATTTCAGATTTCCTCTATCGCGCAACTGATGGCACGGCGACGTCTAATTCAGAACCGGCACGATTGGAGGCGGTTGAGAAAACTATGTGGGACGCGACCATGGTGAATGCGATTGCGTCCGACCTCTATCGAGGCATCTCGGACAAGAATGCGTGGGACGCTGCGGCGGCGAAATATTTCGGAAAAGCAACGACGCGATCGACGACTATTTACGGGCGTGCGAATAAGCGCGCGGCGAATTTTGGAACCTTAAGTTCGGATGGAGTTACGGCCAAGGTGAACGTCGCGATATCCGACGCGTTCAAATCTGGACAAAGCCAAAACAACCACGACATCATCTTGAAATCAATCAAGACTATCTACGCGCAGTGTGCCGTCAGATACGGTTTAATGTTAGACCAAGACGTGGCGAGTGGAGCAGATTACCGCGAGCATCAAGCGGAGGGATGGGCATTCTGGAGAGTCCTCGCGCCGTGGGTATCGGAAGTCGATTCGAGCGGAGCGCAAGTTTTGGATTACATGTTCAACACGGCGACGACGCCGAACCACGCGAACCACTACTGCTTTGCGGTGAATGTGGTAAAGAATTTGAACATAGCCGCGGACGACATGGGTATCCACGAAGGCGCGCCGTCTCTCGATAGTTGCGTTGGTATCGAACCGACAATTATCGGAGCGACGCCTTCCTCTGGTTTTACCCACTTTGCGGCGAAGAGCATGTTTTTCGTGTACTTTGCGGCGACATTCTTGGTAGCTTCCTTGGCTTTGTGTGCGCTTTAATATAACAACAACAACAACAACAACAACACTGAAAAGTATACGACGAACAAAACGGAACGATTAAATAGGAAAGATGGAACAAATACGAAAGTGAGTACTCGTACTATTATAGGAAGGGATTGGTAAAATGCAATTCTCTCTCATTTTTTTATTCACACACAATATCAAACTAATGAGACACACAAACACCAACATACAAATTCGTCTCGAATACCGCCGTTCCTTTCTTTTACTCTCGCTATCTTTCCCGCACGCACTCGCGTCTTCTTTTTACGGCCAAATCGGCAACCCTTTTCTATTGACGGAGAAATTATCGCCGTATGCCTTTGGTTGCGTTCCTATCTTCCCCGCGCCCGGGATGATCGAGCTCCCGCGTTGCGTGAAATGCTCCGTCTCTTTCTTCTCGAGAACTTCCAACGACCACCCTCTCTTTTGGCAGAATTTCTCCATCGCTTCTCTCGTTTCAAACTCCAACGTTTTCGGTACTTTACCTTCGGAACCGAACGAAACGTACCCTTGCAAAGGGTTCTCCCAGTGGTTGACCTCTCCGCTCGCCGTGGCGTCTCTCAACCTCCACGGGTTAGAAATGTACGACGCGCCTTGCGACGAGGCTATTTTCGACGGCTTAAACCCAATCACTTTCTTAAAGTGCTCGCCTTCCCGCAACGTGTTTTTCTCGAAAGAAGAACTTTTGTGATGATGATGTGGAGACGTTGAAAATTGGTTCGTTTTCATCATCGTCGACATCATCATCATCGCGCTCCCCGCAGGAGCAAAAGAAGAAGAAGACAAAGAAGAAGAAGACGAGGAAAACGACGACGACGCGCGTCTCGCGCACATCATCATCGTCTGCTGCACCACCGTTCGTCGCAACGGGGGTACTAACTGTGTCATTTTCTTTTTATTAAATACGAGTATCAGTAAGTATAGAAGGGGGGTTATTCTGTGGGAAGGTGTTTAAAGTTATAAATACAACTCGTAACGAAAGAACTGCAAAGAAGTTAATTTTGTGTTATTTTTGTGTTATTTTGACACCACACAAAACGCTCGAAAAGTGCTGAACACACGTACCAGTACTGCTAAAAATCGAAAGAAAGAAAGAAAGAAAGAAGAAGACAAATGCCGAGAACACCAACTCTTCTGGGAGGAGGAGGAGGAGGAGGCGCCGGCCTTGGAGGTGTTTTAGGAGGAGGAGGAGGATCATCTCGAAGTGGTGGTGGATTGTTTCGTCTGAAACTCTCCTCTCCGCTGTGCATCGCGGCGGTGATGAGCGTCACGTTTTTCGTCTACGTTTTCTCCAACTCCTCTTCTGCTATCCATCAACATCATAATCAACATAATCATCATCGTTTGCAACAACAACAACAACAAAACAGTCGACGGTTCGGAGGAGGAGCGTCCGAACATCATCATCGTCGTCATCATCGCGACGAGGTCGACGATTTCGAAGACGACGATGAACTTCACGACGACGCGCATTCTTCTCGCAACAGCTACCATCGCAATCATCATCAGGAAGAGGAGGAAGAAGGAGGAGGAAAAAGCAACACAATTTTAGGAAGAGAGAGGACGAAAAAGAAAGGATCCGGGGCCGGGTCGTCGTTGCCAAAATCATCGGTTTCCTACCCGAAGGCGAAGAAGGATAGCGCGAGTCTGATCGCGCAGAGTTGCAACGGAGGGAATTCTAATGATGATAATAATAACAACAACAATAGCGAAGGCGAGGACCAACCGAAAGTGTTTCTCGTCACCGGTACGGCTGGCTTTGTCGGCTACCACGTCGCGACGAAACTGAAAGAGAGAGGTGATTACGTCGTCGGCTTGGACGTGGTGAACGATTATTATCCGCAAGGTTTGAAACGCGCGAGGTTAAAGGAGCTCAACAGAGCGGGCGTGCACACGGTTGAAGCAGATTTGAACGATCAAGAGACGCTCGCGGAGATGTTTTCTTTGTGCACGTTTACGCACGTGTTGCATCTGGCGGCGCAAGCGGGCGTTCGATACGCGGCGAAGAATCCGCACGCGTACGTCCACTCCAACGTTGCTGGTTTCGTGTCTCTCATGGAAGTTGCCGTGAGACAGCGACCGTTTATTCCCAGAGTCATTTTCGCCTCTTCGAGTTCTGTGTACGGGTTGAATACGAAAGTACCATTTAGCGAAACGGATATGACTGATTCCCCTGCGAGTTTATACGCCGCGACGAAGAAATCAGACGAGTTGCTCGCACACACGTACAACGCCATACACGGCGTCGCGGTGACAGCGTTGAGATTTTTCACCGTGTACGGTCCTTTAGGGAGACCGGATATGGCGTACTTCTCGTTTGCGAACAACATCGTGAAAGGGAAACCAATCAAAATCTTCACTGGCCCGGGCGGCTCAGAGTTAGCGAGAGATTTTACGTACATCGACGACGTCGCTAGAGGTGTCATCGCGAGTTGCGATACGAGCGAGCCGAGCAACACGCCGAGCGAGAAAACAGCCGGAAAGAAGAAACCAAAGTTTAGAGTGTACAACTTGGGGAACACGCACCCGGTGACGGTGTCGGACTTCGTGAGCACGTTGGAAAAGCATCTCGGGAAAGAAGCTATTCGAGAATACGTTCCGATGCCAAAGACGGGCGACGTTCCGTTTACGCACGCGGACGTTTCGGCGGCGAGACGCGATTTAGGATACGAGCCACGCGTCAGTTTGGACGAAGGTTTGAAGAAGTTTGTAGATTGGTACACGTCCTATTACGTGGACGGTAAACACTCCGAGGATCAAAACTACGTCCCGAATTAATAACAACAATAATTGCTAATAATAATAATTGCTCGTGATACCAGTACCTCGAGGTACCTGGTACTATGATTAGACTTTATTTAATAACTCGACTCTCGACTAATAACAAGAACACTACTACCGCTCTGCTGAAACGAGAATATATAGTCTTTAAATTTGGAACCCTAAAATATTTATTATATATACTTTCTACTAAACCCTAACGTTCATGTTTTTCAAAAGAAGAAAGAGAAATCTTTCTCTTCCTTCTCTTTTCACTGAGAGAAGCTGATGTGGTCTAGTGGTATGATTCACCCTTAGGGTGGGTGAGGCCCCGGTTTCGATTACCGGCATCGGCCTTTTTTTTGCGTGCGGGGTAAAAGCTACTTTGAGCGCGCGCCTTTTTTTGCGTCGCCTTGTTCTACTTCTTCTACCGTTTTACACAATCAACTATATATTGCTATGACGACGCAGAAGAGCTTCTTCGACGTTGTCGCCTATATTTTCTCCTCCTGAATAATCTCCTTCTCGTTCTCGTTCTTGTTCTTCTTTTTCTTCTTCTAAATCATCATCTTCTTCTTCCTCCTCCTCCTCCTCCTCCTCGAAAAACGAATCGTCTTTTTCTTCCTCGTCTCGCTCCACGGCGAGCTCGGCGCGAGAGACCGCCTCGGGCCAATCAATCGTCCACTGCGAGTTTTTAAACTTTGGAAACATTTCACCACCAAACACGACGAAGAGTACCCAAAACGCGTGGAAGAAAACGCCGATCGACATCCCGATCCATAATCCCACGAGAGACATTTTCCGTTGAAACGCTAAATACACGCCGACGGGAAGCGCGAGCATCCAATACGAGACGAACAAAGCGGGCATCGTCTTCGATTGAAAACCAGCGCCAGTAACGACACCCGCTAAACCCACTTGCACACCATCCAAAAGCATAAACAAGGAGACTAAATTCGTCAAAGGCTTGACGTAATTGTCCAAGATTATGCGCGCGGAAGGATCGTGGTCGTTCGAGTAAAGAGCGTTCATGCACTCGAAACCAAACGCGTAATAAAGAGAGGAAATCAAAAGCGTTCCTGAAAAGGCGCTGATAAACGAAGCCGTGGCGTATATTTTCGCCTCTTTCGCTTTTTTAGCTCCTAACGCGTTTCCTACGCAACTCGATGCGCCGCGTTGGACGCACCCGGCGATGTTATACACGACAATCATGGAATTCGTCTGGATCGTTTGCGCCGCCAAAGCGTCCTTCGCGTTTGGAAGTTGTCCCGTCAAGAGATTCATGAGATCCCAGGCCCACCATTCGAATATGGATAAAACCAAATTTGGAAGCGCAATCTTGAAAAACGTCGTCCATTTCGAAAACGCGGCTTTCCCGAACTGCGCGACGGCGCCACGACGACGACGACGACTGCTATTCTCGCTTTGACGACGAAGAACGAAACATTTCTTCACGTCCTCGTCCAAGACAAACGTCGAGAGACAATAACACGCGGCTTTAAAGACGTCGACTAAAGTCAGCGCTAACGGCGCGCCGACGAAACCAAACTTCATTTTTGCAATGCACGCGTACGTCAACAACATCGTCATCGGACTGCTCACGACGCTAATTTTCGCCACCGTGTTTGATTTCTTACACGCCAACAACGTTTTCAAACACGCGCACGAGAAACACTGCGCCAACAACCCAGGCGCGTACGCCATCGCGTACACTTCCACCAACTTTGCCACGTCTTTCGGAAACTTCATGAAACATAAAATCTCCTCCGCGAACGACCAAACAATCATCGCCGGCAACCAACACGTGCACACCAATATCGCCACCGCTCGCCAAAATAACTCCCCGACTCTCCTCCGTTTCTTCATCCCAAACGATTGACTGGAAAGCGTATCCAACGCGCCTCCGATTCCCCATAAAAAGCAATGCCCGGTGACTGAACATAAACTCGTTCCTAAACCGTACGCGGCCACGCAGGTTGTATCTTCGTGGTGCGAAATCAAGCTCACGGCGAAGAGAGACGCCACGGCGGCGGAAACGTTTTGCAAACACGTCGGCCAACCGATGGAGAATATGTGTTTGGTCGCGGTTGAAAGCGAGAGCGTGGACGACGATGCCATCCTTTCTTTTCCTCCTCTTCC
>JACLAA010007450.1_pt1 | contig 13382 bp, 12 predicted proteins | sample 8027891 | NCBI WGS metagenome assembly JACLAA01 (sample SAMN15724900, study PRJNA655200) | protist metagenome | isolation source: fluorescence activated cell sorting (FACS) single amplified genomes of... | place: Spain: Blaines Bay Microbial Observatory, Mediterranean Sea | collected 2016-01-19 | reverse complement strand
GGGTGTTGACTTCTCAACAGAACCACCCACGCGGCGCGAATGGCCACGTCCGAGGCGTGCGCATCGCACACGCCAGGAGAAACGTGCGTGTACGACGATGACGACAAAAGTTGTTCTCGCGCAGAGTCGTTTGCGAATAACAGCAGTGGAAACGGCGACGCTTCGGACGGTTTCGCCGACCCATTCTCGCTTATCGTCTCCCCGGTGTCTGATGAAGAAGCGCAGCAAAACTCTCCATCTCTCTTTAAATGACGACGATTTAGACGACGATTCAGACGACGATGAGAACAACAACGACTTTTGAGCTTAGGAGAAGAGAAAGCACAAGACGTGGAGGCGAACGCGTGCGTGGAATATCTCGCCGCTATCTGGGGGGCAGTCATTTCAGAGTGAAGAAAATTTTCCATTTTATCCAAAGAGTAATACTAAAATACAGACATTTTTTATCACAACGAAGGAGGTATCCACATGCACCTCTTCAACAAGATGGCGACGATGGCGACGATTAAGCACACGGAGATGGAGTCGAGAAGTTTTATAGCTGAAGTCCGATGATCGGGGTCTCTTTGTTGTCGTTGTTGTTGTTGTTGTTCTTCTGGCGAGGCGGGTCTCCGCTCGATGCTGCGCGTGGTTGTTTGCGTTTAAGAACAGCGAGGATTTACAGTTTGCGTTTGAGGCATCGAGGAAACGAGTGAGAAATAGCGAGTGGTTGTGCGACGATTTGGATGAGTTGCGAGCGAACGAGTACGACCGCGTGTGCGTGTTTTGCGATAACGCCGGCGCGGACGTCTTAGGGATGACGCTGTTAGCGAGAGAATTGGCCAAAAGAACTAAAGGCGCGAAAGTCGCGTTGGTCGCGAACGAATTGGCCGCGCTGAATGACGTCACCATCAACGAACTCGAAGAGTTTTACCAGGTGTGCGAACAACACGACCCAGAGTATTTACAACTGTACCGCGAAAACGGCAAAATCGCCCTCCTCTCCTCCGGCCAAGCGTCCACGTTACTCAACTTGAACGCCACCGGCAAAGATATCAACGATTGGGTCAAGCGCGAAGATACAGTCGGTGGAGTCGACATGGAAGGTAAAAAGCTGAAGTGGCTCGTCGTTTTGGATGGTATGGGCCGCTCCTTAGAATCGAACTGGGAGTGCGGCAAATACGTGCAACCGCACGTGGACGTCTTGAACTTGGCGATGGTGAAATCTGAAATCAACGCCAAGAGGTTAGGCGCGAACGTATACGACTGCGTCTGTAAGTTGTCCAACAGCAGATAATAAAGAGAAGAGAGAAAGAAAGAGAGATGATCGGATTACGTATATTTATATCGTGTTATTAGTGTTGTATTGTTATTTTGTTCATCCCATCGGCGGCGCTCGCGTTTAAAAGGTGAAAGAAATATCACACCTAGACATCCTACACTTAGGGGAAATTTGGCTTCACTAATCACCTCCAAAGAGACAAAAAACACATGTCCTCCGCGGCGCGTTCTCGCCTCCTGCTCTCGCATCGCGTCACCACGAACAGCGTCCCGTCAACCAGCGACCGGAGAGCGTGCGTCCGGGTGAATAAGAGAATCCACGCGCAGCAACAACAGAAAAGCAAAGCGAACAAAAAGAAGAATGAAAACTCGAGATACGAGTTCCCGGGAAGCATGCCCTCGGCGTTCCAGAAAGACGTCACGCGAGCTCTGGAGCAAGCGAAAAGAGCGGAGAAAGTTTGGTCGTGCGAAATCACCGACTTCTATTCCCTTCCGTTTTGCGATTGGATCGAAGCCGCGGTGAAGAAAAACTTTGGAGAAGCGATTGTGTGCAACAGGTTCGGAGGGTTCACCGGGGCGGAACAGCAGAGGGTTCTGCTCGCGAGACGGGACAACAGCGAAGAACTGTTCGAGTTGGCGAAGAAAGATGAGTTTTTCGCGAACGAAGAGGACGAAGGTGAAGTGGATACGAACAACTGCGCGATCGCATGCGTGAACATAAGCGGAAAGTTTGCGTTCGATCCGGCGTCGCATCCGGATTTTTTAGGCGCGGTCCTCAACGCCGGCGTGAAACGCGAGAAGATTGGAGACATCTTGGTCAATAATTCTTCCGAGGGTGGAGCGAAAGTTTTGGCGACGCCTGCGATTGCGGTTTTCTTAACGAGAGCGTTGGAATCTGTGCGCACGGTTAAAGTGACCGTGGAGCTTTTTCCTCTTAGCGAATTAGAAGGCGCCCAAGGCGCGCAGGTTCAAGAACCGGTAAGAACTTACGAAGCCTCGCTTCGGTTAGACGCCGTGGCATCTGCTGGATTTCGGTGTGCGAGAAGTAAGATGGGTGAGGATATCGTAAAAGGAAACGTGAAGCTAAACTACAACGTGTGCGAAAAGAAGAACGCGACAGTTGGGCAAGGTGATATGATTAGTTGCCGAGGAAGAGGAAGAGTAGAAGTGAAAGAAATTTTGGAGCAGCAGAACGATCGGTATAGAATTGAGTTGGTGCGATACAAGTAGGAGAGAGAGTCAATCTTGATATGCGGTCGTTATTTATACTCAGCAGCGCATAGTTAGTATTATCGTCGCGTATTTACTTCGCTTCTCTTTCGCTCTTCTTTTTTTCTGTTTCTTCTTCTTCTTTTTCGCCTTCTGTAACTCTGTTAAACAAGCCGCAAGCGTACTTCTCCACATGCCCAGCTCTAGGCGGCGGCGACGGTCGCATCTCCCAAATACCCGGTAAAGGAGGTTCCGCGTCCGCTGGAAGTTTTGTGGCCACCAGAGTGGTCATCTCCCAGCCCATGTCTAAATCGAGTGTACCCGTGCCTCTCTGTTCGTCTTGGCCTTCGAGCGTTTCGGATCCCAAAAGCAGTTTCGAGCAGAAAGAGCCTAAATGGCCGAGTTTCTTGGAGTATCGAATCGCGGATTGGATGGCCATCCACAATTTTTCGCGCGACATGGTTTGTGGACATTTGATGGCCGTTGCGAGCGAACGAACTTTGTTCGTAGTCGATTGCGATAAAGGCCGAACAAATCCTCTCTGCGTGACGGCGTGTTTACGGTCGTCGTATAAAATGCCTTTCGAGAGTTTCTCGGCTTCGGCGAATACGACTTGCAAGTCGTCGCTTTTCGTTTTGGCTGGATCTTCCCAAAAGATGACCGAATCCCACGTGCCGAAGAGCATGCGCTTGACTTCGTTCGTCTCTTTTTTCGTAACGACGCCCGTAACGAGATTACGCATCGCCGGCGAAAACTCGGCATCGTACTCGTGGAATTTCAAAATGGCTTCTAAACCGGTTTTTTCGCACTCGATTTTCACGTCGCCGCAGAGCTCGCCGATGGGTTTACGCAAGTAAAACTCGTGCGCTTTGAGCGTCGGTAACGTGAACGTGTACACTTCGGTATCGATGCTTCGTTCCGATCTCGGACAGTTATCGCGTCTTCGCCAGCGCGATAAGTAATCCGGATGTCCGCTCGCACCGTATAACTCGACGTAACAACCTTCTCGGCAAACGTCCTTCGGCGCGCTCTCTTCTCGATCCATCGGACCGGGCAGTTCTAAATGAATCAAGAGCGAAGCGCCGTACATTTCAGCTCTCGGAATGGCTTGAATCTTCGTCGAACTTCGTATCTTTTGCCTCGAGCCGTCGAGAAAGTGGTCCGCGGTGCGAATATCTTTGAAATTGTACGCGTTGTTTTCTTGGAAGTAGACGCTCAACGGCGTGCCGTCTGGGATCGATCGCACGAAATCAAGACTTTCAGGCGTTTCCACGCATCGCACGACGTGTGATCCGAGAGGTGGAGGCAGAGCCAGAACTCCCGTATCGCTTCGAACGGCTTTTTCTTCGTCGCTCGAATCGTACGCGTCGAAAGGATCGGCATGGTTAAATGTCACCTCCTCGGTTTCGCTCTTCTTCTTCTTCATCGACGCGTCTTCACCGGCATCGTTTTCCGCCGAGGAGGGCGACTTTTCATTAAACCCGGGCCCGCGCGGACGTAATATTTCTGCGATTTGAGCAATAATGAGCCGCGTTGCGAGTAGAAAACGTTTTACGGATTCGTCTTCGCCGTCAAAGTGTAAATCTGGCTCTAGGCTCCAGCGGCTCGCGTTCTCGTCCTCTCCATCCGCGCACACGATGTTATTCTCTCCATCGTACGTCGTCACCTCTCGACTCTGAAACACTGAATCTCTTCTCAAACACTCCGCCAATTTCAATCCAATATTCACCGCGGTATCCGCGTTGGCCACGTCCGATCTCAAATTCGCCGTCTTGGGCGCCGAATTTGCGTTTTCGTCGAGGCGTAAAAATTTTCCCTTCAAATTCGTAAACATCTTACGCCCGGGACGGTTTGCGTTCGCAGTTGCCTGCCTAATCTCGTGTTCCTCTATCTTACGATGCGACTGGTGTCGATGCACTTTCGCTCTTAATCGTTCCGCGGCGACTTTAAACTTCACAAACGTCGCGTCTTCTTCGTCGTGCAAGAGCGGTTTGACGAATTTCTCCACGTCCACGGACGTTTGGGTAAAAAATTGCGCGTGCAAAATGGAAAACGCGCGGTCGGTTTTCGCGTCTAGATTTTCGATTCTGTGCTCGAGTTTATTCGTGCTCATGAGTACGCGCTCTTCGTCGTCCAAGAAGTCGATGAAATCAATGGACTCGTCGTCGTCATCCTCGTCGTCATCCGAAGATGGAACATTTTTTTTCTTCGATGAGAAAAAAAAACGTTTTTTCTTCTTTTTCTTTACTTTACTCGATGATGTCCGCTCGCTGTTTAACGCAAAGTCTTCTCCTTCCTTCGCCTCCTCTTCCCCTTCGTCGGAAGAGGAAGAGGAGGAGGACGATGAAGAGCACTCTTTGATTTCACCAAAGTCTTCTTTCATGTTTTAAAGTGTGGAAATATAATAAAATCTGTTGTCCTCTTCGCGTATTTTTTGTTCGTGTGAAAAACAAACACAAAAAGGTATTGATTGATGTTTGATGCACTATCGCACTCTTTAGTACTATTAAATCTTTATTAACGGCAATACATTGTTGTTCAAACTTGTTCTTATGATTAAAATATAAAGATTGAAGACTAAGAAACCCCCCCGCTGGGTCGTTTCCCTTGACTCACGGCTCTGGCGATTCTACAATCGAGTTCCGCGGGCTGTTCGGCCGGTACGCTCAAATCGCACTCTTTCTCGAACATATCTCTCGCGTTCGTCATCGCGTCCTCGGGAAGTTGCGCCAACAATTCGTCGATTTGTCTGTCGATTAATCCAAAATACTCCGCCGGCGCTTTAAAGTTCACCGCCACGCGCGCGTTGTTCGCTTTCAATTGCGTTTCCAACTCTTGAATTGATTGTTTCAACGCTTCGACTTCGTACGCGTCTAAACCGTACGTCTCTAAAATCGTCGGTAACGCCCGCGTCATGGGACCTGACACTCGAGTCGCGCACTTCACGTTCAGTTGCGATAAATCGCAATTATACACCGGGGCATCGCACGTTTTCCGGAACTCTTCGTTTTGGTTCGCGATGTCTTGCAACGCCACTTTCACCGCCAAGACCACCGCGACGGCTCGCAAAGGTTCCTCGATGGGCACATCCAAACCGCTGTTAAACATCGCACTCGTCGGTTGCACGTTTGAATTAAAAGCCAGCGCAAAACACCCCCAGGACATGTTGACCATAAATATCGACTTTCTTCTGTTCATCGTCATCGAAACGTTCTCATCTTCTCTCCTCGTTTCTCTCTTTTCTTTAGAGAGCGCTAATGTTCTTTCATCATCATCATCAGTTCGTTGTTGTTGTTTGTTGTGTTCAGAAGCGTTCGCATCCGAAGCGAGCGCAGAAGCAGGTCGTCGTCTCGTCCTCGTCCTCGTCCTCGTCGTCTGAATCGTCTGAATCGTAGCGGGGGTGGAAAGGGTAGTAAACATCATATTCTTTACAGTTATTGTGTGATTTTATCTTCAAAGTTCGTTATTCGTCTTTTAATAACACGTTTCTCGCTGGTTTTCGACTCAGATAAATCAACAACAGCGTTATTACGACTCGTCTTTAGCGCTAAATATCTATCTATTGATTTTTTAAGATGTAACGAAAACAACCATCTTACTCATATTGCACGCGCTAAACTATAAATTAAACGTCCATCGCCTTAGTATTACGGTTTTCGACTTTATATACTACTTTGACTATTTCTACTGTATGTCCTTTTCATCACAACAACGAATGTTGCAACATCACAACAACTGTTTCAACATCCCCATCGCTTGCGAGCGGTATCCACCGCCGAACATGTTGTAATGATTCAAGATGTGATACAACTGATACATAATTTTTCTCTCTTCGAACGCGCCTTCGTCCTTTTCAATCACCGACCAATACGCTTCGAAAAACGCAGGGCTAAAACCAGCGCACCAGGACATGCCAAAATCAGCCTCGTGATGCCCGTAATACACCGCCGGGTCAAAAATACTCGGCTTCCCGTCCACCGTACCTATGTTTCCGCTCCACAAATCGCCGTGCAAAATACTCGGTTTAATATTCAACCCTTTAAACATCTCCGGAACTCTCTTCTCGATGACTTCGTCTCCTAACCGTTGCAACTCGTTATCCCGACTCATTTTCAACTGCGGCAACAATCGACTCTCCACCCAAAACGTTTCCCAATCCTTCGTCATCGGCACGTTCTTTTGCGGCGTTTCGCCAATCGTATTGTTCACTTCGAAACCAAACTCCTCCGCGCCGTCGATTTTCGCCGCGTGCATCTTCGCTAAAGCCGTACCAAATTCGCCTTGATCGCCTCTCGCGCCAAAGTTGAGATGTTCCATGATAATCATCGAGTTCCCGTCGCGAAATCCGTCCTGAACACCGCCCGCGTAGAACACTTTCGGTACGACCATCAACGGACTTCCCGCTTCGCGCAACGCCTCCAAGCCTGCTTTTTCGCCTCGAAACATCGAATCGTCTTTTCTCGAGAGTTTCACGAAGAATTTTTTCTCCCCGCGCGCGGTTTCGTACCTCCGAAACGACGCCCACTGCGAAGAGCCGCAGGATGTTTGCTTGGTTATGTCGCAGTTTTCTCGTTCGGAGATGAACCGAGCGATTTCATCCATCTTTTGACTCGTCACGACTTTGCCACCGATTCGATTCCGATGATTCCGACGGGGACAAAGAAGATGATGAAGAAGCGCGTTATTCGTAGTATTTTTCTCCAGCAAAGGCCTTTGAGGCAAAGCGTGGTTAGTAAACATGGTCAGTTATGTATGCTTATATCCTTAATCCTTTTAGTAAGCTTTTATTATTGTTTTTAGTACAGTAAGTGCGTGTCTTAATTCTGCAGAAATGCTCCACTTCTTTCAACGCACATCACCCCTTAAGACGCGTGTTGTTGTCGTTGTTGTCGTCGCTTTATCTTCTCTTGATATAAATGACGACGATGCTCACCCGCACCACCACCATCTCTTCTTCTTTGTCTTCATCATCATCATGGACGAGGACGAGGAGGAAAAGGAGACACAGGACGGAGAGAAATGCAATCATCCTTTCCGCTCCCAACGGCTTTTCTCCCCAAAGACGACGAGAACGACGGGGAACGCGACGACAACGACGCGTCGTCGTCCGGAACGATTTAGGCGGCATGATGCCACCACCTTTACCTTTACCGCCGCTTTCCACCACAAAACCTCTCATCGATGTTCTCCTCGGCGTCCACCCGGCGAAAGCAGAAGGAAGTGTGCAAGACGCAACCGCAGAGCACTTGATCGAAGCGTTCGAGGAGTTGCCGAAAAAAGAGCAAATTGTGATGGTGAAGAAACTGTTGCGAGACGCGTTGCGCGAAGACGAGATGAATGAGACTATGGTTTTGGAGCGAGCGCCGGAGGTGAAGATTTCTAAAAGCGAGGGAGATGAGAGAGCGATGGATGGTACAGCTTCTTCTTCTTCTTCTTCGACGATGATGAATGAAAGAGAAATCTTGGAACGCGCGGTGAGGGAGCTGCCAAACGCGAGACCCGAGCAAAGGGCGAAAGCGGCGGAGATTTTGAGACGGTTGGAAGAGGAAACGGGAAAAGTAAGGGGAGAGAAAGAAGAAGAGAGCGCATCGACGAAGAATGCGTCTTACGACGCGAGTAATAGCGGTTCTAGTAGTAGATTAGAGAACAATAGATTTAACGATTTTGAAAAGGAAGAAACCGAAGAGAAGGACGATAATCCGTTCGAGGACGAGGACATCGTGTGGGATTTGCGAAGCGCCGTGGCATCGCTGACGACTGTGGCGAAAGCAAAATTGATACCGCCGCTCGCGTTTGGTACCGGATTTGCCGCGTTGGCGTTTGTGCTGACGAAAATGTTAGGCGGAGATGACGCCGGTAACGAGACGAGGGACGAGGCGCGAATGAACGATGAAAGTGACGCTCGAATATCTCCTCCTCCTCCTTCAACGATTATGAACGACAGAAACAACAACGACGCTGGTGACATTGCACCTCCGTTACTTCCCATGGAAGAGGCTAAACGACTTTTATTCGAAAGTCAAGCAATACAACCACCGCCCACGTCAACGACTACGAGTAAAACTAAGAAGATGAAGAAAAGCGAGAATCGCGGACGAGGCGTCGCTACTAACACTACCAGTTCTGGTGGTAACAGCAACAGCGTGCTCTGGAAACGGAAAGAGGAAAAAGATGACGCGTTAGTAGAAGCAGCAGTAGAAGAAGAGGACGAGGATATCGAAGAACCCTTTGAAGACGACGACGACGAACCAGAACGAGGCGAAGAAGCGCGAGAGATGTCACCGCCTCCACGAAAATCCGCCGCCAGCGGCAGCACCAGCGGCGGCGTGAAAAAGCAACGTCGACCGCCGCCAGATCTTACCTCTGCCTCGTTCTTGAGCGAAGAAGATCGCGAGAAGAATTTTGAGAACATTCGCGCGAGACGTCCGAGATGAGATACGCCGAGCGAGAAGCGACGACGCGATGAAACAAACTGTTCAGAGAACGAGACTCTTCTTCATTTGTAACAGAACAAGTCACCAAATGCAGCGCGCGCAACACGCCGCCGCCTGTTGTTGTCGGGCACAACAAGGAGTGCGAACACCAAACAAAGTAACTGTTGTTCAAAACACAAAAAAGAACCGCCGCCAGTTTCTCTCGTCGTCCGCATCTTCTTCCACCGCCGCGCTTTTTCTCTTCCTCGCAACGACAACAACGACGAGTTTTCCCCTGAACGCGTTCTCGTCTGAGGAAGAAGGTGTGAGCGAGAACGGATTACTGCTGGTAAACTACGTCGGCAAATTGAAAGACGGCACGGTGTTTGATACCACGTACGGTGGTGAAATCGTGTCCACGTCGGAGAATTCCGTCTCCGTTCGCGAAAGCGAGACGCAACCCGTCGTGATTAATTTAGCAGCAAACGCTGTGCAACCAGGACAGGTAAAAGGCTTGAAACGAGGCTTAATCGGCGCCAAGAGAGGCGAAACGAAAGAAATTATGGTCAAAGCAGAAGACGGATTTGGATCGAGTAGCGTGGTGTCTCCGTTGAGAGTTCGAGTGCCGGCGGAGAGCGAGTTATTTTACACCGTGGAGGTGCTCCGCGTATCGAACACCGGCGTCGACGATTTATTCAAAGGCGTCTCGCTGTGCTCCGTGGGCGTGGCGAATAAGACCATGGCGGGCTGTAGCGATCTCTCTGATAACAAAAAATGACCACCAATCTAGACTATATGTATTCTACATCGCCATCCTCGGCATCTCGCCTTCTTCGACTTTATGATCCTCCGCCATCGGCTTGGTCTCGTACACCGCCGTGACGATCATATCCCGCCTGTTCCCGCTCGCTTCACCTCGTAACCCTACATAAGATATCTCCGTCCGCATCTCCTCCCCTCTTAAACTCGCCATATTTTTCGACACGAATATCGTCACCGAGGAAACTGAGCTAAACTTCGTCCGATCCGTTTCGTACTCTAAAACGCCTAAAAAATCTTCCTGCCAGTCAAACTTTTGCGTCGGTTTCTTTCTGTGTGCGTTTTCCAAATCTATTTTGTTCTTATCGTTCGCGAAGAGTTTCACTTCCGCCGGGTGCGTGCCATTTTTACCTCCGACGATGACCACGCCGGTCAGTTTCACGTCTTCCGTGAATGGTACTCTCAAGATGAGTTCGCAATCGTTCTCGTCGCTTTGGATGCCAACGGGATCCGTATCTAATCTCGAGTTCCATTCTCGGAAAACGTTTCGGCAATCTGCTTCTACTTGGACGTTTTGGGAGGAGAGTTTTGAGAGGTCTACGAACCCGTGCAAAGAACTGGTCGCGCAGGAGGATTCGTCGCAGTCGTGGTCGTGCGAGCAGCAGTTTTGTTGTTGTTCTTCTTCTCGTGTCATGTGCGCGTTTTTGTGTCGCAGTTTTAACGAAGTTTCCCAAAACGTCATTCTCCATTGGTGTTGTTGTTGTTTCTGTCGTAAACAATACAATGGTGACCCCGAACACGAACTACGCGGACGTCGGCGTCTCTCAAAAAGCGGCCAAGCAAGTCCTCCTGTCGTTTTTTGGCACCATCGCTTCCGCGACGTTTCTCCTCGTCGGCAGCTCCGCCGCGTTCAACGTCGTCGGGAAACAACTCGTGAAAACGAACAAAAAACGCACCGGGAGGAAGTGCACCTTGTGCGACGGGTTACGGTTTATATCGTGCGGGACGTGCAAAGGGAGAGGCGCTTTGGAGTGGCAACCGATACGAGAGGCGGAGATGGAGCGGGTGTGCCTGTGCCCGACGTGTTCGGGGACGAAGATGAGCAAGTGTTTACGATGCGTAGGTATTGGATACTTGTGATATGAGCTCGAAGGCGATGATATCTCGGAGCGGTAGATATATATAGGTTAGGTTGTGTTGTACATTATTAGTATTAGCTAGTAGTAAATAGTGCGTTCTATTCATACTCTCTCTTTCTGTGAGTTCGTCCAAGCCGCCGCGGCGACGAGTGGTCATTTCTCCTCTCCCTCTTCCAGTACCGGCTTAATGGCGCACAACGCGACGCCAAACTGCGTGGCGTCCCATCTCTTATTCAACGCCTCTTGTTCCTCGTCCGTCCAGTTTTGTAAACCTTGTTTTTTCCTCTCTACTTCCTCGGTCTCGGAGAACTTACGGTTTCTCGACCATTTTTCTTCCTGTTTGTACCGCAACGTGGCGGAGTCGCCGACGGCAGTGGCAACGAGAAGTAAAGAGTTTGCCGGAAGTTCATCCCAAATTTTAGCGACGCGCGAGTCGAGATTTTGCGTGGCCTCGATGCGTTCGATAAAGTGTTCTTTTCTCGCGGTAGAATCGTCGTCGTCGTCGTCGTCGTCGTCTCCTCCTTTAAGACTACCAACTTCGCCGTTCCTATTCCGGATGGCTTTTTTATTTTTCTTCTTCTTCTCCTTCAAAGCGTGCTTCTCTAAAACATCCTCCAATTCTCTCAAATAGCCGAAACAGAGTAAAGACATGTCCTCGGGCGCCTCGCGCATGGACATTTGCATTTTCATCGTCACGTCATCATCAGAAACGCACTTGTACGTTTCCGTTGCTCCAGAAACTCCAATCGTCTCGTTATTACTATTCGTAATCGTTTCAAAAACGAGCACCTCGCATTCATTCTCCAAGCCTCCTCCTCGCGTTTTATTTTCCTTGGCGATGTGATCGAATAAAGACTCGCTGTCTTCGAAATTCTCGCTGATGTCGTTGCCGAACGTTTCGCCTCGAATGAGTTTCAAGTAAACCAACTCGAGCGTCGCTCGGGCATCGGTTACAGAGTCGTGCGTGCCTTCGTGTTGTATCTTTCGCCTCAGATATCTTTCGGTGAGAAATCGGAGAGCGTTACGAAACGGCGCGCCTCGTTTGTGCGGGTACATTTGCACCGTATCCACCACGTTCGGATGACACATTTTAAGCATCATTAAATCGTTTTCTAAAGAGTGTCCCGCAATAACACATTCGCTCGGGATGAGCTCTAACAACTCTTTTTGCACGTCCTCTAACGTCGTCGTCACGTTTCGCATTTGCTCTTTCGTGATGCCGGAAAATTCAGTGTTGTAATTCACGATTGGCGTCGGCGGTAAGACGAGTTTGTCGTAGATGACTGTGCCACAATCGTCGACGACGGAGCATCGCGCCAAAGCTAAACCAGTTTCAATAGTGACCATTTCACAATCCATGGCGACAATCTCCGGGTACTCGGCGTTGGCGACGCCCATGCCGGCAGGTTGCGTGCACACGAATCCTCCCTCTGGAAGTTTCAGCACTTCTTTTACTTCTGCTTTTTCTTTCTTCTTTATCAACGTCGGTAACGGGTATCTCATATCCGCCATATCTTCCGCCGTCAATGTCGCGCTTTTTACCGAGAGCTTCCTCGGCGCGTCTCGTAAAAATTGCAACAATTTCGTCTCCGTCGTTACTCGTTCGTTATTCGTCGTCGTCGTACTCGTTTTGTTGTTCTTTCCTCCATTTTTTGCCGTCTTCTTCAAAGCACCATTGTTATCATCATCACCTGCTTCTGCTTCTCCTTCTCCTTCTTCTTTGACTGCTGCTTTCGCTTGCTCTTTTGCCAACCTATAAGCCTGCGCGGCCTCGTCGTTCTTATACTTCGCCTCCCTCTTCTTCTTCGTCTCCGCTCCAGACGCCCATCCGCCGTTGTACAAAATCGACCGCGCGTGCGTCGCGCCTTTCGCCGTAGGATTCATACTCTTCGTCGCCACGCACTGACTCCCTCCTTTACCTCCCTCAATCCTATTCCTAAATATCCTCTTCATGTTTTTGCAGTGCAACGCGCCGAACGTGTCCACGTACATCTTATGTTCCAACCCGGGCGCGAGCACGACGGCTATTTTCTTCACCAGTGGTTTGTTCGTAAATCTCCCGTAGTCGCAATTTATCCCGCTCGATTGACACGCGACGGATGCGAGAATATCGGAGAGTTTTTGTAAGTGGACCCGGTGCCGGTGTTCCTCCAAGAAGTGAAACGTTGCCGAGGCGTTCGGGCCGTATATATCGGAATACGCAGCAGCATTAGCATCATCATCATCATCAAAATCATCATCGCGTTTCCTCATTTTCTTCTTCCTCTTCTTCATCGCGTCGTCTTGTTGGAAAATTTCTCCTTCTTCTTCTTCCTCTTCTTCTCCAGTCGTTCGTTCTCGTTTCTTCTTTGCTTTTCCCTCCTCCATTTTTCTTTTATTCACACATCTGCTACTCTAAAACAACAACAACAACAAAACACCAAGAGTTCGTTAGTATTAAAAATGAGGAGAGAAAAAAGTGGCTGCCAAAGCAGAAAGAAGAGATTTTTCCTCCGATTTTTTCTCTCGATCAATTAGATAATTCCGCACAACATTAACAACAACAAGAACAACACATTAACCTTTGCGAAAGAAGACGCGAACACATTTCACGCGTTCTTGC
>JACLAA010008126.1_pt1 | contig 13397 bp, 13 predicted proteins | sample 8027891 | NCBI WGS metagenome assembly JACLAA01 (sample SAMN15724900, study PRJNA655200) | protist metagenome | isolation source: fluorescence activated cell sorting (FACS) single amplified genomes of... | place: Spain: Blaines Bay Microbial Observatory, Mediterranean Sea | collected 2016-01-19 | reverse complement strand
CGAGGAGGTTCTTCTTCATTTTAGGGGGCCCAGATGGCTCTGATCGATAGCCCACATCGATTCGAAGTTCGAGCTGCACATGCCCCGAATCCTCTTGGCCAGTAGCATGTCCTTGGCGAAAAGCGTGACTCTCTTGGCGTGGACGGCGCAAAGGTTGGAGCACTCCATGATCTCGACGAGGTAGGACTCTGCCGCTTCCTGAAGAGCGAGAATGGCGTCGGGAGTCCACCGCCACTGGTGAATCTCCTGTCGCTTGAGCCGGTTCAGCACCCCAGGGTTCTTCTTGAGTGTCTTCCCAGACTTTTTTATTTCAGCCAGTGCGGCCTGTGACTCCTCGTTCGCCTCGCCATAAATCTCCTGCGTCTTGCTCTCCAGCTTGTACGTGATTTCCCTGACGAGGCGGGAGAAGGGGGCCCTCGGGATGAGCAGCTCCGTGCCCGCTCCGGGCCCGCTCCGGTAGCGGCGAATCTCTTGAAGCCACTTAGGATTCATGCGGTACCTCTTCTTCTTCTTTATTTCTGTCTTCACGGCAACCGCGCTTGTCGAGGGCTCGTCCGCCACTCTCCTGCTGGTCGAGGGCTCGTCCTCTTTCCTCGCGGCTCTCCTGCTGCTGGTCGAGGCCTTCTTCCCTTTCGAGGCCTTCTTCCCTTTCGGGGTCCACGCCAAGATTTTCTTCCTCTGTTCATCGGTGAGCTCGTCCGCTTCCTCCGCGGCTCTCCTGTTGGTCGAGGGCTTCTTCCCTTTCGAGGGCTTCTTCCCTTCCGAAGACATCCCAAGGATTCTCTTCCTCTGTTCCTCGGTGAGCTTGAATGGCTCCTCCTCATCCTCGACCTCCTGGGGCTCGGACCTCGCCTCGGGCCTGCGAGTCACCGCGTTCCTCTCCTGCTTCCTCGTTGTCACCATGACTGCCGTCGTCTGCTGGAGCACGGACGCCCCGGCGTTCTGCGCTCTGTCGTCGTCGTCGTCGGGTTGGGAAGCAAGCGACAGAGTGTGAGGGTGCTGGCAGCCCAGAGCTGTTTGAATTTGCTCCTCCTTGTAGAAATCCGCATGTAAAACGCTTCTCTGTGAGACGTTACTTTTCCATCAGGTTGCTGCACGAGCTTTTAGAGGGCGCGAGGAACAGAAAGCGGATTGATCGACACATCGATTTCGTCACTTCGCGCGCGCGGCAAGCAGTCGAGGGTAAGGGCCGAGAGAGAGAGAGTGTGTGTTGGAGCGAGAGAACGCGACGAGAGCGAAGCCCGACGACCTCACCCGCCGCTTTTCAGAGACGGTGGCGACCTCGCGACGAGGACGAGGCTCCCCTCGCGTTCTCTTTGCGTTTCGCGTGTGCTTTCCCTAAAACTTTGCTCCATACACACCACCGTGGTGGAGCGCGCGCGCCTTTTGCTATCCGTGTTCGATCGGACGCGCTGACGCTCGTGCCGCGCCCCTTCCCCTCGCTTTCGTCCCAAGGTCTCCGATAAAGCGTCGCAGAGGAAGGATAGCGAGCGATCGAGCGAGGGAGAGCGAAGGGAGGAAGAAAGTGTGCTCTGAGCCCAAACTACTTCCCTTTTTTTGCCGAGGCTGATCTTTCCCGGACGTCCTCGTTTTGAGCCGGTGGCGTGAGCGGGAGCGAGCGAAGGACATGGAAAGGGTCCACTGACAGCGCTCGCCTTCGTCAAGAGTTCGGTTTCCTCGGTCGCCTCGGTTGGTCTCGTGCTTCGTTCGTGTGTCGTCACGCGTGCCGAGGCGAAGCGCGGCGAGGGGGAGAGGAGGAAGTTTGAGGGAGAGCAGAGAGCGAGAGCTCGCACTCTTTGAGTAGAAAGCAAGGCCGGCCAAGACCACCATGTCGACGGCCGCCACCCTGAGGTTGCTGTCGGATCTCAAGTCCATCAAGCAGGAGCCCCCCGAGGGCTGCAGCGCGAGCCCGGTCTCGGAGGACAACCTCTTTGTCTGGAACGCGACCGTCTTCGGTCCTGACGAGACCCCGTGGGAGGGCGGCGTCTTCTCCCTGAGAATCATCTTCAGCGACAGGTACCCGGAGAAGCCCCCCAGAGTTCGATTCACCTCTGAGGTGTACCATCCCAACGTCTACAGCGACGGCACATTGTGCATGGACATCATCCAGGACCAGTGGTCGCCCTGCCACAACATCTGCACCATTCTGACCTCCATCCAGAGCTTGCTCTGCGATCCCAATCCCGCCAGCCCCGCCAACCCGGAGGCCGCGCAACAGTACCAAAACGACAGGCAGAGCTACAACAAGAAGGTGAGGCGGTGCGCTCAGAGAAGCGTTGAGGGGTACTGAGACCGCCACCAACCCCGCAGATCTTGGAGCGGCGCTCGGAAGGAAAGAGAGGGAGCGGGAGGCGGGTCATGTAAAGTTATAGCGGTTTGGGATCGTGCCTTTCCCCACACACACACACACACGCCCGAGTGCGCGCGCTTTGCTCGGGAGCAGTGGGAGTGGAAGCTGGAGGGGCTCTGTCTCTCTGCCCCGCAGGTGGTGAGGGACTGGGGGTGGGGGACATGGGTTTTGGAGAGAGGGAGTGGGAGGGTGAGCTGAGGCGGTAGCGCTGGAGATGGACAATGGTGACGGTGCGAGAGGAGAGACCTCTTTTGTTCGTTAAAAGAAAGCCTTGGACGTGCCACCGCGAATTGCAACGAATTTTATTTCTGCCTTCGCGCCCTTCTCCTCTTCCCTGACTTGTGTCCTGGCGGTGAGGTCAGATGCTTCCGAAGGCCCCGGTGCCTTTGGGATCGCAAAGACAGAGAGAGAGAGAGAGATGGACAGGAATTGTGTCGTCAGAAAGGGCCGCCAGGTGCTTTCCTTGTCGATGGGGAGGGCGAGGGACTTACCAACGCGTCCGGTGTAGAACCCGAGGGACTGGACTGGGGTGATGAAGTTGGCGGGATCGACGGGCGAGTTCAGAATGAGGCCGGTCTCGCCGTTGAGGTAGCGGGGGAGAAGCCCGGCCTCCGGTCCCGTTCCCGGGGGGAGGGGGGGCGCTTCTTGCGGTGGCGCAGCCTGAACGAGAGAGACGAGGGAGAAATCGCGTCAGTCGATTCGCTCGGCGACCCTGGAGAGGGGGGGTCGGGCGCGAGACTCACCTGTGGACCCGGTGGACCGGGCGACTGCAGCAGGTCTCTGTGCGCGAGCGCTCTGCCTCCGTGCGCGACGAGGAGGAGCACCGACAGCAACAAGAACAATCCTCTGGCGATCTTCATGGCGAGCGAGCGATTTGACGGGGCGACTGGTGGGGCGACGCTTGGACTGGCCTTTCTGTTTCCCCTGCGATTCCTCTCCTCTCTCGCGTCCCATCGTCTCGCCGCGAAACCCGCGTAACTGCCGGCATGAGCGAGAACATCAGCCATGGTTGTGAGAGGCGAGTGAAATGGTAAAGTAACGTCTCCTGCCGGAAAAACGAATCTAGCGATCCCAAGGACATCTGATCCGCGCGCGAGGAGGAGAGAGAGAGACTTCTGGGTGGCGAGGATGGGCCCCGCGAGCCCGTGCGCCGCGCTCGCGCTGGCGGTGGCGTCCTGCCTCCTCGCGCTCGCTTGCGGCGAGGTGCACCTCCCGAGCATCGGGATAAGCACGACGGGAAAGGCGGACAGGGCGACGAAGGGGCGGGGGCACGACATTTGCCACGACCCCTCGCTACGCGACCTGCCGCACCGGGTTGGGCTCGTGCGCGACCTTAGGAACAGGGACGCGCTGAAGACGCTGAGGACCAAGCACGCGGTCAAGTTCGGGACTTGCGCGGTCGTGGGAAACGCGGGCAACCTGCAGGCGACCCAGTACGGGAAGGTCATAGACAGCCACGACCTCGTCTTTCGGCTCAATCAGGCCCCGACGAAAGGGTACTCGAAGCTCGTCGGAAGCCGCGCGACCTTTCGCCTCATCAACAAGGAGTGGGTCACCGAGTACGCGAAGGACCTCAAGTGGCTCCCTCGGGAAGAGGGCCTCGTTCTCCTCACTCGCGGGGACAACGAGGTGAGAATGGGGAGAAACAAGTACACGCACATCCTGGGCGTCCCGTCGGTGAAAAAGGACGTGGAGCGGTGGTCCAGGAAGTCCAAGGTCGCCGTGATGCAGTTCAACAAGAGCCTCGCCGCGGCGGCCTGGAAGAAGATCACCTCCTTCCAAAAGTGCACGGGATCCGACAAAAAGTGCGACAGATGCAAGGTGAGACCACCGACCGACCGAGCCGCCACCACAAAGTCGATCCTTTCGATGATCCGTCTGACTCTGACGCCTCCGCTCCCTCCCTGTTTCTTCCTCCCCGTCTCTCGATGCGGACCGCGACTTGCAGGCCACTTCGGGCATGCTCGCCATCGTTTCCTCCCTCATTCTCTGCGACAAGGTGTCCGTTTACGGCATGGGAGGGAGCCGATTCGCTGGGGACTTTCCGTACCAGTAAGTGCGATCTCTACTGCGCTCTCTCCCTCTCTCTCCTCTCCTCCTTCGCGCGCTCGTCCGGGAAATCGCACTGACGAAGCTCTCTCTCTCTCTCTCTCTGTCTCTGTCTCTCTCTCTTTACCGCAGTTACTACGTGTTTAGAAACACAGAGCTCAAGACTGGGTACTCTGGCCACCTTTTCGATGTGGAAAAAGCACTGGTGGCGCAGTACGCCAAGAGAGGGTACCTCACCCTGTGCGGCCCTGGGGATGCAAAGATCTGCACCAAGCTCAACGTCCAGGAGCACCCCTGCTGCAACTCAACCGCTCCAATCACAGAGCTCTACTGAGCTGATGTAGTATTATTTATCGAATTACACTGAAAGGGAAAGATTAGAAGCTGCCTTGGCTAGTCCGTGACGTGGTTCAGCTTGTCGAATTCGGAGCACAGCTTCTCGATGTTCTGGATCGCTTTTTTTCGCCTCTCCCTTCCCTCTCCCTCGACCTCCAGGGCGTCGAGCTGCAGAAGCTTCTGCGTCAGGAGCTCGGTCAGCTTGACTTTGTCTCTCGTGGTCATCTCACCGGAGGTCAGGGTCGATCTCGCCTCCTCCTCGAGGGGGCGGATGGACTCCAGCAGAATGTCGAGCTTGGTCTTGGGGCCGCCATCGCTTGCCGCCGGCGTCGGCGGGTTCCAGGTCGGGTTGCCCACCAACACAAGCTTCGAGAATTGCTTGACCCCGAGGAGCACGAGTTTGTCGTCGTCTGCCCTTGGCCGTCCTCTGAAGAATACCTTGAGGGCCTCCGGCGGGAGCTTGGTCGCGTCCTTGACAGCCTCCTTCACGTCCGCTATTGTAGTCTCGCTGTTCGACTGGTCGATACGGAACGGGAGCATGTCAGTACGAGCGAATTGTGCGAGCAGAAAAAGGGCATTCGCAGCGAACCCACAGGATGACGTACCTCAAAGTCGTGCTCCTTTCCCTTGTAAGCGATCGTGATCCTCATGACGCTTATCGCCTCATCCCCTTTCGCCCCCCCTTCCCTCTCCTCAGGTTCCCTTCTCGCCTGGTCTCAAGACCGTCTCCCTCCCCCGGCCTGGCAACTTCTGAGCTCAAGCTCAAGCTCAAGCCTGATCAGGCTGCTTGGGACAGTCGATGAAGGTTTTGAGGTATCGCGCGCCCTCTCGCGCGGAGGGGGTCGGGAGGCGGAGGCGCGGGAGCAGGCGATGCGTCATAATCGCCGCGGGGAGCGCGCGCGGCTTGGGCTCGGCCAAGCCGGCAGTCGAGTGCGATCTCGTTCTCAGCAGCGGTTTTCTGGCGTTTGGCTCCCATTCCGGATTTCTCAAGGCCGCGCAGGACGAGGGGGTGAGGGTCATGGGGGTCATGGGGACGAGCGCGGGGGCGCTCACGGGAAGCCTGTTCTGCGCGGGCTACTCTGCGGACGAGATTTTGAGGGCGATGACGCGAGATCCACCGTGGAAGCTCCTCAGGCTCAATCTGTGCTTCTGGGAGGAAGGCTGGGGCCTCTTCAGCCTGGAAGCCGTCGTCGAGCGGCTGAGGGAACTGCTCCCGCCGACTTTCGAGGACCTCGACCGGGACTTCGCCTGCGCCGTCCTGTCGAGTGAGGGGGCTTACACTGTGTTGGACAGCGGAGCATTGCCCGAGGCGGTGGCCGCCTCCGCAGCCATCCCCTTCCTCTTCACGAGAGTCCCGATACCGGGCCGGGAGGACGTTGGGCCGTTTTACGACGGCGGCGCGAAGGAGCGGATCGGGTTGAAGCCGTGGCGAGCGAGAATCGCCGCCTTGGACGGGGCCGATGGTGACGAGAGGGGCAATCCTCAGAGACTGGCTCTGGTTCACCTGATCCAGAAAAGCTTTGGACCGCTCTCGGGGAACGATGAGATGAGTCCCGACCAGGACAACTTCAAGTTGGTCACGAGCCCGAAGAGCGGGGTCACTCTCCTCTCTCTCGGTGATTACGGGGCGCAGTACGAGGGTGCTCAGGCCAGGACGCGGGACGCGATTGCCGAGCTTGGGCGGCTGATGGTGAAGAAGGGCCTCGAAAAGAAGAAGAGTTGATTCGTGTAATGAGATCCTGTCGATTACGCCCGCTTTGGCAATGCCACTTACGCTCTCAAACACAAGAACCCCTGTCAGCTGATGCTGATGGCATCCTCCCGGACACCACTTCGATCGTCGAGGCCGATCAAAGTCTGCAGAGAGACAGGGGGGCGCCAAGGGGAGTGTTCGCCACCATGAGCGGGGAGTACTTTGACAGCTACGGCGACATAGAGGTGCACCGGCTCATGCTGAAGGACGCGCCGAGAACAAACGCGTACAAGGAAGCCTTCGAGGTCCTTGCCGAGGAGGTGCGCGGCAAGGTCGTGCTCGATGTGGGCGCCGGGAGCGGGATCCTCAGTCTCTTCGCTGCGAAGTGCGGGGCAGCGAGAGTGTACGCGGTGGAGGCCTCGGCCATCGCCGCCCACACGGCGGAGCTCGTGAAGGAGAACGGGTACGAGAGTGTGATCACGGTCATCAAGGGCAAGGTCGAGGACATCGAGCTGCCCGAGAAGGTGGACTTCATCGTGAGCGAGTGGATGGGATTTTACCTCCTTCACGAGTCAATGCTCGGGTCCGTTCTAGCGGCGCGGGACAAGTTCCTCAAGCCGGACGGGATAATTCTGCCGCGAAAAACCTCGCTCTGGGCCTCGCCGATCAACCTGGAACGGTACTGCAACGAAAGGTTTCTCTTCTGGACGGACGTGTACGGCTTCTCCATGAACACCTTCATCTCTGCCGAGGCGGAAGCCATGCTGCGGTCGCCCGTGATCACGCACGTCGACGAGGACATGCTCCTGTCCGACCCTCAGCTCGTCAAGGAGATCGACTGCCTCACCGTGAAGCCTGAGGAGGTGGAGGGGTTCCGAGCCGATTTGAAGTTTCTAGCGAAGAAGGAGGGCATCTGCCACGGTTTTTGCTTTTGGTTCGACTGCCATTTCGAGAAGGGCGTGGTCCTCTCGACCGCCCCGAGCAGCCCCCAAACGCACTGGAAGCAGGCCACTGTCATGCTGCCCGAGATGCTCGCCTCCATTCCGAACTACAGACTCGATTGCAAGGTGGGATTCCAGCAGAGCGCGCAGAACAAGCGCCAGTACCAAATCACTCTCGAGATGTGACAAAGGAGCGCGGAGAACTAAGGACTAAATCTACACTTAATGACGGTACACACAATATACAAGCAGGTCGTCCGATCTGAATCTTCTGAAGCTTCTGCAACCTAATCTGCCTTCTTCGAGTCTCGGCTCTTTTGGCTCCGGTGTTGGGGCTTCCTTCTGTGCATCTCACCTTGGGTGGGCGTGGCGGCGGCCCCGGTGCGCCTGACGGCCTGGGTGGCCTCCTCCTCCATGTAGGTCGTCTCCTGGGTGTTGGTCGCCTGCGCGGGCTCGTCGTCGGCCTCCTCCTCCTCCGGCGACATGAGAGTGGACGCCGTGTCAACGATGGACTGCGTGACTTGCTGAGCGGTGGAGGACACGTAGTTCCACACGCTTCCCACCGTGTTCGCGAGGGTGTACTCCTCCTGTGGGTGTCGCGACGACGGAAGGCCCTGCGCTTGGCCGTAGGGCCCGGAACCGCCGCCGGAGAGCATGCCGGTTATGGGCGTGAAACACGTCGGGGTCTGCTCTTGCAGAGCCTCGCTGATGATTTGCTCCTGCATCCGTCGCGCGATCATCTCGTCCGTTCTGATCTGCGTGTCCCGCTCTATGATGGGGTGGACAGCGGGCGGACCCTCGAAGGCGGCGCTCTCCTCGACGCGCCGGTCCCCCCCGCCGCTCCCGGACGGCTCCGAGTCCTTGACCATCTCCAGCATGGCCTCTATCGCCGCTTCCAGATCGCCCTCCTGAGACTCGAGCACTATTTCGAGCGTCTCGTACTCGACGTTGGGGAACATGCTCTGAAGGGTGTCCATCGTGCCTCACGCCCCTCACCCCTCAGCGTGCGGGCGCGCGCGCTCTCTCCCCTTCCCTCTCGGCCTCTCGACTTCTCCCTCTCTCTCCGACTAGGAGCTGGACGGAAATTTCATCCTCGCGCCGGAAATGTCTCCTCCGAGAACTTTTAACGGCTGGCTCTCTTTTTCAAACCCACTCACCTCGCTCGCTCGCCTCGCCTCGCGCCCGCTGAGAACGAAGGGGGAGTGAGTAGGAGAGCGCGAGACAGAGAAGAGCGTGCGCGCGCGGTCGAGCTCGGCCAAGGAGGCGGACAGCGGCGAGCTTTGCGCGGCGTCGAAATGGCGCAACCGAGCGCCAGCCCGACGACTCGGTTCAACCTGAAAAACATCCTCGGGAGCAACCCGCCCACCATGAACGCGGGGAGGAGGGTGCCCGCGACGGGGGCGAACTCGGAGAAGTGCTGCTGCTGCTTCGAGCTTCGAGTCGGGGTCGTGACCATCGCGTCCATCTACCTCGTCCTGTACATGATCAGCGTTCTGAACATGGCCTTCAACTCCTTGGGTTGGCAGATGCAGTCCAAGGCTTGGCAAGGGTTCCACATCTTCCAGGCCGTCGTGGGCCTGCCCCTCTGCGCCGTCGGCATCTACGGCGCGTACAGGAAGAGGCCGCGCTACGTGTACGCCTACTTCCTCTTCAACGTGGCCAACACGCTAGTGGCTTTCATCGCCGCCATCGCCCTGCTCGTCACCCTCAGCAGCGGCGCCGTCAGCAAGTCTTTCATGGAGGAGTGCATGAACGACCCCACGCTGGACTACGACAAGTGCAAGGAGGCCGCCAAAGTGACCCTGCGAGGTGTGCCCCCCCTCACCCCACCACCACCACCCTCTCCATCCCCCAGTGTCCTCCCCTCTGACCCCTTCTCTCTCTCTCTTCCTTCGTCTCTCTTTGGTGCGCTGCAGTCTTGGGCGCGTTCAACTTTTTGTTCGCATTTGTTCAGATGTACTGGACGTACGCCATACGCAGGTTCTACATGCAGATTCTGATCCAGAACGCTGGCAACTTTTCCAGCTACATGCAAGTGTGATCCCAAAATATATCACACACACCACCTTTTGGCTTTTTTTGCGATCTCTTTGTGGCAACCCTCGGGGCGCCCGCTCCCAAGTAAGGATAACGTGTACTACTATGACCGTCGGCCCGGGTCTGTCTGTGACTTTCTTCCCTCGGTCCTCGCCTCGACTACAAGTCCCTTTCCCCCGACCTTCGCCTCTGCGGCCCTCGCTCCGTACGAAACGCCCATTTATTGAGAGAAGAGTGACTTCGGATGCTTTGCTCCGGTGGGCTAGGAAAAAGGGCAACTACACGTGTCGGCTGGTCGCGGAGCAAGAACAAGAGAGCGCCAGTCAGGAGCCAGGTGGGCTCGCATCAACGGGGGTACGATACGGGTGCGCGCTGGCACTCTCGGGCGACGGTGGGGACGATTCCCGCCGCTAGAGTCGGCCGCCAAGATAGAGGACGGGGACGAGGGAAACCCTCTGGGGTTCCTCAAGGGGTTGTTATCGGTCTACAACGCACCAATGACGGGCTGCTGAGACACCACGCGTAGGAACACAGACGGCGGAGAGTGCTCGCGCGTTCCACCACCATGAACCGCTCGCTCAACATCGACAACGAGTCTCAGTGGGAGGACCTCGTGTCCGGCCTGCTCATCGAGGACGGAACGCACAGCGCGAGCGGCACGTTGAGCGAGCTCCAGAACTCCTGGGGAGGGGGGGTCCCGCGAGATCCGTCGCTGGAGGCGCGGAATCCCAGCGGGGCCCCAAGCGGAAGCCGGGCCCCGCAGGCGCCGGGAGCTCGCGGACCGGGGTACCTCAACGTGGCCCACGATCGGCCCGATTTCAGCACCTCCTCAAGCAGCGGGCCCTCCTCGCCCTCCTTCATGGCGAGGCAGCGCTCGAACGAGGCCGCTTTCGCGGCGTTCGCCCAGCCCTTGAATCACCAGTTCTCGCAGAGGAGCCCGCCGCGACACGGGCAGTTCCAAGATTCCGCGGCGCTGGCTTCCACTCGGCCGAGCCCCGCCCCGGAGGCCGGGGATTTGGAAACCGACAATTTGCAGTTCACTTACCAATGCGACGATGGGTACACCTCCCGGACGCTTTTCGTGCGAAACATCAGCAGCAACACGGAGGACTCCGAGCTCATCGACCTCTTTGGCTCTTACGGGGAAATTCGGGACATGTACTCTGCTTGCAAGTACCGCGGCTTTGTCATGATCTCCTTTTTTGACGAGCGCTCCGCCATTGCCGCCATGGACTGCCTCCAAGGCAAGAGCCTGCGGCGGCGGAAGATGGACATCCACTTCTCCATCCCCAAGGAGAACCAAACCGATGCCGGGATGCTCCTCTTGTTCAACCTCGATCAGACCACGCCAAACACTGTCATAGCGCACCTATTTCAAGCCTTTGGGGACATAAAATCCATGAAGTCCCTCCACATAAAGACCCAACAAATGCACCAGGCGGAGCGGGAGACGGTGAGGATGATCGAGTACTACGACGAGCGACACGCCTCGGCGGCTCTGAACGCTCTGAACAACACCGAGCTCTGGAACAGGCGCATCAGGATCCAATTCGGGAGAGTGGGACGAACCGCCAGCATTCACAAGCAGCAGAGGGGAAGCTCTCAGCGGCCAGGTCTCCAGACCTTTGACAACCCGTCAGATGGCGGTCAGCAGGTCAGGCACATAGCGGTTGAGCCGGACTATGGCGCGTGCGGCCTTCACTCTGACCAGGCATTTGCTCCGGGGGTCTCCTCTCAAGACTTTGGGGCGGCCCCTGTGAGGCAGCCCCGGGGGGCTCAGAATTTGGGGCACCAGATGGCGGGTCACTCGAGGAGGTACGGAGGCGGTGAGGACCCAGGGTCGTCCTCCCAGGGCGCCCCGGCCTTTTGGCACTACGGTCAGGGCCAGGGCTCTCACCATGCAGGCAACAGAGGGACCTTCGGAAATTTCCACAGCGCACCGCACCAACACCAGCACCAGTACCACCAGCGCCACCCGCATCATGGGGATCCCAGACTGCAAAAGAGGGGAGGGGAGTCCGAGAGGGCGCACTCTGGTGGCCAGTCCAAGACCAAGAAGTCCCACTTTAGCTTGAACTTGCAGAGCATAGCCCAAGGGAGAGACAAGAAAACCACTGTTATGATTCGCAACATCCCAAACAAGTACACGCAAAAAATGCTCTTGGCAGAGATCGACACCGATCTCAAGGGGAAGTACAACTTCTTTTACCTTCCCATCGACTTCAAGAACAAGTGCAACGTGGGGTACGCCTTTTTGAACCTCACAGACCCCCTCTGGATTCTCAAGCTGTACGAGAAGTTTAATGGGAAGAGGTGGTCTCACTTCAACAGCGGAAAGATTTGTGAGATTACTTATGCCAGGCTTCAGGGGAAGGATGCTCTGGCGGAGCACTTCAGGCACTCGACCCTGATGCAAGTGGAGGAGAGCTGCCAGCCTCTGCTTCTGAACGAGAATCAAGAGGTGGAGGAGATCTTTGCGTACGCTCAAGGGAAAGCATCTGTGTCCGCGCACCAACACCAGCACCAGCATTCGTCCCACCACCAACACCACTACCGCAGAGGAGGGTACCAGCACCGCCACCACCAGCAGCACCACCACCAACACCAGGTGAGCCGAAGGCATCAGAGTCCAAGGGGGACGCAAGCCGAGGAGAGCCACGACATTGAGGACTCTATCGATATTCAGGGATCGTCAGGAGAGGGCTCGCCGCCGCCGTATCTGACTGTCAGTGCGTCAGATTGACAAAGAAGTTTTGGAAACACACAACACACGTTTTTGGTAAAACCAGTTTTTTCATGAATAGTTTTGATGCGTCAAAAGGCGTTATTCTCCGGTATTCTGTCCTTTGCCACGTCTATTGAGGCGGCCAAGTTGGTCTCAGAAGCTCCGCTGAGGCCGAGGCCAAGCTGAGTAAAGTCCTGCTGCAGGTTTTTGGTCTCCACATCGAAGAGGGCCTTCTGCAGATCGTGCACTGCGCTCGATGACAGAGTCCGAGGCATGCCCTTGTCCCCCTTGGCCTGGAGCTTGAGCTCGGGTGGCGCTGCCTTGCCGAGGCAAACGCAAACGCACGAGATGTTATCGGTGGTGTGCCTATTCATGGCCTCAGCGATCAGCTCCTCAGTGCACTTGTCGGGATCGTTGTGCTCTCGCAGGCGCTCCCGAGCGAAGGTCACCGCGCCCTGGGAGGAGAACACGTCCCACAAACCGTCACTCGCTGATTGGGAGCGTGTCGCGATTCGCAAAGAGCGAGAGAGTCAGTGGAAAGTCGTTTGCGGCAATCGCGGGAAGAGATGTCTCTCTCGTCTCACCTAAAAGTACAAACTCGTCATCCTTCTCGCAGAGGTGGACGTTGATGTCTGGGTCCGCAATGAGCGGCCCCGGCGTCCCGTCCTTTTTCTTCTTCATGCCCTCCAAGTGCCAATCCCCAATGGCCCTAGAGACTGCAAGCTGCCCATTCAAAAAACCCTCCTCATCAATGTACCCGCCAGCTTTTTGTATTCTCTCCCACTCGCTGAACAAGTGGGGCTTCTGGTCCTGACTCAATCCAACGGCCTGGCCCTTTCTGCTCAGCACCGCTCTGCTGTCGCCGACGTTTGCGACCTGACACGAAAGAATGGGACGGAGAAGGGCAAGTCAGAGACCTATTCGGTTCCAAAGCTTTTGACTCGGCGGACAGCGACTCACCACTATCTTTTCCCCCAGAACCAGCATCGCCAGGGCGGTCGTGCCCGAGCACTCCTCCGGCAAGGACGTGCAGGCCTCGCCGAACTCGGCGTCCGTCTTCAGGCACGCCTCCCGCATGACCTCGATGGGCGTCTCGGGAAAGTGCTCGTGGGATACGATGTTGTCCAGCAACCTGTTTCTAGCAAAGGTCGCCGCGCAAATGCCGCAGTGGCCGTCGAAAACCTGCGAGGGAGAGACGAAAGAAGAGAAAGCGAGGTCTTCGTTTAGTACCCTCGCTCCAACCGAAGACTTCAAAGGCACGCGCCC
>JACLAA010005869.1_pt1 | contig 13436 bp, 10 predicted proteins | sample 8027891 | NCBI WGS metagenome assembly JACLAA01 (sample SAMN15724900, study PRJNA655200) | protist metagenome | isolation source: fluorescence activated cell sorting (FACS) single amplified genomes of... | place: Spain: Blaines Bay Microbial Observatory, Mediterranean Sea | collected 2016-01-19 | reverse complement strand
GGCCTCGCCGGCGTCCTCCTCGGCTTCGACCTCGAGGTGGGAGCCGAAGAACATGATTGGTTTCGCTTGGCTGTATTTTTGGAGTGGCCTGAACTCGGAGCGCAGCGAGGCGTTTCGAAAGCGGTTTGCGCAGGCTGGCAGCTATTATATGCACGCAACGCGCGTGCAATTGCTGCGGTCTATCGCTTAGCGGAAGGCAGCTATAATGTCGTGGATCGATGGCCGAGGTCCATGTCATACCCGCACGACTCTCTAAACCTAGAAACACCCACCGCCTCGGAAAGAGGGCTCAAAGAGACCTCATCAAGCCCGTGGAGACACGTCCGAACGTGCGTGCGACCGTAGTGCCCACTGCTCGCAGAGCTTAGCGCCTCCCATCTCATTGTGCGAGGGACGCAGTCCGCAGGCTGGCGACGACCCAGCATCGACGCGGTGCCCCACAACTGCACAGAGAGCCGCACGCCATCGACGCGCGGCTGCCCACAGGACACAGACACAGGAACAGACAGGCAGCAAGACAAAGCAAGCAAACACCATCATGGCCCTCGAACCCGGCGCCATGATGAAGCTTAGGAGAGAACTCCTCCTCCTGAGGGACGGCACGGCCCAGGAGACGGAGATACGAACGAACAAGATCGCGCAGCTAGGCCGAGCGCTCGAAGCGTGTGCTGCAAGAAGGCAGTTCCGAGGGCACGAGACCGCGGTAAGGACCGTCGCCGCCGGATTGCTCAGACACGCGGCCGCCAGAGCCGACGACGAGTGCTGGTCCGGCGCCGACGCCGAGTTCTACAAGTCGTATGCTCGAGCTCAATTTGGCGCGTGGAAACAGCTCGGCGCGTGCGGTGCGATCTCGGCGTCCCGTCGTGTAGAGTCACGCCATCAACTTGTGTCCATCTCACGATGACGTGGGTGGTTTGTTTTTCGACGGTGTCCGTGCCACACAGGCCATCCTGGGTTATTAAGAGGCGCGTTGGATGGGTGGCGGAAGGCGCGAGAGTCGGGCGGCATCGAGAACCCCGACGATCTGGCGGGCCAGGGCGAGGTGCAATTCTTTTCTGGGGACTATGGCGGGGCCGCTACTACTCTTGGAAGGTTGGTCGAAGCTACTTCTGGAGAGGGCGGCGGGCCCGAGCGACGATCGGTAGTGTTGAGAGTGGCGATGCTCTACCAGCACGCTTTAGACCAGCACGGCCAGGCCGCGGCTCTCATTTTTAGGCTCGCAGAAAATGGCGGCGTGCCTCTCTTCTCGAACGCGGATCTCCTATTCTTACTCGCAAGGGCGTATGAGGACTGGAGCAGAACATTGGCCGAACGTAGAGGCTCAGCAGAAAAAAAAGCCGAAGCGGAGAAGCATGCTGCTACTGCCAGAGCTACTTTCGAGAAGTTATATACGGCAAACCTGCAAGTGGGAGCGTTCAAGAGGAGGGCCGGCGGCGCTCCACCGGATGCGAACGCCTGGCTGCATGATGCCGCTACTTGGAGAGCATTGGCGGACAAATGCGCCTTTGCGGGTCTCGATTTATATGCCGCGGATCTGTACGAGGAAGGCGCTCGCCGAGACGCGGATGGGGCCGGAAGGGCCCATTGGTATCGCCTTGCGAAGGCGAAGAGACGGTGCGGCAAGCACGACGCCGCGTTAGGTGCTCTCAGGGCGGCCATCGATCGCGCTCCTGAATCGACACAGTTAAGGGCCGTCGAAACGGCCTGGTCCAACGCCGAGGCGAATGATGATGATGAACACGCGGTGACCATCGATGCGTTCTTGGCTAGGTTGCCTCCGGTCGGCAATGATTTAGCTATTGCCGCTACAGCAGTGGCTGCCGTGGCTCGGATGTGGCGCCAAAGAAAAAGAACAATCTACGCTCGAGAGAAGGCCGCCCAGCATAAGCTCCAGGAGGAGGAAGAAGACGAACAGTCCCAGGTCACACTGGAGGAGATGATGCAGCCTGGGGAAAGACCGAAAACGGCCGACATCGACGGCGTCCTCGAGAAGGGCTTGAGGTCCGCCCTCGCGAAGGAGCAGAAACGAGCCGAAGAACTCGAGTTGCGGGTCGCCCAGATGGAGCACGAGAAGGAAGCTCTCAGAGACGCGGATAGACATCGCGCGGACATGGTCGAAAAATATACTGCTTTACAAGACGAGGCGGAACGACACAAGCGCGATGCGCAGCGGTCGTCCGAGTTGGTGAAGGCTACGAGGGAGAATTTAATGTTTCTCACCAAGGCCCTCAAGCTTGCCAAAGGCGAAGCGGACGCGCTGCGGAAGGAGAAGGTCCAAGCCGAAGGAAGGGCTGACATGGCCGAGACCGCTGTGAGAGAGGCTCGGGAGGAGATTTCAAGAGCCATGGCTCGGAGTCCTAGTCCTGGGAGTGACCTCAACTCGCAGTCCGTAGCATCAAGGGTCAGCTTCGAGCCCTCGCTCGCGCAGGGCTCCTGGGATCCTGCTAAGACTCAAGGACGGGACTTCGCCAAGGGCGTCTTGGTGCTGTCGTGCGGCGTGCGCACGAGGGACGGCCAATCTTTACTCGTGAGGTTCGCCGCTCGCGACGGCAAGCTGGAGGCTCGGGCGTTAGATTGTTCCGGCGGCTCGGCGGGCTATGTCGTCCTGTGCCGCATTCCGGACGACGCTTCGACCGCGGAGCAACGCTCTTTATGTGAGAAGCTCGCGACTCGATTACAGGTAGTAGATGGGAATCTCGCGCTGGGCGACCCGCTACCACCAGACGAAGACCAGGCCGCCGCGAAGCTCCAAGCGCGCATTAGGGGACGGAACGAGAGGTTGAATCCCACACCTCCTCCTCCAAAAACACAAGACGTCGCGGCCTCAAAATTACAATCTCGCATTCGCGGGAAGAACGATCGCGAGCGATTAGCTCGGGAGAAGCGAGCTAGAGAAGCCCCCTTGAAGGAACAACGGCGCCAGGCCAGGGAGGCCCAAATTGCGAGGGCCGCGCAACGCGAAATAAAAAGGTTGGACGCGCTGGCTAGAAGGCGCCTCGAGCAGAAGACGCGCAATCCTTATATTGCTACTCCGTTTGAAGAGCGAACGAGACGCGCGGAGCTCGAGGCGGGGCTGTTCCGACCCGTCCGCACGTCGTCTCGGAGACGGGAAGAAGCTTTGCCGTCGTTGCCGTCGTTACCTTCCCAAGCGGGCGCCACCACGACGGGTAGAAGAAGGGCTATAGCACGCTACCGCAAATTGGGATACGTCCCGCCGGGCGAGTTGGACGCTACGTACCTCGAGCAGTGGCGAAGTGCTTTGCGCGAGGCGGCCCGTGGGTCGACGGAGCGCCTGGCGGTGGATGTTGCTGCTGTCCGTAAAGCCCATAGGGACGTGGCGCCGGACGTCGCCTGCTGCGCTTTGGCGGATGCGGAAGGGTCGGTCGCCGAGGCTCGGAATAGATTAGGACAGCTGGGTTATAGAAGAGAGCTCGACGTCGTGGCGAAGGCTATTGATGTTAGAGCAGTAGTGCTCGCGGCGGGCCCCCAGGAGTCGTTCCCCACGAGCGAGGAGGAATTGTCTACAATCAACAAGCCGATCGCGCGGAAGTCGCCCGACCGGGTCATGCAGCTGACCTCCGTCGACCGCATGATGCATCCGGATGATAAGCTGGGCGCCGAGATCGCTACGCTCATGGAGATTGCCGCGCCGCCGCGCCGGAGGAAGAAAGAAAACATGCGGTCGTTCATCGCGCGCAATATTGGAGGGAAGGTCCGGCACCTGGGGCGCTGGCGCAGCGACCTCGGGCGGGACCCGTTCGCGATTCCGGGGGAGCACCATCCCGTGAGTCTAAGATGAATTTCTTACCGATAGCTGATAGTCGCGTTCCTCCACGAGTAGCTCGTGTCGTACGTGATCATGCCGAACCGCTGGCCGGGCACCCCCCAGCGGTCGACAGGGTCGATCCTCGACTGCACGGTGCCGTTCGACATACTGAGCACGCTAATGTGAACTGCGTGACTGAGTCTACGTCCGTCAAGGGTATAATAGGCCTTTACGGCGGTGAGAGGCCTTCCGCGGATCAGATTCTGCTTTTCAAGGACCATCATGACACTGTGCCATCGACCGGGCACTAGTGTAATGTTTCTTCGAAGGGTGCCCGGGGCCGGGACTCCCGCGACGGGCCCCTGAAGCTCTTGGAACATGAACCACGATATCTTGCGTTAGGTGCCGGGGCAGACAGGCCGCCTCGCCCACGAGCCTCAGGAGTTCAGGCGGGAGCTTGTCGAGCATTTTCGTCACACTGGCGTTATTGCGGGAGAGTAGTTAAGCGGTCCGGCGCTCGTGTGTTTTTTGGGCTGACCAGATTAGCTAGCGCTGTAAGCCCACTAGAAAGCTATGCCGGCGGCGAGCAGAGTGCAGGCTCTCCGTGAGCAGGCAGTGATTGACGTTTGACAGATTGCGAGCGGTGCATCAATCGCGCATAGCTGACGCAGCCGTCCTGCACAGCGAGCGCGGCTCATAGCAAGCACTTGAGCAAGTGCAGCAAAGTGCAGACAGCAGCGATCGACGCGCACCAATGGAGCCAGCACCAGAAGACAACACACAATTGGCCGTGAAGCGATTGGCCCCCGCAATCCCGGCGCGAGAAGCGGTGACGACGCGAGGCGCCCCACAAGCGGTCAAAATCGACCACAAGCTCATCATTTTCGGCCTGCACGACGGTGGCGTACGAGCGCTGGACCACGAGAGCGGTAAAGTCTGGAAACTCAGCGAGTTAGGCGGCGACGACGACGCGACAGCCTTCTGGACGGACGGTCACAAACTCTACGTCACGACCACCCGCCAGCTCCTCAAGGGCTACGCCCTGACTTGGAATGATGAAGACCTCACTCTGACATCAGACGCCGCGCGCCAGTGCCACAAGGCGCCCGTGAAAGATATTGATGTGGACAGTACGGGCGCGCTCGTCGCGACGGCGGCGGCCGACGGGACCTGCCGCGTCTTCGACTCCCGACGGAACCTGACGCCGACGCACCGCTTCGCTCCCGCTGGTGGTGGTGTTTTAACAGCGGTAAAACACCACCCCTTCTCGTTGATCCTCGCGACCGCCAGAGCTTTCGACGTGCATGTGTGGGATTTGAAAAGTTCGTCTCAGATTGCATCGGTCTCGCTCAAGGCTTCCGTATCAAGCATGTGCTGGCTGCCCGGGCCGCGGAACGCCGACGATAGGACGCTGGCCCTCGCCGCGCGCGACGCGACGCTGACCGTATGGGATGGAATGAATGAGACTACCGTCGCGAGCAAGGAGGACCTCGAAACGTTAGCTTTGTTGCCGCCGGCCGACGACGGCGGGAGGCAGTTCGCGTCTGCGGGTGCGGACGGTCTCGTAAGGGCTTGGAGGTATGCGGACGGGAAGGTACACAGGGCCGCCGCGGAGGCGTCCGCGACGACGGGCCCGCTCGAGAGCCTCGCTCGGTTTGAGAACGACCTCGTCGTGACGGGTCATGATAGAAGCGTGCGCTTCGTCGATTGTATCACGCTGAAAGAGACGCGACATGCTCTTTGTGGAGGCGACGACGAAGTGTTGGACGCGGCGTTTTTGAATGATGGAAAACGTCTAGCCCTCGCGACGCCGTCGGAGACGGTCCGGATCGTGGACACTCATGATTGGCGCACGTCGTTCCTGAGCGGCCACGCCGACGCGGTGCTGGCCGTGGCATCTTGTGACGACTACGTAGCGTCGGCCTCGAAAGATAGGACGGCGAAGATCTGGCGCGAGTCTTCAGGAAGATGGGACCTCATCAGTACATTAGAGGGCCACGTCGATAGCGTCGGTGCCGTGGCTCTAAGTAAAAAAGGTGACGAGTTGGTGTGTGCGACAGCCTCGAAGGATCGTACCCTCAAATTATGGTCAAATGGTGAGTGCACCTCCTCAACAATAGCGCACGACAAGGACATTAATGACGTGGCCCTGAGCCCGGGCTGTGCAGTCGTGGCTTCTTGTAGTTCGGACCGGACGGCAAAACTGTGGGACTCGTCACTCAACCCGCAAGGTAGCTGTTTGGGACATAAAAGAGGTGTCTGGCGCTGCGTCTTCAGTACGAAAGAGCGGTGGCTCGCGACGTGTGCTTCCGATAGGACTGTAAGAGTGTGGGCCGTGAAAACAAGACAATGCTTGGCGGTCCTCCAGGGCCACGAGGATTCTGTATTGAGTCTAGCGTTCCTGAAGGGCGACCAGCTCGTGTCCGGTGGCGCCGACGGCACGCTCAAGGTCTGGTCGCCGCAGACCAGGACTTGCGAGTGCACCATCGAAGCTTACGAAGATTGTCGGGTCTGGGCCCTCGCGACGTATGATGGGAAGGTTGTTTCCGGTGGCGGCGACGGCACGGTGCGCGTCTTTGAGGACGTGACGGCTTCTGATCTATCAGAAGAGAGGGCGAAGGACGCGGAACGCGAGGCGCGCGACCAAGCGCTCCGGACGGCTCTACAATCAGGGGACCCGGTTTCGGCGCTTAAACAGGCGCTAGCCTTGGAAAGACCCCACGCGGCCTGGGGCTGCCTCAAGGCCATCCACGAGCGGAGTTCGGGAGAAGCTACGCTGGACCCCTTCGACGACGCGTTCTCCGATCTAGAACTAGATCAATCTCAAAAGCTTCTGACGGCGATCGTCGACTGGAACGCGAACGCTAGGAGAGCACCGATCGCGCAGCGCGCGCTGCGGGCTTTGATCAAGGCGCACGGGGCCGACACCTTGTTAAAAGACGCGGCGCTCCGCGACGCCGTCGCCGCGTATACCAAAAGGCATCTGGCGCGCCTCGACGGGCTGCTCCAGCAGACCTACCTCGTGGATTCTGTGTTGGGCGCTCTGGAAAGGAGGTGTCTGACGGTCGAAGAAGAGCCCGCGCCGGCGAAGCGGCCGCGCGCCGCGGCGCCGAAAGTATATACGGCTGATGATTTGTTTGCCGCGGCGCCGGCGGAGGACAGCGATAGCGACGCCAGCCCTGTGCCGAAGAAGAGGAAATCGCGGCGGTCGTCGCGCTAGATTTGTGTAACTCGAAGTACCTTAGGCGTTCCCCGGCGACGGCGTCTCGCGGGCGCGGAGAACGGCTCGCGCGTTTTGCAAGTCGCGCTCCGTCGCCACTGTGGTCGGGTGCGCACTTCCAAGCACGCGTCGCGCGGTCCGTTCCAATTCCTCGATCGTCGTCACGGCCTCGCGGACATTGTCGAGCGTGGCGCTGGGGTCCCTGTAGAGCGCCCGCGCGTAAAATTTCCTCATCTTGAGCGTGAGTTCATGACTCTCGCCGAGGACGCGCCGCGCCACAGGGATCCTTCTGCGCAGCGTCGACTTGGCTTCTTCGAAGCGAGTAGATGTGATAAGTGCGTTCGCATAGCAGATGGCAGATATGTGGGTGTTGATATTTTCTTCGCCTCCGACCTTCAACCACTCAAAGAGTATGTCTCTGTACATATTTAAGGCTTGTTCTCTCCGCCCAAACATCTGATACGTGTTCGCAAGATTGCCCTGCATGCTGAGAATGTGTACGGCTCTATGCTCTACGAAGGCGACGGAGCCACGCTTGATGATCTCCGCGAGGCCGTGACGACACTCGAGGACGCGGAACCGATTGCGAGGCGCGCCCTCGGACGCGTGCACCCAATCGCAAGGGGACTTGCGATTGTGCTGCGAAGAGCGCTAGCAGCGCTCCGCGCCCGCGAGGCGTCGCCGGGGGAGCCAGTAATCACAACTTCATAAACTATCCTCTCTTAAAAATCACAGGGGCGCCGCCTCCTCGCGGGACGCGGCCACGGACAGGTCCCGCGACGGCGACAAAGGCGAGTCCTCCGCCTGCATCCGAATCGCGTTCTCCGCGCCCGGGTGGTAGAACGAGATGGACATGTGGCGCACGGACCCGTCCTCGTTGCTCAGGTCCAACACTTCGACGACGGATGTCACCAGTAAACACCACGTCGAGTAGCCCGTGCCCCGGACGATCTTCCGCTCGTCGGCGTGCTGCACCCTATAGGTATTTGTCGAGGTGAGCATGACGAGGTCGTCGCGTAATACCCTTATTCGCGTCGGCGACGTCAACTCGGGCGAGGGCGTCAATACGACGACGTCCCCACTACCAAACAGTTCGTGGCAGCGCGCGAAGGACTCGCCGCCCGACGTCGTGCGCGAGCACGACGCTAAGAGCTGCAAGAGGATGGCCTCAACTCTAACAGGGTCCGCCGCGCGGCGTTCCTGTGCACTATCCTCGACATGCTCGGCGTCCTCGGCGAACAACAAGGGCAGGAAGCCGACGAGCGATGGAGGCAGCTGCACGGCACTCCTATCATTCGAGAGAGGTGCGGAAGCCGCCTTATGCGCCAGCCCCTCCAACAGCTCCATGAACGCGTTAAATTCCTTTTCATTGTCCAGCGGGTACCTTTCTCCATTAACTATGAGCGACGACTCCCTTCTCAAGTCCACGATGAACTGCTTGCGCCTGGCGTCTTTGCCGCCCCGCTGCAGCATCTTCGAGGTCGGCTCCAAGGGTATCAGCGACGCCGTCGCCCGGTGCCTGCCCAAAGCTACTAGGTACTCCTGGCGCGTCTTTGCACTTTCGACGTCCTGCGCAAGTCTTTTGAGAAGAGACTCCTCGTAAGATCTATAAGCGTCCCAGAGGCTTCTTGTGTCCCGTTCACCTCTCAAAATCTCCCGCAGCGCCCGCCGCGGCACACAAACGAGCTTCACGATATCAGTCGAAGCCGTCGCCGTCGACGACCGTCGCAGATCGTGCATCAAAGAATCATCGCCAAAGGACCCGCCCGGCTCGACCGCCGCGACCTCCGTGCCCTCGACGCTTAATCGTACAGCGCCTCTTGCAACCAGACACATCTGGTCCGAGTAGTCGCCCATCTGCGAGATTACTTCACCCTTTCTAAATTCCGCAGTGATGCACTGGTCGGCGAGTTCATTACGTTCGTCCAGCGATAATGAAGCAAACAACGGCGCGTTCGCGAGCAATTGATCAACAGACAACTGTTGTACTTTCCTTCTTGCTTTATAGGCGTCCTTCGCGCGCTGCTTCAGCGTCGACGCCTTCGTGACGGCGCGCGAGAACATCTTGCCCTTTTGTTTTTCAGGAGAGAAGCGCGGCGTCGAGAGGTCGCGCGTGGAATCGGGCGACGACATCGGTAGAGGGACGACCTCCGCTAACCGAGCGTGGGCGTCGTCCAACTGCTTTTTATGATGGGCCCTTTCCGAAGCGAGGAGCGCCCTCAATTCGTCCGCCGTCGCGTCTTCTTCTATCTTCGGCGCGCGCGCCTCCCGTCGCAGCCGCTCGATCGTCTCCTCCTTCTCGGCTATTAGTAATTTTGCTGCGATGAGTTCTTCCGTTAGTGTGGCCACTTCGCCCTTGACCGCATCCTGGGCCTGTTCTAACTCGGCGGCGAGGGCTCTCAGGTCGGTGTCGAGGCCGGTCAGCATGGTATCAGGGTGTCACCGCATCGCTGCGGGGCTGCCGCTGCCGTTCGCTGTTTGCGCACGACCCTGTACGACAAATACGGGTCTCTCCACGCGCGATGGGCAGCGCTTCTTGCCTTGCACGCGGAGCTGCTTTCGGCCGGCAAAATTAATCCCGCTAGCGTCCTGTAAGACACTAGCAAATGCACGTACACACATCAGACTTGAGTGCCGTTCGTTCGGTGACCCCGCCAATCGCCTGCACTTGAGCGCCTCGTAGCGTTCGCAGCGCTCCTTCACCTACGCTGTGCGCGCCGCGAACTGCAAGCGCGAACGCCCAGGGAGCGCATAAACACCAGTCAGCTCCTTGAGCTCGGAGAGCAAGCACCTCTCCCGCACGCCATCGCAGCCAAGACAACGATGCGCGCCGCCCACCGCCTCGCCCAGCGCGTCGCCACAAGACAAGCAAGCGCCATCGCGCCCACGGTAGGCCAGGGCGTCCACGGCGCCCCGACGCACATGCTCCCGCCCGTGTCGCTGCTGGTCGAGGCGCCCGATGTCGGCGCGTTCAACCCGCCGAAGCGCCTGCTCATGGGCCCGGGGCCCGGCAACGCCCACCCGCGCGTCCATGCCGCGATGGCGCTGCCTCAGATCGGCCACATGGATGGTGCATTCCTCCAAATGGCCGAGGAGATCAAGGAGATGCTGCGCTACGCCTGGCAGACGAAGAACCCTTTTACTGTTCCGTGTAGTGGTACGGGGAGCGCGGCGTGGGAGGCTCTTTGTGCCAATCTCACTTCACCCGGAGACAAGCATTTGGTACTCGTGAATGGCTACTTCGGCCTGCGCCACTGCGACATGGCGTCGAGATACGGTGCCGAGATCATCAAATTAGAAAAGCCCTGGGGCGAGGTCTTCACACCCGAGGAAGTTGATGCTGCCTGCGCTGAGCACAAGCCGGATATGATTTGGGTCGCGCACGCGGAAACCTCCACCGGCGCGTGCCAGCCTATGGACCAGCTCGGCGACATCGCGCGGGCTCACGACTGCTTGCTGGTGCGGGTCCCGCGTCCGTATCGACGCCATCGCCGCGGCGCGCGTGACGCGTCGGCCTTTTACAACCTCGACGTCATCGCCGCGGCGCGCGTCGTCGGCCGACGGGAGGAGAGGGACGCCGCGACGCCGTCGATTTGACCTGGAGAGCGATGATTCGTTCGCACGCAGGCCGCGGACACTGTCACAAGTATCGGAGGCCTGCCGGTGCGGTTGGACGAGTGGGGCGTCGACGCCAGTGCATAAATCAAATTGTCGCGGCGCCGTCGTGCTCAATCGTCACGTACACCTCCACGCCATCGACGCGACGCCTGCTCGATAGCGTACACCTGACTCACTGGTTGATTTATGCACAGGTGGACGCCGCGTACGCCGGCGGCCAGAAGGCCCTGTCCTGCCCCCCCGGCATCGCGCCCCTGACCTTCGGGGACCGGGCCCTCACGAAGATGGACAAGCGCACGGCGAACGGCGAGCAGGTCAAGAACTGGTACCTCGACATGAACATGATCAAGCAGTACCTCGTGGTCAACGACTTCGGCGTTCCCAGAGTGTACCATCATACGGCGCCGATCAGTATGGCTTATGCGTTGCGGGAGGCTTTGGGTATTCTGACCGAGGAAGGCCTCGAAGCGTCCTGGTCGCGGCACCGCGACGCGGCGGAGTTCTTCTGGAACGAGCTCGAGAAGATTGGGCTCGAGTGCCACGTCGACTGGGAGCACCGGTTGCCGACGCTGACGACCGTCAAAATTCCGGAGGGCATCGATGGTGGGAAAGTTGTTACTTATCTAAGGGAGAACTACAACATCGAGATCGCCGGCGGCCTCGGGGCGCTGGCGGGCAAGGTCTGGCGCATCGGGCTCATGGGCTACAACGCGCGCCGCGAGAACGCGGCACTGGTTTGTGCTGCTTTAAGAGATGCGCTCGACGCCCAGGGCTACTACCGCGCGCCGGGGCTGCTCTACCCGTCGCGCCAGCACTCGCGGTCGTCGTTCCACGGCTCCGCCTGATTTCCCCCTACCCGGGGTTATCCTGTCCATAAAACTATATCGTTATTCTCGCCAGCTAGACTCTATGAGAAGTGTGGGGATGCTATGCTACGAGCTCTCGCGAGGGATCTGGAGCCTTCCCCGGCGGCGGAGCGCTCTGGGCAAATGTGAGTATCCCAGAACACTGGCAGCCGAGAAGCATAACAAACAGCCCAAAAAGCACTGGGTGTCTGGCGTGGCGTCCGGAGCTCTTGTAAGTCTATGATATGAGCTCAGTCGGTATCAGTGGTGCCAGGACCTTAGCTTGCCAGGTCGATCGATATTCTATCGTTCTCAGCAAAAGGCTAACTAGACGCGCCTCAAATGAAACGCGTCTCGGTTGCAACAAAAAAGGGGCAAAGCCTTGAAAACCCGCGCGATACTTGGAAGACTTACTCACACTACTGGAGCGCACCCAACACGCGCTCCGCATCCGCGACAAGCCACTCGGCGACGGCCTCCCCGTCGCCCCGCGGAGACGCAATCGCCGCGGCCTGCCCGGCCCATCGGCTGCCGTGGAACGCGTCGGGGTCCGCAGCGGCCAGGGGCTTCACCGCCGTGGAAGCCCAAGGGAATTCGGGAACGCCAGCAGATATGGGTCCCAGCTCGCGCACGAGTCTATTTTCGAACCCACGTGCTGGGCGCCCGGAAAACACATTGGTCACCGCCGTGACACCGCTTGATTCCAGAGCGGCGCGGTGGCCGTCGTTGATCAATGAGTCTTCCGCTCTCAGGAACGCAGTACCCACGGAGACGCCGCTCGCGCCAAGCGCGAGCGCCGCGACGACGCCGCGACCGTCTGCAATGGCTCCCGCGGCGATCACGGGCACGCTCACGGCGTCGACGACCTGTGGAATTAAGGCCATCGTACCTATTAGCGGCGGCTTCATATAACAATCATCGCCGAGGAACGAGCCCCGGTGGCCGCCCGCCTCGGCGCCCTGGGCAATGACGACGTCGACGTGTCCGGAGAGCGCCTTTGCCTCGGCGACAGTAGTAGCGGTACACCACACACTTGCGCCGGTGGCCCGGACGCGATCGAGCAAAGCGTCCTCGGGCAATCCGAAGTGAAAACTCACGATGTCTGGTCTGACGGCCTCGACGGCCGAACAGGCGGCCTCATCAAAAGAAGCGCGGCCGTTCGTCGCCACGAGCTCGGCGTTCGACGGCGGGGTCGCGCCGGTCTCCTTGTAGTAAGGTGCCAGTTCCTCCATCCAGCGCTCTTGCCGCGCCGCCGTCGGCGCCGCGGCGTCGTGCGTGGTGAAAAAATTCAGGTGTAGCGGCGCGCCCTCAGGAGCGTTTTCCCGAAAATTCTGTGCTGCAGGGCCGATGGCGTCAGGTGCGAGTGTTGCACAGGGAATGCTACCGAGAACGCCGGCACGGGCCGCGCCCGCAGCGACGCGCCAGTCCACCGCATCAGCCATGGGCGCCTGAACGATCGGCGCGCGGACGCCGTAGCGCGCGCACAAGGCCCGCGCGAGTGCTGGCCAGACAACCATTATTTACCAGCGCTTTTTACGACAGCACTTCGTACACTGGCGGCACTTGTGCCGCCACCATCTCTTGAAACACCACCAACTGGCAGACATCGTGCATTCTCACTTGCGCAAGTGGTTTGTTCACTAAATGGTGTGCTGCGGCTGCGTGATCACCACCCGTAACCGTTGCCTGGCTGAAATTGTGGCAATGCTCTCTCAGCAGGCTCTGCGAAGCTGCCGCGGCGGGTATTGTCGCTCGTCGGAAAGCTCTCAAAGGGAGGTAGAGAGGGTTGATGGGGATATGAAAACGAATCTGACGCTTGTGTCGTGCCCGGACGGTCGCGGCCGCGCACCGCGGAGAGCCGGCGCGCCGACGCTCAAGATTTTTACTAGTTTACGCACGGGGAACGGATCTACATGCCCTTCGCCGCCATGACCGCGTCGAGCCCGACCTCGAAGTTGCGGATCGTCTTGTCGACGTGCATGAGCTT
>JACLAA010005245.1_pt1 | contig 13438 bp, 14 predicted proteins | sample 8027891 | NCBI WGS metagenome assembly JACLAA01 (sample SAMN15724900, study PRJNA655200) | protist metagenome | isolation source: fluorescence activated cell sorting (FACS) single amplified genomes of... | place: Spain: Blaines Bay Microbial Observatory, Mediterranean Sea | collected 2016-01-19 | reverse complement strand
CCGCATCTGGCTGTGGCAGTAGTATGGAGGACGCGTTAGTTGCCACATCTTGCCGCGGAGACCTGCTAATTGTGACGCAGAATAATGCATTGGGCTACAGCCACCATGCATTTCAGAAGCTCTACCCGGTGTGCATCCCCCACAAGAGGTTGGAGCACACTTCGCTTTGCATTGTACGCTTTAATCATAAAGCTGATGCAGTTATCCTTGCGGGGCGCCATTTTTTGGGTGTTGCGAGCGATCAGAGAACACACAACAACGTCTTTTTATGCGAGTTTCTAGGTGTTGCCTCCACCACGCGACCAAAATGGCGCGCTGTGCCCTTCAGATGAGTGGAGACTGGAGATATTCCTCAATGATCCCAGCAACTCTAGTTCCACTCAAATCTTGGATGCAACTTTTCCGCAACAATTTGATAACCACATCTGCACAATCGATGCCTCAGGTGTTATTACGTTTTGGGATATTTATGGGGGAGACACAACATCTCTCATAACTGGTGTTCCTCATGTACAAATGCTCTGCTTTGGATCAGAGCAGCACAGCCAGTGTAACAGGATCTTGGCCTGTCAACTGCATGTGCCTTAGGCACAGCCGCTTTGGGGTTTTTCTTCTTGCACCTAATCAGCTCGTCACTCTATTTCCCGTGGCACCACGGCAAAGCTGTGCTTCACAGAGTGAAGTTTTTGCTCTTAGAGATGCGTGTGTTGATGGCTGGAATTATGCAAATAGCAATGAAACTCAAGGAAAATGGGAAAATCCATTGCGATGGCTCTATGCTACCTTTCCATACCTCATAAACATTTCAAGTGTGGATAGTAGTGAGGCTACAAAGAGCAGTTTCTCTTGGATTGAAGGAGAAGAGCAAAGAAACTTTGATCATGAACCGCCTTTGATCCAATCATTTACATTGAACTTACGTGGCAGTTCTCCGCTGCAAATGGTTGCACGTGACAGAGACGCACTAACGATCCTTCTCATAGCCACTGATGATGGCCATGTCGACGTGATTCTCTGTGGAGTTGATATTTTCATGCCTGCATGGCGTACTCAGGAAAGCTTTATGATGCATCATATTGAGTCTCTGTTTGTTGCTGATGCGGTGGAGGAGGCTGCTTTGCGCTTGGAAACTTCAGGCTGTGGTATACACTATGTTGTCAGGCATGATGTGACCACTATCCATTTACTTAGCTTGATTGAGATCATTATGAAACAAAAGGATGCCTTTTTAGACATCAAGTCCGCAATCTCAAAAAGTCCAGCCCGCTGTAGTCACACCTTCATTTCTTCAGACCCACACCTAAAGGTTGTGAGCAGTTGTCTCCTTGGAGGCAGTGCAAGCCATTCCGCGACAATGCTGTGTTTGTCCCTGCGTCACTGCGCCATATTGCTAAGATATCACTCCGCTCTAACCCTTGTGCATAGGCTGGTTTGATGATTGCTCGTGCTGTGCTATTGATGTATCTGCAAATCATTATGTACCTTCAGAGCTTGTGTGTAGCGAAATCCCGCACAGCAGCAGTGACATGCTACATTTTGTAGCTGAAGTGATCACTGTGGTCGACGATGTTAACAACGCTTTTGGGCGTCTCGCAATTTTTACCTCCCGCAGGAAAACATTAATCTGGCTTAATGATATTCGTGAATATTTAGAAGGTTATGTCACCGTGCCAATTCTGGACTACGCCAGGCGATCAATGGCAGTTGCCAATGCCCTTTGCTTGATTTGCAGCAGACGCTTCCCACAACTTACATTAGCAAACAAAACATTGAATGTGGAACCAGTGAAGATGCCAGATTTAATTTGGAGTGGGTAGTTGACCTTGTATAGGTCTTGAATAACAGTCCACTCAAAGTGGCAGTGCATATGGCCATCGCTCGACAAGAGGGCGTTAATAGCCGCGCGGCCTTGCTCAATAGTGCTGGTGCTGAATTAACTCCACATCTGTCACTGTGTGAACGCGGCTACTTCCATGATCTCGGAATTCTCACCGCCCAATTGTCGCGTATCCCTGAACTGGTAAGCCGTGAAAAGCACCGCGTCTGTGTTTCTGCCGATGCCACACGTGACAGCGTGAGAAGTGCGGGCGCATTATGTCAAGTACTATTTGCGGGGAAAAGTCCACTGGATCTTCTGGGAAATCTACTTCTGCAGCAAACTCATTTCCTTGACGCTAGTTTTGCCGGGTTGCATGCGTTGCAGGCAAAAGTATGTGGCCCCCAAAAGAACAGCCACCGAAGTTTCATTGCGTAATTACACAAACATGCCTGACCTTGTGACGCCGCGATGTTGACCGTGGGTGAGTTGATGACAATCTCGGCCGAGAAAGTGTTCGGGCCTACGGCTAATTCCACATGGAAATGGGCGTATGACGTCCTACGTGTCGACCGGGGAGCCACGTGCGAATGCACCGCGGTAAGATAAACGCAGTCCCGGGCCGTCATTTGCTGGTAGAGCTGCCCCATGCCGGTACAGCTTGCTGCGGGCCGCGCAGGCGCCTAATGTGCGCTCCCGCCGCGTATTTAGCGCGCAAAGCGCCGAGAGTGTATCATCAGAGAGTGTCGCCAAATTTACCAAACTGCCCGGGCCAGATTAGCTTTGAACCAGCGGGAATTAGCTGCTAGGACTTCTAGTGGGACTCACCTTGACGCTTTCTGTCAAGATTCCTGCGGTCACGGTGCAAACTCATTGCGACGCACGGTACCTCCACTCCCCTAAAAGTCCCCTAACAACAGTATCATGATAACTTGAATACTAGTAGTCACTGTGCCCGGGCCAGTAACTTGAAGTCTGCCAGCTTAGCATGCGAAATTGAAAAAAAAATAAAAATAAGGTCTTAAAACACAGTGGGTCCGAGTCTTGGAGGGGTCACGGTGTTACATTTATTGGGGTGACGGTGGTCCACTTCAATCCTGATTAATCCAGTGTATTAATCCACACAAATTTATTTCAAAATTATGCCCGGGCCCGTGACTGGCATAAGTTATTCAAGTTTAAGTTTAGATCACTGGCCGCAACTTTCAAGTTGAAATCTACTGCTACTACCTTTTAGTATTCTAATAATCTATTTCGAGTTTAAGACTGTTTTTCCACGCTCAGGCTGGCGTTTCGGTCGCCTCCGGAAAAGCGCCCCACACTATTGATTGCTCCGAGTCATCTATTTCAAGTTCTTGATGTCACGGTCACGGTGACGAACCGAGCCTGAGTCATCATCATCTGATATATTAATATTATATCATTTTTACTAGTAGAGGCAAACCACCCCTGAACTATTTCTAGTTGGGCTTTTTGCGCCTATTTTGAGCTTACATGTCGTGATGACCCTCCGGAATAGCTGGCAGCTATTTTATCGTCTGGTTGGCCATTGTTGTTGCGCGGTGTGCGGTCTCGAATATAAGAGTGGAGGTATCTAGAGCGGGTTATCTTCCCGTCAATCGCACTTGCCAAGAACTCTAACTGGGGTTTGTCCCTGGGCCTACTGGGCTCGTCATTTACGCTCGGAGAACACACCATGTGACTGCATGCCCTGGCCCAGCTCAAAGTAACCGCGCGGCATTCTGACTGCGGAGGCCAGAGCACTCAAGCTGCGCTCCTATGGACTCGCGCTACAGCAATTGCGTTTGACATGCAAATGAAGCCGCAGGTGGAGTTAAGACAATCGGCAGGGGCAAGCATTGAATGAATTGGACCATTATGTGGTTGTCATTTAAGACAAGGGGACTTGGAAACTGTTCATAGCGCTCGTGTTGTGCCTGCATGAATTTTGCGGGACTTATCTGCGCCTATCTCAAGATAATGGTGCTGCTAGTATTCCTACCTGACTGGCCGCGGGTAGGTTATATAATGAATCGTTGGTGGATGGACAGCGAGTGAGGCTTTCTTGTTTGGGGTGTTGTTGTTATTTACGTCGGGGCAGTTTTGCCATTAGAAGCGGACTCTTCCTTGTTCGGTGATTCGAATGGGCCACTGAGGATTCATCACAACCGCGAGTTCTAGAAGGTAGAATTGCTGCAAGCCCTCGCAATCTAATCTTGCCATTGTGCCTTTGGCTTGATGGGGTTGGTTGTGCTGTTGGCGGATGACCTGGGAAATGTTTGTCTGCACCAGCAAGTTGAGCTGCCGCCTCTCTGGAGAGGAACATAGTGACAAGGGCTTCATTGTCCACTCCATTGCTATGTGTTGAGCCCAAAAATTGCTTTTCCATTCTCAAGTTGGGGTTCATCTGGCCATAAACATCCTGTCCCTCTTTGTCAACTTTCGCTGTAAGTGGATCTTCGCCGCCTGGGGGCATGCGAAATGATTCAAAGAAGAAGCCCTCGGCGCTATCAGACTCTTTGCCTGAGTGTGAAAATGAGGCATCATTGATATGTGGTGGACTCTGGCATCTAACTCAAGATTCCAATTGCCTGACATGCCAAAGTATGGTCTGCAGCGTCCTCGATGGTGCTGACCTGATTTGGCATGGCAGCCCGCATGCTTCGCGCAAGTGGTGTACTCCGCAGCGCCGCTCGACTTTCGGCTGCATTTGCCTCTGCTGCTGCACCATTTGCAACAACAAAAGGGTATCTGAGTAAGTCATTGGCTGCTGGACGTCTATTTGTGTCGCGAGAGAATGTGGCGAGGAGCAAGTTATTGAGCTCAATGGACAACATTGACCTATAGTTGAAGTAAAAATGATACTCTCAACCCTATCCCAACCCGCTCTCTCCCCATAGACAAAGGCATACAGAGACCACTGAATCTCACGGCATAGGGGGAGGAGATTGAGCATTTGCTATATGAAACATGAGTGCAGCGGGCGTTCCGAGGCGAAGGTTTTTCCACGGAGGCTGCCCAGTGACCATCTGCAAGATTGTGCACCCTACACTCCAGATATCAGCCTTTTGCCCATGCCCTATTTGCATGATAACTTCGGGCGCCATAAAGTACGGCGTCCCTCTGAGTGAAAGGTTACCATTGTTTATCATGCCCATTGAGTCCAGTCTTTTTGAGCTGCCAAAGTCTGCGAGCTTAATTGTACCTCGATCATCAACTAAAATGTTTGCAGCTTTTATGTCGCGATGAATCACTCGTTGTTCGTGCAAATATTTAAGACCGACAAGTAGCTGAGCAACGTATTTGCGCACAATTGCCTCTGATAAGCGACCAAATTTTGTAATCAGTGCCTGAGACTATAGAATTAATTGGCCGTGAATCGCGCCAGGTATATTCTACACTGCGTTTGCGCTTGGATCGATCCGCCAGGAACCCACTCTGTGAAAATATAAAGCAATTTATTTTCATCACAGATGTCTGTGCCAAGGTAGGTCACGATGTTAGGATGCTGCAAGGATCGAAGCAACTCTATTTCCTCTTGCATTTGGGCCAGTTCCTCCAGTTCTTGCCTGCGTGTGCATTCTCTATATTCTTGAGCAGGACGCTGGAATGTTGCTCGTTGCTGAATGCCATCTCTTTGACTGCAATAATTGCACCACTATCTTCTTCGAGTCCAAGGTATACCCGTCCATTCGCTCCGGTGCCAATCAGATCACCTCTTCGCCAAGATACATGCGAATTTCTGGAATCATCCCCGCCCCCACGAAGCACGTGGGATTCTCGCGGAGCAGGCAATAGCCCTAGGGTCAAGGTTGATGACTGGTCTGCGGTCTGAGGGCCCCTTGTAGACGTCGACTCGACTTTGCTGGAAATACCACAACCCATTAATTTCAGGTCTCACAGCAAGACTGGTAATCCGAACTGAGAGGCATACGCTGGGGGTGCTAGCTGAGGCAATTAAACGTCGCTGGATCCTGGCGTAAATATTATCCCACTTCAGGAACAAAAATCGATGTCGTCATATAATTTATACTCGTACGCCTACCGTACCTACGGTACCGTAGGTAGGTACTGGTACCTACGGTACCTACGGTACCGTACCGTAGGTACCGTAGGTAGGTACCTAGCAAGAGTACCTACGGTATGTCGCAGCGTTATGTAAGGTAGCAGGGTCCTAGCTCACCAGCCGAAGGCTGGGCAAACCTAACTACGAGAGTGTTTTATAGCAAATTGGTTTACACCGTGGTGCAATGTACACCCGATGTATAGACTCAAATTTAGAGCCTGAGAGTGGGGGATACATATCTAGGGTACCGTAGGTACCGCAGTACCCGGGGCCGTGGCCCGGGTAGTACGGTGGTACGGTACCGCAGTCCTGCTATGATATGTGCGTATACCTTGAATTCCTGGATAAAGTAGGTCTAGTGAACTTGAAAACGGTACCTAAGGTACATTACCTACGAAGACAGAACAAATCGAGGACAGAAAGCACGACGAAGGGGTCAAATATCTCACGCTTAGCCCCAACCGCGCCCCCAATGTCAGCCTGAGCCTGAGCCTGAGTGCCCGGGCCAGTGAGCACTCAGACTGGCATGACTCGGAGCCGTCGCCCGGGCCAGGGCCGCCCAACCGTGACTTGCCAGTGAAGCCTGAGTGCTGTGCTGTGGGAGAGCTGTGGGAAGGGTCCGAATCGGCGTGAGCCTGAGCTTACACACCGTGACTCAGTGACTGCCAGTGGCCCGGGCCCGGGCCCACCGGACACTGGCGAACTTTTGAAGACTGCCACTTCAAGTTAGAACTGCCACTGGCACTGCCTCTATCCGAAAAGGACCCTCTATCCGAGTCCTGTCCGGCCGGCCGGCCCCGAGCCTGAGGCATCTATACTACCGCGAGTCCTTCTTTCTAATGCGGAGGAATTTCGCTGGAGAGACTTACTAACTTATTGAAGTATACCCTGCCAGTCACGGTGCCACTAATTAGGAGCGAGCTTGCCGTGAAGTAGATCCCGCATCGCATCCATCTCCCCTAGCTCGTTCTGCTTTATTTGTTTCTGAGAGGTTGTTCATGATTCAGTTGATGGTCTTATTGACTTGGATGGTATCATGACGGACTAAGCACAGACTCAGACTCCCGAGTCCGAGTTCTTGGATAGAACCTTATTCAAGTTCAAGTTGTTTTTGAGTCCAGGTTCAGGCGACACGTTCCATCATTTTCTCAAAGCATCTTTTTTTCGATCCTTTGTGTCTTGTCAAGCACGGCTGATTATTTTCACTGGCATTTGTCAAGTTCTGAGAATTGGCTACTTGCTATAAGTCAATACGGGTACTAAGCAAATACCAAGGTCACCATCAGGGTAGTCAAACAAAGGACATCCTGCCTCTCAGGGGACAATCCTTAGAGCGTAAATCTCGATGCATCTGCATGCGCTTTGGTCATATATTCTTGCAAGGACATTCCAGTTCTTTTGCGGGGGCGTGGGCTTATGCTCTCGTCCAGGGCACAGTTTGCGGTTTCTGTCTCTTCAATAGCTGCTCCAGAGTCGCCGACCCCTTGGGTATTTGAATCAGTATTGAGCTTGGCTCTGTTGCACATTGGCTGCGTCAGTTTATGTGTTCGCTGACAAAACCCTGTGTCCGTAGTCCACAGCATCGTCGGTTTCGTTGCACGACGTTGAAATACAGCACGTTCTGCATCATCATCGTCATGTTGCCTAGTAGCCAGTGATATTATCACGTTGAAAAAATATAGCACGCTGAAGTTGACTCGTCTTGCAGTTTTCTTTCCCCGTGAGTCATATCAGCAAGGGAATTTTCTCGCCGCTTTGCCTCGTTCACAAAATACAGGGTAGATGTGCGCGAAGGCACTTCGGTGTCACGCAGTTTACGCACATCAAGGGCATTCTTACGGAAATCCTTGAGTTTTTCACAGGCTTGACCTACACAAACAAAGCAGATTGATGGTATCCATGCTGTCAAAGAAAATCACACTGCATTTGACTAAGCAGGTTGCGTGTAGCGCGGCATTCCGCCAGCGCCTCCTCCACCGCACTTGCATGGAGCTGCGTCTGTTGTGCTCGCATAAGGCTTGACGCGAGAGTATCAAGGTTGCGCTCAAAAGAATTATCATCAAGTTTAACGCATGCATCATGATCATCCACCTACGATATTACTTATTTGTTGGCATGAATAAGAGCTTGTGTACTTCTCGCTGATCATGTAGACCTTTTTTACAGCAGTCTGAATTTCCGGGGTTGTGCGGACTTTTGTACTTTGCGCAATCAAAAGCGCTAGGTATGCCTGGCGTGCAGCGCATACCTCGTGCTCGTACCGAGTTCGAATTTGACCATGGTTAAGGCGAGATACTGTTGTGGTTTGGCGCTCCCGGAATCGTGCCTAGCACTAGGATTTTTGTGTCTTCCAAGAAAATTTAACTCGGGAGGACCACAGCCTCGCTGCGCTTCCGTCTTGAGTTAACAAGCCTTGCAACATCACCTTCTGAGTATCTTTCGCTGGCCTTGCTGAATATGTTGGTGTCTGTTATATTCTGAGTAGGATGACTAGAAGCACCAAATACTGTTTCTCGCATGCGTGCTTTGCGTTTGCTGATCTCCTCTGCCGATGGTATCTTTTGACGCGCAGCAAACATGGTACTTTGCCACCTATCACCAACAATGCATAATCAAGAATTTCATCGGCACAGTTCATACTCATTTAGCTCATCGGGTGTGAACCTACAGTGGGGAAGGGAGAAGTCAAACACAAACTACCTAAATTTCACGCTGTCCCAGGACCGATGATTAGAGATAACATTCATGCGCCAGAGGCGTGTATTACGACCGATGCGAAGCAAGAGCGCTTTTTTGGTCTGGAATTCCCCCAGTGCATAGGAATGTTTATATTCCCCCACGCCAATAATTTCGCAAACCTTGTATTGGGGTTCACCATGCAAACCAGGTGCTTTACCTGCAGGCAAGATGCCCATTGAACCAGTAAGGAGCACAAATCGAACGCACCCACACCAAGACGAACAAAGCAGCCGACAACTGCCGTATCAAAAAAAGGTTCTTCCACCCACTTCTCGAGCAATTTGCGTGGCAGACGCAATTTGTTGATGGCCATAATTTTATTTTCCGGCAAATTTTCGCTGGAATGTGGCAATTCATCGTTATATAACCGGGATCCAAACTTCACGTCCTATGTGCCACAGATCTTGAAAAACTATAAAAAATAAGATGGGAAATAGAGACGGGCTAGGGTGAGGGAACGGTGGGGAATAGTTTTCTTCGAGCATGCGCTGGACACGACAGCTTTCTCTGGCATTGGACAGGAGGCAGCCAATTTGTCTTCGTATTCATCACACCCATGCCGATCCAATTGATGGTTTTTCTGTGAATCATATGGAGGCGAAGCGTCATGATGCACAGGAGCAAGAAGTCTACCACAAATCATCTGATTATTAATATTCACAAATATCTAGCCCACCTGGTTTTCTCCTTATCTAGAGACTCAAGCTTGAGTTGTTGTAATCCTATGTTCTTGAAATGAGGTATTTACTTAAACAGTGGCGCCGCCAAGCAAACGGCGCTGCTCCGCCTCTTTTCGTCGTTCGTACTCTTCAGCTTCTTCCATTGCTAGTTCTATTGCAGTTTTGGGGGGCGGCACACCAACTTCATCTTGCCCATCTGTGTCAGCGCGACAACGCTTCTGGACGGCCGATGCACACCTATTCCCTTCGTCAAAAGCTCTCTTGCCAAACATCAGTCTGCAATTATTAATAGGTTATTGTCGACAGATTACTAGAGAGTTTTGTTTTGATACAAAGCAAGGGGGCTCGTCGTGCGGGGCAGTGGCGTGAATTGAGGGCGCTCGTTCGCGGCCCCTTGGAAAGTTATATGCGCAAAAATCGGCGTGCGGCCAGAGCACCCCCCGGACCCCAACATCCCAACTTTTTGGGCTGGAAAAAGGGCGACGCCGGCGCGCAGTGCAAGTGTGTGGCAAAGGGCTGCCCTCTCCCGACGGCTTCGGCTCCTCCCGCGGCGCGAGACGGTCAACCCGAGCGCGGGACCAAGCGTGGGGACCTACCGAACGACGTCGAACGCCGGAGCGAACAATAAGGCCCGTTCGGCTGCGGCATCCGACGGCGCATGTTGGGGTGTGTCTGTGGCCGGCGCGTTGTCATCGAATCGCCGCGGCGAGCCCGTTGACGTGCGTGGGCCATCGCATACGATCCTTATAGATGCTCCCTGGCCACAGTCTTGGTTCAATCGGCCCGGAATGCACCATTTGGGCTGCACGAAGTCGGCCTCGACGCCGCGTTCGGCCCACTGAATGTCGGCGTTTTGGAGGTTTTGGGCGGTCCGAACGGTTCGGACCCACCCATGGGCCAGCGTAGAGGCCCCCAACGGCTGGAATACGCGCGGAGGCAATTTTTGTGAATTTTCTAGTATGTAATTATGTAATTTGTGCCTAACATCTGTCAAACCTCAAGTTTTTTTCTCAAACTTTGTGTGAATTAAAATGAGGCCTAGATACGCCTCCTGGCCGGTTTTTGCGCATAAAATTTTCGATGCGGCGACGCTAGAGCCGGAGCAAAAACCCGGCACCCCCCATTTGCCAGCGGAGTCAAAGAGACATAATATGAATGACACTGCATATTGCGGTATTAATCCTCAAATGCCAGCATGGGCGAATCTGGCTCCTCTGCTTTCCAAACCGCTCAATAACATGACGTTGGAAGGTGTCTGCGCTTGCTGGAACTGAAATATGTATATCTTGCTTAGATCCTAATATGCACAAACGCACCGACACCGATGAAATCGTGGGAAAACATGTCTTGCGTCGCCTAGAGCTTGGTCATCGCATTGGAAACGGTGCACATGGCATGGTATGGAAAGCTATAGAGAAACGTACCCGGCGAGCTGTTGCCTTGAAGAAATGCTTCAATGTACTGAGCCGAGTCAGAGATGCACAGCAAACGTACCGCGAGATAATGTACCTGCATCGGCTAACTGGCCACGACAACATTATCAATATGCAGCATGTGATTCTGGCGGGTAACGGGCAAGATATGTACATTACATTTGAGTACATGCAAACTGACATTTTCGCCCGAAACCGTCCACACATAGACCGACATCTAACGGGCCGCTGCTGCCAGACTTCGTCTCAGATCATCGACGGCCACGTGGTGAATGATGTCCGACGCTGCGGTGGCCCGATGGGCTCGAAACGGCGCCAAAAAGCCGATCATATGGCTTTCTCGGCAAACGGAAGCCCACTTAGTGCCACGTTTTTTCAATGCGTAGTCCGGCTGCCCATGCCCACGACGTAGACTAAGTGCCTTTCGCGCGGTGTTACGGGCGGAGTAAAATTAGCAAGACGGAGCTTCACAAAGTAGACCTATGCGCAAACACTGTAATTGGCCCTCAAGATAGCTTGAAACACTGGCAACCCTCACCCCTGGCAAGAACAGGCAAGGGGGGCCAAGAACAGGCAGGGGGGGACACCCTCAGGCTCGACACATGATACCACTCACCCCACCCCTCAGGACAAAGTCTCGACTAAAAAATTCCCACCAGACCCTATTTATCCCTCGGGCCCGGGCCCGGACCCGCTGGGCTTGGGCCATATTTCCTGTGGCAGCCTCGCCGCGGCTAACCTACAACAACGTCGACTCAGGAGCGCGGCGACAAGACCAACCTACAGTCGTCCGTCAACGTAAAGTCGTCCGCGGCGGCGTTTCGGGAGCCTCGTGCGTATGTTCTCGGGCCGCTACTCTAAAATATTTTGTCTCGGTGAACGCCGACTATGGTGAATTCTCAGGCTGAGGCTGAATTCGGAACCCCATTTATTTTCTACCGGGTCGTATCTATGTGAGTGAGCCGCGCGTGCGCGCCTGCCAGTGTTTTATATTGCTAAAAACTACCGTGGTATCCGAAAATCGAAATTTATTCCTGCCTAGTAGGAAAAGTTACCGGTCTCAGGCTCTACCGGCTACTTCGTGTCGGATCGCCAGGGCCAGGGTAAGCGAGCTCATCTGACAAGAATGGAAGTGGATCCTAAGTGCACTCCCCCGCGGTATCTTCAGCCATGTCAATTTCAAGAAAGTCTACTCGCCAACGTAGTATACCACCGATGCCACCAAAACCTCGGCAGAACTGTGAGCCTTCTTGGGAACGGTTGGTGATGAACTCGAGGGTTGTTCCAAACGACTTATAGTTGTTCGCAAGCCACTCAACCAGTGGCAACTTCTCTATCTCTTCAAGTTCAACGCCAGATGCACTGTCGTGAAAATAATGTTCATGTGCTTGTTGTTCCTTAGAAAGATGCAGTACTCTATCCTCCGACGCTGCGTGATTACGCAATTTGATGCGATCTATATCTAGATTCTCCCATACGATAAGGGTCTCCACTGCGCCCAGCTCTAGTGCACGTAGCGTGTCAACAACCATAAAACAATATTTGCCAGTATCCTGCGAAATTTCGTCGAAAAACTTTTGTAGTAAACGCTTCTCTTGAACCAGCTTCACAGACCCTAGCGTCTCTGCCGATAACTCAATAGCCTGGTTAAAACCAATTTCTCCACCATAACTGACATCAACCATCTTGATTACAATGCGCCTAATTTTAGTTGACGACGGTGCCATGTTAATTGCAACACTGATAGTCAGACGCAAGTCTTTGGTCAAACATATCAGATGTTTGCAGCTCGCTTTTGAAATCGGCTGAACCCGCCAACACAAGTCCAGACACGTTAGGTTTGTCTGCAGTAATAAACATCTGCACGGCCAGTTCTGCTACTTTTCGGACATAGTTATGACGTTTCTCCAGGCGGAGACGTGCAAATCTGAGAGCAGACTGACCTCCACGACCATGCCTATAGGCCAAACATTTGGAAACCAGACTATAGTTCATGATTTTCACTTTTTGGGTAGGTCAACCGAAAATTTATGCAATACGTCTCTGTTGTTGCCCTGCAGCGTACCTATTAAACACTGCATCAAGGTCATTGCAATTGGGACTGGTATTGCCATAAAGTGAACCGTTGCCATCCATAATAATGAACCCGAACTTTTCGTCATCCTCCAAGAGTTCATCTAGAGCCTCCGTATGAAACTTGTTGTCACACAAGTAAAGGGATGTATTAATTGGTTTAAATCTGCAGCCAGTGCATTATATGAGAATTATCTGTGGGACATGCTCTGGGGGGCACGGCTCAAAGTCAATATTGACACGTCTTTCTTTGCCTTCATCAGTCATGATGGTTCCACAATACACCACTAAACCATGAGGTGGAACACGTGAATACAATTTCAGCCGTTGCTGTGTGCCTGCATAATCATTATATAGTTTGAACCTTCTATGATGCTCACTTGTTATGGCACCAAGTACCGACAGACGATTAACCCGACTTTTTATGTTTGAGGCAGTGCCATACTCGTCAGCCAGCATTTTGGCGACACGTGATATCTGATCTCGTGGCGGTATCACCAAAGATATCATTGAGGTCCCATTGCCGCGCGCGAGCGTCAGGGACTTCACAAGTTTCTTGACTTTCCAGATCTCAACCTGTTTGTCGTGTGCGTCATCTGCCATGCCGTAGAAGATAATCACAATAGTCACA
>JACLAA010004690.1_pt1 | contig 13438 bp, 7 predicted proteins | sample 8027891 | NCBI WGS metagenome assembly JACLAA01 (sample SAMN15724900, study PRJNA655200) | protist metagenome | isolation source: fluorescence activated cell sorting (FACS) single amplified genomes of... | place: Spain: Blaines Bay Microbial Observatory, Mediterranean Sea | collected 2016-01-19 | reverse complement strand
CCTCCGAGAGTGTTACGCCCACGGGTCGCGTCGTCGTGGTCGTACTTGGCTAGGCAGCGTGCGTGCCTGCCCGATTATCAGACGGCTCGGGCCCAGCCGCGAGACAACGCGAGTAAAATTAAACTCGAGCGAGCTGAGTGTAACCGGCGGTTTTGTAGTAGTCCATGCACCGCTGGTGCGCGTCCAAGGGCGTCCCAGTCACGCAAAGTTTCACGGGTTTTCGAGGCTGACCAGCCGGCCAAAATCATTCGCTATGGGTACGGTGAAATCAGAAGTATTGAGACGTTTGAGAACGATTTTGGGGTCGTTTTTCGGGTCGCGTTTTTTGGGCGGAGCGACGCGGCGCGGGCGGCGCGGGAATTGTCGTCGCAAACCTCTGGTGTGCAGAGATTTTCCTGTGAACCCCGTCCCCCTCCCCCCGTTTTTAGACATCTGTCTTTTTGCATCTATGGGTCTATCGTCAACACATGGAATCACCTTACGGACACGTGCTGCCTCCTAATCCACTTGCCGGCCGCGCCTACCCTTTTACCGTGCTTCGCGAACTCGACGACGCCCGCCGCGAGCGCGTACAGCGTGTCGTCGCGGCCGCGCCCGACCTGGTCGCCCGCCACGTAGCGCGTGCCGCGCTGCCGCACGAGGATCTCGCCCGCGTTCACGCGCTGGCCGCCGAAGCGCTTCACGCCGAGGCGCTGGCCGGGGCTCGTGCGGCCGTTCTTGGACGAGCCGCCGGCCTTCTTCGTGGCTGTCCGTATTTGTATTTGTGTTGCTGGCCGTCGCAGGAGTTGTGTGAGGCCGCGGAGCATGGCTTGATTGGGTCGCTGTCGTGAGCTGTGCTTGCCGATGCCAGCGCTTGCTGATCGTCGTGAGCTGTGTGCTTGCTGATGCCAGCGCTTGTCCGCGGCGAAGCTGTTGAAAAAATGAGTAGGAAAGCAGCTCTAGGGACCCGTCTGGCTGAGAGCGCTGGGCAAGCCGCAGGCTGAGCTTGCCGGGTGATTGCTAGTGTCTTACACCGCTAGCCACCTCGTGTTTTGTCGTCCATTTCACGGCACGCCGCCACCAGAACACGCTGGAACAGGGAGGAAAATAACACAGAATGGTCGTCGTCCAAGTTCCGCCCACGGCGTCACCGACCGTGCGGAAATCAATCAATGAGTTGGTTTACTGATTTTTTGCTCCGCGCCAATCGATGGCGCTGTTCGGCGTCCCGTGAACCTTCGACGTGAGACGGTCGCGGCGATGGCGTGCTGGTGGGATACGCCTCGAGTTGACGCCATCGACGCCGCGCAGGCAAGCCCTCTGGGCCCTCGTGCGCCTCCTCATCGCGAACATCGTGGGCAAGTTCGCCCAGCTCCTCCAAAATATCGGCCGGCAGAGGATGAGCGAGGTCGAGCAGCAGGGCCGCCGAGCCGTGCTCGTGTACTACTGAGTAACTAAGTGCTTACCCCCGCGCCCCGGAATAACGTACTAGTACGTTATTCCGCATAGGCTAGTGGACCCCCACTAGACTGAAGGTCAAAATTTGATTGGCCAAAAAACCCGCACAAAAATAAGGCTCGGTTTATATATAACCCATTTCTTCTAGCGTTTCTTTATGATATTTGGGATATCGCTTATCATCAAAATTAAAGCCAGTTTCCTCCGTAAGCGCCTTCTTGTATTGTTTAGCATTTGCTAGCACATGAAACTCGCCAACTTTTCTGTCTTTTGTTTTTGCAATAAGTAATCTTGAACTTTTCCTTTTGAGACAGGCGCGTATCGCCGCGGCTCCGCAAGCTCGCATCGCTTTCTTCTCATCATCTCCAGCCACGGCCCTGGGCATTTTTATTTTTTGGCGCCAAAAAAGTTAGCGAGTGAGCGATTAGGGCGTTCCAGGCCCGCTGCCGCGCCGCGCTTCCGCCTGTGGGTCTATTAAGCACTGCGCTACGCTTGGAACGTGTCGGCTACGTTGCCAACTCGCGCGCGGGCACGCGGCGGTGCCTTAACTAATTCCCGCCAAAAATGGCTTATTTTTCTTTAATTATTCGGGTTTTATCGGCCAATCAAATTTTGACCTTGAGTCTAGTGGGGGTCCACTAGCCCTATGCGGAATAACGTACTAGTACGTTATTCCGGCCCGCCGCCGCAGCTTCACAGCAAGGGCCGGTGCCTCGGCGACGGCCTGCGCGCCCGGCGCCGGACCACCCCGCAACCTGGCGTTCTCCGCCTCGGCGGCCGCGAGGCGCCCCTCCAGATCACTATTGCGCGTCTCGAGGTCCGCCACGCGCGCCGTCAATTCCCGCACGTTCTTCTGGAGCTCCTCGCGCTCGTCGCGGCGGCGCCGTCGCATGCGCTCCGCCGCTTCCCTGTTCCGCGCGCGCCTCAACCGCAGCTTCTCGTCCTCGTCGTTGGCGCGCCGCCGCGGGGGCGGCGGTCTTGTTGAAAGCGTCTCAGCAACAACTTCCTGAGCTTCCTCGGTAGACGGCGCGGCGACGACGCGCGCCGGTGCGAGCGGCACGGCCTCAGCGACGACGCCACCGCCCACCACCGCGTCGGCCCGCGCGACGTCCTGCCGTTGATTGTTACTGACGTGGCGCTGGTTGCACTGGGGAGCCGCTCCCACGCTCGCCAAATTCCGTGATATGGTCGACGCGTTCGCGAGGCGCGGCGACTTCGGCGGCGGCGGCTGCGGCGGGTTTGCTGGTAAAGCGGCCTGGTTGCACTGGCGCAGCATGCCCAGGTGGGCGAGCGACGTCGAGATCGTCGACATATCACCCAGTGCTGGTTGCGGTCTGCCTTGCGCCATACTACCAGAAACGCTCGACACGTTGATGAGCCGCTCCTCGTTCGTCTGGGCCAGGCTCCGCGTGGCCTCGGTCATGTTCGGGAGCATCGGTGGCCTTTCGGGCGACGCGAGGCGCTGGTTTTTTCTGGGTGGGCTGCCCTCGTCTCCCGATGATTGGTTTTTGTCGAGGAGCCAGTCCATCTCGAGGCCCTGACTCGTATCTGGGGCGGCGAGGAGGCCGAGCACGTCGGACATCTCGTCGTCGAAGAGGGCGGCGTCCATTTTGTTATGAGTCTTGTACGAGACGCCGATCGCGTCGGCCCAGGCGCAGCACTTCGTCTCGTCGGCCACGACGAACGCCACCCACCGGTTATGGCTGCGGCGCGCGCGTCGAGTCGACTGTTTTAGCAGCCCTAGCCTTAAACACTGCCCAGGTTGCTTTCGGAGGCTCGGAACCTTTCCGCGCGACGGCTGCGATCGATATAAGCACTCTTCAGCGGCTGTAGCGTGCTACGGTTCACCAGGACAGCAGCCGCGGCCCTTAATGCTCACGATTTTGCTCCCAAAACCTGTGCCCACTGAGGAGAGAGGAAGCGTCGAACTGAAAACGAGCACTCATTCAAGCAATTTCAAGCCAGGATGCAGGCAGCACGCGTCCGCTTCGTTTCGCCTCGCTAGTGGCTTAGGCCGCTAGCTCTCTCCCGTGTTTGCACTTGCACAGGCGGCGAGAAGGAGCGCACAGGCAACGCAAGTACACGAGGCCTCTCAGAAGTGCTTTGCACAGCACCAGCGATCGCCGGAACGATGCTGCGCCTTCTACTAACCGTACCAGCGGCGCTCGCTCTCGTAGCACCCACGGCACCGCGACGGCAGACGAGCCTGCGCGACTACACGTTGGATGATGCCCCCATCGGCGGACCCCTGGAGCCCGTGGCCAACTACATTTTAGTAAAAATCGACGACGGGATCGATGCAACCAAAGGCGGCGTCTTCCTCCCGGACCAGGCGAAGGAAAAGCCGTCCGCGGGTATTGTGGTGGCCGCCGGTGAAGGCAAGAGTCACCCGGACACGGGAGTGGTCATCCCGAACCCCGTCGGCGAGGGCGACCGCGTGTTGTACGGCAAATTCGACGGCACGTCCGTCAAATACAATGGAGAAGATCATCAACTCATCAAGGACGACGGTACGCTCGCGGCGTCCCGCGGCGCCTTCGCTTCATTCAAACGCGTCGTCTCCAGGAATGATGGACGTGGGTGGTCTTTTTTTCGATTTCGAGCCCATTCGAGTGACCGCGATGCCCCGCGCAGATATCCTGTTAAGTTGGGCCGGCGACGCCTCCATGACGTTGGGGGAAGTCAAGTGCGTCGCGGACAACGTGCTGGTGCAGGTCACGAAGAACGAGGAAGAAACCGCCTCGGGCATCGCTCTGGCCGCGGGCGTGTCCGAGCAGACGCGCACGACGTCGGGCGTCGTCGTGAAGACCGGGACGGGTCGGATTGCCGCTGATGGTGCGTCGGTGCCCGTACCTGTACAAGTTGGCGAGAGCGTCAAGTTCAAGGACTACGCGGGAGCCGACATTAGATTAGATGGCGAGGACTACATTGTGGTCAGAGTGCCGGACTGCCTCGCGAAGTGGACGGAGTAAAGTGAGAGGTTAGTTTAGTCTTAGAGCTTACGAACGAAAAAGCAAAAAGGCCTAGGTGAGGCCTAGGCGACGTCGCCGACATCGTCGGAGGCCTTGAGCTTCTCGCGCTCGGCGACCTCTTTTTCCGTCGCGGTGTTCCGTTGGATGAGCTTCTCGCCCGCCCACTGCATGACCCAGAAGGCCATGAGGCCGCAGACGAAGATCGCCGCCGACGACCAGCACAGGTGCGTCGGGTTGCACGTGTCCGGTCCTAAAGCCATTTCTTTGGCCGGCGCGAGCTCCTTCGTGCACTTCTCGCGCGACCACGGTTGCACTACGATGAGAGCGCCTATCAATTGGACAAAGTCCGTGGCGTAGACAAACGCTGCTAATACGAGTCGGTGGACATACGACCCGAGCACAGATCCTAAAGGTGCGCCCACAACCACAATAGGAGCACACACGCAAAAAAACTCCCACGCGAGCTGCTCCAACCCTTCGCGCATCATCCACTTGCAGTAGCACATGGCCAGGAACGTGTTGATGGCCATCAAGACTACACTGGTCGGTGTTGCCGTCTTCTCCGAGACTCGGAAGAGCAACGTCAGTACGGAGAAGGAGCAGATGTCGATACCACTCCCGGCAATCGACGTGAAGATGCCCCCGATGAAGCCCGCACCCAACAAAATAAGAGCCTTCCAGTTCAGCAATAGGTTGAGCTGCCAGTAGGGCGTGAGGTCGCCCATGGCCCAGATCTCTGGCAAATGTTTCGGATCCACTACTAAGTATACTTTCCGCCCGTGGATTCTATTCAGAAAGTAGAGAGAAGCAGCAAAACTTCCGGCCCAGCACACGAAGTACATCTTCGCGTAGGGGGGCGTTAAGGTCGGGGCTACTTGTTCTAACCCAAAAATAACACCAAAGGCACCGCCCAGCGAACAGTACGTGATCGACTTCCAGTCCACCCGCACTTGCATGTACAGAATAACAAAGGCCGCGGCCGTCATGCCCACGGACTGGATCATGAACGAGAATTGCTTCGCCACATGTGGTTTGACGTCCATCGCTAAAGTCATCACAGGAAAGGCGATCGACGCGCCGCCCTCCGACGTCGCGCCGGCGACCATGGACCCGAAGATCATCGTGACGCTCATGTACCAGGGCCTGACATTCGAGTGCATCGTCCGGATGGACTTGCCGTTCGGGAGCACTTTGCGGAAGCGCTGCTGCTGCGCGATGCGGTCCGTGAACTTGTGCCAGCTGTTCCAGCGGATCATCGCCGTCCACCAGACGATATGCACTAAGAGGAACGGCACGGCCATGGCTAGTTGTTTGCGCCACTTTTCCGTCCACGACAGCGTCCCTTCGTCGATCTTCGCTTGCAGCTCCTTCTCGACGCGCTGCCCTTCACAAAAGTATTTGCTGCAGAAGGCCAGGCAGCTCTCCTTCGGCGTGCGCTTCCTCACGGGCGCGGCGTCCTGAGTGTCCTCATTATTGGGGTCCGCGTGCTTGGGGTTGCGCGCGGCCATATGGGCTGGTTTGGTCGAGGCTGTGCAGGCGTCGCTAGCGACCTAGGGCTGCCCTCGATGGCGGCAGGGCTGCCTCTGGTACACGGGGGCTGCCGCGGCGCGTGTGCTGCGGTCCAGAGGGCGCGTTTCCGTTGCCTTCGCGGAGGCTGCACGTCACCAGAAATGAGGAATCGGAGCCCCGCACGATATCACCGACGGCGGCGGGACCGGTCCGGCCTCGAGCGCACGCGTCGGGGACGAGTCCGGACGACTGCGGCGGTAAAACCCTTTTGTAGTGGCCCTAAAAGTTACCCGCGGGCCGCACCGCCTGATCAGAGATTCAGAGTCCAACCTGCTCCCCCCTCGCCGCCATCGCTTCGATGTGACACCCGGGGCGACGGCGTTATGGGGGGCTAGGGGCGTGCGGTCACGCAGGCCTCGCGTCGGCTCGGCGGCTGGGCGGCCTAGCTCTCAGGCTAAGCTGAAGGCTAAGCAAGGCAGAGCAACACTTCAAGGCCCAGAAAGATAGCTCACCAAACACAAATTACACTTAGCGGTCCATCTTGTTGAACTCGTAGCACGTGTGCCCCGCCTCGTTCACTAAAGACGCGTCCGCGCCCTTGCTCAGCAAGTACTCGCCCAATTCATCATACCCGTAGCCGAACGCGAAGTGCAGGGGCCCGTTGCCCTTGAAGTTCGTCGCGTTGATGTCCGAACCTCTTCTCAACAGATATTTTGCTACTGTTTTTTCATTTTGCTGAACTACTAAACAGAAGAGCGTGTTGCCCTGGTTGTCCCTGCTCTCGATGTCGAGGCCGAAGGTGTCCAAGCATTCCTCGAGTTCCGCTAGGTTTGCGGTACGAGCGGCGAAGATGGCTCGCTCTCGGAGTTTATCTTCCGCCACATCCAAGGATTGTAACTTGAGCAACGCGGCGTGCTCGTCCTCCGCGACCTTCTCCTCGACGGTCGTAAACGCTCGAGGACCCCGTTCCAAACACTCGACAATTTGTAACGGTGCTGCGTATCCGCCCTCTCGTTCATTTCTTCGCCGTTTCTTTCCTAAAATACCCTCAAGGTCGTCCATGACGTCTTCCACGAAGATGACCGGGAGGACCCGATGTCGGTCCGACGGTTTCCGCCAGTCCGTCTTGTTTTCTCCCCATGAGCGCTCATTTGGGGTATGTCGTTCCAGACCCCTCAGGTATATTCTAGGGTAGGAATTTGTTGTGAGTGAGTTGGCCCAACACAGGGCATCCGACGCTAATGTGACAGATGTTCTGATTCTTTCTAAGAAATCAAGACGAGGCACCACCCTAGGTAGGACCTTCCAGTATCTACCTCTCAAATGATATTCTAGTCGACGCCATAACTGATGGCCATACATGGGTGGTGGTGGAGACCAGCCTAGCTCCCCGACGCCGTGAACCGGTGGCGCACCCTGGTACGCGTGGACAGGCGACGCATCTAGACGAATATCTTGCTCGACGGCCATCGTCCGCATGTCCTTCGCATCTCTGGAATCCTGCGGCAGATCCCGTCCTTCTAGCTTTTCCAACCAATCTTCATCATCACCAGCTTCATCGGAAGAGTCGGACCACCACTCCGTCTCCCGTATGTCCGCGGGTGCACTTCGCTGCCACGGCTTGTCTTCATCAATAATACCACGGCCATCATCTAAATCGTCCGTACCCTTTCGCCTCTCGTCTCGGTCGGCGTGGTGGCCCCCGCCTAACTTCTCGGCGAGGTCCCGGATCAGCGACTCGTCCTCGAGTAATTCACCGCCGACGCCTCGCTGATAAGCTTCTTCGGGCGTATCTATTGGATCGCCCGGCTCAGGGTCGGGCGCGACGGACCCATCATCCAGGAAGCGGACGCTCCTTCTCGAGTTTCCCGTTTCTAGTATAGGTGCCGGCGCTTCCCTCTTCTCCTCTTCCACACGATCACCCTCGAGCGTCCAGACGTCCCGCGGCGCGTCCCACCTTAGTCTGGGAGGTTCTGCTAGTTGATCCGTATTATGGTAGAAGCAGTCGCCCGTGATACTGTGCCGCCGCTTCTCCCAGTCCCCTACTACTTCCACAACATCTGATGACTGTAACCGCTTCTGCCAGATGGCGTCCGAATCTCCCGTGCCCTTGCCGCCCACGGCATGTTTTGCTGCCAATCTCAAGGCCTTCGCTCTTAGCTTTCTTTTAGTTAACTTCTGCCTCATCGAGAAGAACGCGTTGCCGTGGACCACCTCGGCTAACCGTGCGCGCACCGCCGCCCGGTTCGCCGCCAACCGGCGCTTCTCCTCGATCTCGTGGCGTTCTCCATCATACAAAGATCTAGGACGCCTCCTCAACCGACCAACAGCATAATTGTCCTCGTCGTAAGCTTTCGAGGGCGCCCCGATGATCTGGCACTCGTTGTACCGTTTCGCGCTTCGAGCCTCCAGCAAATCGGTAGGTGGCAAGACTAACTCAGGACCCGGCTCGCCCGGCAGCCTATCTTCCACTTCCAAAACAGCGGCACCACACCCCGTCGGTCTCAGCATTGTACTGGATGCAACATACGCATAGTCCAACGGGTCCCTTCTCCTAATAAGTTCCTCGACGCACCGTTGGGAAGAATGCGCGACGCATCGTTCCGCACAGCCGGGGTCCTCTAAGATAACCTTGTCCGTGCCGTAAATTAGGGGAGAGGTCTTCGACTTGGACCTCAAAACCATGGGCGCGCGACACTGCGTCCGATGACCATTTGACTCACGCCCCGGCGCGGGCTTCCTTTTCGTTAGTATGGACGCTGTTGTTGTTTGTGCGAGGCGCTCCATTTCCGCAAAATCGACGAATTTATAAGCGCCGTCCTTGACCACGATGGCCACGACGATGGGCACGCCGATCCCAAAGTCTTCGGCGAGCAGTTTGGACTCACCAACAAGTGCCTCCAGAGGCCACGCCCGCATCGACGGTGCTAATACGGCATCATCCAACGCTAATACGATACTCACCGTGATCGAACCGGTAGAACTACAAGCTTCAGACTGCTGGAAGAGGCCCGCTGCTCTCGTTCTTAACCGTAGAATGCGATCCACGTCCGACGCGTCGCCGCGTTCTCCGATCCACTTTCCTGTTTCAAAGGATACTTTCGCTCCCGGATTTGGAGGCCTAGGTGCCACTCCAACGAGTACGACACCCGGTAGCCTACCTCGTGCGTCGCCGGCCATTTCGCAGACCCTGACGGATAAGGGATCCAACCCCCAGGGATCCAAGGCATCCTCCCATCCAGCACCGCCGTCGCCTTCATTCCCGTCGGCGTCTAATGTTCCTCGACCTTCGATGCCCAAGTAGGCCGGCTCCAAGGGCACTCTGTGCCCGTCGCGGCCCGCGTCGCAGTCTGCGCCGACCTGCCACTTTGATTTGGACCATAAACCTCTTCCTAAAACCAATCTACATTGGTCGAGGCACTTCGATCGTACACTACGTTCTCGTTGGATGATCCAGCGCAGCCAGGACTTCTCCGCTATAATTAAAGACGAGTTGCAGTCGGATCTAGACCGGCCGCCGGCCTCCTCCCTTGGGATGCGGGCCGTGAGCAGCTTCTGGGGGAAGTCCGGCTGGAATGATGAATGTGGTTGCGTCAGGCACGGCGGCTCGGTTTCCCTAAGTGGAGGCCGCGTCCCGGGCGCGTAAGTAGGTTTCTTGGGTGGGGACTTTTCCTCAATCAATTCGTCGGGCGGCTCCTGCGGCGCCGTCGCCGCCGTCGCGAGCGACCGGTCGTCATCATCTAACGGCTGGGACGCGGCCGCGAAGGAGGTGTCTTCATCATTGTCGTCGAGCGGCGACACTGGTGGTGTTAACGCGTCGTCGGCCGCGGCCGCGGCCGCCGCTGGTGCAGGCGCTGGTGCAGGCGCTGCGGCGGGCGCACCAGATGGCGCCGGCGCCGGCGCGGGCGCCGCGTGGCACGCTTCGTCGCTCGCCGCCGCGAGGGCCGGAGCTTTCGCCGCGCGGGCCGCGCGGATCTCCGCGCGCGCCGCGCGGCGGAAGCGGTCGCGCGCCGCCACTCTTTTAACCGCGGCGTCCGCGGCGAGCTGCGCCGTCGCGGCGTCGACCGCCGCGCGCGCGTACGCCCGTTCTTTCACCAACCGCGGGTGCGCCGCGAGCGGGTGGCCCGCATCACCCTCAAAGTCGCTCAGAGACATGTTGGCGTTCCTCCGGAAGCGCGCGTCTCGTCTTCTACCTTCTTCATCTCTCGGCGTATCAGGGTGAAGGTGCAGCCGCGGCAGCTGCCGCCAGGAAAGCGCCTCGTCGCCGTCCTTGCCCGCGTATAATCGTAGAGCGAGTTTATGCGAGGCCCGTTCGGGTATGAAGTCATCCCTTTGATCCGGGAGCGATTGGTCGGCGCCCCTCCTCGGAACGCGCGCGCTCCGCGGCCGAGGGACCACGCCCCGTAGCCCCGCAAAGAGCGCCGCGGCTTGTAGGTGTGCAGGCGGCGCATCAGAAGCTGCTTTCGCCCCGAAGAGTTTTGACCGTTCTTCATCCGAGAGAAACGCTTCGGCCGGGAAGTTGAGCTCCCTGGCGAGTTCCGCGTTGTTTTGCGAGAGCGCCTTTACTAAATGTTGGGAGGTGACGTTTCCACCACTCATAGCAGCAGCGTCGCGATACGCCCGGCGCGCGAGTTGTACGAACTCGTCCGCGCCGTGTGTTCGCGTTTCCATCGCTAAGAGGGACGCGCAGGCCGCGGCCGCCGGCGCTAATGGTGCTGCCCTTTCAAGTGAACCCGCAGCTCGCGCGCCCTCGACGGCCGCTCTCCTATGCACCTCCCTCGACTTGTCTCGTCGCGCCTCAAAACCGGGCCCCGCCGCGACGTCAAACAGTTTTAACGGTTCCGGGTCGTTCGGGAGCGCGAAGAGCTTTGCTTCCTTTTGTTCTTCCTCCGAAGCCTTCTTTAGTGATTCATCAGCGTCCCTCGCGAAATGTGTCTCTTCACCTTTCTCTTCAATTAATTTCGCGGCAGCATCTACACAACAAGCCTCCGCGCAGGTCAACCTCCTGATAGATCCACTTGCTAAATCATAAACTAAGAACCGCCACGTCCACGGCGTCCAGCCTCTCTCAAGTTTCCGCCGTCTCCGAGTGACCTCGACCCTACCGATCGGCAATAGTCCGCTCCACAGCGCCTCGACCTCTGGTAGTAATGGTGCTGGTTCTGCAACTAAAACAGTAGGAGCACAACGCAAGGGATCGAAGCCTTCCGTGTTCCGGACGGCTAAGACGTCTCGCTTCGCTTGTTCAGCGGCCTCCCCGCCTTGCGCCGTGAGATTGTAGAACCCTTGGTCAAAGGTCAAATGCTTCCGCAGCTTTTTTGTGAGTAATGAGAAGCCCTTCAACATGTCGTCGTAGTGGGCGCCGCCTCTCAAGTTCCTAGCATGAGTCGTCGCGCGCGCGACCTCACGCGTAGCGACACCGACGACCTTGCTAAAAACAGGATGCCTCACGAACACTTCTTTTCGGGGCGCCGGCGCGCCCGCTTCCTTCGCCGCTACTTCCGCTTCATGTTGTTTTTGCGCTTGGAGTGCGTATCTTCTTTCTCTCTCGCCCTCGTCCCTATAGGTCCGATGGATCGCTTCTGACGAAACAAGTTCATCAAGAGTGATCCAGACGGGCCGCGGCGATCGTTCATGGCGAGGCGTCCGCAGGGGCGCGGCCTGGTCCTGGCCGTAGGCCTGTTGCGCGTTCTTCGGAAGGCGTTGTTTTCGCTTCTTCTTCGACGACGGCGGCGGCGGCGGCTGGACCTTTGATTTTGGAGGAGATCGGGCTTGCGTCGCTTCTTCTTCCAACGCAATAGCCGCGGCTTTGGCTTTTTGCGCTATTGATTCTCTCGATTTATCAAGGGTCTTTTCTACCGAACCGATCGACGGCAATTCGTCATACCCCAGCAACGACTGGACTTTTTGAGCACTTTGCTCCTCGATCTTCGCAAATCGTAACTCTTTCCTATGCTGCAGCGCTTGATCGATGGCCGACGCGTGACGAGCCACGTCCCTCTTGATCGCTCTAGCTAAACGATGTTGAGCGGTAGTTTTGGCTAAATCAACATTCTGCAAGATCGAATCGTCGTCGACGCACGCACCCTTGAGCAAAGGCAGAGACCCCTTCGGTCGTTTTCTCTCCATAATCGACTGCGAGCATAAGGGCCATTTCTTCTCATCGAAGTCCGCCGGCTTTTCGGGGGCTCTTTCAATCTGCGAGTGGCGGTCTCGTCTGCGGCCTAAGCCGAGTAGTCCTGCTAGCTTCGACGCTCGTTTCACGTCTTTCGGCGAGGCTTCCAGGGCCAACGCGTCTTTCAACTTCCGCGGCCTTTTGACTCTTCCCAGCCGCTGCCTGTTGACGCTCCGCAGCATGGTCTTCGTCGCGAGCTGCATCTCCGTGGACCAGGCCTGCGGCTCCATGTCTCTGTGCTCCATGCTGTTGGGGGCTGCCCAAGGCTGGGGCAGCCCCTACCGGCAGCCGCTTGGGAGGCGCGCGCGTCCGTGGCCTGACGGTCCGCGGGGTTTCCAGGACTACGGCTCGTCCCGCGTCGCGCCCAATGGGCAAGCGGCCGCTGCCCTGCGCGTTGGCCCACGGTCGGGCGCCCCGCCGGCCGGCGCGACTTGGGCTCGTAGACATCCTCGTAAGTCCTCGGCTTGGGGCTCGTCGACGTAGAGGTCTCGTGAAACCGCGCGCTAGAGCGCTTAACTAGAGCACAGCCAAAAAAATCAGCCTCGTCTCCCACTTGCCAGTCGGCCCAGTTGCAACCTCGGGCGTCGATTTTGGCTGCCAGGTGTCAACTCAATCACCGCGCTGCGACGCGCAACTTCTTACTGTCGCTACGCTCGCCGCTTCCTTAGTTTGGCTGCATCGATGCCCACAGCACATTAATTAATTGCGAGGCGCGAAGAACGAAAGGATGGAGGACGTCCACTGGCTCGTCCCGACGCTGGCCGCGACGAGCTGCTGGGCCCTCTCCGACGTCTGCTGCGACTACGCGATCGCCGGCGGTGATGATGATGACGCGCCGCCGCCGCCGGACGCCTCCCCCCAGATGAAGTCGCAAGAGAAAGGCGACGAGCAATTGTCACCGGAGCAGAACGCCGTCGTTTCCGCGTCTGTCGCGGCCGCCGCCGGGCTTAGTCTATTCGCCTACCAGCTCAAAAGCAAGGGCGCAACGCAGACTTTTGATAGGGACACGGCCGTCGCCATGGCTGCGGGCGCCGTGCACTTCTGTGCCTATGCTGTCGAGTTGCGAGCCTTCCGCACCGCATCGAGCACAGTGATTACGCCGCTACTCCAACTAAGCGCGGTCTGGATGACATTAGTACGCGTAATCCAGCCGGTCGCGGCGCTGATGGTCTCGTCAGGAGGGAGTTCCATGGACGAAGTCATGCCTACGGATTTCTACGTGGCCACCGCCGCGATGCACCCCTTTCACCTCGCGGCGATATTTCTGATCTTCGTCGGTGGCTTCCTGCCGGCGGCGAAGGGCGACGTGCGGAAGTTCGGGACGTGTTCCTTCTACAAGCAAGAA
>JACLAA010008010.1_pt1 | contig 13444 bp, 7 predicted proteins | sample 8027891 | NCBI WGS metagenome assembly JACLAA01 (sample SAMN15724900, study PRJNA655200) | protist metagenome | isolation source: fluorescence activated cell sorting (FACS) single amplified genomes of... | place: Spain: Blaines Bay Microbial Observatory, Mediterranean Sea | collected 2016-01-19 | reverse complement strand
CTGCGATGTAATCAGATAAAGATCGGTTGCTTTCTTGGTCGCTAGCAGATTTGCTCGTCGTAAAACGAAGTAAAGCGGCGAGTTCCTTTCTGTTTGCGACGTCTTCAATGACGCCCAATTTGAGCTGTCTTCCAAAGCCTTCCCAAAACGTTTTGTAATCCTCGTTTTCGCGCTTGGAAATTTCGTTGAGCATCCCCAAAGTTTTAGAGACTAAGCGTCGTCGGATGACGCGAACGACTTTCGATTCTTGCAAGATTTCTCTCGAAACGTTCAAGGGTAAATCGTTGGAATCAACGATACCTCGGATGAACGTCATGTATCGCGGCAACAAGGATTCGTCAAACTCGTCCGAGATGAACACCTTTCGAACGAAAAGCTTAATCGATTTTGATTTTTGCATCATATCTTGCTGTTCAAACGGCGCCATGCCTGGAACGTACAAAATTGATTTGAATTCCATCTCGCCTTCGACTTTGAAATGCGACACTGCCAACGGATCCAAAAACTCCTTGAACGTCGTCTTGAAAAACTCGTTGTATTGATCGTCAGAGACGTCTTTCGGCGCTAACGTCCAAATTGGTTTGTCGTTATTTTGCGTCTTCCAATCTTGTTCGTCGTACATCTCTTCTTTCATGACCTTTTCTGGTTCCGGTTCGGTGAACTCCTCTCCTTTCGCTTCGGCTTCTATTTTTTTCTTTTCCCACTCTTCTTTCTTCGCCTTGGTCGCCTCGATATCTTCGACTTGTTTCGATTTTTGAATCGTCGAGAAGACTTCGATTGGAAACGTGATGAACTCAGAGTATGTTTTTACGAGCGAGGAGAGCTTTTTATCCGTGGCATACTCCTCGCACTCGTCTTTCAACTTCAAAGTGATTCTCGTACCGCGTACTAAATCCTTCGCTTCGCTTTCAGATGCCTCACGAATGGTGTACGAGGTTGAGTCGATTTTAGACTCCCAAGTCCACGCTTTCCCGTCGTCGTTCGACTTGGACGTCACTTTCACGGTGTCCGCGACTAAAAACGACGAATAAAAACCAACGCCAAACTTACCAATCAAGTTTTCTCCACTCGCGGCTTCGTTTTGTTGCTTCAACATTTCCATCACCTTGGACGTCCCGGAGTTTGCAATCGTACCCAAATTGGCGACTAACTCGTCCTTGGACATGCCAATACCATTATCCTCAATCGTGAGCGTTTTATCGCTTTCTTGACCTCTAACTTTGATGGACAAATCAGTGACAGATTGTCCATTCAAAATTTCCGGTTCTTGAACCGACCGGAATCGAAGTTTATCGCACGCGTCTGAGGCGTTAGAAATGAGTTCTCGCAGAAAGACGTCTTTATTGGAATATAAAGAGTTGACAATCAAATCCATCAGTCGATTGACTTCCGCCTGGTACTCGAACGTTTCACCTGCTTGCTCTTGTTCCGTGGTGGAAGCTCTCGGCATCATCGCCGTTCTCGATGTCTTCGTCGAAGATTTGAAAGAGGATGGTACCCCCAAAGTGGATGATGATGGTGTCGGGAAGAAAAGTTGATTGTTGTGTTTCTGACGGCGGAGGAAACCAATCGAAACAACCTTCGAATTTGAGGGATTGGCATTAACGTTGCTGTGCGCGGCGGAACTGCGAATACCACGAGGTATCTTCGTCCGTGCCGCCACCACGCGATGATGATGATGCGTTGAAACTGCAGATGCAAACGCAGACATTACGTGTGTTTGTTTGTTTGTGTGTTTGTGTGTGTGTTTGTGTGTGTTCTCTCAAAGTTGTGACGATTCGATTCACCTTTCTTCTGTTTGTCTGTGTGTGAGTTTCTCTTTTTTTTCAACAAAAAACACAATAAACAACACAAAAACTCTCTTCCAATAGTGTTTGTGAATAGAAACAAAGGACTCAGGAGAAAGAAACAAACAAGCATGGGTCTCGGACCGACTGGTTTCGGTGAGTCGCGTTTTCCTGTGTTTTCTTTTCTCTAAACGAACCATCAATCATCGCAGTGTATATGTTGTTTGCGTGTCTGTATCTTTTCTCTCTTACTTTCTCTCGGTGGAGTTGGACGCGATGGAAAATAAATAATATAGTACCATGTAACCGTGTTCTTCTCTTCTTATTTAAAACTCAATTACAGTTCGCGCACCAGTGGCAAAGTTTGCGTTCACGCTCGTGCTCATAATGGCATTTGGACGCCCGCTCTTATCCACTGTCCTCGGCGAGGACAGTGGTTTTAGTAGTAATCGTCATCAGCAAAACTACAACGAGAATGGTCATTTCTTCAACACGCCTGGAAGCGCGTGCACGGGAATCTTTTTGAACTATCACATGTGTCGAATGTTCGAAAGACTCATGGGTTCGCGAAAGTTTGGATCGTTCCTATTCTTTTCGTATTTACTGTGTCGTTTTTTGGAATCAGTTCTTTTGAAACTGGTCGATGGTGATGTGACGATGATGATGGAGAAACCGGCGGCGTTTTATATAACTTTGCCTCTCGCCGTCGTCTATTTCGTCGAGGTACCGTCAACGTTTCACTTTACCCTTTTCGGGATCTTGAATTGCGGAAATACGCTGTTCGTGTACTTGGCCATGATGCACCTCGCCACGAGTAAATACTACGCGTCCATTGTCACGACTTTCGTGTCTGTCATAGGCGGAATCTTTGCATGGATACTCGTCGAATGTCTGGGCGTCAAACTTCCGCTTTGGCTGTGTTCGCTCGTCGATAAAACGGTAGGTAAAATTTTCGATAGCGGCGCAGGTAATGGTAGATCGTCGAGAGGGAAAGCGATAGTAAGGTTTGGAATCGGGAACCGTTCGGCAGCGGCTCAAGCCGAACAAAGAAGGAGGCGAGGAAGGGAAGGAGACGGAGGCCCGTTTGTTCTGGATGAGAATTCCGTCAATACGCTCGTTTCCATGGGTTTCAGCGAGCAGCGAGTAAAACAAACGTTGCACGTGACGAATAACAACATCGAAGCGGCGATGAACATGCTGTTAAACGAAAATTAGTCATCATCATTAGCTAGTGCTTAGTCTGCGTGTAGTAATAATTAAATGTATCTTATTAAAGTAGATGTCGTTGATCGTTCGTTACTATGAATCTATTTTACCAACCACGGTAAAAAACTCGTCGTCGTCGAATTCGAGGATGCGACGCCGGCTAAACTGCGAGACGGAAAAGTCGATTCAGCGTGACGACGATGATCCAGGAACCCAAGGAACGTTCTCCTCGTCTCCGCGCAGCACTCTTCTTCTGCTAAACTACTCGCACCGCTATTGTTATTCGTATTGCCGTATCCTCTCCTTCCATCTTCTTCTTCTTCGTCGTCGTGAGCGTTCTGATGAATCGTCGCCGGTGAAGTTTCGGTCACTAAACCTTGTCGTTGTTTGTGTTTTGGTACTTTCGAGCAGACGACGTATAATCGACCGCGTCGTTTGACTATCCTGCACGCCTCGCACAATCGTTTGATGGCCGTTCGAACTTTCATCTTTCTTTTTATCTTTCTTTTTATCTTTCTTTCTTTCTGTTGTTGTCGTCTGTGTAAACGACGTGCGGCGAGTCTATTTGGAGATTTGGACTGACGACGAGTAAAAAAAACGAGTGTGTATGAAAGAGTGCTTCGTCATCAAAAATCGACTTTCCTCACAATAACAAAGAACACGAAGACAAACGAATAATCGTAAACCATGATGAATACCATCGCTTTATCCCAAACATCTTTACCATCTTTAAAATGCAAATCCTCCCTATCCTCCTCCTCTGTGTTGAAGGCGAGAAAGTCTTCGACGACGACGACGACGACGTGTATCAACAACAATTATAATAAAATGTCATCAACTACCAAGGAGGAAGATATTACCCTGGTCATCGAACAACAAAACCAAAAGTCTTTGTCGTCGTCGTTGCAATCAAAGTTTGCTCGCGCCGCGGTAGGAGCTTCTCTCGCGCTCTCTCTCGCGTTATCGCCAACGTCTGCTGCGCTCGCCGCGAATGGTCTCCCCGACGAGGAGGTGAAAGTGTTGTGCGATGCCGAGTGCGTCAAGTCTTTAGATTCTATTGAGATGGTGACTACGCCGAGCGGTTTGCAGTATAAAGACATCATCGTCGGAGACGGTGAAATGCCACCGATTGGATTCCAAGTCGTCGCGGATTACGTCGCCATGAACGAGAAAGGATTAATTTTTGATAACTCAGTAGAGAAGGGTAAACCAAACGATATCAGATTGACGGGCGACCCGGAAAGCGCGACGGTTATCGTCGGTTTGGATGAAGGCTTACTGAGCATGAGGTCGGGAGGATTGCGAAGGTTGTACATTCCGGGCGATTTGGCATTCCCGAAAGGTTTAGCGTCGGCACCGGGCAGACCGAAGATTCCTCCGAATTCGCCGGTTATGTTCGATGTGAAACTCTTATACATTCCTGGACTAGACTGAAAAATAATTTAATCACGCACCGTATTTGCATTTAATTACAAAGCTGCTGCTATTGAATTGGAACCAAATGAAAACTCATATCTTATTGTAGATATTGAATTCAATTACATCGCTGTTGCGTTTTATCGAACGACAACTCCAATTCTACTTTGCCATCGTGACCGATGAACACAGTATCGAATTTATCTTTCGTTACGCTGTGCATAGCAAATCCGTGAAAAGTATTCTTCGCATCGAGAGTTTCAATTGGTCGTTTGTCATTATCTACGAGATGGTGAAGTTCATAACCTCCTATTCCGTTTGTAATGTAATGCGTCAGCTTATTCTTGCCGTTAAAATCGTCTCTTTGTGTACACGCGTGTTGGGCCGTGTGATCGTGGCCGTTGAGGTACACATCTACGTCGGAATTTTCAAGGAGAACTCGCAACGCCTCTCGTGTCGACGACTCACCCGGATACGCCACGTTGTCGTGTGCAAATCTGGAACTAGCCGAGATTATAGGTCTATGAGCCGTAACAACTCTCCATCGGTACTTTCCGTGTCCTCTTTCGAGCACTCGTTTTAGCCAGTTGAATTGTTCTTCGCCCGCTTCGGCAGAGGCGAAAGCGCCGAGCTGGTCTTCGAACCGTCGTTTCTCTTTACCTGCAAGCAAGCCTTCTAACCCCACCCAATCTACTACAATTAACTGCATCTCGTCGTTAATATTATCGCTATCGCTAGTGCTACTTCCACCCCCTATTCTAAACTCTTTGTGATAATAAGGAGTTTTGGCTTTGCCCAGATGCCAAAGGTAGTTTTTCGCCGAGTGGTAATCAATCTGAGCTTGGACGTTGCCGCAATGGTCGTGGTCACCAAGACTCGCAAACCACCTCGTCGAGCGCAAACTACTATTATTCTTCAAATAAACTTGTTCGTATTTATAGTCCCATTGTCTGTCTTCCAGAGAACCAACGCCCGCGCCGTAGAAGTTATCCCCTAGAGTGGCCACAAACTGTGGTTGCACATTCTCGGCCAATAGTTTCATTTGCTGCGCGACGGCCATTTGCGCAGATCCTGGAAAGTTTTTGCCACCATCAATACCATCAATACCACGAACGCCCCAATCGCCGATGGTGTAAAATATGAGATTACTGTCGCTACTGCTCCTATGACCGTATCGTTCCTTTAAATCCTCAAATTGATTGTCTCTTAACTTCTTCCCTTCCCCTAATTCTTCTTCCTCAGGAATCGTGAACGAGGAAGAGAAGGATGATATCGCAACCAGCACGCATATAAAGAAGAGCAGATGTACGCATCTTCGACGTTTTACACCAATCATCGAATAAGAAGAGATGGAGAGATAGGTAGAGTGAAGAAGAAAAAGTGTTTTGTGCAGTTTGTGTTTCCTAAAATAACGAGGTGGGCTCTGTCTGTCTGTCAATTTTTCCTATTGTATTGTACCGGTACTTGTATACGAGGTAAAAATTTTTCTAATTGAAGGAATTAATAATCGTCTCCACGAGTCAACACTTCTTTCCTCGTTGGTCGCAGCAATATCGTGTGCTCGTATTGCGCGACGTAGGAGCCAGTTTTATCCACCAGCGGCGGGTATTCAGCGATGATCCCGTTGGAAACAAGATTTTTCAAAGCGCCTAAATATCGGGTCTCGCCAATCCTGTCCAAGTATCGTCGACAGAAAGCGAGCGTCCCAAACTCTCTCTGTATGGTATTAAGCAGCTTTTTAGCCGTAGGCAAGCGCAACGGCACGTGACCAACGTCAAAGTTTTTCATATAATGCGAACATTCTCCAGCCTCGCGAACGTACCTGTGAGTTCGTTATATTTCAAAAAAGAGAAACGCCTGTCAGCTTAAACGCACGAGAGAAAAGAAAGGTAGGAAGAAAGATGTTCCAGTGCAAGGAGGCTCTGCATATATCGGGATTTCCGCCTGCCCATACGGGTAGCAGAGATATGCAAAGTACTATGAGACTGAAAAAGTGTAATGTAAGGACAAAACCAGGCGAAGTCATGAAAGAAAAACTCTTCGTTTGACTTCGCGAGTTTCATGGCGCCTCGAAAGGAAAACTCGCACATCGCAGCCTGTGTATGTCCAAATCTACTTCGCAATTTTTGCAAAGTAACGATAACTAGAGAAAAACCATGGAGAAAAAACAAAATAAAAACAATATGAGCAATAATAAATAAACGTACCCTTCGCCTGTGCTTCCGAACGTTTCGATGGCGTAAAATTCCCCTTCTTCCATTTTCGTTGCCTCGCCGCCTTTCACGATGGGAACGGATTTCCCTGCATGAATTTGGTACGGTGCGATTGAATGACCGTTCAGATTTCTGCAGCATTTCACTTCAAACTGCTTCCCGCGAATATCTACACTGTGTGATTCCATAACCTCTTGAATAGCCTCGCCAATATCGCATAAACGTACGTCGATCCCGGATTGTTTAATTCCTTCGTCCGTCGCTTCTTTCACCGCTAATAGTAACTCGTCGTAATCTGGAACGAACGTCTTTGTGAACGCGCAATCTATAATTCTCCCGTTAATTTGTGTCCCAAAATCAAATTTAATCACGTCGTTCACGTCGATGATAGTTTCGTCACCCCCGTTTGGCGTCCAATGCGCGGCTATGTGGTTTTGCGAGCACCCGGTTGGAAAAGCAACGCCGCACTCTAAACCTTTCGCGTTTAACAGCTTCCTCACTGAATTTTCCAACGTCTCACACACGTCAATCATTTTCATTCCCGGTTTCACCCACTCTTGAATGTATTTTCTCACTTCTCTGTGTACTTCAGCGCATTGCCTCGCGTTATCGTACATGTCCAACTCCAGTCTTTCCAACTCCCTCTTCTCCTCGGAATCCAATCGCCAGGACGTTTTCCCGTTATTATCTTGATACTCTTGGATATCCCCTTCCGGGAAGCCGTTTGGAAAGAGTTCAGTCACTGGTACCGTCGGTGGTGCCGTTTGTTCTTTCGCCGCACCTGCGGGTGTGTATTTCACTCCGTTCCCACCAGAGGAAGATTTCTTCTTCTTCTTCTTCTTTTTCTTCTTTCCTGCTGCTGCGGCGTCCGATGCATTTATTTTTACTTCTTCTTCTTCGTTATCGTTATCGTCATCGTCGTCGTCTCCATCTTCTTTCTTCTCGCGATGGTTATCGTTCAAGTTCAGATTCTCAATCTTCTCTTTCACTTCATCTTCTTTGTCTTCTTCTTCCTTTTTACCTCCCATATTCTAATCTTTGTCTTCTTATTTTAGGGGTGTCCACCGTTTTGTTTTGTGGTTGTTTGTGTGTTGTGTGAGAGAAAAAAAAACGGAAAAAGGAGAAAAGGAACGAAAACATCTCTTCAGATTATCAGACGCACATTCCTCGAAAGAAAGAAAGAAAGAAAAAATGTCTTCTGCGACGAAGGCGTTGGAAAAGCTCGCGCAAAAGAAGCGAAGAGAAAGCGAGATGAAGAAAATTCAGAAAGAGAGGGAAGAAGCGGCAAAGAAATCCTCGTGTTGCGGAGGTCATATGGAGGGAAAAGAAATAGATTCGGATTATAATTCGAGCGATGAGGAAGTGGAACTAAGAGACGAGGATTCCTCGGATGACGATGACGACGACGACGACGAGAATCAAGGAGCGATTAAAGTAGGCCGTAAGCGCGTTTCTTTGGGATCTAAGAAAGACAAGTTAATTTTTGGCATCAAACCGTTGCCTTTCTTCTTTCTGTGCTTATTCATGTTTGTTCCCGTTTTCACCTTCTTGGACAAGTTCTTCAAGTTTTCGCAACCGAGTGGACCGAACGCGTATTCACACATACGAACGCCGAAACAACAGGAATGGTACATGAAAATCAAAGCGTATTACGAGGACGTAAATCCAGCGAAATTGGGAGAAGTTCCGCGGTTGTTGGCGAAATACAAAGGACGAGAGGAAAAGTTGTACAAAGCGCTCCGGAAGAAGTACGAAAAGAACTACGACCCGCACAAGACGAGAGAGGAGTTTTAATGTACTCGTATGTAGTAAGATATTGTATTTAATTAGGATAGATAAAATCTAGTGTTGCTAAAGTCATTGTGTAGCGGATTATATCCTGTCTTTGTTTCGCACGCGCCTCGTTCGCTATATTTCTCCATGAACTCTTTCGTCGTGAGGTGTATTCCTTTGTTTTCGTTGAGTAGTTTCAACGTATCAAAACATGTTGGAAAGAAAACATCAGAACTTCCAACGACACCCTCTAAATATGAATTTCTATCGTAAGTTTTACCACCGGTACCCTGAGAAGCGACGACGGGCGCGTTTAATCCATCCATTTTCGCCTCGGGAAGCGCGTCGAAATCTGCGAACACCAACCGATGCCCGGGAACGAATTCACGCAAGTTTTGCAAAGCAAAACTACAGCCAGTAGGAAGGTAAATAGTTTGATTTCTGGTCAAATCCGCGGTTGAACTCACGTCGCGCTTTTTAAACATGCGCTTTACAGCATCGCTCAAGTGCGTCCAAATTGGAAGACTTTTACGAACCTCGACGACTTTATCGAGCACTCGTTTAATCTCCTCGTCCGTAATCGGTTCGTAAAATTCGACCCGGTCTTTCCCTTCTCGTTCGCGCTTCACTCTCGCCTGCATCCAATCACCAGTTTTCACACTCATGATGACTTTATCGTGCACTAAATTATCTAATATTTCAAAGCCTAAAACGAAGCAGTTCTCGGTTGAGCCGTCCATGTGTTTTTGCACGATTTCCCGCCAACTCTCCTCTGTGTTTTTGCATTTCTGCATCGTCACGTCCACTGGTTTCCTCGTGCGGCGCCACACGTTTTCATGTTTAGCTTTCAAAATTGCGTCATGTTGCATCGACAAAGAAACTTCGCTCACATCAACTGAGCAATATTTCATGGATTCGTATATCTGAGGTTCGTTCGCTCGAAGGTAATTCAATATACCGACGGCGGCTGTTCCTGCACCACCACCGAGTTCTATCACTTTCAACGAAGCCGTATGGTTCTTCTTTGTCTCTTCAATTAAATACCTCGCAATGGCATTCGCGTAGTGTGGCTTGAAAATTTCCACCGGCGTTAACCACTGTTTACCTAATTGAGTCCATTTTTGAACGAGCGTTTCGGTGTATTCCTCTTTGTCTGCCATCAAATGAAAAGGCAGTGAGGCTTCCCCGCTATCAACACCAATTTTCCCAATCGGAGACTGTCCGTTTTGATTGAAATACCCTATCGACTTGTCGTACAAGCATCTGCGCAAATAGTCTCTCAATAACTCGCCCCTGTTTGCCTCGTTTAATTCTCTCGTCGTCGTCGTCGTCGTTCTCGTCGTCGTTGTTTTCCTCTTCGCGTTGTTTTCTTTTCGTGTTGTCGTCGTTACGTTTTGATGACTATTAGAGGCCATGAATTTCCTCGTTAAGTATCGAACGCGTTTGGAGACGCGCAGGAGCAGCATCTCCTTCGGTTTTTCTCTTTCTCTGAATGCGCGGGCTACCGCATGGCTTCGAATACTTCTTCTTCTTTTGTTAAGTTGTTGTTACGTATTAGGTGATTTCTAATGTTTATGAGGAATATCGCAAAGGACGAAGAAGAGAAAAGGTGAGAAAATGGTTTCATCGTTTCAAGCTTTCAAATATGGTTTTACGTACTACAACTTACTTCTCCTTAAATCTATTTTTGCTACGGTTTCTAAATGAACTTCATCCGGGCCATCGGCAATACGGAGCGTTCGCGCGCCGGCGTATAATCGAGCTAAAGGTGAATCTTGACTCACGCCTTCTCCGCCAAAGAGTTGGATGCACCGATCGATAACCGAACACGCCACGTTGGGAGCAGAAATTTTACACGCCGCCACTGCACTTCTCGCGCGCGAATCTTTTATGCCTAGCTGATCCAAAACGTGCGCTGCATACAAAGTGAGTAAGCGTGCTCCATCGACTTCAACTCTACAATTTCCTAATACGTTCAGAACGTTTGAGTTTTCGGATAACGGTTTACCAAACGCGACTCGAGATTTCACACGGGCATAGGTGACGTCTAAACTTCGTTCGGCCATACCTACCAAGCGCATGCAATGATGTAATCGTCCAGGTCCTAAACGACCTTGCGCAATGGCGAATCCAGCACCTTCGCGTGCTAAGAGAGATTCCTTTACATCGACGACAACATTATCGAATATGACCTCGGCGTGACCGTGTGGAGCGTCATCATAACCAAAGACTAAAAGCGGACGAACGACTTTCACTTTATGATTGTTTAGCATTGGAACGAGAACCATGGACTGCTGCTCGTGCTGTGGACCCGCTGTTTTTGTCTTGCCCATAAATATAGCAATCGCACACCTCGGATCGCACGCACCGCTCGTCCACCATTTTCGACCATTCACGACGTATTGCGTGCCGTTCGTGCTTTTCGCAATGGAACTTTCAATGTTCGTGGCATCTGAGGACGCTACCGCTGGTTCAGTCATTGCAAAGCACGACCGGATATCGCCCATTAAAAGCGGTAACAACCACCTCTCTTGTTGCTCTTTCGTTCCATAGCGCAACAACACCTCCATGTTCCCGGTATCTGGCGCCGAACAGTTGAAAATTTCAGACGCCCAGGGGACTTTACCCATCTCCCGGGCCAAATGCGCGTATTCCAAGTTTGTCAGACCCGGTCCTTTGTACAACGCTTCGTCGTTGCCGCGAGCATTCGTAATCTTAATTAACGCTGCCGAATCTAAGGGCAACCACAGGTTCCACAACCCTTTCGCCTTCGCTTTCTTCTTCAATTCCTCCATTAGGGGATGCAGAGACCATCGCTCGTTTGTCGTCGCATGTCTTTCAAAAACTTCCTCGGCATCGTACACGTGCTCACTCATAAACGCTCTGAGTTTTTCTAACAACATCATGCACTTTTCACTAGGTTCATAACCACCTTTAATCTCTTGCCTTGGAACTTTTGAAGCACCTCCTTGGACGACTACAACGTACGCGCGTTTGGCGAAGACTTCTACCAACGAACCCGCCTGTCGTGCGTTTCTAGAAGACGCATTTCCGGCGACCGCTCGGGCACGAACACCGGCTAAAATAGCCATGCCACGAAACATTGACAAGGCAACGTAGAACTTCCACTTTGAGCTTCCGCAGATATTCGGTAAACGCGCGTTTTGCGCCCAGATATTGCAGTATTGCTTCTCGGTAGGTACTCCTGCCGGCACTTGATTCGAATCGCCGAAGGAAGGATAAAACTCTAATCCGGGAGGTAAATAATATGGTAAGCAATTATACGCCACGTCCGCGTGCGGACAACCAACGGTAGACAATTCCCAATCTAGTACCGCGAGAACATCATCCGATCGTTCGTCATAGATCAAATTATCTAAACGATAATCGCCGTGGATTATTCGGTCGCTCACTTCCTCGCCGTCCTTGGGACAATTCGCATCCAACCACGCGACTAACTTCATGACGACTTCTTTTTCCGGTGTTTCTACCAACTTATTCGTAATACTTTTCTCGTATTGTCCGAACCATCTTTTCAGCGTTCGTCTCGAGTAACTTCCACTGGAGATGTTTCCGAAGGAAGTCAATCCCAGCTCGCGAATGTCGAACGAGTGCAAAGCGCCTAACGTTTTCGCCATGTTTTCGTATATTCTTGTCTTCCGTTCCTCTCTCGTAATGACTGGTAATTTCGGTTGTAAATATATCGTGCCTTGCACAAAGTCCATGATATAAAACGGCGTGCCTAAAATTGAACTATCTTCGCACAACAGAATCATCCTCGGGACTGGAAAGTTGGGGTGTTTTCTCTTCAACGCAAGCTGTACCTGAAATTCTCTCTCCACCGCGTGTGCGCTCGATAAAATATTCCCACCCGGTTTCTTCCGCAAAACGTATGATTTCAACGTCCCATCTGTCATTTCAACGAGCAATTTGTACGTCGGATTCGATTGACCGTGACTGAACTGCGAAAGCTTTCGGATTGTTTTTATCCGTCGTCCAAATTCCTCGTCACCGCCTCTTTTTCTTTCCTGTCGCAAATAGTGCAGAAGACGTTTCTTCTCTCGCTCCATGTTGTTCTCGTTCTTCTGAACGCGAGAATCGTTCGGAACCTCCACGGTGGCAAAGTCAGTGCGGACAGACATCTCGTGTTGCTGCTGCTACTGCTGCTCCGTTTTTAGGTTGTTGTGCGTTTGTTTGAGAGAGGAAAAAAGAGTAGAGAAATGGAAGGGGTGATGAAAAACAAAAAATAAGAGGAGTGCGTCTTCAAAGCGGCGTTGCGGCAACGCGCACGTGTCATTGCAATGAGCTTTTAGAATGGCATATGGTACGTGATATTATTAATTATTAAGCTGCTCTGTTCTCATCTTCCTAAATACTTATTCTTCGGTGAAGAAGGTGTATGCCAGACCGCCGAGAAGTGTTGCTATCGGCAAACCTCCGAAAAATCCACTATTGTTCTTTTTTGCCTTGGTCGTTGCGGGTGACTTTTTGTTCGCCGCGGCGGGTCGCTTCGTCTCTTTCTTACTCGCAGCCTCCTTCTTTTGTTTAAAAGTGGTTGGCTTCGCCGCCGTGTTTGCCGGCGCAGCAGCTTTCTTTGCCGGTGCACTTGTGGCCTTTTTCGCAGGCGCAGCTACCGTCTTCTTTGCCGCCGGTGCGGCCTTGACTACATTAGCCGTTTTCTTCGGAGCAGATGCTACTTTTGCCGCCTGCTTCGCCGGCGATGTTGCAGATGCAGCTGCTTTCTTAGGTGGTGCCGGCGCCGCCGCCGGCGCTCCTTGCTTCTTCTCTTTGAACGTCGTCGACTTTATCTTCGGCGCGGCGGTTGGCGCTGCCGCTTTCACGGCCGGCGCTTTCTTAAATGTCGGTTTGTACGTCAACGCGGCAGGCTTCGATGATTTTTTCACCACAGTCTTGGCAGAAGATGTCGAAAGTTTCTTCGTCTTTGTCTTCTTTGCGGAAGTGGTTGCAGTCGCTTGGCGTTTCGCGGCGGGAGTAGTCGCGGTTGATTTTTTTTTCGCCGCCGCGGTAGCAGGTGAAGCAGGTGAAGAT
>JACLAA010007714.1_pt1 | contig 13448 bp, 11 predicted proteins | sample 8027891 | NCBI WGS metagenome assembly JACLAA01 (sample SAMN15724900, study PRJNA655200) | protist metagenome | isolation source: fluorescence activated cell sorting (FACS) single amplified genomes of... | place: Spain: Blaines Bay Microbial Observatory, Mediterranean Sea | collected 2016-01-19 | reverse complement strand
CGACATACACGAATAAAAGAGAGGAGAAGGCCCCAAAACCACCACACATCAATCATCATGAGCAGCGAGCCGTCCTTCGAGGCGGCGTGTCGAACGCTCGAGGACATGTTCCCCGACCTCGACCCGATCGTCGTCCGCTCGGTCCTCGACGCCAAGGACGGGAACGTGAATGAGGCGACGACGAAATTATTAGCGATGAGTCGAAGCAAACGAGGCGGAGGAGGGATGAGCTCGTCGTCTGGAGGAGGAGGAGGAGGAGGAGGGTACGGAGACGCGCCGAGAAGCGAAAGCATGGCCAACGGAGGAGAAGAGATTAACCCGTACACGAAAGACGCCAGGTACGACGACGACGACGACGACGACGACGACCGCCTTTCAACGCTTTTTTTTCGCGCGCCCGCCATCGTCGAACGCGAGAGAGGCGTTTGTGCTCTCGACCATCATCATCATCATCATTTGTGCGCTTGCTATCGATGCGAGAAACGCGAGACCAGGGCACGACGCGACCTCGAATCCAAGGCAAAATGCACGTCACCGCGTCGCAAAAAATGTGTCTCGCGGGAATTCGCGACCATCGCGCGCGTTTGAACGCATTCGACCCAGTTCTCGCGCCGATGTTTTGCGTTCGTCTCGATTTGGATTGATGCTCCCTTTTGGGCCTCAATGGAACTCTTGTGTGGGCGAAAGAGAGCGCGCCCGCCGGTTGATTTTTACTACCGATCGAAGGAGACCATCGACGACGACTGACCAAATATACAACTTACGTTTTGAAAAACCACAGGCATAGCAGTATATACAACACCCAACCGCCCCCAGACGAGGACGATGACGACTTTTGGGGATGGCTGACAGGAGACGATAACGGAAGACGAATCCCGGCGTCGAGCGCGAATTACGCGACCGGAATCACCGAGGACGACGACACGTTCAATTGGCTAGCGAACCAAGCGAATTATTACGCCGGGGAGTTTTCAAGAAACGTAAAATCGATGACCGATGCGATTGCGGAGGAGTTGCTGGGACCTGCAGAGGATGAAGAAGGAGAAGAAATTGAAGAAGAGGACGATTCGGTGAGAGGAGATGGTCACGTCGTGGCTGGTGGGGCGACGTTGAACGCGAGTAGAAGAGGGAAAGTCAAGGACGAGAAACCGAAAATGAAACCGAAAAAGAAGAAAACGCCGCGAGAGTTGGAAGAAGAAGACGATCCTTTGGGAGGATTTTTGGAGTTATTGGGCTTAGAGGATGAGGAGGAAGAGGAATACGTGCGCAGAGATTCGAAGAAGGACAAGTAGAGATTTTTATTGCACGTGTTGAGAGGAGAGCGATTCGAGGAGAATGTTATTATTAATACTTATTAGCAAATACTATTATCACACGACACTTATTCTTGACGTAATTGCACTACTCGCATTATCCGAAAATACGATGCGAGCTGACCACCGACGTGAGCGAAGAGGAAGAGGAGGTTGAGCTTCTCGATTTACGCGCGTTGATATTGTTGGAGAAAAAATGTAGGGAAGATGAAGAGAACGGTTTATGCAACGCTTCCCTTCGTTTCTCTTTCTCACGTCTCCGAAGTTCTTCGATTGTTACTGGATTTCGTATGGGTGCATCAGGAAACCGCTCGAATCGCTCCGTCGCAAAAGAGTCATTCCATTCCGGCTTTTTGTTTTTATCCGATTCGCTTTTGACGTCTGAGATGTATGCAACAGACCTTCGACCTTCTTTTCGTCGATTCATCTCTTCCGTGCGTTCGTTGTAACGCTTCTCAAAGTCAATGCGCGTCTTTGTGTTTTCTTTGTTCATTCTTTTCTCTTTCTCTCTCTCTTCTTCATGTAAGAGCAAAGCGCTCTTCGCCTCGCCGCTTTTCTTCTTCTCGCACAACGCCGATTTCCTCCTCTTCTCATCCGCCAAAATCCTTCTCGCCAACGCCACCGCTTCCGCTTTTACATTCCTCTCCATCACTCTGTTCTTTATTTTCTCTTTTCGCAATTTTTCTCTCAACATTTTCTTCTCATCAACCGACTTCTTCTCCGCGCGGTCCGTCTCGTCGTCCTCGCGCCTTTGATTTGTGTCCTCTTCTCCCTTCCCCTCCTCTTCTTCTTCTCCTTCGTCTTCTTCTTCTTCTTCTTCTTCTTCTACGAGCGTTCCTAAAACCTGGATTGCTCTTGGAGAGCGCACGTTCTCCTCGTCCGTTCTCGCGTTTTCTTCGTTCCTCCTCTTTTCTTCCTCCTTTTCTTCCGCGTCTCTCTTCGCCAGCGTCGCCGCTCTTTGCCACGCGTGAAAGTCAACGCCGCTTGGCATGTCGCATGTCAATTCATTGTCTGACGACGACGTTTTCCCCGAACGTTCTCTCGTCGTCGTCGTCGTCGTCGTCGTCGTCATTTTCACCACCACAACAACAACCACCCGCGACTCGTCGTCTGAATCGTCGTCCTCGTCCGATAGTTGATGTTGTTTTTCGTTCGCGTAATGCGTCTCAAAGTAAGTCACTTTTGTGAGCGGTTGTTATTTTTTTGAAGGAAGGGGGTTGACCTTTCCAAATTTTCTTTCACTGATATTTAGGGTTTTATATTATTTAGGGTTCAACTTTAGGAGAAAAAGGAGAAAAAAAAGGTCGGCATTTATTCTTGCGCTCTTCGTGTCGTTTGCGCGACGGACGACGACGATGTGGGCGCGACTCGCGTCGTCGAGAAGAAGGGCCCTGTTTTCACTGGCGCAACACCGCCGTGGAAATGATTGTGTTTTTTTGGCATCGCGGAAAGAAGAGGTGTTGAAATCGACATCATCATCATCATCATCATCATCGTCGCCAACGGTTTTGTCGCCGAGAACACGCGCGTTGGTGTCGTCGTCCTCCTCGTCGTCGAAAGAAAGCGACGAGGGCGCGAATGCGAAGAACAACAACGGAGCGTTCTTCCGGTACCAGAAACTGTTCGAGTACGAGAAACCTCGCGAAACGCCGTGGAAACGCATCACGTCCGATTTCGTGTCGGTCGTGAAGTATGGACCAGAGAAGAAGACGTTTCTGAAAATAGAACCGGAAGCGTTGCGGGTACTCTCGGAAACGGCGATGATTGACATCGCGCATTTACTAAGACCAGGGCATTTGCAACAGTTGCGAAACATTCTGGACGACAGTGAAGCGTCCAAAAACGATAAGTTTGTCGCGTTGGAATTGTTGAAGAACGCGTGCGTGGCAGCCGGGAAAGTGTTGCCGGGGTGTCAAGATACCGGGACCGCTATTGTCGCCGGATATAGAGATATGGGGGTGTTAACCGATGGCAACGACGAAGCGAGTCTATCGAAAGGGGTGTACGATGCGTACGTGAGGAGGAATTTGAGGTACAGTCAAGTGGCGGCGACGACGATGTACGAGGAGAAGAATACCGGGTCAAATTTGCCCGCGCAAATTGATTTGTATGCGACGAATAGTAGTGGTTTTAGTAATAGCAGTAGCAGTAACGGAAACGACGGTGAAGAAAAAGTGCCCGAATACCATTTCCATTTTATGGCAAAAGGAGGTGGGTCTGCAAACAAGACATTTTTGTTCCAAGAGACGAAAGCGCTTTTGAATCCAACGCGCATGAAATCTTTCTTGGAAGAAAAGATTAAACTTTTAGGAACGTCTGCGTGTCCACCGTACCATTTAGCATTAGTCGTTGGTGGTTTGTCGGCGGAGCAGAATTTGAAAACCGTGAAAATGGCTTCGGCGAGGTATTACGACACGTTGCCGACCACCGGGAACGCGTATGGTCGAGCCTTCCGCGACGTCGAGTTAGAACAACAAATTTTACAAATCACGAGAGAAATGGGCATTGGCGCGCAGTTTGGCGGGAAATACTTTTGCCACGACGTCCGCGTGATTCGATTACCCAGACACGGCGCGTCGTGTCCAGTTGGTTTGGGCGTTTCGTGTTCTGCGGATCGACAGGCGCATGGGAAGATTACCAAAGACGGCGTATTCATCGAACAACTGGAAGACGACCCTGCGCAATACTTACCGGAAATAAAGTTTGGAAGTGAAAGCGACGTTGACAGCAACGCAGGTGATGTCGTGAAGATCGATTTAAACCAACCCATGGCGGATATCTTGAAAACTTTATCCAAATGTCCAGTCGCCACGCGTCTTTCTTTGAGTGGCTCATTAATCGTCGCCCGCGATATTGCCCACGCTAAACTCCAAGAGCGATTAAACAGCGGCGAGCCTTTACCACAATACATGAAAGACCACCCGGTGTATTATGCTGGTCCAGCAAAAACTCCAGAAGGCAAAGCCAGCGGGAGTTTCGGTCCAACCACCGCCGGTCGCATGGACGCCTACGTCGACGCGTTCCAAAAGGCTGGCGGCTCTATGATCATGCTCGCCAAAGGTAATCGCTCCAACAAAGTCACACGAGCGTGCAAAGAAAACGGCGGCTTCTACTTAGGCTCCGTTGGTGGTCCTGCTGCTATTTTAGCCGAAACCAACATCAAGAAAGTGCAAGTCCAAGAGTTCCCGGAGTTGGGGATGGAAGCGGTTTGGAAGATCGACGTCGTCGATTTCCCCGCGTTTGTCGTCGTGGATGATAAAGGCAACGATTTCTTTAAGAAATGGAGCGCGGAATGAGTCGAGTTTAATAAAAAGCGATGACTTCACCTCGTCGCGTTCGATTTCGAGTGTTGTTGTTGTTATTATTGTCGCGCGAAACTTTTTTTTAACTACTACTCCTCCTACGTTTTTTTCTCCCACGCTCTCTCAATCATCACTCTGTCTCTGTGTTCTGAGGTCTTTCACAGTCGACACGCAAAATTTGAAAAAATTCAAAATCCAAACGACAGTTATCTCTCCCTCTCCTCAGAGAAAACCCCACCGTGGTAAGAAGAAGAATAATGAACGCGACCGAGACCAAAGTCCTCCAAAAGCTTCGGAAAGACTTAGAGCGGGAAGGTTTCCAGCTCGCGCCGGGATGGCGAGTCGCCATCGAAACGCGAAAATCCGGAGCGACCAAAGGTGGCACCGATAAGTACTACTTCTCGCCAGATGGACGAAAATTGAGATCCAAAACGGAAGTGATGCGGTTTTTAGGCAACGGGATGATGATGAAGAACGGGAGAGGACGTCGAGTGGCGTCTAAAGAAAACGCAAAGATGGACGATGGGTCCGAGAAAAAGAGAACGGAGAAAAAGAGAAAGAAGAAAGCGCTGGGGAACGCGACGAACGCTCGGGGCGGTTCAAATTTCAAAAATCAGGAGCAAAAGAAGCAAAAGAAGAGAGGAGGAGGAGGAGACGAAACAACGGACAATACTAATCATCACCGCGATCATCAAAAACTTCAATTCCAGCAATTTCCAGCGCCAATGAACATTACGGGGATGGAAGATGACGATGAACTGGACGACGATTTGTCTCCGCAAGTGTTGCAACAATCGCAAGACTCGGAGCAGTTTTGCGAATTGAACTCCTTCGTGACTGGGTTGTTGGAAGCGCCGAGGACGCAAGCGACGACGGCGACAAAATCGAGGAACAGCGAAAATAACGACAACTTAGAAGGGTTGAGCGAAGAACAAATGATGAGCCAGTACTTTCAATTGACTGGTTTTGAGCCGAAATATGCAGACGTGTTCGAGCTGAGGAGAATGTTAGCGCGAGAGAGAGGAGGGGATAGGAACGCTAGTGGTGGTAAACACGATACTGTTTTGAATAGAACAGCGAGCGGCGAGTTGAAGTTACAAAGATCGTTGGTGTTCGAGACTGCGGATGCAAAGTTCGCCAACGCGATGACTGCGGTTCCGAAGTATCTCGGGAACACGACATACGGTTCATCTGGTGATGATAGGTCTCCATACGCCAGAGACGCTTCGCCCATTCCGTATCCAATGACGATGACGACGACGCCGCTGACGACGACTATGATGCACCAAGAACTTCAACAATATCCAATAGAAAATAGCCATCAACAACAAAATCAAGATCCAACGTCGTCCTTTATCATGCAACACGTAACTGGTTCGCGTTTGCAACAGAGAAATAGTCAAGCGTTGGTCGTCGGCGTCTCGAAATCGTTTGATCCGCTCGATCAAACAACTGTAAACGAAGTTTACCGCGCGTTGTCGTTACAGAACGAAGATGCTAAAGTGTTCATCTCGCAAAGAGATGACGAGCTGCGTCAAATTACGACTATCGTGGAAGGATGTTTAAGAGACCATCGATCGGGTTCGATTTACGTCGGCGGCTTGCCCGGTACTGGGAAATCATTAACGCTCGGGGCGGTTGAAAAAACAGTTAAGAAATGGTCCTCTTCGGCAAGTGGCGTCGCTAAATCTCGCCCACCAAAAGTCTGTTCTATTAATTGCATGGCCATCCAAGGAAAACCGACGTCTGTGTTTAAGCGCATTTGCGAGCAATTGGACATCGTGCCCACGGAGGAGGACCAAGCCCGAGGTCAAGCTGAATGTTCGGACATGTATGAGGTGTGTGCGGAAATAGCGGCATTGCGTCGATTTATGAGTGGAGGTAAAGTTAGCGGTGAATCCGAACGGTACATGTGCGACAACGACGAGAATGATGAGGACAACAAAATGATGACGAATAGCAACAACGGCATCGACCACCGCCTCACTATGATGAACGCCGTTGTTCCTCATAAAGCTGAGCATTACTCGTCAATGGTTATCGTTCTTCTCGACGAAATAGATCAACTCGAGTACCGCGACGCTGCTATTCTATACGAGCTCTTTGCTCTTCCATCGCTCCCGAACTCGAGATGCATCCTCGTCGGCGTATCCAACGCCATGAACTTGACTGACAAAGCGTTACCGAGACTTCGCGCGCGTGGGTGCGAACCCTCTCTGATTCGATTCACCGCTTATACTTGTGTCCAACTCAAACGACTCCTCTGCGAACGCGTGCAAAAATACGACGCGTTTGAGTTGAACGCCTTGGAACTTTGCGCTCGAAAAGTATCGGCGCAAACCGGTGACATGCGCAAAGCTTTGCGCGTCTGCAACGAAGCGTTACAACTCTGCGTCGATGAAGCTAGACACCGTCACGAGTCCATCGAGCGCGAAAACTGCGTCGTTCTAGATGGCGAGGTCATCGAAGGCCCTGCCCTTGCCACGCTCCCACCCATCGACAAAATCAAAGTTTCACACATGGCCAGAGCCATCTCAAAAATCTTCCAAAACCCAGTCGTAGAAACCATTCGAGCGTTACCGCAACAACAACAGATGATCTTGTGCTCGTGCGTTCGCGTGTTTGGCACTCGCACCGACTTCAACAAAACCGCGAAAGAAATCACTTTGCGCGAACTCCTCGCGAGTTACACGTCCGCGTGCAAAGAGGCGAGAATACGCGAGATGGTTCCATCCGATTTTAGCACCGCGTGCGACCGACTCGCGGACGCGCAATTACTCCGCATTAAAGGCGGTTCCGAAGAGTACGCGAGACGAGTCAGCATGTTGGTCCAACGAGACGACGTCGTGTTCTCTTTGCAAGGCGTTCGATTCTTCGCCAACTTATTAGGGGGAGGAAACGCGTGACAAAACTGTTTAGAGGTGTAGTAAACTTTGAGAATAGATACAAAAATACGCGAGATACGAATACCCACTTCATTTTTTTGCGCGCGCAGCTCTCGTTCATCTCAACACACGCGAACGCTTCATGATATCCACCGCGAGACACGTCCTATTCCGTCCCGGGACCTCGCCACATAATTTTACCGCGTTGAGAAGACGCGCGGCGGGGAAATCGCAACAAAAAATACGCGTGCGCGCAAAAACGAAAGCAACGGCAAAAGAAGGCGGCAAGGAGGCGGACGACGAGTGGATCGGTGGAGAAGTGAAGAGCAACGTCGTGCCGAAAAACCCAAGCTTAGACTCGGCAAACGAGCCGGAGTACATGCACGCCGTGTTGGCGTTTAACCGCTTCTATCCGGAAAACGCGCGAGGATGTGCGTTCAACAGGCACTTGGTGGTTGCTTTGGTGCGTTGTGTTTTAGATACGTTTTTGTGTGTTTCTCTCTTGGGGGTGTTTCCAATCTCCTCCTCTCTGAAATCTCGTCACAGGATAAAGGCATCAAGGAGAGCACGAAAGTCACGGAGTGGGTCGTCGATAACATCTACCGCCCGGGTGATTTGATTCATTTGCTTCACGTCTCTGATCCCGACGAACTTGGGGGGTAAAGTCTCGTTGTGTATTGTTTATTTTTGTTTTCGGCTTCGCGCGCGCGCGTCTCGACGAATGGGTGTAGGTGATCCCTCTGTGCGCGCGGGTGATGATTTAGTGCACAAGGGAAACTTTCCCCGACGCAGATCTCCAGGCAATGATTACCAAAAATACGTAAATTAACTTCTGATCTTTTCTGAGTTGTATGTTCATGAATGATAAAAATAATATGAGCCTGGAAATTTAATCAACGCCGCAAGCGAGAGAGGGCTGCCACGCATGTTCGAAACCTATTCCGCGGTGTTCGTGAAACTCCTTCCCTCCATCTCCAACCTCAAATTTCTTAACTCGCAAAATTTATCGCAGGTACATGCTTCCACCCGACGGATTATGGACGTATGACTCGGCCGTGCAACGATATAACTCCGCCGATGGCGCCGCGAAATCCAAGTTTTGGGAAAACGAGCTGAAATCCACCGAACACATGTTGGAAAAAATTATCGAGCAAACACATCAGTACGTGGAGCAAAAGCACGAGAAAGGTTTGTCTTTGCACGAAGACATCCCACAACCGGCGATTGAATTGGACGCCATTTTGAACGTTCAGTTCCAAAGCACGAGCGAATTGATAGTGGGCAAAGCCGAACAGGTGAACGCGTCGATGATTATTGTTGTGAAGCACGACAAGAGTTGGTTGACGCGATTGATCGAAGGACAGTCGGTCTCCACGAATGTGGAGAAGAGGTCGAAAATCCCGGTTTTAGTTTATCACGCCGGACACGTGTTGACGAAAGATGAAGAAACGAAATTGAAAGAGAAAGAGGCGAGACAACCGGGAGGAAAGCACGCGTCGCAGACAAAGTTGTAAGTGGAGTCGGTCGAATTATTTTTCATCTTCAAAAGAGAGAGAGAGAAATTGTGTGCAATAACATACAGCGCAAATACAATATATTGATCTTTGTACGTTTTTTTCTTTTAAGCCAAGCATTCCTTCACGTACTTATACGAGTCACTCCACACTGCTTGACACATATGGATTGGTAATTTATCTTGCGCGTTCTTCATGTTTTTGTTCGCCCCGTTTTGCAACAAATAGTTTACGATTTCCACGTGCCCGCGCATAGACGCCCAGTGCAAAGCGGTGTTATCGCCCATATCCAAAGCGTCCACATCGGCACCATTTTCAACAAGAAACCGTACTGTTTGTAAGTGCCCGTTATGTGCGACACGTTGTAACGGCGTATCTTTCATCAAACCGGCTTGTTGAATATCCGCGCCTTCAGAGATCAACAAGTCGCACACCGCCGTGTGCCCGTTCCCGGCGGCTAAAAGCAATGGTGGATCGCCACAATGATCCGCCTCGTTTAACGGCGCGCCTTCGTTGATGTGTTCTTTCACCCAATCGTAGTATCCATCCACGCAATCCCGCCAGATATTCGATTTGTCTGGAATGAATCTGCCAGTCTACGAAGAGAAGAAAGAAGAGAAGAGAGAGAGAAAAACGCGCAAAGTTTGTGAGTCCAACGCTCGATTCCCGAATCGCGCCTTAAACACGCGCGCAGCAGACAAAAGAAAAACGTTCGAGAGACACCAAAAACGACGCGCACGCACGATCAAGTCAAACGGCATGTTTCCGTCCTCTCTCTCTTTCTGTCTCTTCCGCTTTCCGTGCAGAACAAACACTCTGCGCGCGATCGCGAACAATTTTGTGGTGTGTGCATTTTGACTTTTTTTTTTCTTCGAGAAAAAAATAAGCGTTACGTTACAGAGAAAGTTCGTTACTCAAAGTGACTCTCTTTGTTCGCGGTCGAACTCGCGGACGCGCGCACTCGAGGCCAACACAGTCTTCTTCCGTAGTAAAACGTAAGCAGCTTTTGTCGAAAATAATGTTCCTCGAGAAATTCTCCGGCCGTTGCGCGTGCGGGAACGTCCACATTTCCGGACGCAAAGTGTACTCGTTCGCGTGCCACTGCGACGCGTGCAGACGGACGCATGCGAATCGAGGGGACGGTTTTGCGACGGCGATCTTAGGGTTGAAGATGTTCGCGAAGGTGTCGTGCGATGAGAAAGAATCGATCGAGGAGCAGAAATGTATAACGAGATCGACGATCGTGCCGTGTGCAGGAGTGAACAGGTTGACGTGCGCGTTGTGCGATACGTATGTCGGTGGGAGAGGATTTGGTGTGTATTCAGGAATTGATTTTATGAACCTGCGTTTATGCGAAAACGTGAAAGAGGAAGAGGTCGTCGCGGATTTCTATTTGACCGATGAAAAAAGAAAGGAATTGCAAAACCGAGGCGTGAAGTTACCACCTCGTCCGCATTTCTCCAACGATTGGTTGTGTACCGCGATGTTTTTCTTGTACTTTTTTAAATCTGTCTTTTTCGACGGCGTCTACGACGTGTTGTCCGTCGGATTTGGTGAAAACATTCGCGAGGAAGCACCTTGCGTTCTGTTGTAAAATAGTTTCACGTTAAGTACTTTTTATTATATCCTCTCTATATATAAATAAAACTACACGAATGGTTTCAACTATAAGAAGTTCTGGTCTCTCGCTTTACTTCTTCGAAGGATCGATTAACTTGGATTTCGGCGTTCTCTTCGCCTTCTCCTCCACCCCGCTCACTCCAAATCTATTCCTCAGCACCTCCATTACGTCTGCAATCTCGACTTCTTGCACGTTCAATAAAACCATCGCGTGATACAACACGTCCGCGCACTCGTTCGCCGCTCTCTCCTTTCCTTCGTTCTTCTCATACGTCTCGCACAGCTCTCCCGCCTCTTCCCTAATTTTCGAACACAACAACTCTGGATTTTCCAACAACCTCCTCGTCCAACTCGGTTTCGTTCCTTCTTTGACCACTTCTCTTTTCCTCTCCGCAATCGTGGCTTCTAACTCGTACAAAGTCGTCAGTGCCTCTTCGGCTTTGTGTCTCCCGTCTTTCCCGCCTCCTACGATCAAACCGTCGTCGCCGTCGACTCTTTTATAGTAACACGTGTGCGCTCCGGTATGACACGTCGGCCCGGTCGGGACGCCTAAGTAAATCAGCGAGTCTTGATCGCAATCCACGTGGACACTGTCCACGTGTATGAAATTCGAGGAACTCTCGCCTTTGCACCACAGTTGTTGTCTCGAGCGGCTGAAGAAACACGCCTTCTTGTGTTGCAACGTGTACGCAATCGCAAGGCGATTGGCGAAACCTTGCATCAAGATCGCGCCGGTATCGACATCTTGCGCGATGGCGACGACGAGTCCATTTTTATCGTATTTCAATCCGTCGAGAAACTTTTTCGTTTCCGGCGTTTCCGGCGCCACGTCGGAGGCTTTCGTCAGCGCGTCGTCATCCGCCGCCGCCGCCGCCGCCGTCCATCTTCGCATCGATGTGGTTTTGGATGCCGTTTTGCCACCACACAGACCCCTTTGCCAGAGGCGTTCGCGTCGCAGGTGTTGGCGAGAAGAGGCTTTTGACGGAAAAAACAACGCCGCTTTGCCTTCTTCTTCGCCTTTGCGGGTGGTCCGTCGTCGCCCGAAAACACCACCGGAAGAAAACGTCGTCGTCGGCGCCAGAAACGACGCCATCTTTCCTTCTCTTGCCGCCCCAAAGTTCTTTTGCGGAGTTCTATAGTGTAGTCTCGGGAGAGAGACCAAATTTGATGATTGTTTGGAGGGAAAAAAAATGTTTGGACCTGTTCTTAAATTTTAGCTAAATATGAAACCCTATACTAGTATTTTAGGGGTATTTTATAGTTTAAGGTATCATATTTAGGTAATTTAAAGAACAGGTCTTGGAAGAAGAAGAAGAAGAAAAATCGGGACAAAAAAAAAGAAAAGAAAAAAGAGGAAAAAAAGAGAGAGAGAGAGAGAGAGAGAGAGAGAGAGAGATGTCTTTGTCCTCCTCGACGACGACGCTCGCGAACGCGCTGTTGAAACGCGCCCTGATGACCACGGCGGGGTTGACGCGGGGGGGGTCTACCATTTCGTCGTCTGCGTCGTGGGGATCGTCGTCGTCGCACAAAGGAGGAGGAGGCGTTGGTCGTCGTTTCGACGCTCACGTGTTTTTTGGATCCCCATTAGCAGAGAAAAGGACAGTTAGTTCAACGCGGGGAACGAAATCGTCGGCGGCGTCGGCGGCTTTGTCGGCGCACCAGCCGTCGGAAGAAGAAGACGAACACTACATGCGCTTGGCACTGAAAGAGGCGGAAAAAGCGTTCGAGGCGGGGGAAGTGCCAGTGGGAGCAGTTCTCGTCCACAAGAAAGACCCGAACGACCAACACGTGATAGCTCGATCGCACAACACCTCGGAAAGCAGAAACAACCCGCTCGCGCACGCGGAATTGGAATGCATCGACCTCGGGCGAAAGGCATTAGGGGAATGGCGGCGTCTGAAAGATTCGACGCTCTACGTGACTTTAGAACCGTGCGCGATGTGCGCTGGGGCAATATTGCAAGCTAGGGTCGGGAACGTGGTGTACGGCGCGAGGAACCCACAACTCGGCGCACACGGGAGTTGGTGCGGGTTGTTAGGGACGAGAGAAGGGGAAGAAGATAAGGTTCAGGCGTTGAAGACACACGCGATTATGCCAGAGGTGAACGTGAGAGCGGACGTGTTAGGGGAGGAGTGTTCGGAATTGATGAAGACGTTTTTTAAGAATCGACGGGAACAGGCGAAGAAAGAGAGGGAGAGATTGCGGTTGGAGGAGGAAAAATATAGAGAATTACTCTTCAAGTACGACGGGGTCAAAAAGAAAGAGGAAATGTAGATTCATTATTTATGACGATAGACATATTAATTAGTTCAGAATACGTTTATAGAAACTATATCTTACATACGTACGTATATTACTTACTGCATACATGCGAATCAAACTTGGTCGTCGTCAAAGTTGAAATCCTCCTCGTCCGCATCCGCGTCCTCGTCGTCATCATCATCCCGTATACCTAAAACACTATTTGATGCGCGAACACTGTCACTGTCGAGTCGTCTGTCGTCATCACCATCGTCATCTTCCTCGTCGTCATCGAAAAAATCGTCTTCCTCTTCGTTAATACCAAAAAAGCCGCCGCGTAAATCGTCAGCTTCTGGGTCGACAAACGCTTTGCCTTCGCGAAGTTTTGCAACTTGTAAATCCTCAGCGGCCAGATTTGGCGTGATTCCTTCTTCGGCATCCTCTTCGTCCTGGCGACTAGATCGGGGCTTTAACGGGATTCGAGCAGATTCGTCGTCGCCGCCGAGCGGCGGGCCGCTCTTGTTCAACGCGGCTTCCTCCTCTTCTTCGAATTGCTGACGGATTTTCGAAGAG
>JACLAA010005868.1_pt1 | contig 13455 bp, 5 predicted proteins | sample 8027891 | NCBI WGS metagenome assembly JACLAA01 (sample SAMN15724900, study PRJNA655200) | protist metagenome | isolation source: fluorescence activated cell sorting (FACS) single amplified genomes of... | place: Spain: Blaines Bay Microbial Observatory, Mediterranean Sea | collected 2016-01-19 | reverse complement strand
AGCACGCACAGAAAAGTTAAAACCCTCGTAGTCTATCTTTTGCCAAAGCTTGTCCCACTCCCTGCGTTCAACCAAAATATCCATTGCAGCTGCTCTGTGTCCAAGTTCAAAAAGCCCCTCTGTGTCTTCAGCAGAACGGAGGGCAGCTTGATAGGCGAGATCAACCTCAGCCTCAAACTCACTAGAACCTATCGCCAATTCCCGAGCTTTCGCCCAGCAACGGCCTTCAATGGCACATTCAATCGCCCCGCGTAGATCGTTAGACTCTCGTAGGAGCTCAGCCGCTGTTTCGTGGCGTCCTATTTCCCTTAATCTGCGAGAGACGTCGGCCACTATATCATGGCATCTATTTGTCGGCATGTGTTGCCGTGCAACCGCAACAGCACAGTACCATATTTCTTCCAAGTCGCCTGGGTCTTTGATGAGTTCTTGCCGAGCATTTAAATAAGCATCTACGGCACTATCCCACTGCCCTTTTTGTTCCAGTTGCTGACCAGTGCTGATGAAATTTATCTTCGAGCCGCCAGTTCCACGTCGGGCTTCAGCTTGTGAGTATGCCAGTGAAACGTTGGAGAGCATATGTGGTAGGTGACGCTCAGCGAGAGCCAGTGCTTCCACCCACATGCCCGCATCTTTATACATTGAGAGCGCCAACTCTGGCTTGGCAGCTAACAGGAATAACTCTTCCGCATGCTGATATTTGCCAGCATCGACCTTTACGCGCGCTTGTGAAATGTATATGTCCGAAGCTGCTGTTGGGTCATATGTATTTGCCACTGCCAGCGCATCAGACCATGCCTGCTGATGAATGTACATATCGACTGCTTCTCTTGGCTTTCTTGCCTGAATGAATTCTAACTCTGCTTCTTTGTAACGTTCTTCGTCTTCAAGATAAAGTGCGTGCTTAAGATGTACATCAGATAGCTTTTCAGGACAAGCTGAGCGAGCTAGTTCAAACGCGTGGTCAAAAGCTCCCGACTCTACAGCATAGTCGATTGCTGGTTCAATCAGACCCTGTTTTGTCAGAAGTTTGGCTCCAGCATCGCCGCCAAGGGATAGCGCCCAAGCATAAGCAACTCGCTTCGAGGCATTCGGTCCACCGTGCATTGTAGCAACTCGCATAGCTTCCTCCCAGATATCATTTGTTCGATACATATTCACTGCAGACAGCCATTCATTAGCTTCACAGTAATGATGCTCAGCATCGCGTAGATTCCCTTCAGACTCCAGGTGTTGTGCAAGATATTGATGTGTTTCCTTTAGAAGCTCCTGTCGATGCTTTTCAACTAGCTGAACCATAGCATCGTATTTGCGCTGCTTTTTGTACATGTTAATTGCAAGGTCTGGTTCGTCAATTGTCAAATATAGCTTCTCCGCATCCTTAAGATTTCCTTCTGCTTCGAGATGTTGCGCCTGGGAAATATACAGGAGGCTTACTTCACGCGGCTCCATGTAAGATGAAGCTACTTTATGAGCGCAGTCCCACAGGTTGACCCGTGTGTACATTTCAACCGCTTTCTCTGGTGCTCCAGCAGCAACATAGAAGCGCTCAGCCTCACGCGTATCATCAATATCTTCATAATGGTGAGCAAGCCGGCAAAGATACGGCTGTGCCATGCTACATTCAACGCTCTCCAGCAATTGTATGGCTCTGGTCCATTGTCGACAAGTTAGGGCGGCTTCAATTGCCTTGGAGGACAAGGACGCCTCTATATAATGATTTATAGCCATGTCCACCTGATTGTTCTCAGTTAAGTAGTCACCCCAGCGCTCATGAAGCTCAACAACTCGCCCAGGAAAATGTTTCCGAGCGAGCTCCACAGCTTTGCGAAATGAAGATCCTTTTAAGAAAGCATCCATCGCCCGCTGGAGCTGATCCGCAAATTGATAAAATTCCCCAGCTTGTTCATACAATCCACCCGATGTAAACGATGCTGCTACTTGTTCTACTATTGCTGGCGAATTGTCGACGTTGTTGTGTTTTATCAAACGCACAGCATGGCTCGGCATACCACCTTGAAGATACAACTCGATCGCTGGCAGGAATTCGCCTCCTGCCTCCTTCAGATATGCAGCTTTTGACACTTGATTCGAATCTAGCAAATACTGAAAATGATCGAGTTGCATTTTCATGGCATCGGGATGCTTCCTTTCTTTTGCAATCGCAACAGCACGATCTAAATTATGTAACTGGTGGTGCATGCGAATGGCCTCAGTCACATTGCCTTGCAACAGAAGTATGTTTTCAGCTGCTCTTCCATCTTTTTGGAGTAGCGCGTGCCGTGATCGGACAAGGAAATAATCTAGTCCCATAGCGTTTTTGCGAACTAATTTATTAAGCCGGTGTAAATACCGTGCTCTCCCAACGTTTCTTAGTGCCGCGGCGCAGCGATGGGCGACGAGTAAGTTGTTTCCCGAGAATGCTATCTCTTCGAGTTTCTTCCACATACCCTCCGCCTCAGGAGAACGCTCTAGAATTTCCAGGATGTCAGCCGCACGATCATAAGCATGATCGTCAATTGCCGAGCCAAATTCAATGAGTGCCTCATCGAGCAGGTAGGAGGCTGTTGAGAGGAGCTCATCAACAATCACTTCAGTGCGACCGTTCGCGCGCTCTATGTCTACCACACGGCCTTTTATTTGATGAACAGTCACCTGATCTGGAGTATGGATATTATACCAGACGCACAAACTACCACGATTCTGTGCGACCACGACATCAGAGTGCGGGACCCATTGTACATATGTACAGTAGGTCAATAACGTCGTACGCGCTTGTGTTCTGACGTCATAGAGGTGCAACTGCCGGCGCCTATCCCGAAATAAAAGCAAGTTTGCACGGCCATTCAATTCAAGCCAATCAATTTTGGAATTTTGAGAAACTGTTGATGAACTCCCAGTGACGAGATCCTTTATGTTAATCGTTTGAGCGTCGAGAAGGTAAGCCATCTTTTTGCTATTAGCGAAATCATCGTCAGCTCGTGTTGGTTGAGGTTCGTTCATTCTCACTGATAGTAGATGTCCCGAAATGTAATCTGTTCTGACAGTGCCACATGCCTCATTGCAACCGTACTCAACGAGTGTTAACTCGCCAGCATGATATACAATGCAGCATGCAGGGTTGTCGAATACAAATTTTTCGTTCCCACCATTTTCCCAGGATATTTCAGACAATTTGTAAGTCGCCAGGTCACCAAGCAGCAGGGTTTCTGTTGTTGACGAGCTATCCCTGGTGTTGGCAACAACGTAGCGATCCTGGTATATGTTTATTTTTGTAACTTCACATCCATATACTGATTTAAGTACAATGCGCCTGCCCGTCTCGAGCTGTTTTACGATGACTTGTGACAAAGAAGAATAGGTAAATTCGAATTTATTCTTGAACTGATATCGCCGTACGCATGCATCATAGAGGTCGAGAGAACCAAAAAGAGAACCAACTGCAAGCCGCCCGCCGTCATGCTTCCATGCTAATGAAGTAATTGCATACAAATTTTGTATGTGCTTGGGGCCGATCTCTTCCCAAGAGTCTTGACGTTGATTGTACGTATACGAGTAAAACGAATTCCAGTTACCAAGCACAACGGTGTCTCCTGTGGGATTAAAGCACGCAACTGTAAATTCACCCCTTGTTTTTGCTTCTGGTGTCGCGGATACTTCCAAATTGGCTCTCTCTGAAGGAACTGTAGAATCAAATCGCCTTTCAACTTCCCCTGTCTCATTATAGAAGACAACAGCACCGTCATTGCCAGCGACAACTATCGAGTGACCCCAGGCTAATGCATACGGTACACACCTACAGCCTCGACTCAAGAATTTAAGTAGCTAGACACAGGCTATTTGCGTGTGAGCAGCAATTTTTGTGCTGGTGGTACCACCATTTGCCTACTTACTTGCGGTAAAAATGGCTAGATTCTAGCTATCGACGTGTAATACGAACCTGGTGGAAGGAAAATTTGTGGATTGAACCGTCCACGTGTGATGAGCAAATGCCATGACCACTCGCTGAGCTTGCGACCGCACAGACATAAAAACCAGTGGCATACAAGCTTGCAGGTTTATTTGATCTAAGCTGGCCAATCTTTACTTTACCCTCTGCAAGTCCGTACCTGCAACCGGGTCATGCGGATCATATGAGCCCGTTATTCTTTTGTGACGCTGGGCACATGCACAAGCTCATTTTGTCTACTCGAAGGCCATGTCAATGCAGTGATGGGGGAGGTCTGCAAGAACTTGTTGCATATGGTCTTTTTGTCGCCCCATTCAAGCCCAAGCTTGTATACAAAAACAATATTGTCGCTTTGGGCGATAGCCAACTTAGTAGAATCTGGGGAAAAGCTCATGGCCCTCACAACATACGTCTTTGGCCCTCTGTCGGCCGGCTTAGTCGAAAATTTATCCGCTGGCCGCCCTTGGTCGTCAAATAGTCGAACAACACGATCCGATCCACAGACTGCCAGCCTGCGATTGTTGGGGGAGTAACACACCGCGGTGACTTTGCCATCATGAGGATATGCTGGGTTGGTGCTACCGCTGGCAGGCAGCAACGAGCACAAATGGCGGAGTTGCATGGGCCTTGGGCAGTTGAAACAAAAACTTTGAATAGCGTATACCGCAGTACCTAAGGTACATATAGTTATGGATTACCGTATTCACTAGCCCTATTCTATCCGGGTATTTAACTAGGATAAATGCCAAAAGTTCTTGCTCCTTTGTCCCGCGCTCTCACAATCGGAGCGCTATTGGACACGAGCAAGTATAAGAAAGTATCTTGTAGCGAGCCACTAGGCGTGACGATATTGCTACCAAGATACCAATCATAGCTGACAGATCAGAGTCAGCCTTACATAGGTTCGGGGCAGGCCCTGGGGTTCTCATTAAAGCTCCTCCTGTAAACAGAGGGCTGTTGAACCCTCTCATCATGGGCGCCGCGGGATCATAACGATCCACCAATTGGATTCAAAGGTTGAACAAGAAGTTCCGGGGAAAAGCCCCACCTTTAGGGGAATCACCATAAGCCCCTTTGGCAGTGCCTGAGCAAATTGATATAACAATTTAGCTCGCCAACAGAGATCATACTGATCCGTGACAGGTCGAACAGGACGTATACATATGGGAATTAATCCCAGCTTAGGAATATAAAATTCCTGCTCCATAACTGCCAAAGGCTGCTGGGTTTAATACCCGGAGCATCATAGACGTAAATACAAGGATACGTGGCCATATCATAGCAGGTACGTGAGATCGGAGGTCCGAGGTTGTACACGATAACTCGGCCTCTCCCCTGGCAGTGCTGCAGGCCCGCGCTTGATGCGGCCGCACGAGCGTGCATCTCATCCAAAAAAAATTGTACCATATTTTAAGTTCACCGGCGCCAATCGTAATCGAATTCATCAGCGCGCAATCGTGGCGCGAGGATCTAAAATCTGGCAACGGCGAGCTGCGCTGCCTGGGTACGACCGGGCGAAGCTCTGATCAACTTCGAAGTTTAAAAGACATAGGAGACCAGCAGCTGTGTACCCTCGAATGTCGATAATGCACTCTGGCGGCCACTGCTCACGGTGGCCTCTACTTCGCTGCCCTTCTCCCTTTTTCCCGAGCACTGGACTCATTTCGCAAGTGGCCTAACTCGACGATCTACTCGACGATCTAGCCGAGACAATGGCTGCAAATTAGCTACGTCATGGTACTACTGGTACATTAAGGCCCAAAAGGCGTCGTTTAGCCAGAGGGGCACTTGAGCAGACTCGGAATGTGTCGTTGTGAAGCCCCCGGAGGCCACCAGTGCCACAAAACTTGATATGCCGCCACACAGTAGGCGCAGTGGCCGCGCAGCCAGATAGGAGGCCCGAGGCCCAGCGCTGGGTACTAGGGGAAAGTGTCCGGGGGCCGCACGAGAGCTCCGGGGGACGCGTAAAAGACACACAGGTAAAAACGGAATTTTACCCAGCGGCGCGGCCACTTACAACGACTCAGCAGTAGCGTCCTCGGGAGTAAGCGGACGATCGTTTCGCATCGAGGTCGAAGTGGCCGTGGCGCGCGTTGGCGGCGTGCGGTACGCGTCGCACACGTTTTCGGAACATGCGAAACCGCAGCGTGGGCACATATCCGCCTGCACGCGATCGGGGGGCGCTACGCGGCGTCCTCCCAGGGCCTTAGGGGCTCCGTTCTTACTTTTTGGCTATGCTGTTTGAGGCGTAGCGCCCCCCGATCACGTGGGTGTGGGAGCGACGACAGTGTCGCTGAAATCACTGGAAACGGCCGGCGGCACGCCGAAACTCCTCAGGCTGGCGCGCATATGTCGCGGCGCCTCTGGTGGCGGACCCAGAATAAATATTCTCTATGTACTACTACAAGTAGTAACCGCCAACGGTTCGGGCGCCGGTGCCGGTCTATTGGAATAACAGGCCTGCCAGTGTAAAAAATGGGCCCGGCCATGTCCAGTCGCGGCAGCTTGGGTTCGGAGTGGTATTATTACTTAGTTGAACTAGCTGGTGTGCGGCTCTGGGGGGCGCGAAGTGGGGCGCGGGGTGCGAAGGCCGCTAAGCAGTGAGATGCTGACCTTCGCGCGTCCTGCGCCCTCGATGTGTAATTAATAATCAATTCATTTCTTCAGAAGTCCGCTACTTTGGCTATTGCCGAGAAGTCAATTATCTTATATTCACCATTATCAACTTTAATGATTCCATCTGAGTCTTCAATCGACAATAGCTCGGCATCGTACACGGCACTCCCATCAACAACACGAACTTTGTCGCCAGCCTTGGGTTTGACTCGCACAAGTAAAGACGTTGGGAGAGATCGCGTCAGAGCTTGAGTCGCTTTGAGAGCGACGGTCGCCATATTTTTCTGGGCATTAATTTTGATGATTTTGCAGATATTACCATCCTCGAGTTCGGCTTCAGCACCATTGACGCACCATGCCCCACTTTTTGAGGTTGGCGGCATCACGGAAGGTGGTTGATAGGTGGGTGTGCTTGCTCGACTACCATCAAACATAGGTGACTTGGCCTTGCTGTGGCCACTAAATGCAAGGTAGTTGAAGCTACCTGGTGACATACTGTGCAGGGGAGACTTTCCGCTACTTTTTGAATTGGGAAGTTCGCGGGGCCGCCAGACATCCTCGATGCCACTATAAGAGGGCGTTGTGGCTTTTGCATGGCCTGGTGCAGAACGTGGGGTTTGAGGGCCACCGCGAGGTGTTTGAGAGCTATATGCGGGGGTACCCCAGGTTGGAGTTGCAGTGCTTCGAGAGGGTGTTGTGTGGTGTGGTGTCACGGCACCATACTGAGGCGTGGCCCCGCCAAGTAATGGCGTGGCCTGTGTAAGGAAAGGCGTCGATACAAGATCTGTGCTGTAGGCCTCCTGTTCGGCAATTCGACGCTGGACGGCAAGCTCTGGTTCCCCACCAGCTGTGCCAGCGACAATCTTGATGCACTCACGGGGCTGCGTCACAGAGCGATTGCGTGTGTGAAGCTCCACAGTAACGTGGGTAGTGGTCGCATTTGTAACAATACCAGCAAGGCCCTTGTAATTCCCTTTACAAATTCGAACCGTACGACCGACAAAAGGGTCGCGCCCAGTGCTCCTTCCGCGATTATTTGCAATTTTGTTATTGAATTGGTCCTCATTAACAACGCGTTGTTTGCCAAGGCCCATGTATGTGTCTGCTAGGGTACTTCCAGTGGCGCGATCCCCAGCTACGTGGACCTGGCGAGATTTCTTCACAAACAAGCCACCGCATGGAATGGTTGTAGCACCAGATATTACATTCAGCAACCATAGAGAGGCACGATGGGCACGGACAACAGTAGCCAGAGCCCCAGCATTTTGACCGTCATCTAGAATGACAAGGTCAGTTTCTCTCACGTGTTCATCCTTTGAATCAAGAGAGATGTTCCTTGCACTTTCCTGATTTAGCTTGCGAGTGATTTCTGCAGGACGCACAGTTCGAAGATTGCCGCGTGATGTTAGTACTTCCAGGTCCTCAGAGGCGACATAGGTGACAACAGCAACAGCACCTAGGGGCAAAAGTACGATGTCATGAAGTTCATATCCCTCAAGCGCATCAAGCCCTTTCGAGATCTCACTTGACTCTTGTACGTGGGAAAATCTAACGGTAATTTCTCGCCCCCCGCTATCTGTCAATATTACAGCAACGTGATCACCATCAAGCACCCCACGCTCAAGAATGACACCAGTTTGGCCGGCATATTTGCCATCTTGGACTTTGATATGACTTCCAACTTGAATAGACTTAAGTAGCTGGTGCGTTTCCATAGGTATGAGAACACCTCGAAGCTGTGGCTCATCAAATGCCCTACAATAGACTATACCACTAGGTGCCATTCTTTCGACTATTAGGGCAACACCTCGCATCTCGCCCTCAATCGCCTCGACCTATTTTGTTGTGTCATGTAAAAACCAAAATAAAATCAATCTTGAGACAATGATTATATACTTTATCATCCTTTTCAAATATAGGACTTTTTTGCGTTGGATCCTGAGTTCCGCGACCGCGAGCAAGCAGTTCGATTTGTGCCTTGAGAGAACGTTTCTGCTCATCATCTGCAGGGTATTTCACGACTGACGATGGTTCATTATCTCCCGGGCCCATTTCCTGAGTGTCGATAACAAAACGCTGCAATTCGTCGAGTGTTGGATCGGCGCCTCCTCGCTTGAGCATCGTAGTGACGTTTACCTCTTTGTACAAATAGCCCTTGAGATAGGAAGCATTTTCAAATACATCGAATGTTTCATCAGCCAATGCCCAATTTTGACTTGCTGAACCAGCACTCGTATTTAGCCTAAACCTTCGCTGGGTTACATTGCCTCCCGCAGCAATTATTTCTGATGCATTAAAGAGTCGCATAGGCGGCCTCATTTTTCGGAAGGCATCCTTTCTACCAAAGACGCCAGCCTCTGCCGTATGATCTGATGAAACATCTAAGCGTGGAACAAGCATAATCACTGCAGACGAGCCGCCATTGCCTAAAGCAACAATGCGGCAAAGATCTCCGCGGTATGTGTCACGTGACACACGTGCCCAGTCTCCGATTCTTAGGCCGTTGCGCTTTGAAGCATATCCATACGACGCATCCAAACTTGTGGACAGGACAGCCACCATGTCTACCATCGGCACCATCTTCATTGACCAGCTGCGCAACAATCGCAGGCCCTTGGCTACCATGCGCACATCTGGTTCTGATCGTGACTCCACATAGATGAATCCACGAAGGCTCGTCGTCATGGCACTGCAGATACCTGAGAGAAAGCATGGCCTTGCACTTCGCATTTTGGGTGCCTCAGAACTTACGCATTTGGGTGCCTTCGCATGTCATGGCAGCGCATTTGTTCATTAGAGATAAGACAGCTTCGCGTTCGCAGCCTAGCTTGCACGGAATGGCCCAAAGGCGGGGATCTGCTAACGATGGTGCATTCGCTTGGCGTGTTGCCGCATGTCTCGATGCTGCAAGGGCAGCATGGGCCTTGTCAGCATAAGGAATTCCTTCATCAATGTCGTCTAAGTCGTGGACAAGCTGAGTTGTCCGCTGATACCGCTCGTGCATTGACTTGACGACACCGGCTACATCTGCATCGCTTCCCTCGAAGAAATTCTCCTGGTTTCTACGACGATCCTGTCGCTGAATCTCTGACCTCATCTCTCTATCTTCCTCATCAACTCGCAACCGCGCAGCCGCCAATTTCTCGTTATTGTCTTCTTCCTCTTCCTCCTCAGCCATATCATCAATATAACGAGATATCCCTAGCCTTGAGCGCTTCGTAGGCTTTCCCTAAGGTATTATGCTAGGGTGCAAATATTCAGATAAAAAAGACACGCTTGGCTTGTGATCACCAGTCCCGTGCGTGTTTTAAACGCAACGCGCGACGTTCCTCCATCGCCGAGAGCGCCATCCGCGGACTGCTCTGGATAATCGTGGTTAAAAGCACTTTTGTCTTTGTAAGATTTGGAATTCGTCGTGTTATCTTTTATTGCTCTCTTCATTTCGGCGCGGCGGCGCGGCCCCGCAACCTTAGTTGTGCAGCCTTAGTTTTGCTTAGGCCTTAGCTCGTAAGTTCGTGCTACCAAAACATGGCTCTATATACCCGCGGGAGTGTTTTGTAGCCACACGGTTACTGAAAAAAATGATTTTGGTGGCCCCGGCCGGGCCGGGGCTTGCGGGGTAAATATGGGGGGACGGCATCGTGTGTCTGAGGCAAGTTGAACTTGAAGACTTCCGTGACCAGGCAGCGAGGATATTCCTCTCCCCCAGTCACTGGCACAGTTACGGTGTAATAGGCGGCCCGAGATAGAAGAGAGATAGGGCCATATTCCTGCATGGCCGTTGGCACTGAGTCGCTATGGCACACCCGCATGGCTGCTGTCCGGTATAATCGGGTGAACTTGAAGCCTACTGCGAATAATGCAAGCCAAAGGAGTACGCACCTTTGGGAGTACGGCGGCTGAGATAGTCTGCCGCAGAGCTACCTTAAATACACTAAGTAGTTTTGGTTTAATTGTGTTTATTACGCGTTGCGTGTTGAAGGGTGATGTAAGTGTATAGGAAGGGTATAGGATAGGGGGGGGTATTTCGCCCTATTTATCGCACTCCCCCTTTTCATGAGGGTAAGCTCTTGTTTCCCTTAGGAAAATATGGGGTGAAAGTTGTCCTCCATCCTTGTCGTTCGTTTCATTGAAATGTGCGTTTTGGTAAATATCGTCAGTAGCACGATTGGCTTTTGCCTCTCAATGAATACACTTAATCTTCAACGTAGGAATTGGTAGAGTGTCCTGTAGGTTGTTTTGTGGTAGGTCGTAGGGGGTATTTCGCCCTATTTATCGCACCTACGGTCAACTTCTTGTACCGTGACCACTTGCACGGTCAACTTGAAGCTTCAAGCCTGCCAGTGAGTTCAAGTTCTCGGCGTTTCAACTTGAAGTTCTCGGCGATGGAATCGGATGCAACTTGAAATCGACGGGTCTTTGCCCGGGACCGCGGAGCAGAGGTGTTGGTGTGTTCATCCATAGGTGACTCCCCGTATAAAACTAGCACGGTGTGATGAGAGGGAAGGGCCTGTCATTGTTATACGGGCTTTATGGGACCACGGGAATATATATATAAGGGCCACCATGATATAAGTCCAGCTTGTACCGCGTGAGTCCTCCGCCCGAAGTTTTTGAATATGTCCCGCGACCAGGGGCTAACAATATTCCTTAACTTGCCATGAGGCGCATGTGTTCCCCCGCAAGAATTATTTATTATCCTACGATAGGACATGATACATGCGCCTCATAGCAATAAAGTAAATCACGCCTCTGTGTCGGTCTACTGTCGAATTCGCCCCTTAAGTAGTCGTGATGACGATAGGAAAGTTGTGAGCACCCCGGATACAAAGACTGTGTCGCTTGCTCATGGCGGCGAACACCATACTTTTGCTTTTGACCGGATATTCGACTCAAAAGCAACCCAACAAGACGTCTTTGAGGGTGTTCGCGTGTCAAGGTGCGTGTGTGACGTGCTGGGTGGGTACAATGCGACTATCTTTGCCTATGGACAAACAGCGTCTGGAAAGACACACACGATGGAAGGCGGAAACATATTTCACCCACTGAAAAGCGGTGTCATTCCACGTGCAGCAACGGCTCTGTTCCGGGCATGTTCTCATGCGCCTGCATACATTGAATTTGCGATCAAAGTGAGCTTCGTGGAAATATACATGGAGCGAATTCGAGATCTGCTTGATACATTCGGGCGAAAGAGGGGAAATCTGCGAATCCGCGAGAACCCTAATTCGGGGGTATACGTAGCCGGATGCACAGAAACATTTGTGACCAACGAAAATGAATTGTTAATCTGCATGACAGACGGGCGCAAGTCGCGTGCAACAGCAGCCACAGGAATGAATGAGGGGTCATCTCGGTCTCACAGCGTGTTCTGCATAACAGTACAACAGAGAAACACAGAAACTGAAGCAAAGCGCGTCGGAAAGTTAGTTTTTGTTGATCTTGCTGGTTCTGAAATGGCACGAAAGTCCCAAGCGGTGGGGTTGCAATTGGAAGAAGCCAAGAACATCAACAGATCGCTCTCCGCACTTGGACAGGTCATTAATGCACTAACGGACGAAAAGAAAGTTCATATACCCTACCGTGATTCCAAACTCACTCGCATGCTCCAGGATTCGCTTGGTGGTAATGCAAAAACTGGACTGATTGTCACCATATCTGCATCAGCAGAGAATGCTTCGGAGACACTGTCAACACTAAAATTTGGTCAACGAGCAAAGGCCATAAAAAATAAGCCCAAGGTCAATGAACGCAAATCTGTTGAAGAACTCACGACCCTGCTCCGCAAGGCAGAAGCTGCCATAGATATGCAATCAGCCTATATAAATGCGCTAGAACTGCAAGTTACTTCAGGCAACGAGACTGGACATTCTGGTACACCAAATGGTAGTGATGCCGAGACTATGGCCGCAATACTTCAGCTTCAGCAGCAGAAGATATTGTCTCTCACCGAGGAGCTCGCGGAGGAGCAAGCTGAGTCAAAACGATGCAACAAGGAAGTTCTGGATCTCACAGCTCTTCTTCACGAGAAAGAAGAGCTCCTGCTTGATGCCAGAAATTTCATGGAGGAGGTCGAGGCGAAGATGGAAAAGGCAGTCCGTGAGCAGGCGGGAATGCTCGCCCAAAACAGATTGCTTGTCAAGGCCAAAGCACGAGTGGAAGAAAAGGCACATTTCAAAGTAAGGGAACTTGAGCTTCGCCTTGAAAAGGCCAATGCGGTTGATGAACGCCTTCGAAAAGAGGATGCTGAATATGCCGTCATCTCTCAGGGTGCCTCAAGGAGCAGCACAGCCAAGCTTGCCATCGAAGGTGAGGTAAATAGCCTCAAACATCCATCAACTTTGGATCAAATCACACTTCAAAGGCTACCAGAGCACTCATCGATGACCAAGCACCTCAAGCTTGAACATCAACACCGCAAGTTGATAACTGACCTTAGTGCTCAATGTGGACTTGTAGATCAGCTCGAGCGTGAGATCAAAGGATCAGCTGTTGGGACCTCCTTAGTCACAAGCAGAGAGGGTCAGCACATGTGCTCACTTCGACAGCGCCTTGAACAATTAGTTGCAGTCCATCGACAGCTACTCCGCAAATATGCTGCTCTTGAGCTTAATCTGGGGGAAGCTACCAAGATGATAATGCTTCGGGACGAGCGCATTTTCCAACTAGAACATCAATCAGAAAAGCGCCATGAGGGGTTTACTGCGGAGTGCCAGCGTATGTCTGCCCTAATGAACGACCTGGATCTGAAGCTACTGAACAAAAAAACAAGAGTCGAAAAGGTCCTGGCTCGGCCCCGCACCTTGCGTGGAGGGCAAAAGGATGCGCGAGCGCATGCACAGAAAGCTGCAATCTGGTGGAACAATGAGCTTAGCTCGGCCAGTCAGGCT
>JACLAA010000218.1_pt1 | contig 13456 bp, 17 predicted proteins | sample 8027891 | NCBI WGS metagenome assembly JACLAA01 (sample SAMN15724900, study PRJNA655200) | protist metagenome | isolation source: fluorescence activated cell sorting (FACS) single amplified genomes of... | place: Spain: Blaines Bay Microbial Observatory, Mediterranean Sea | collected 2016-01-19 | reverse complement strand
GGCCGGGAGTGCTTTCGAGGACGCTCACAACCGTATCCTAACACTCTTCCAGCGATCTGCAAACTTGCAGCTCGCTGGGCTGCCGGATACGGAGAAGAACCTCGCGCTCTCGCGGCTCGCGGCTCCGCTCGCGGCTGGCGGATTCGGCTTCGCGCGACCCAGAGATTCAACGAGAAAAAAATATTTCATTCCAAATAGCCTCTGGTTTCAAATAGCCCCGTACGCTTGCAATGAACAAAGACCCGAGCAACAGACACGACTTTCTCTTCGTGGACCTTAAACCTACGAAGTGACATGTCCTAGACCCTCCCAACAGTATCGCTACATCCATGGCGCGGGGTACATCAAAATGAAACAGAGTCTTGCTGAAAATGAAGCGCAAGTTCATCATCTTCGACAGTTCCGAGAAGAACCACGACAGCATGGACGCCAAGTTCCAAGTTCAAATTCCACAAGGTATCATTGGCACGAATCCAAGTGTGTGTGAAGTCCGTCTCGATGCCAAGCTCTTACCATTTGGTTTTATCATGCACTGCCGCGAGGCGAGCGGAATGGGTGGGCTAAAATCCAGATAACGGGATGGGGCGCCGCCGCCCGACCGCGAAAAGTCGTGTTCGTGTATTCAGAGCTTTCACGATCCGGTTGGGTGCCTGCCAGGCAGAACAGGAAGCTTCATGGTGTGCAATCATGAGTCAGATAGAGAATCACCAACAATTCAAAATAAATGGCTGAGGTATGCGTAGTCAACAACATAAAATTCTCTAATGAGAGAGTACAACTCCTGCCGAATATTTGAAGCCCAGTTCTCATGGATCGACGCACTCTTTGCACGTATATTCAGGAAGCTTGTTTCCAACCCGAAATATCCCGGAAGCTTCTGTATGAAAACCTCGTAGCAACGATATGGAACGATAAGACTAGCAAAACGAGCGAAATGATATTGAGGAAGAAAATGACAATCGAAGACGGTTTGGTCCTTCTTAGCCGCAACGAGCATCGCTGTTGTCCAGTTTTCAAAGCCCTCTCGACTTTGCAGATATTCTTTTCCTTCAATATCTTTAAAGCCCCTAAATTTGAATTCGCTTTCCAGTCTTTGAACTGGGTCTCGCACAATAGTGAAAGAATCTTCTACCACGTGGATTGGTGGGGTATGCCAGAGACTGCACTGACTGTTGAACACTTCATAGGGGCGGACACCGGCCATCCATAGCTTCGCACCGACGCTGATATTAAATCGTTTTAACGCTAACTCAATAGTAGAGCCTCCCGTTTTGGGAATATGGATAAACGTCCAGCTTGTTGCATTACTTGCGAGAAGCAGTCGAGGCTCGTGCACAAATGTGGGACACTCAGTTGCATTAACGTTGCGTGAGAAGGAAAGTTTCTTTGGCAAGTCACTGGTGTTGCTTGAACAGTGCCTGAACATGATGCCGTGTATTTCTTGTGACGCAAAAACCAAGGCGCAAATAAAGAAGGACGCGAACAAGCAAATATAGTTCACGGGAGATGCTTTCGCACTAAACATGCATTGGTACATACGCCATGCGTCTGATGGTTTGCTACTGCGACGTTCGGGACCATGAATACCGTTGGGAGCAAGAGGCATGTTGCACGCGACGATAAGGTAATGACTGTTGGAATATACGAGAAACGGGACTTTGTGGTGCAGGAAATTATTGCAAACTGAGAATTCTACTTGTACTGCCTATCAATCTGCACGGGGTAACTCGATTTTAACTAGACTGTACTCGAAGTAACTCGATGACTTTCCCGCGCGCGCGGCGACACGCACAGGCCACGAAAGCGCGCGCGCTTCCTCGCGCGCATTCGTGGGTGCGTGGTCTAACGCCGCGCGCTCGCGGCGACCACGTGCGTGCCCTCGCGGCGCGTCCCGGCTCGTCGACCGCGCCCCATCATCACGAAATTGGTGATTGTCGCCATCATCACCAACCGAGGATCGAGTGGGGACTCGAGGTCGTCGAGTCATCTGGCTCTGGCGCACTCGTGGGCCCGTGCGGGGACCTCCCCGCCCACCGCGTGTTTCTCGACGTTACTCACGCGAAAATCGGGATGCGTTTGCGATCGATGGTGCTGATGGCGCGGCGTCGAGCGCGGGGTTAGGTCATTCGAAAAGTGTTCGGAGGCGTTCGCTGGATTACTCGATTTCTGTCGCTCGCGCGGCTCGTTGCCACCCCGACTACGCGCGCGCGAACGTTCGTATCTCCGCGCCCAGCTCGCTTCGCGATTTTTCACGGCGTCTCCGAGCCCGGGAGCTGCGCGTCGATGCCCCGAAGCTCCAGTATGTGCTCCATCGGGCGCGGGTGGTCGGCGAGGTGCTCGACGAACACGTACAACACCGCGGCGGCGTGCTTGCACGGCGCCCCGGGGCTTGCGCTTCTCGGGTTGCGAACGAGTTCCGTTTTCAACGTCGATGACGACGTTAGAATCCCCTGTTCCTCACTAGTCCAAGGTCACGCCGCCTGGAAGGCGAATCGCGATGTCTCGTTGGCTTTTCTCCTCGCACGCATCGTTGGAATCCTGCAAAGCTCCAACACGACTACATCTGTCATGGATTTTTTGGAGATTTCGGCTTCAGAAGAGGGCTCGAATTTAGCATCATCCTCATCAAAGCGGCTTTTTGCAAGGCGGAGTACTTGCAAATGTACGTCGAAGCCGTTCCAGAGCAGGCAAAGTCATACGTCGATGAACTAAAAAATTGCGAGGACATAGCGATGCAGATACTCATCAGCTCGGTCAGTCAAAAACCTCCCGTGTATGTTCAGAATCCTATGTGGTACTATTGGTTAGCCAAGTGGCGTGGCTACGGAGTTGCGGGCATCAGTACGAACGGCGGACATCTTGACGTGAGGGGAAGGTGTATCACTGATCTATCTCAGATGATATCCAATCAGACCAACGCTTCAACGATAGATCGAACACCTCTGATCGCTTCCCCGCTGGTACCATGGAGAGCAGGTAATGTTGACTTTTTCTTCAGTCGGTGAGGTCCTTCCAACCGCTTGTCTATGGCTTTTTATGTGTTCGAGCTTCGATGAAAGGAAGACAATCACCTGCTTGTGGAGTCACCGCCGACTCCGTACAAATCCGATGTGCAGATTTTAGTACAGTTAGCATACGAAGATTATTATTATTGCAGAAGCTTTCTCCATCGCGGTCTCGCGTTCACACTGCAAAACCTCACCTCCCTCACGTTTCTAGATGATTCCCTGGAGAACTTAACTTCTACGACCGCCATTCCCTGGAAATTACCAGAGGTGGACATCGCGAAACGAGCGCTGGCGTCTTCACCGTCGATCATCGTCTTGGGGTTTTCTTTCCGATCTACCACGAATGAAGTTTGTGCACAGATGTGAAATGACTTTGCGAGCGACGCACTCTAAAGGGCGTGCGCGCTCCCCCGAGTTTCACAATTTTTGTGGGGAAAGGAACATGTTAAACGCCCTGAGGTTTTGCAACAATCTTTTCTCTCGCAGCTGCGAGTACCAACTGCTGTTTGTGAACAGCGGAACCATGAACATGTCTATATCTAATGCACTCCTGCTGACCATGTGCTTCCCATCCTGCAGCATGTTCGTAGAGAAGCTCATTTCGCCCTGAAAGACAGGATAAACTGTTTTCCAGTGAAGGTGATATCCCAGCTCGATCAGCCACTTCTTCCAAGAGCCAGTCCACGTGCTCGCTTTGCTGTCCCGAACTCTCTCGTAAACTTCCATACCCTTCAGACGTACTTCAAAGTACGAAAGTGCTTTTGACCAGTAAGTTGCGGAAAAAGCGCTGCCCCAGCTGCAAGGCACCTCGAAGAGAAAGACGCTTCCAGTCTTCACATTTGACGCCTCGTAGTCGATCCATGTCCTTCGTTCCTTTCCGGTTTCTAGGACCCGGGGAGTGTACAGACTTATGGAGAAGATTCTCTGAGATGTCGCTTTCGGATAACCCGTGAGTTGCAAGCCAACGAACTTGAGCCAGCCGTAAAACTGCTGAGAGACAAGAATGTCGTCTTCAAGAAGAACACCGTAATGTCCGTCACCCCCGCTTATGCTAAGGCCTTCAGGGACTGCGACCTCGGGCCCTCCCGAGGCGCGGATCCGACGCCTGACTTGAAAACTCCCTCGCGGCCATTCGAATGTCGATAAATATTCTAAACACTCTTGCGTCGGCGACGTGTCCAAGGAGACGTACAAGTCTACCCGATCTCCAAAAAAATATGAAGAAGTGATGGAGGAAAAAAGTTCTCGCAGCGAATTCAGCCGACAAGTCGAGATGACGCTGATCGTAAACGAAACCCTTGGCCACAGCAGCAACTCATACGGGGTGACACTTTCAAGCCAAACCATTTGGTCGTAATCGTCGGCACTCGGCCATATCAGAGTTCCCCACCAGTGTAGCGTCGGAGAAGCGCGACGGTCCCCTCCGAGCACGCGACGCATACTATCGTGTTGTTGCGAGCTGAGGTGTCGAAGAGGGCGTTGTTCATGAGCGCATGACAGTTCTCTGTTTCGCAATAGTGTTTTGGGACGTATGTGTGCGTTTTGGGAAATTCGCACGGTTTTGATGATGCGGTTCCTACGTGGAGCAGGCCGGCTACACGGCTCGCCGGGTAGTGAATGCACGCTGGACACACATTTTCAAAAACAAGATAAACCGCGCCAGGTTGGCCATCAATCAGGGGATGCGAATCGATATCCTGCGCTTGGACATGCTCCCAGACCCTTGCTTTCTCAGAAACGGAGGCCGTCGCGGTAAATCCCAAGAGCGAAGGAAGTGGCGACACTCCGAACACGAGTGCAGCCACGAAAAACGCGATCAAGGACAAGCCTCTAGTTTTCGAAACGCGCACGCGACAGGCTCTGTCGTTTCTGAGCTGGTTTCCGGCGCACTGTCTGAACATTGCCAGCGATCAATTGGCTATCTGGATAGCTGCATGCGAAAGAATAACCAACCTCATCTCGTACGGCTTACTCGATGATCTGCGTGCGCGCGAGGGTGTACTCGGCAGCTGTGCAACCTCTGTTAAGAAGTATTATTATTTCTTTAAAATAAAGAAAATTATGGTTAGATATTAATATTTCCTGATTTTACCAATAATAAATTTCGAAGCTTCATCGAGCGATCAAGCAAGTCGATTAACCCCGTTATTATTAGTTGCCATCAACGGATTATTTTACTGCTGGACATAAAATGCTTGTTATTTATTTAGGTAATATTATTCCTCGACCAGAAAAATTAACTTCAAACCCTGATTCGTGGTTCGTGGTGTGCAGTAAGCCAATCCATCGTTTTTATTTGCTGAAATGTAATATTATGCCCATCACCGGCATAGACTGTATCAACTAGAAGCTTCTTCACTTGCGTACCACTTAAAACGGAGAAAGTCATGAAAGCATAGAGGTGTCATCCATGTCGATAAGCAGTATCCGTCGTCCTTCCGCGTTCCTGACATCTTCCCTCGCGTTTGCCTTCGTGCTGCGCGTAATGCTTCGTCACATGTCGAGCGGTCCTGGCTTTCGCGAGGTCCCCGCCCACGCGTTACGGCCGTGTGGCGTGGAAGAGGAGGATGTTGAATCGAAGCAACTCGACGCACAAACAACCTCGGCAGCACTCAAACTTGAAGGGCGATACCCTCCTCACAAAAACTTCACTAGTGCCTTTGACGACGCGACGTACTTGGCTTTTGACCTTTCTATCAAACCAAAGAAACGTTGTTTCAGGAAAGGCTGGCGAACGGGAGACAGTGGTCTGGATGACAGCGATCGAAATCTTCTCTTGAAAGCGTATACTGACTCCAACTCACTGTTTGAATTTGGGCTCGGGGAGTCCACGCGCATCGCCGTTGCCGTGGAAATGCCTATTTATCCGGGCGTTGATTCCGACGCTGTGTATGTTTCAGAATCAAGGAAGGAATCGCCAACACACTTTAAGTTTTACTTCGCAGATGTTGGGAAGACTGGTCACTGGGGCTTCCCCATCGACGTCGTTCCCAAGCAAGTGATGCAATACCAGCTCTCGGCGTTACAGAGTGAAAAGCTACCCTTCGACGTATATTTTGTGGACGGAAGGTTTCGCGTCGCTTGTGTTTGTGCGGCTTTCTTGCACGCGAGTAAATTTGGAAGAACCGATGTCTCGGTGCTCATGCACGATTACCGTGAACGTCCAGAGTATCACGTCGTACAAGAATTCGCTGACATCGTCGAACACTCTCGAAACCAGAATCTTGTACTCTTGAAACGTAAGAAGCACTTTACTGACGAGCAGAAACCCGAACGCCTTTTTCTCTTATTCTTGCGGTCGTGATCGCGCCGCAGCGCTCGCGGCGACGGCTGTAAGGGCATCGCCGCGTGGCTGTTGAATGTGACATATTTCATGCATGGACAAAACTATAAATATCGTAGTGATACGCACGCACAGTGTCTCGATCAAGACTGCGCTTTTGCTTGCTTGCCACCCTGCTAAGCTGCTTCTTAGCGTTGCAGCACCCTCCAGGGGTAAGCCAACTCGTCTGCTCCAAAGGGAAGCGCGCTTTCGGCGAACTCTCTCGTCTGTCCTGATGTCTTCGTCAATTGATCATAATCCGCTTGATTCAAGGCGACTGCAAAGTGGCTCGCGTGACCCTGTACCAATATTCGGACCGCCCCGCCCGCGCAGCGTTCGCATATGTCGTCCGCCTCTTCAGTCGAAGTCGCCGCGTAGTGAAACACGTGACAATCTCCTGGGGCTAGCTCTTGCGTAGCTCGGTGTACTTTATCTGTGCCCTGATGGTCCTCGACGAAAGCGGCGGCAAAATTATTCGTGAGGCGACCTACGCGAATACAACTTCGACGCGTCCTCAGTGCGCGATACAGCGATCGTTGATCGTCACTCCGAGATTTTCTTCTCTCCATCGCGGCGTGCGTGAAAAACCACACTCTGAAAAGCTCGCGCACCTGAGAAGTGTTTCTGTATGCCACCATCCAGTTATGCGGTTCGAACACCGAAGGTTCGGAAGCAGCTAGTCGTCTAGGACCCAGGGCAAACTTCGAGTTGACGGCAATGTCAAAGGTTGGAGAGGCAAGCCACGCGCGATTGAGTAAAGCGGAGATCTTCGAAGAGCACGCCAGCGCTTGCGAGTCAACTGCGAGCGTAAGACCAAAAGGAGAACACCGCATGAAATTTATCCTGGTGAGCCATTGACGCTCAGCGACGACGTATTCGCGATCGATATGACCCACGAAATCGAATACAGACACCACATCGCCTGTCAGCTCGGTTGTCCAAATGCCCAGGGGAACTTCGGGATTCAACTTCTTGAACCTCTTCGCGGAATTGAGTGTTTGCTGGAGAAAGGTTTGAGTCTTTGTTGAATTTTCGACGCCGTACACAAAAAACAAAACCCCTGCAGGCCACTGTCTTTGAACGCTCGCTGAACACTGTGCCAATTCATAAGAAGACGATGTGCTCAATGTTTCGTAAGCGAACACTCGATGTAGCATCACGAGTGTGGTGATAAAACCTAATACACTGAAGAACATCTGGTGTCCAGTTCTTCGCGTGCTTGTTGAACACAGGCCGCGTGACGGAGGTTTTGACATGATGAGCGCTGTCTTACCTGCTTATCCCGGGTGCACGCGTGTGTACACAGTTTCCTTCCTTATGTTGTACCGTCAGTTTACACCAAACGTGTGATGTACCTTCCGTCAGAAGCAGTACGCCAAGGCGCGGTCGTATGTGCGATGATGCGTCGTGTGAGTTTCGATATCCATGCGTCGCTCTTGACACGGCGATACTAGCTACTAGTAGCCTTTGTTGTACCTGCAGCAAGTAGTTCGTGCTCCTCGCTCGTCTCGCTCCTCCTTGGCGATACACTTGGAATAAGATCTCCTCGTGGTTCAATAACACTAGTTAAACCCAGTTGTCGAGCTGGAGGCAGGGTCTATAACTCCTGGGCCGTCCACTGAAGACGGCTGGAAAAGGTCCCCCCCTGGACCAAATAGGCACTAGAAATTTATATCTCATTCACTTCTCATACGCACAGTATTGATGCTTCCCGTTCACTCGGTACTTCTATCAGGGTTACCTACGACACCAGTGTCCATGGCTCATAGCCTGGTGATCCAATGCTTCGATCTGATCGCGGAAAAACTTTTTTCTTAAGTAAGTATGTAACTGACTTACGTGCGTGCGTGCGTGTGTATGTGTGTCAACGATAGTAGTAGCATACGTATTCAGTCTTGAAAAAAAATGTATTAGCCGATTCAGATAGCGCCCCTCAGAAGCACGCGTACATGTTCCGAAACACTGGGTTTATTCAAATTAGAAGCATTGCAAAACAAAGACACTGCGATATGCATACATGCATACATGCATGCACGTCGTAGTATTATTCATTTCAGCTAAATATTAATTATTACTAGTAAAGTAATAAATAATAACGGAGAAATAAAAATGGATTTATTATTTCATCAGTGAAGTTGAGACGAACCGATTCGTCTCGGTCGCGTCGGCGACGTGATGTTTTCTTCTGAACCGATTTTGAGATCGGCGAACCGATTCGAACCGATCGACGCGCGGTTTCGAATCGAGCCGACCTTTCGGGCCGAAGGGTCGCGAAAATTTTCACTCACGGCTCCTCGGTCAAAAGCCCGGCGCGCTCTCGACCGCGCTTTTTTCGAATGTCGTGACTGAGGTTGCCGTGGGGATTTCGATTTTTGGCGTTTCACGCGTTTCTTCTCTGCGCGCGCGCTGTCGAGTGGTGCCACACACCAACGCACCCCGCCGCTCTCGCCGCGCAACCTTCATGTCCCAGCAGTCCAACGCCATCGTCTCCCTGCCGTCTTCCTCCGCGAGGGCCCTGAAGCGATCCACGACCCCTCGCGGTCGCGAGATGGCCGCGAAGAAGGCGAGGGACATCGAGAAGAAGCTGCCATGGTCGTGTTTGGATCGCCGCGAGACGCGCGTCGTCAGCGATGAGGATGGCGAACACAAGAAGTTTGCATCTCCCGCCAGCGCGCGCTCTTGAAGGCCGGCGCCTCCATGGCGTCGCGCGAGGCAGCTCAGGGCAACGCGTTCGGCGGCAGCCGTGTCGTGCAGGAAGCCCACGAGAGCGCCGCGCGAGACGTCGCCAACGGTGGTGGCAACCAGGAGATCACCGCGGACAGGTACGACTACATAGTGAAGTCGTTCGAGTCGTGGGCCATGTTTGCGCTTCCCGACGAGCACGACGAGCACTTGCGTGTCAAAGCCATGGACGCCGCCCTGAAGAGGTTCGACAACAAGGAGGTCGGGTTCAGCATTCACGACGTTGGCCTGCGCCCGGCGTGCCTCACGCTCTGCTGACGTTTCTTCACGTCATCTCCGACCAGGACGCGAAAGAGTTCGAGTGCGAGAGCTCAGCGTTCGAGGGCAAGACGTACAGGGGGCGCGCCACTGGCTTCACCAACGTCTCGAGGATGGTGACCGCGCAGAAGAAGATGGACATGTACCTGTGCGGATACTTGCACGTGGAGAGCGAGGCGATCAAGAACTCCCTCAAGAAGAAGGGCATCGACTACGTCCCCACGTCCGCGCAAGATTACGACGTCGCGACGGGATTGCCGCTCATGCGCGAGGCGATCTTCGCGCCGGAGCGCGATGGTTTTCGGAATCTCTTCAACACGGGTATCCAGCGGCAGCAAATGTGGACGATGCTGCTCTCCTTCTTGCGCTCCTGGAGCTCCCGGAGGTCGACGGCGTGATGCACCTCGAGAGGATGTCCTCCAACACCTTCAACACGTGGACGAGACGCCTGTTCGAGTACGCGGGGGGCGAGCTCGCCGAGTGCACGCATCACTCAATCCGCAGAGCTTGCGTGAAGTGGGCCGCGCGATGCAGGGAGTCGGAGCACGACATCAAGAGAGCCGGTCGCTGGAAGACGTCCTCCGAGAGGTTCGCGCAGTACTGGGGTGATGGGCAGACCTGCCTGGAGGAGCTCACGATCATGAGAACTAACAATCCCAACTTCGTCGACCTCATCTACGCCGTGTGGAGGTGGCAGCCGATCGCTTTCGAACCGACAGGTGCGAGTCGAGGGGGTCCTGGTTGACGCGTAATGTACGTAACTGGTCACTCACAGAGGCGTCGTCGCACGCGCCCTCACCACGCCTGTCGCGCGTTCTGACACCAAGTCGAACCGGGACTTCCCCAAGGCGGACATCATCTTTCCGCCCGCCTCCTCCAGCTGCTTCGCGCCCGCCGCGGAGTCGAGCCCGAACTTCTCTTGCAGTTCCTCCACATGCGTCAACGCCCAGTACATCGCTAGCAGGGCGTTGAAACGCTTGCCGATCGTCTTCGCCGGCGCGCGCGAGAGCCCGGCTTTCATTCATGCCATTTGCCGCGTCTCCAAAGTCCACGCCCGAAGCGGCGCGTGCAGCGCGCGCGTCGCTGGGTTCATGAAGCCATCCTGCACGGCGGCGACGAGCGTGTCGCGATTGAACGCGGGGAGGTACTCGCTGAAGCACCCCTCCACGTCATCCTCGCGGTACACGTTCTTGACAGCGGCGGACGCGTTCGCACCGACCTGCGCAGCAAGAGCATGATGATGTTCGGGGATGATCCTCCTCCAGCCGCGGCGCGCCACATCCGCCGCACCAGCTTCGGTGCTGGTGAAGTACGGCGACGTGCCCGGGTTCATCTCGTCGACCCAGTACTGCACGGCGTCGGAGAGAGAGACGACCATGCGCGCCCCACACTTGCAGCGAGGTCCGTCAGGACGCTCGTCGCTCGGCGCACCGTCCTCCAGGACCCCGTGCTGCTTCATTCTCGAGAGCACGCGCGTGCGCACGTCCTCGTACAGATCGTTGATTTCGAAACGCTTCGTCGCGCGCTCCTTTCCTTTCAGATCCTGCAAAGGAATTATCTCGGCGCCCCCGAGCAGGGCGTCCTTCACGCCATCCTTGTCCATGCGCTCAACAAAGTCCCACGTTCGCTTGAGCGACTCAGATGGGGCCTCCGGCGCCGGGGCGACGTGCTTCGCGGAGTTGCGACGGGACTTGGAGCTGCGCTTGCCCTGGAATGGGACACCACCACCTCCGCCCGAGGCGAAGGATTGGGCGTGGGGCGTCGCGCCACCCCCCCGCGAACCGAGCGCAGTTGGCGCTGGCAGCGCGAGTGGAGGCGGGGGCGGCGTCGCCTGCGCGGCGGCGTGGGGTGCTGTGGAGGCGGAGGGCGCGCGCGCCCCTCCCCCCGAGCGCCTCGAGGCACCCGTTTCCGCGCAACGCACAGTGCAAAAGTAGTGTGCAAAATTAGGTCAAGTTGCCCCCAATTTTTCACCTGTCTGCTGACCCGATTTTGCTCATAAACACGTTTACAACATCGGGTCCGAAAATCGGGTAAAGAGAGGAAGCGTACATCGATGGTTTTCTTTTAGACCCCATCCTTCAGTTGTGTGTGGCGTTTCATTTTTCCGTAAATCGTGACTAGCTTTCCAGGTTTCTATCCCTATGCGTAGCTGTTTTAAAAGGTTTCGCTCATCACCATATTTATCTGGCACCTATGTACTGGCACTAGCTAGCAAGGTATTTAAATACTGCTTACTTGGAACGAAGGTGTGTAGGTACATATTTCGTTCATCTTCAACCCTAAAAGCGCGTTCGGAGGTGCCGTCGTGGCAGACACGATAGGCACCCATGCCTGATGCACAAACATCAACGATGTGAAGCGATCCTTCTCGTCATGGTCTCCGCAGCGGCGCTGCGGCTTTGTCTGACTTACCAGACGATAACCGTGAATAGTTCGATTTCGCTTCAAGATCCTTTAGGTGGCATCACTCTGTTTCCGCGCGTCACGCGCGCGTCTTGTTTGGCACAGCGAGACTGCGAGTTTGTCAACCCTCTTTCTGAGTCAGGTTTTCGAAAGGAAGATAAAATCACGGTGGTTTTGATGGGATACAAACCCGCTCGAAGTCATAACTACCTGCAGCTCTTCGAGGCTTACACCGCCATGAGAAACACGGTAGAAAGAGTCGTGTTCATCTGGAACAACCTCGAGATAGAACCGCCCCCGGTTCCGCCAGATGTGCATCTCATCCGCGCCAGCCGTAACGACATGATGAACAGATACGCGTTGACGAAAGACTACCCCCACACGAATTCCATTCTGACCGTGGATGACGACGTACTCCTATCTGAAGGACTGCTCAGATGCATGATGATCCAGTTGCTCGCCCACAACACTTCGATAATCGGCTTGGACGCCCGAAGCGTCGAGCCCGGCACGGGGAACTACATGAGCCGACCGCCGACACTGGATACACCAGTCATCATCATCGGCAAGACGATGTTGATGCACGAGCGCGTGCACCATCGAGCGGCGGAGATACCGGACGCACTTCGGAAAGCCGTGCACCGAGGAGGAGTCTGCGAGAGCTGCGACGACCTTGTTATGAACGCCGTCGCGACCGCGGCTTCGGGGGTGGGACCAGTGCAGTTGCGGCATAACGTTTGGCCGCACGTGCGCATGCGGCTACCCGCACCCGGAGGCGTTTCGTCTACGTCGAATTGGTACGGTCCTGAAGGGCGTCGGTCGGCTTGCGCGCGTTGGTTGTTTCAACGCTTCGGCGACGACGGTCTGTTCCGACCGAGAAGCGTGCGAAAGCAACTGCAGTGCGTCGATTAATGTTGTTGTGTTGAAAAACGGTGTGTGTTGCTTGATACGCATACGATGACGTTAGTTTTGAGCAAGCATATACTGCAAGTTTCGTGGTGCATGATTTAGCGAAGAATTTCTGTGAGTCATTACACATTGATTCCTCGCATGCAAACATGCATGAATCAAAGAACGCGACCTGTCGACGTCGCTTCTTCGCTTTCCGTCATATTCTGTCGCGCGCCGTGACTTCAATTCTTCAGGCATGTGGGGCGATAATCTTTCTTTCTGTCGCCGTTTTTGTATGATGCATACTCACCTCGCTCTCGGACGGTGGTTTGTACCGAGCGATTCCCGGCACGACGAAGCCCCGGGGTCCATGGCGGTTTACGTGCTCAGCGCGCGCTCTGCGTTGATCTCTTGGCTGATCTTGTCGCTACTAGCCGTCATAGACAGTCGGCTGACTTAGTTCAATTATCATTCCGTGCGAGCGCGTCGCGTCGCATTCTCCCATGGGCGCAACTGCAGTGATCCATCCTCATTTCCACCTCCTTCGATGTCCGAACCCTGATGACGTCTTCGCTTCCGACTCCGTGAGACGGCCATCGCGTCGAATAACGCTTTCGCGACGAGTGGAGAAAATGCGTTTCCCGCCATCGCGTGGCCGACACTCAACTTCGCGTCAGGCAGCCTTTCGTGTGCGAATCCCATCGCGCACAGATTCTCTGCCGGGGTGCACACTCGACTTTCCGTCGGATGCATCACGCATCCTTGCATTCCTTCAGGACTACACTTTTTCGTCGGCGACCTGGCTGGCCTATTCAAATGCATTCGGCGATAG
>JACLAA010001810.1_pt1 | contig 13469 bp, 10 predicted proteins | sample 8027891 | NCBI WGS metagenome assembly JACLAA01 (sample SAMN15724900, study PRJNA655200) | protist metagenome | isolation source: fluorescence activated cell sorting (FACS) single amplified genomes of... | place: Spain: Blaines Bay Microbial Observatory, Mediterranean Sea | collected 2016-01-19 | reverse complement strand
GTGGCCAAGGAAGCAGTGCCGCCGCAGCCGCGGTTTAATGATCAAAAGAGAGAAATCACGCTGGACTTCAAGAACGCGGGCTGGCTGTCGGACGTCGACCATTTTGTGATAAGTGACAACCAGTGGCTGGCCAAGAAGACGCCGTGCTTGACGTATGGTCTTCGCGGCGTCGCGTACTTCGAAGTCGTCGTGTCGGGGCCGGCGCAGGACCTGCACTCTGGCGTTTATGGAGGCTCGGTCCATGAACCGCTGAACGACCTCATACACCTATTGGCTTCATTAAGGCACCCGCCGGCGCACGGCGGCATGCACCACGAGCGGATCCGCGTGCCTGGTCTATTGGACGACGTCCCCCCGGTTACGGCGGAAGAAAGAGCAAAGTACGCGACGCTCGATTTTGACGTGGAGCAGTACAACCGCGAGGACGTGACCGGCGCGCAACTGGAAAACGCGACGAACGAGAAGACGCTCATGGCGCGCTGGCGCTTTCCCACGCTGTCGATCCACGGCATCGAGGGCGCGTTCAGCGATCCTGGGGCGAAGACGGTGCTGCCCAGGCGGGTCTCTGGGAAATTTAGTATTAGACAGGTCCCGAACATGACGTCATCGAGGACTGAGGAGTTGGTGACGTCGTACCTGACAGAGCAGTGGGCGGCGCTGGGGTCCAAATACGCGCTTGAGGTGAAGATGGTCCACGGCGGGCCGGCGTGGGTGTCGCGGACAGACCATCCCAATTATGTAGCAGCCAGTGTATAAACCAAATTGTCGACGCCGACTCACCGGTTGATTTGCGCACAGGTAGCAGCTAGTAGAGCGGTGACGAAGGTCTTCGGCAAGCCGCCCGACCTTACTCGCGAAGGCGGGAGTATACCTGTAGCGAACTGGCTCGCCGACGCGACGGGCATGAACGTGTTGCTCCTCCCGACGAGTGCGTCGAACGACGGAGCGCATGCTCAGAACGAGAAGTGGGACAAAGAAGCGCCAGTGAATGCCGTCAAGATCCTAGCGACGTATCTTCACGAGATTTCGAAGTTGGTTGGGCCGAGACCTGCACTCTGTAAGTGCGCTCCCCCGACCGCAGAGGATTTGGCCAAACCAGGATTCTTCGCCTTCGCGAAGGGATTCCGTTGTAAGTGCGAACTATAAATTATAACAAGTTAGTACTACTATCGATCGAATTCGCCCGCTTCCGCCGCCCCTGAGCTTTATCGAAGCTCCGGTGGAACTCGCGGAAGACGTAGAGCAGCCCCACCACCGCGCCGCCCGCGACGACGAGGCCGAGGACGTCCAGGCACATCGTAAATAAACGAAACCACTTGTTGCGGAAGACGGCCGCGCGCGCGACGGCGTACGTGCCCCGCCCGCCGTCGAGCAAGCGGCGGCCGTCGTGGTTGTGGTGCTGCGGAATCCTTGTGATTCGGTCATAGCCCCGCGACGCCTTCCTACAAAACTCCAGCGTTTTCACGGAACAGTGTTTCTTCGCACAAGCGGTGCAGACCTCTCGAATTTTCATTCTGTGCGCCGCGTGCTCTGCTTCCAAGTCGAGCAATTTCTCCTTTGCATCCGACGATGGGGAATGCGTGAGGTTGTACCGCAAATCCCGGTCATTCTTCAGGTCCCGCTTGATCTCCTCCAACCAATCCTTGTCATTGACAGACTGACTCCATCTGGTAACATTGACAAATTTCTGACAATCCGTTACTTTGCGATGGCCCACTTCCACGTAGCGTCGTTGTTGCGAATGCTCGTGGATCACGAAGGTCTCCATCAACCCAAGTTTGGAACAGTCCAAACCCTCAAAAATAGAAGCGACGTCCTCGGGCGCGTCCAGAATGAGATTTTGTGATTGTGCTTTGCGCAACTCATTAACAACTATACGCATGTACCTGTCTAAGCCTTCCGGCGAGACCAACTCCCGCTGGACGCGTTCTGCGCCTTCCACAAGCTTCTTGTACTTCATCGGGTGACTTTCTAGATCATCAACAACAGCCTTGGCGGAAGAACGAGACACGGACGCGTGCGTCTCGCCGTGCTTGAGGGCCGGGTACAGCCACTCGACGACCGGCCCGTCCCACAAGAGTACCGCACTCCCGACGGCCCACAGGTGGTTCAAATTCCTAGAGTAGCTCCCGTCGGTCTTGCCCGGTAAGTTCAGCACGTATTTATAATTCGCGTAGTCGCGCTCGCCATACATGACACTGTCCCTTACGTTCGACATGTTGTTCGAGATCATCTTGGCCATCGTCTCATCATAAGGTAAGTCGTCGCAGGGATGCTTCACTTGATCTCGAGGTGCACAGAGCGTGTTGCACTTCGAATCGAATAATTCCGGGTGCTCTCGCGTCAGAGCCAACGACTCTAAACGAGCGTAGTTGCCCCATTCCCGGTCACACGGATACCGGCCGCTCGGACTCAAATCGTGGTTGTCGACGGCGCCGCGCCAGAAAACGCGCGGGATGCGCTCCTTCACGGCCTTCGCGGCGTCCTGGAGTTCGGCGATGGTCGCCGCCCAGCTCGTGCCGACGTCGCCTCTTCCAAAGTACGGGTTCGGGACGAGGATGCCGCAGTCGCCGTAGCCGCCCCTTTTTGCTATGACTGTCGTGGGTATCATCTGCAAGCGCTTGTCGTAGTAACAAATACCAGCGCTCGACGTCTCGTGGATCATGAAGACGTTCGGTAGTCTACCGAATCGTCGTTGGATGGCCGCCAGGAGCAACAAATGCTTCTTGGCCTTGTCCGCGTGGAGGTATTGGTGGGTAGAGTACAACCTACCCCCCAAGACCAAGATCAACCCATCGCGCAATTTCTCCCTCATCAGAATGTGCCGCAGCAAATTGCGAGCCTTCATCGCGTCTTGGGGCATCGCCCGCTTGCCGAAGCGCGTGTCATTTAACGATTTACGGAGTTCGCCGGCCATGGCCGCGAACCAGTCCCCGTCGTCTCTGGGCACTCCGCGTCTCAATTGCTGCGCGCTGGGCTGCCATGGTGATCCGTCGACGGCGTCGACTTGTGCGCCGCTGCCGGGGCTGCCCTTGCGGATCCTCTCATGTGTTTTTTTGTTTGCCTTCGCGACGGCCGCGAGCAGCACGACTAAGGCCCGCATCCCCATCGAAGCTGCCTCAGTGTAATGGGGTCATCGTGCCATCATCCGTGCGCAATGCAACCGGTGACGCAAGGAGGCGTCAATGATGGCTCCGGATGGCTAGGCAGCCTATCTATAAGCAAAGCTGCCGAAATCAACTGAAGCTAATTTTTTGTGGTGCGGCCGCAGCTGGCCCCGCACGATCGAGCTCGCCGGCCTGGTCGTAACCGCCGCCCAGCAATCCCACTAGAGGTCAAACGACTCATTGCAAGAAAGCGCGGACCGCGCCAGGAGGGATGCGCGGAATCGCGACGCGCGGTCAGGGGCCCCGCCCACGAGTCCTAGCACCGTACCAGTCTTACTCTAAGTACAGGTTCCAAACTAAAATCGCGCCGTCCTCGCCGACCGTCACGAGCTGCTTGTCGTCCGGGCTAAACACGAGGTCGTTGATCGCTCCACTATGACCGACGACCTCCGCGACGCGCGTCAACCCTTCACCACTATCAAAGAGCTTCAGCATCTTCTTCGAACCACCGGTAGCCACAATCTGGCCGTTATGAGACACGGCCACGCACGTCGCCTCGTCCGTATTATCCGAAGAGAGCGGGACGCACTCCAGGTAGTTGGGATCTCTCAGGTCCCACTTCGTCAGGCGCTTCTCCTGGCCCACACTGAACACTCGCGTCTGGTCTCGGCTCAATGCCACAGCATTGATGCCGCCCATGCGCTGCGTATGACTGGTGACGCGTTTCTCTTCGCGCAGCTCCCAGCACAAAAAGCTCCGATCTCTCGAGCAACTGAGAGCGTGCATGTCGTCCGCGTATAGTGTAAGTCCAGTCACCTTGGCGCGGTGTTCCTTCAAGTGCGAGACGAGCTCTCTCGATCGCAGTTCCCACACTCGAACATCTCCTTCCCCTCCACCAGTCATCACGAACCTTTGATTCGAAGCGAGTTGTAACGCCGTGACGCCGCCCCGGTGCGCGTGGTCGATCAACCAAAGCGGCCCGCCCTTCTCCGCGTCGTGGGCCCGTATTCGGCCGTCCGTCCATCCTGATATTAAAAAGTCCAGCGTGTAGACGATACACGTCGGTTCGCCGGCGTCCCTCACCAGAACCGTAGCCGAGGCCTTGTAGTCGTTGGCGTCCCAGACTCTCAATGTTTTGTCCGTCGAAGCGGTCGCGAACCTGTCGGAGGACTCACGCGCGTAGGAGCAGGCTCTTACGGGGTGCGCGTGGTTTTCGCAAACTAACAAAGCTCGTGAGAGATCACCTCGTAATCTGTATATAGCTCCATTTCTAATAGCGGCGACGATTTCCGAGCCATCGGGAGCGAAAGATAAAGCAACCACACCCGCGGGCAGTTTCAACTTCGCGAGCTCCTCGAGCCGTGAATCGAAGGCCGTCACGGTGCCGTCGCCGCCGCCCGTGACCACCCCACCCTTGACAGTGGTTAACAACGCCTCGACGCCGCCGCCGTTCGCGTAGATAGGCTTGAAGGCCATTTTGTTCTGCCGTACGTTGATCGTCGTAAAGTCTCCCGACGTCGTACCACAGTAGATGGTCGTGTAATCCTCGGAGAAGACCATGGTCGTTATGGAGCGTACGGTCGCGCCTTCTGTCGTTATGCGTTCGCTCTCCAGAGAACCTTCATATGGATCAAGAGACCACATCGTGGCTTTCGTGCCTCCGGCCGTGGCGAATAGGTATTTGTCCGTGTCCCTTCGCTTGACGTCTCTGACAAATCCGCCCCAGGCCACAATGTTCGAGCAGTTCGGGTTCGCTACCACTGTAACAATATAACCGTTGCTCATGTCCCACACTACGAGCTTGCCGTCGTCTCTCCCGCCCAACGTGCATAGCAGCAGTTCATCGTGGGAGAAGGCCACCGCTTCGACAGCGTGGTCGTGCTCGCTCAACCGGAACTTGAGGGACTTGGTCTCGTAATCCCACACTATGGCGTCCGAGTTCTCTCCACTCTGGCCCGAGGCCACATAAGTACCGTGCGGGGACAATGCGACACATGTCACACTGTCATCATGTCCTCGCAGGAAGCTCTGGTCGTGGGGGTCGTCGAAATTGCATACTATTATACTGGCGCCCGCGGCGTACATGTACTCGCGCCCATTGGGATGGTAATGTAAACCACCTCGTATCGTCGAAATGCCGATGGCGTGCTCGAGCTCGATGGGGGCGTCCTCGACGGGCGGCATCTTTGTTGATGGGCTGCCTTTCTCTCCCCCTTGGGCTGCTTGCTATAACTATCGGCTTTGGCTGCCTATCCGCCGCTGCCGTCGGTGGGCTGGCACGCGCTGGCACGCGCTTGCGATGCGTGGCTGCCTCCCACCGTCGCTTCGGCCGACGTGAGCCCACAGCCAAGTCGATTTGTGCGCTAATTACCAGCGGTCCAGCGCCGGCCGCGCCGGCGGCCGCGACGGGCGCGGAAAAGCAAAGTCTCCAGGCTTGGGGAGGGCTCGGGAGCGCTCTGCGGAGTCCTCGCGAGGGAATTTGTTCCCAGCCCAGCGCCAAATGCTGCCGCAGAGCGCCGGCGTCGAGCCTGGCCAGCACGTCCCTCGCGGCGCTGTTGGTCGCACACGGGTGCCACGGGTAGCCGTCAGGACGCGGCCGAAGCGAGTCGGGCAGCCGTTCTCGGTGCGCGGCGCTACAGATAGCGGTCTCAACAGGCCCCAAAAGGCACAAAAGCAGCAGCGCCTCGCGCGTGAACGATCGAACGCTTACAATGCGCCGCTACTCCGGCTTCGAGCACGAGCGCGTTTTGTTGTATCACAGCCGCATGCAGCACATCGTCGGCCACTGCGACCCGACGCCCGAGATCAAGTCGACGCGGCCGTCTGGAGACCCGCTGGCCGCGCTGGACGGCCAGAAGCCAAAGCCCCCGGTGTGGACGCTCTGCTCGCCGAAGTACAAGTTCAAAAGAGCCGCGTCATTGGTAGCGGCGCAACAACGACAGCGGCCGTCCTCCGCGCCAGCCAAACGAACGAGCGCCTTCGGCACGCTGGTCCAGGCGTCGTCTCCTGCCAGACGGCCGGGCCTTGCGATGGCCGATGTGGTCAAGCACGCCCAGTTGCGGAAAGAGCAGCGCAAGGATATGATCGCGAAGCAGTTCGCCCAGGCGGTCTCCAAAAAATCGGTCCATGTTGTCGCTAAAAGATTGGCCTTTGCGCAAGTGCAGAAGATCGAGCGGCAGAAGGCGTTCACTCATAAGTTTGTGCAGAAGCAACACCGGAAGATGGAGGCCGCACGTCCACCCCAATGGACGAGAAAATTTCAATGTGGCGTCTGGTTCTGGGTCGACGAGCACACGGGCGAGGCGCGCGCGGCGCCGCCGCCGCCTGAGAAAGAAGACGACGCGTCGAGCGTCGGCCTGTGCAAGAAATGGCACGCGGAGGAGCGGCATCGTAACTCTACACGTCGCAGAATCCGCAAGTACTTCGACGACGAGACGCTGGGCGGCCTGGACGACGACGCGTCGGTGGACTCGACGATCCCGCTGGGCACGGGCTACGTGGCCTACGAGCCGTCGCCCTACGAGGAGCTGTGCGCGCTGCTCGACCAGGGCAAGCTGGTGCGGCCGAAGAGTGCGCCGGCGGGCGGTCGGCGGCCAATTACCACTGACGCAACGGCGACCAAGGCGCGGGCCGAGAGTCGGACCAAGGCGCGGGCCGAGAGCCGGACCAAGACGCGGGGCGAGAGCAGGACGAAGGCGCAGAGCGAGAGCCGGACGAAGGCGCGGAGCGAGAGCCGGACCAAGGCGCGGAGTGAGACCCGGACGGTGCTGGGGGTCACTCCGCGGAGGCAGCGCTTACTAGAGGATGCGGCCGCGACGGGCCGCCTCTCGCCATCGCGGTGATGTGCTAAGTTTGTTGACTTTATTACCTCCTAGCTGCCGGCGCGGACTGCGGCCGCCGCCTTGATTTTGCGTCGCGGTCCAACAATGCCTCGAATTCCCGGAACGCGTCGGAGCCGCCGTCGCGGTCGTAGACCGTCATTCCCACCGGTACATATGATAGCGGCGGCGGAGGCTTGCGCGGCGTCGGCGGCTTGTTTGGATCCGTGTGATGCTTGTGAAATTCCCCCCTCGTTATTCCTGGTTTTGTACCTGGCGGCAGGACCTCTTCGACGGGATTCGCCATGCCACTCTTATAATCCATCCACAGCCAACACCCCGCGTACTTCTCCAGGACGTGGTTCTTCCAGTCGAGGCCCGCGAGAGCCTTAGCCCTCGCTTTCGCTTCTTGCGCCTTCCGGAACATTTGTGTTTCCATGGCCTTGCGTTCGAAGAGCGACAGGTCGTTGCTATGGCCCAGATTCGATCCCTTCAAGGTCATGAACTTGTGCGAGTGCTCCTTCTTCATCATTGAAGCCCTTGTGGCGCCGAAGAGGCACGTCGGCCGGCGCGCCCCGGCCGTGCTCGGCCGCGCCGAGGCGGTGACGACCGTATTACTGGTATCGAGGCTGGCGCGGCCGCCCGCCGGCGCCGTCGACGGCCTCCTTCTCGTACTGGGCGTGCAGTACCTTGTCCGCGCCGCGTTGCCGCGTCGCCGCGGCTTGATGTGGTCCGGACGTTTCGAGATGGACCAGCATTTATGCTGACCGTGGTGGCCCATACCTAGATTAGGCGCGCGCTCGACGTACTGCCGCCGCGAGCCGTAGACGATCTGCTTGCTGCTCAGCTCATTGTTCATTTTGGTGCTGCCGCCTTATGCTGCCCTATCAGACTACTGCTCGACGGCGTAAGGGACCGATCCGACGCCACTCCCGTTGTTTCTAGTCCCCTTGCGGTAGACAAGGGCCTTACCCAAGTGATGCTCTGTGCAGCGCGAGACCGCAGAGCGCCGGAGTGAGGCCCGCTGACAGCTCGCGCTACACATGTGCACAACATGGGAGGGCCTCGCCTATCGTGCTACGAGTACTCGCCGTCCAGATTCTTTCGTGCGGGGCGCTCTGCTTTGCCCTTGCCAGGCCGGCACTGGCGCGTACGAATGGAATAAATGCCCAGGAATGAATGCATGGCTGCCCTCTCGACCCACAAGAGGGAAGAGGTCAGCGTGGAGGAGTTGAGAGCCTTGGCATATGCGACCACTATTTCAAGCCCCAGGCTATAGTGTGGCAGCAGGCCATATAGCGCGTAGGGCTGCATGAGGGCTGCCCTCGTGCTAGCACTCGCCGCGGCGGACACCTGCGACCTCCCGGCGCTGCCCTCATTCACGGCGCGACCGGCACGCCTCGATAGCGACTGCCCGCGCGTCTACGTCTATGATATTCCACAACTCTATGACTACGAGATACCGTGGAGCGAGCTCCACAGAGCGAACGTCACGCAGATCTTCGGCGCGCCCTGCCATGATGGTTTGTTGGATGAGTTCGATACGAACCAGTACTCCCTTGCGTTACTCGTGCTCTGGCGGCTGGCCACGTCCGAAAGGTGCGGCGCCGTCGATGATCCCAGGGACGCAGATTTATACTTCGTCCCCACATGGCCCGCGGCCAAGGGCCTGCCGGCCTGGGACCGGGCCTGTAGCCATCCCGCGAACGCCAAGGTGAAGCACCTCCCGTACCTAAACGAAAGGACGGCGCACCGGCACTTTTTTATTGTTGGCAAGGGTCATGTGGTACCAAAGCGCGACTGCAAGTACCTGTGTGGAAATCAAATTTTGGACGCCCCACGCCATCGACGCGACGTCGTCCCCGTAACTGCATCTGTTCGATGGCGTGGAGCTTCGATGGCGTGGAGCTTCCACGCCATCGATACGAGGTTGCCTCGAATTCTGCGTCTGCTCGACGGTGTTCAGGTTGATAACCTGACTCGCTGCTTGATTTCCACACAGGCAAGTACTGGTGGCTCCGGCCGGAAGGATTACTCGCTCGCGCTACGCGTTGGGCCTACAGCGACCAGTACGGGCGGTCCCACACGCTGGCGTCGTACGGGCCGGCGCCCTTCGACGACGCGCGCGCCGCAAAGCAATTGGCCGGCGACCGCATCTCCTCAGATAATGGTATTGCGCCGCATCTGTTTAGCGTGCCGTACCCGGCGGCGGTCCACGCCTGGGGCGCTCATTCTAGACCGTGGGAGGCGTCGGAAGAGCGACCGGTCCTGGCCGCGTACGTCGGCGGCGACCGCAACGGCACGTTCTCGTATCTCAGACCGAAGATCGCCTCTATCTGTGAAGCGTCGGACGCCTGTGAAACTCATGTGCCGCACGACGGACCCAGGACCTGCGGCGTGCGCTGCGTGCCCGGCCTGCGCCGGACTTTCCAGAGAGCGACGTTCTGCCTCCAGCCGGGCGGCGACTCGCCTTATAGGAAGAGCGTGTTTGATGCCGCGCTTGCAGGGTGTATTCCGGTCGTGTTTTCTCAGCAGCTCGCCCGCGTGGCGCCGTGGCATAGAGGCAATTTTGGGGAACATTTTGTCGTTCTGAGCGGCGCCGCCGTGCAGCGCGGCGAGATCGATGTCATGGCGTACCTCGCCGGCATACCCGAGACGAAAATCGCCGAGCTACGACGGAACCTCGCGGGCGTCGCGCCGATGCTCCAGTATTCTATCGATGATTCCGTCCGGAACGACGCCTTCGAGGCGCTCCTCCGGGGGGCGCTCGCGGTTGCTACCGAGCGCGAGCGCCTGCGGGACCGCCACGCGCGCCGCGAAGACGTCGTCGTCTTAAACACCCTGTTGTAATCGGCTGGACTCTACTTAAGATTAACACATTGTTACTCCGGCCTACTTCGTGTAGAAGGACAGCCGGTCCGCGAACACATCCAAAGAAAGCGACAGGTCTTCCGGCGCGACCTGGAGCTTGTCGCGGAAGAAGTCGAAGAGGATGAGCTGCACCGCGATGATCACCGCGAATAACAGACAGCGCTGCGCCGCGCCGGCGAACAACCGCGGCGCCCCCTTGATCGTCGCCGTGATCCCATCACCACCGACGACCGTCGCCAGGGCCTTCTTCCAGTCGGGGCCGTATTTCCCGGTCGCGAGCTCCGTCACAACAGCGTCGGCCGGCGCGGACGTCAAGGCCCCCACAGCACCAGCTAACGCGCCGCAGGCCACGGTCACGAGGAAGGAGGCCACGGGCCGTTCCCGAGCCGCAGGCAGCAATTGAAATAATGTTTGTTGGGCTGCCGTGTAGACCGCGAGCTTCGCCGAGGTAAAAGGCAGCTCCCGAGCCAGCAGGGGACCGAAGCCGTCCCACAGTCTAGCCGGTTGAGACTCCCCATCGACCGTGGCGACGGCGTCGAGCGCGCCCTTCAGACCATCCGCGCGGCCCGTCATCAACCTGACCTTCGCGGCTTCGAGCGGCGCGCTTAATGCTGCCGCTACCACCACAGCTCCCACAGAAGACATCAACGTTAAAGCAAGCTCCTGCTCCGTCGCGAAGGCCGGCCCGAATGCTCTAGTTGCTAATGAAGGCAGGCCCCTTTGTAACGTCTCGTAGACCCCAAACGTCGAGGTCCCGAGAGCCGCGCCGCACGCCGCCGTCGCCTCCACACCCAGGAAGGGCGAGACGTCGTCGTCGTCATGTATTGAATCACCAGCGGCGGCCGCGGCCTGGGCCCTTGTCTTGGACAGTTCCAGCGGGTTCAGGGCGGCTCTTGTGGCCGCGTTGGCCACGGCACCGGCGGCGCCCAATCTCACAAGTTGGCCCGATGTTAATTGGAGAGGCTTCCGCACGGGCGCCAAGGCCGCCCGCATACTTCGAGAAGCTTCTTCTATGCGACCAAAAGCCACTTGCGGAAAGTAGTGTCTTTCCCCATCCCACCGTGGAATAGGTCCTGGACCTAGGAGAGCGGTGAGCTCCTTGGCCGAGGCATCCCTCGGGGCCCACCTCGCTGCTGAAGGTGGTCCTTCATACTCCTTGTCGGGTGCTGGTACGGTACGAGCCACGGCGATGGGCGGCCTTAGGATCTCTATCGATTTGTCGTAAAACGGAAACTGGAGATCCAGAGGCTGGGCGGTCGTATACCCGTAGTTCGTATTCTGGTTCGGTAGGATGGCTACCGATTCTACTCGATATTCGAGAATAGGCACTACCTTAGCTAGGGTACCACAAGCCGAGTTGTCCTTCGGATCGGCGACATTCAGGATCAAGTCATTCACGGCATCAGCAAAATCCAACGCATCGGGCGGCACGTCGGCCTCGACACTATCTAAACCTCCATCTTTCCCGATGCGACCCTTAGCCACTTCCTTACTTTGTATACTCCCGCCGATAGACGCTACCGTTATTTCTGGGGGCGTCGTGTGGCCGCAGCCCCGCTCCACGACCTTGAAGCCGAGGACCTTGCCCGTTGGGACGAGTTTTGGAGGAGCTAATCGAGCGCCTACCCTTAACCGATTCCTCCCATAAAACACGGCAGGAGCCGGTAATGTGGCTCGTTCTAGCCTCCCAACCGCCTCCACGTCACCCGCAGCGAGCGAGCCGCCATCGAGCACTTCTATGGAGACAACCGACGCGTTTTCATGAGTAGCTGACAATATAGCGATTTCTTCGGTGGGTTGGAGTTGCGGTTCGAGCAACGAGAAACAGAGAGCCAGTTGTCTAGGAGCGTCCGTTTGGCGGCCGTATCTAGATCGTAATAACGAAAGCAGTTGTCGGACGCCTAACTGTGGTGTAGTATTCAACTGCCCGTCTTCGGTCGTCGACTTCTCGGCGTAGGAACACAGACCTCGTTCCACGGACGCGGCGAAGGCCGCCAATTGGGTCGCTCGTTTCCGTCGTACCTTGCCCTCGTTCCAAGACAAGGGTATTTCGGCGCTTTCCGCGCGCCACAGCGCTCTCGAACCGTCGTCGTAAGCGAGCAAAAACCTCGAAAGGTAGTTCACGAAGGGCCCCGGGAAGACCCGTCTAACTCTAGCTAAGCTGCAGGTCTTCGCCGCGTCCCCCACTTTCCACACCAACGCCGGGTTCGCGAGAATATCATTCACGGGCTCCTGGATGACCTCGTTGACTATTTCGCGCGCTTCCGTCTCGGCGTAGGCCGGCGTCGCTAGGAAGCAGACGGATGCGGCGAGCGCTTTTCGTCGGTCGAGCACCGCCGGCGCGTCGTCGCGGCGCGGCCTCCGCGGCTGGCATTCAGGCGGCGGTTTCGGCAGTGGCGCATCGCTGCCGTGCGATGCGGCTTGTCTAGTGACCACTCGTCGCGGCTGGCGCTGCCGCGGCGCCGTACCGAGGTGTAGTGCCGCAGCAACGCTGATGCTGGCTAGCAGCACACGCATGGCACTCGTTTAGGTTCTATGCCTCAATATCATCGTTCGATTTATGCAACGCACTTGCAAGCTGTTGGTGTTCAGCGGCGTTGACGCCAGGCTTAGACCATCAATGGCACTGTGTTGGCATGATCATCTCGGTGGCCGGCCACCCGAAGCTCACCCGACGCGCCATCCATTCATGCGCTCAGCTATGTCTAGAAGACGTCTCTGTTTCGTGTACGCTGGCGCTTCTGGCACGAGGCCGACGCCGCGGCGCGTCCTCCTGATCTGAGAAAGGGAGTAGTAAGGGGAAACCTCGACTTACGCCGCCGAGGGGGTGACTATGCCGCAGCAGCAGGCGGCGCGTCCGTCATCTCGACGTCCTCCTTCACTGGTGCCGGCGCCGGCGCCGGCGCCTCCGCCGCGGGCGCCTCCTCAGCAGGAGCAGGAGCCGGCGGTGGTGCCTCCGCCGCCTTTTTCGCCGCCTCCTTTTCAGCAGCGGCTTTCTCGGCGGCGTCGACGGCGGCCTGGGCCTCTTGAGCAGCTTTTGCTTTAGCCTCGGCGCGTTTGCCGGGTCCTGGAGGCAATGAGTCCTCTTCCGGCTCGGGGCCGGCGCAGTCCTCGGCCGTCCGCGCTTCTTCCCGCTTCCGCGCGAGCTTGATCGGAGGAATTGTTGTGTCGCGCCCGCACTCGAACGGCGAGGGCTTCGGGAGGCGCGACACCGTGTTCTGCACAACTGGAACCTCTTCTTCGACGGCGGCCTTCTTCCGCTTCTTGGACGCCGGCTTCTTCTTCACTTCGACCTTGGAAGGGGCGCAGAAGACGGGCGAGGCCGGACACGCGGAATTCCAACAGGCGCCGTGCGGATCTTTTGCAACCCTACAGAGCACACACCCGGGCGGCCCCAGAGCTAGTCTCTGCGACCGGTCTCTCCGGGCGGCTCTTCTACACCATCGGGGACCCATCAACGGTGCCTCGTCATCGGAGTCATCCGAACCAGATAGATACGCGTCCCGGTACGCCCCACCATTCGACTCGTTCGCGTCCCAGGGCCCGCCTTGGAGCGCCTCGAGCCACTCCGCTAGGTGGGGTCGGTCCCGATACCGGTCTCGGGCCCGCTCGACATGCTTGCGGACACCTTCCCGGTAGGCCGCTTGCTTCGCGGAAGATGACACTCCTCTAG
>JACLAA010007821.1_pt1 | contig 13477 bp, 13 predicted proteins | sample 8027891 | NCBI WGS metagenome assembly JACLAA01 (sample SAMN15724900, study PRJNA655200) | protist metagenome | isolation source: fluorescence activated cell sorting (FACS) single amplified genomes of... | place: Spain: Blaines Bay Microbial Observatory, Mediterranean Sea | collected 2016-01-19 | reverse complement strand
AGGAAGACGTGAAAAGCGTGTGCTGCGTGAGAGGGAGCGACGCGCTGTACACGAGTCAATATTGTAAAAAAGTACTTTTCGAAGGGAGGGAGGAGGATAGCTCAAAGTGCGAATGCGTGAAGTGCGCGTTGAAAGAGTTTGGCGAACCGATGATTTGGACGGACGAGCTCATATTCCCGACTCGAACGTATTGTCGACACTGCGTGTTAGCCGCTCGAGGCCTCGGGAAAGCCGTCGAAGATGACTTCTTAGACAACACGTTTTTAGCCGATAGAAAGACGCGTTTGAGAGAGCACTTAGAGAGAGACCCGAGTATTTTAGAGGAGCTCCCGCCGGAGTCCTTAGCGGTGAGATACGGAGGGTGATTTGATTTGATTTGATTCGTGCGTATTTTACCATCGAATATTGTAATAGCTGATTGTATGTGTATTTTGTACTAACTTCGTTTACTATATAATCTTATACTTTCAACGTTTTTATATTTGCTAGGAGATTTATATGATACTTTTACGCAACCAAATGCACGGCGCCGCCAACCGCCTTGATTTTCGTCTCGGCTAATTTCGAGACGTATCTGCACTTGATCACAATCGGCTGATTCGGCAACTGCCCTTTCCCTAAAAGCTTAAAGATTCCAAACTCCGTCAAGTCAATGCACGGTGCCTTGCTCGTGTCCTTCGCGCACGCCTCTCTCTTTTCCTCTCCAATCAACGTCCACACTTTATCCAAGTTAATCACCGGTCGAACGTAATGGTTCTTGAGTTTGTGGAAGTGGCGCATGCCGACTTTACCAAAATAACCCGGGTGATATTTATCCATGAGGATTCGGTGGTGGTGCTGACCACCCGCCATACCGCGACCGGACGGATGTTTGCGATGCTTGCCAATTCTACCGTGACCGGCGGAGACGTGTCCGCGCTTCTTGCGGTTTTTGTGTCTGATTATTTTGAAAAAAGAGGTGGGAGAGAAAGTTTTGTGTCAGCCTTTGTTTGTGTGGGAATGGGTCTTACAAAGAAAACGATGAAATCGATTCGCGCGGTCAAAGACACCCCCCCCCCAATCGCACACAACCGCTCTCGCACTAAAGCAGATGATATCCGCGCGACAAAATTTCGTCCGCGTTTAAAGAAACCACCAAACGTGCTTTCCTACCCTCGCGAGTACCGCTTTAGCGCGCGAGAAAAGACCCACATTTTCTTCTCCCACAAACTCTCTCTCAAAGGCTCTTTTCAGTCGGCGAGCACAATTTCAGAGAAGATGAAATTCGCGAACGGATCCTCGTCCTCGCGCACCGACGCGACCGACGTATCAACCGCAACGAAACTCCCTCGAACGAGACATAAAAAGTACGAAAAGAAGAGTAATAAAATACGATATGCAATACTCACAAGTGCGTCGGCATATTTGATTCTTAAAAATGTGCGCTAACTCTGAGGAACGAGGAAAGTGTTCTCAAAGGGCTTCTCCTTAAAAAAACTCTCTCGTCTTTGTTTGACAGTCGCCAGAAAAAAAGTCACTCATGTCTCTTTTTGCTCGTCATCATCATCATCGTCGAAACTCTTTGCTCTCGGTGTTGTGCGCTCGGTGCTTTGAAACGACGACTTCTTCTTCGAGCGCGAGCAGCAGCAACACTAGACGCATTTCTTTTCTTTCCAACACGAACAGTGCGACGACTACGAAAGAGAGAGAGAGGACGACGAGAGAGAGAATTTTTGGGGGAAACGAGGAGGATGCTTTGGCGCCGAAGATTCCTTTCGCGGCGAAGATGAACTTTAACGCGTTCCAAGTTCGAAGGTACAAACGCGCGAACAGGAAAGTGTCCGTGGTTTTACAGGAGAGAACGAAACATTTAGGGAAGAAAAGCGAGGTGGTTTCCGTGAAACCAGGGAGGGCGAGGAACCATTTGATCCCGCAGAAATTGGCTAAATACGCGACCGAGGAGAACGTGGAGAAAGCGTTGAAAGAAAAAGAGGAGAGAGACGTATCGGAGGAGGAAGAGGAGGAGCATTTGGACGAAGACGAGGAGAAGAAGGTACGATTATTTTATAACATCTCGTTTTTTAGTCGCATCGAGAAGACACGTGCATGTGTATAGGCTGTGATGACTCTGAACCTGTTCGGACTAGAGTATCCGAGTTCGCAAACGTTCGCGTTTATAGTAACGCTGAAGACAAAACAGCGTTCCCTTGGCTGTCTGAGCTTAATCACACACGCGTGTCTTGTCTGACTATTTGATAGTATTCTGAGAGAGAAAAGGAGCGCGATGACGAAGATACCCGATTCGCTAAAAATGTTGACGTAGTCTTTATAATAGACGCTGTCGAACCGGCTGTGGAACTGAGCGCTCTTCGTATCGATTTTTCGCGGTCGAATAGTAACTTACGCGTTCACTTTTTCTCGCACGACTTACACAAACAGAAATTAAAATTAGCTATTAAAATGCTCACGAGAGGGAACCCGGTGACAATTAAGCGCGCGACGAAGCGGAAAACGGACGTGTTTAATATTCCAATCACGAAAGACGACGTCGTCAAAGAGGTGAGATTTTCTTTTTCTTTTTAAATCCGAGGAACCGCCGCGCGAGAAAAGAGGAATGAAGGAAACAAAACGCGAAATAAAAGCGAGTGATGAACGATTGTCACCTGAGCATAAGCGCCTCCGGATGAATGTCCGGACTATGCCATATAACGTGAGGAAGATTATAATTCTGACGCTTTTATGTTTATGTTTACATCGACCGCATCATTTTTCTCTTCGTGACGAAAACAAACGTTAAACTCTCGTTCTCTCTCTTCTTTGAAAACAGGTTGCCAAGCAAAAAAGCGTGGACCTGGACACTAAATCCATCATGTTAGACAAACCCATAGACTCGTTAGGCGAATTCGACGTCCCGTTATGGGTCGACGGTCGCGAGCTCGAGGAGAAGCTCAAACTCGTCGTCAAGAAGAAAGCGTACAAGTAGTGATGACGATAGTGGTACACGCGTGTTGTTATTAAAAAAAAGAAAGCTATTCGCTACGACATGTATTATTATTTCATTCGTTGAACAACCACGGCGATGTTCGCGTGGTGTAAAACGTAATTCGCGACCGAGCCTAGGAAAAACTCCTTAATCGCGCCCCGTTTATGACTCGCTAATACGATGGCTTCAAACTTGTAACGAGAATTCTCGTTCTCATCCACTCTTTTACTCTCTTCAATGATAGCTTCGGCCACGTGATGCTTATCCGTCTCCAGCAATTTCACGATTACTTCCACGCCGCACCCGCACTTTTCCAAGCGCGGTTTTATGTGCGTCTCGATCCATTCTTGCGCGTGAAGCACGGCTTCGGCTTCCGAGTGGTCGTGCGACAGACCGAAATAGCTCGACCCGTGCGGCACGATTTGTTTCTTCGCGACCGAAAGTACGGTCACGATATCTGAAGGTCTGAAAAAATTTTCGCACGCCCACGCGCACATCTCTTCCGAGCTTGAAGTGATGTCCACGGGTAAGAGCACGCGTCGTCGTCGAGAGTTGTTCGTGGACATTTCTCTCTCTCCTCTTCTTCTTTGTGATGTGTTTTGTTTTGCTGACTCGTTTTCCCAAAGGAGATTTTTGTATTTAGGGTATTAAACCCTACTCACCCGAAACACTCCTTTCCTTTCTCTCTCTCTCTCTTAAAGAAGAAAATCTTCAGAAAGCGCGCATTTGCACTTAGGCGAACACACATCTGCACAACCAAGATGGGCAAAAGAAAAGCGAAAAAGAAATCGAATTCCGTGAACAAAACGAATTCGTACTTGAGTCGTTATCAAGTGAAGTTCGCGCGGCGACGAGCGGGTACGTTTTTCGCGCGCATCATTTTGCCATTTTTTTTTCCTCCTCCTCCTCCAGAGGGCTTATTGGAATTTGAAGACGCGCGAAACGCTCGAGGAGTGAAATCTTTTCGCGTTCGAACGAGACCGAAAGTTGTTTCTTTGCGAACAGTGCGAGACTTTCGTCGAAATGCGCGCGTTTTATCTCGAGACGCGTGGTCGCTTGTACTTTTTTAGGCGCGCAAAAGAAACGCGATTCGCATTTTCCGGGAAACACGTTCCAAAAGCTGACCCTTTTTCCCTCTCATCGTTCTACCACACAACTTTCATCATCTTTCATCACAGGCAAAACGGATTACCAAGCTCGCCGCGCTTTAATCGCGCAAGACAAGAACAAGTATAACACGCCAAAGTACCGATTTGTGGTCCGATTCACGAACAAACGCGTGATTTGCCAGATTGTCTACGCCACCATCGCGGGCGACGTGACCGTCTGCCAAGCGGACTCCTTGGAGTTGGACAGATACGGGTTGAAAGCGGGGTATACGAACTATCCAGCGACGTACGCGACTGGTTTGTTGTGCGCTCGACGCATGCTCACCAAGTATAACTTAGCGGAGACGTACGAAGGTAAGACTGAGGATCTTGGGGAAGATTATCACGTTGAAGCGGAAGGGGACGCGAGACCGTTTAAGTGCTTTTTGGATACGGGTTTGGTGAGAACGTCCACCGGGGCGAGAGTGTTCGCGGCGATGAAGGGCGCCTCGGACGGCGGTTTGGACATCCCGCACAACGAAAAGCGTTTCGCGGGCTACGATTTGCAAGACAAATCCCACGATCCGGACACTTTGGAGAGATACATTAAGGGCGGCGTCGTCGCGGAATACGCGGAGGAGATGCAAGAGGAAGAACCGGAAAAGTTTGAGGCGCACTTTTCCAAGTACTTAGCTGCGGACCAAGACCCGACGGAATTGGAAGAGTTATACGAGGAAATCCACGACGCGATTCGCGAAGACCCGAGTTTTACGAAGAAGCCGAGATCTAAGCCGGCTGACGCCGGTAAGAAGTTCAAGTTGCCGAAGTTGACGTACGAACAAAAGAAGGCGAACCTCAAGGCGAAGATTGAAGCTTTGCGCGCGGAGGCTTAAAAAACAACACATAATCAATAGAGAGAGAGAGAGAGAGAGTCGGGAGAGACAGAGAGAGTCGAGTAATATTAACGTAATAACTACTATAAAAGAGATAACAAAAAATGTGTCACGCCTTTTCTTCTTCTTCTTCTCTTTGTTTGACTTTCCTCACATTTTCCCCGAGACTGGCCTCTTTCTTTTCTCGATGGAAACGACCAACACGCGATGAGCGCTTCTCTGAAAACCACACCGCATCCTCCGTCTCCGTCTCCTTCTTCTCTCCAAGAGCACCACACGATCCCACCTCTGATAATATCCGACTGTTCGCACGTGAAAGACACGCTCTCTTGTTTACTCCACACGATACTCTTTCAACGGTCGCTCGGTCCGATTTCAGTCCGCGACTGCACGTGCGACTTTTGCGACGTGACGTATTGCCAGGCGAAATCAGCGTCAAAATCAAAAGGAGGAGACGATAACGACTTCGTCGTTGGGAAATACGTGGATGATAAGATTCAGAGAGTGATTGAACACTGCATGCAGATGGCGGTTTCAACGAATCATCGAGTCAAAGAGGTGACAGTTTTGTTGCACTTTTACGAGAAGACCATGACGACGACGACAAAGAAAACGAGCAAAAACAACAGCGCGAGTAACAGTCACAACAGCAGTCCTCGCGGCGGCGCGGGGACGTCGTCGTCGTCGTGGAAAAATGGCATTTCCGGCGGCGGCGCGACGATTCAGACGAGCTCGTTGACGAATCGAATGCGCAACGAGGACAACGCGCAGGCGAAGAAGTTTGGACGAAAGTGGGAGACGTGGCAGATTTCTTTGGAGATGTGGGACGAGGACTCGTTGCTGGTCAATTCGAGAGGAGAGTCGATGGAGAAGCAACGCGAGCGCGCCGCGAATGACTTGGCGGAGACGTTGAGTGGGACGATGACGCATATTTTAGCTCTGTGCGAGGAGAAGAAAGAGCACGTGCCGGCGGTGACGACGGAGAGGATGCCGAGTTTTCCGTTTGAAATCGAACTGGTCGAGATTGACGGGTTGAATAGTCGGGGCGGGAGCGGGAGTCAAGGCGGGGTGTTTTCGAGCAGTTTTGGGATGCTGAAGAAGTTGTTGAAAGACTCCACCCCGACGCAGTTGATTTAGATTTTTTAGATGTTAGAGACGTACGTCGTCTCGATGGATGCGCGCGTGTGTATATAAAATAATGTAAAAGAGAACTATTCTTGATAAGTTTAACTCGCATCATCACTTTGCCATGCGATCTCTCTCTCTCTCCTTCTTCACTTGCCTTCTCACCAATAACTCGTTCCTCAATCGCGCGGCTTCGTTTTCGTCGAACTCGCCCATCATCACCCGTCGCATTCTGCTGTGCAAAAGCTTCTCCTCTTCCATCTCTCTTTCCTCTTCTTCCGTAATTTTACGCACTGGAAACCACCCGGGCAATTCGAACGCATCGAAAGCTTTACCGAGCTCTTCGCTCAACATCGCGCTTCCCATCCCGGCGACGACGCCGCCTAACAAAAACCCGCTCGGCGCGCCGCTCACACCTCGATACAACCCCCAAATCGCACTTCCAGTCACTCCTCCTGCTATCATATCGTTCATCACACCATCTCTCTGTCTCAACAACTTCGCCGTCTCTTTACTCCCTAAAAAAGTCCCTCCGACGACGACAAAATTCGTCGCCATGTTCAGCGCGTAGTGCGGCGCGACCGAAACCGGGCGTCCGCGAACCAACGCAAACGCGAGACCAGATGCGACCCCAGCGCACCCGCAATAAAACGTGCCCTCGACCACGCGCTCGAGCCACCCAGGATTGCGTAAAATCATCGGGTTGCTCGGTAACGAGAGCGGTTTGATGATATCGTTATTCGTATTCTTAGTAGTAGTAGTATAAGCGGCTCCACCATCATCATCCTCTTTCTTCTTCTTCTTCTCTTTCCGCCAGAACGATCCACCCCCCATCTGCGTCCAAAAAGTGAGGAGTCTCGTGTTATTATTACTACTCCTTCTACTGTATTCTCTCGATTATCTTCTCGTTCTCGGCATAAACTTCTGTCCTTTCTGACTCAATCTTTTCCTCCTCTTTTGCAACTCTTTCTCCAATTTCCCCGCACCTGCGGCTTTCAAACGCTCGTACTTTTCGAGTATTTCCAGCTTCTTCTTGAGCGATTTTTTCAGGTGATAATTCCTCGGCAAGAGCTTTTTCTCTTTCACTTCCACGTCTGTATCTCCTCCTTTCGATGACTTACTCTCGTTCTTCTTAGTCGCCGAGGGCATCTCTCGTCGCTCTCTACAAGGGCAGTTTTTGTGGGGGAAAATTATTCCATTTCTCCTCATTTTTTCTCTCTTAAACCTCTCTCTTTTGATGCACGCCTCCTCCTCCTTTGCGGCGTTTTCCACGTGTTCCAATCATCACTCGTCGTCGCGTACTTCAGTGTCTTCGAGGAGCGCGAGGAGCAAAAAAACGTCCGTCATAGAGGCGTGGAATCGTGATGATGATGCGCGCAGAGTAACAACAAATGGAACATTAAGATACGACCGAAAAGAAGAACAACAACTGAATGCGTCGGCTTTCTTCACCCCTTTTCGAGCGCAAACGAGGGCGAAAACGACGTTTACGGCTTCGAGGAGGAGACGACAAAGTGGACGAGTTTTTTGCGTCGTCGCAGGAGGAGGAGGAAAAGGAGGAGATTTGAACCAGCCGTTACACGCGATGACGATGCGAAGGAAACGCATCCGCGCGAAAGAAGCGTCGATTTTAAAACTGCCGGCGGCGTCGACGAAGAGGAAAGTGGCTATTTTCGTCGAGCCGTCGCCGTTTACGCACGTCAGCGGGATGAAGAATCGGTTTTTACGTTTGATTGAAAACTTAGCCGAATTGGGCGACGAGGTTGTGGTTATCACGCCGTGCGTGGATCCTCCGGAGGAGTATTGCGGGTGTAAAGTTATCGGCGTGAAAGGCATCGTGTTGCCGTTTTACGGCACGGATACGCTGTTGTTGTCCACGGGTTTGAGCGGGAGAGTGTATCGGGATTTTAAGGAGAAGAAACCGGATTTGATACACTGTTCGACGCCGGGGACGATGATTTGGGCGGCGATTTTGTATTCGAAGATGTTTGGGGTGCCGTTGGTGCAGAGTTATCACACGCACATTCCTCATTATATTCCGCGGTATACGCCGGAGGCGTTTGGGATTGCGAGGTTTTTACAGAGGCGGATGTGGGATTTAATTCGCATTTGGAGCGGATTCGCGCAGACAACTATGGTGACCAGTTCAATCATGGAGGAAGAGTTGAGACAGATGGGGTGTTCGAGGTTGCAAGTGTGGCAAAAAGGCGTGGATACGGTGACGTTTAATCCGCAATTTAAAAACGAAGAGTTTTCCAGGCGCGTGTTGACCGAAGGGAGGAGTGGACCAATCATCGGGTGCGTCGGAAGACTCGGCGCGGAGAAGAACTTGTACGCTTTGAAAGAGATTTTGACGTATTTACCGGAAGATACGAACGTGGCGATCATTGGCGATGGACCGGAGAGGAAAGCGTTGGAGAAACACTTCGAAGGAACGAGGACGACGTTTACCGGGATGTTGACTGGAGAAGATTTAGCGATGGCGTACGCCGGTTTAGACGTGTTTGTGATGCCATCGGAATCGGAAACGTTAGGATTTGTGGTCATGGAAGCTATGGCGAGTGGCGTGCCGGTGGTGGCGGTTGCCGCGGGTGGATTGTTGGACATCATGACCAATTGCGCCGGGAACGCCGGGGAGTTGTATCCGTCCGGGGATTACGCCAAAGCCGGCGAGTTGACGAGAAGTTTACTGACGGATAAGCAAAAGTTGGCGAGATACTCGCAAGCGTCTTTGGAGTACGTCTCGCAGTGGTCGTGGATGTCCTCGAATAAAAAGTTACGCAATCGACAATATTTCAAAGCCGTTCGCAGACATTGGAAAGCAAACTTTGGTAAGGAAAGAGCGAAAAAGATTAAAGTGCGACAGTGGATGGCAAACGCGTTGCAGTTTGTAACGAGTGGATGGTTTCTGGTGAACTTGGCCTTCATCGTTGCCGCGTTTGGGATTGTTCTCGCAGGGAGGAACTTGGAGTTATCCGCGAACGTGGCGAAGAAAGTCGCCGCAAATAGCGCCACAGCGAACGGGGTCATCAAAACCGTCATCGCGGCGATTGAAACTGCAATTATGAAATATGGCGTTCCCGTAGCCATGTCTGCGAACGTTGTCGCGATTGCGTTAGCAGGCATCGTGCCGTTTATGACAATGATTCCGTTGTTCATCGCGAGTGGCTTGTTTTTTGGCGTCATCCCGGGCGGCGTTTTGAATGTCGTCGGAGCAACGGTAGCGGCAGTATTCGCGGCGAACGCTTCGCGTGCGGTCGTGAAAGCGGCGGCGACGACGAAGCAACCAGCCGAGCTGGTGCTCGTAAAATCCAACGCGCCCGTCCGACGATTCTTGAAAGCTCAAATGTCCGCCGTAAAAAACGGCATCGTCAATGAAAACATCATTTCGCAATGTTCCTCCATTTGCGCTTTGCGATTATTCCCACACTCGCCATTTACGGTCGTTTCGTACGTTCTCGGCGCTATTCGAGACCTTCGGCTTCGCGCCATCTTTCTCGGCACCGCGGTTGGTACCATTCCGTGGGCCTTATTCTACTCCTTGGTCGGCAACAGCGGTAAAAGCTTGCTCCAACTCTCCTCCTCTTCCGCGAAGAAAGCCGCCATCGTCGCGTCGAGCAAAACGCCAGCAGACTTGGCCGCTTTCACGAGTGAACGAATCGTCGACGCGTTATCGCGCGCGGACAAACTCGTTCCCAAAGTCTTAACGGGCTTGGAAATGGTGATTGTCGGTATCGCGCTTGTCTTGACCCTTATAACCGCGGTCAGAGTCGCGTTGGACGTAAGAGCCGAACAGCAGAAAAACAACCACCAAATGGAATCCTCATCCGGATAGGAAGGGTTTTAATACTCATAAAGATACCAAAACGAACGTGTAATACACATCCTCCACGTAACATCTGATACGCCTTTTTTCCTCAAGTCTTTTAAGTGGATAAATCTCTCCACAAAAATATATGCTTGGCGCATCAACAGTCCTCTCTCAAACGACCGCCGGGGTCGTCCACAAACGCGACAGCAATGCATTCGTAGTACCATCATTCACAAAATCATCTCGGTTGTCTCGGCAAACGTCCATTCTTGCGTCGTCGTCGTCGTCTTCCTCTCACGGGGAAAACAACGACGAGAACGAGAAACTTCGCGTTCCATCGAACCTTTTCCCCGGGTTCCCATCCCCGGAAAAGAAAGCCGCCTCATCTTTGGTCACGCTAATGACGATGGCGGCGTGTCGCGTTGTTTTAGATCAGTGGTGCGGGTCCAGGCATCGATCGCCAATGTACAACAAACTCATCGATTACATGCAAAAAGGTGCCCCACATACCAAAGGACAGCCCAGACCGATACTAGACGGCAACGCATGGCTGCACGAGCTCATGCGACACCCGGAGCTCGATTTCCGCCTCGCCGCGGTACGAATTCTCGAAACGAGGAAACTGTTAGTCGATACGGAGTTTAACTGGGACGCGATGAACGCGAACGCGAGGGAAGGAATAGTCGCGGAGAGCGTCGCTTTGAACAAGTTATATTTGAGTCAACTGGCGGAGTGTACCGAGAGCGAGGAGTTTTGCGACGCGGAGGATGTACTCAAAGACGACAAAAGAAACGACGACGATTCGGAGGGAGGGTGATTTTGACCAGACTACCCCTGCTCGACTTGTGCGTAGGGAAGATGATACGCTTTTAGTATGTAGTACTCATCAATACTGTCGTTTTACACGTAAAACGTAAAGCGCGCACAGAGGACACTCGACCGTTATCTCAGGCCTCACAATTTCTCCTTCCCCTTCCACAAGAATAAACCACCGCGTGCGAACGCTAAAAATGCCACCTCTACCTCCTCGCCAAAACGAAAATGACGAGCACAGCGGCGTGAACAACACCTCAATCGATTTAACGTTGACGGAATCTGAGCTCCAAATCATCCACGCCTTTCGCAGTCTCACGAATCCCGTCATCGAATGTTCGCACATGCTCTCGCCGTTCGCGGCGTACATCTCCCACCAGATGGCGATGACCACGTCGCAAATCACACGAACGACGTGGTTTATCGCGCGGTACTGGTGGTTGAGACATTCGAGGCGAAGGTACGGACCCGTGGTTGCCTCGCTGGCGATTGGCGGGGTGGTTATGCAACACAAACGGAGGAAAGTTGGAGGAGCAGTTGGGGAAGTTGGTGGGGCAGTTCCCCTGATGTGCTCGACGACGGGATTGGAAATCGGGAAAGGATTGAAACTGTTTTTACACTTAGCGAGAAAACTAACGACCCCAGATCCGCTTCCAGAATTCACCGGGTCGATGATACTCTTCGTCGCCGCGTTTGCGCCGCACAAAGCGTTGGTTCGACGGTTTTTGAAACTCGCGGCGAAGGTGTGCAAGATACCGAGGATACGGAAGACGTTGCAGAAAAACGGGAAGAAGTTGGCGAAACTTTTGGCGCAGAATAAAGCAAAGAACGAGGTGTTTAGCTATCGCCAGGCGCTGAACGAGGCGTGGAAAGAGTTGGAGAGTTCGCTGGCGCCGGACGTGTTGCAGAGCATGCGGGTGGCGGAGAGGAGGGCGGCGGCGATTGCGCACGGCGCGTTTGAGGAGGACGACGCGGACGCGTTGTTTTTTAGCGAAGAGAAAGAAGATAGCGATGATGATGATGACGATGAGGTCACGCGTAACAATAATAATAACAGCAGTAGCAGTAGTAATAGTAGCGCGAATAATGAGTGGAGGAGAAGGAATAATAAGTTTGGGCCGAAACTCCCCGAACGAAAGAAGAAGGAGAAACAGGAGCAGCCGCAGCAGCGGCACAAGAGGAAACCGTCGACGTTACAACGCGTCGGATCGTTGGTAAACGTGGTCACGGGTGGTGGGAAAGGTAAAGGTGACTGTGGCGATGAGGATATAGGAGTAGAGGGAGAGGATGAAAACGATGGGAGTAGAGCTCTGGTCACTTTTGATGCGCTGCAAACGCATAAGAGTCCTCGCGCCTCGAGAAGCAGATGGTTCGATACGCCCTCGGATGCAGAAGAGGAAGATATAGACGAAGAAATCGACGATATTATCCGGAATCGAATCGCTAGAAATAATAATAATAATAATAATAATAATAACAGCAAAAGTAAACGCGCAGTTGCGAACAACAAGAACAAAAAAGATAAGAGTGGCTCGAACGGCTTAAAAAGGAACGGCGTTTTGTCCATCGTTCAAAGATCGGTGTTACACTTGGTAGAGGATGTGAGGTGTTTTCCGCAAGACGCGGTCGATTACGTCTTCCTCGGCGACGCTGGATTACCCCTCGCGAAACTTCCGAGAGAGTCAGAGGTCGAACGGTTCATCCGCGCGATTGAAACCGAAGCGAAGGATTGTTTCACGCACGTCCAGTTGGCGTGTTTTTTGATGCAACGACAAAACAAAATCGACATTGCGGCCGAAGCCGTCGAACGGTCCGCGAAATGGAGAAGCGGATACAAATTTCTCGACGACCGCGCGTTGAAAAAGTTTCAAAATGTCATCTTTCGTCATCGAAGATTACCGAGAGGGGGCGCGCAAGTCATTTTCCGTTTGCGCGCGGCGCACGATATGATTTTGAAGAAATCGAGCATGGATTCCTCTCTGAATTTAGAGATTGTTGTCTGTGCTATCGTCTCAGTCGTCGAACGCGAGTGGCAGAAACTTCGCGCGTCTGGGAACGGACGTTTGCGTGGAGGTATCGTTTGTGTCGTTGATTGTGCTGGGTTGGATATAACCGCGCTTCCGATTTCGCTCGTCGCCGCGACGTTGCGACTTTTAGACGCTAACTATCCAGAGTTAGCGGCGGAAGTACACGTCACTTCAGTCTGGTGGGCTGCGAAAAGAGCTCTGAAAGCGTTACTCGATGGCGTCTCGACTTCGTCAAGAGCTCGCGTGCACATTTACAAATCTGGAAACAGCGGAACGGAGAAGTTACTGGACCATTTCGCGAGACATCAATTGCCTTCCTGCATCGCCGGAGGCACGTGTAAATGCCGAAGATGTAAATCGCTTCCCACCGCGCAAATGTTTCGCACGAGAGAAGGGACGTGGCGAGACATTCCTTGGGGAGAAATGAATGCGAGTCAACGCAGACAGTACGTCCGACATCATTTCGTGTACCTGGTTGGTTTGTGTGCGTTTTACCCGATGCACTTTGCACGGATGACTGCGCACCCTTTCTTGGTTTCCGCGGTAAAACTCGATTCGCGAATGTCGCGGCGAACACGAATAATGGTGTGGCGAACAGTTATGAGTGCCATCGTGTTGCTCGTCACGTTTTGGATATGGCAATGGATGGAATCGAACCCGACACAAGTTGAGATCATTCGCGACGACATCAGCAGCAAAGTCATCAACTTGCGGGAGAAAGGTAAGGCGAGAATCGACGATCTTCAAAGGAAAGCCGT